>Ga0078972_1000558_pt1 | contig 67553 bp, 52 predicted proteins | sample YelNatPaOPGAMG01_FD_67568 | JGI IMG/M metagenome (GOLD analysis project Ga0078972, IMG submission 67568) | Hot spring thermophilic microbial communities from Obsidian Pool, Yellowstone National Park, USA - OP-RAMG-01 (SPADES assembly) (version 2) | ecosystem: Environmental > Aquatic > Thermal...
GGAATACACATATAACAATTTCTAAATGACTTTCCTAGTTATTCAAGTTTAATAGCTTCGACCAGCTCCAAAAAACAAACCATCAGATTGATTTTATTGAAAAATTATTCAAAGCCCTGTGACTTAGATCTATGCTGGCATTCAAAATATTTTTCATTTCAGCCCCGAGCAGAAATATGAGTTAAGACTATAAAACGAAATTCACTAATGCTCAGTCGGCTTTTGGCTGCCACGCCCTGGAACTATATTCAGAATCTCGGTCGAATCAGGTCAATGATATTTTTAAGCTTTGGCATACAAGCTTATGCTATCAGTTAATGTAATGGATTTGGACGATATACACCTCACGTAGCAGTCAAAGAACCTGATGAAGAAATTAATATTTTTTCGCGACCGTCTGTGTCAGCGCTCATGGCAAATGGTTACCCGGCCGCGGGTTACAAATGGAGCCTGGCCATGCTGATAACAATGACCAGCATATCGTTTTGGCCTGAATATATTCCTGGAGATCCCTGAATCACAGCACCAATCGAATATCGACAAAGAAGAAAAGCGAATTAATTTTTCTGACATGGTCCATTCTGATAATCAGAACATGTTATTAAGTTCGAATTAAGTACAAGGCCCAAAAAAACTATCGAAGGTAACTAATAACATTAATTAGATCACATATTTTGCTCATTATTTTGTGTCTTGTATTCTTACTTGTGAACATGGTTGGAATTTTTAAAAGTTAAAATCTGCTCATAATGATTTGAAGGATTGCTTAATTATTTAGAAAACGTTTGAAAAATAAATAAATCTGCCATAATGGTTCGGGTGAAAACTGATAAGTTAGATAATTATTCCAAACAAGGTCCGAATGTTGAGTCGGGGGTTAACCCTGAGCAACTCAAGAAACAAATTTGCAAGGAACAACAGTCCATTCAAACGCAAAAAGAATCAGACTTAGAAGACTCGCTTGCACCTTTTAAAGTTGGCACCTTTCCGTTTTTAAACTGTGCTCCGTTGATCCGCGGAATAGAAGATCAGCTAATATTTGATACACCATCAAGATTAGCCCAAAAACTTAAAAGCGGAGAATTAGACGCAGCACTGGTTAGCATTGTTGAGGTCCTGTTTAATGACATGTACGATGTACTCGACGGCATATCCATATCTTCGCTTGGTGAAGTGAAAAGCGTTTTACTTTTACACCGTACTCCATTAGAAGAAATAAAGTTGATCCATTGTGATCCAGCCTCGTTAACAAGCATTTTTTTACTCAAAATACTATTGTTTGAAAAAGGCATTCATCCCGAATTTTGCCAATTGGAATCATATGAATTAGCAAATTTCCCTGATAATGTCCTGCTTATAGGAGATCATGCCCTTGATATGCATTTTAAAAAACATGATTATCAAATTTGGGATCTTGGTGCAGCCTGGTATGAGTTGACCAGACTTCCATTCGTTTATGCGGTTTGGGCATTGCGTAGAGATAAGCCAAATCAGAAAATCCGCATGTTACTAAAAGAAGCCAAAGATTTTGGCATCGACACTCTAGATTCAATTATTAGCAGGCGCAAAGAGTACTCTTATAACTTCAGAAAAGACTACCTCAGCTGGCACATACATTACCACCTTGCAGACGATGAAAAACGCGGAATTAATAAGTTCATTGATTATTTGAAAAAATATAATTTCGGAACAGTCTATGAACCAAGATTTGTTAATTAACCAATCAAATAAAAATAAAGTAGCACTAATAACAGGCGGCAGTCGCGGTTTAGGCCGTGGCGTCGCAATAGAATTGGCAAAAATTGGATGGAATGTTGTTATCAATTATCGACAGAATGAATCAGCCGCACAGGAAACTCTTTCACTTATTACAAAACTTGCTTCTGCTTCAGGCAATAATATCCGGGCCATTGCTTGTAAAGCCGATATCTCAAAAAAAGAAGATCGATTTAAATTATTAGATTTTACAAAGACCGAGTTTGGACGTCTTGATATGTTGGTCAATAACGCCGGAGTCGCCCCTCAAAAAAGAGTAGATATCCTGGAACTCGACGAAGATAACTTTGACCATGTGCTTAATTCAAACCTAAAAGGCGCTTTCTTTTTATCACAACTAGCAGCCAAACTGATGATCGAACAGCAGTCGCAAGAAACATCTCAAAATTCTCACCCCACCAAATCGCCTAAGATTGTCTTTATAACTTCAATAAGCTCTTACACCGCTTCAATTAACCGTGCAGAATACTGTATTGCAAAAGCTGGCCTATCCATGGCCACTAAGCTTTTTGCATCACGCCTGGCAAAACATGGCATACAAGTTTTTGAAATTAGACCTGGTATCATGGATACAGATATGACTAAACCGGTCCATGATAGATATGATCCTCTTATTAAATCTGGACTAATACCTATGGCCCGATGGGGAACACCGGAAGACATAGGCAAAACCATGGTTGCAATAGCAAACGACTGTTTCCCATTTAGCACTGGAGAAATAATAAACATCGATGGTGGTTTCCATATTAGAACCCTGTAAAAATTTAACGAAAAAATTTGTATGCCCATAAAAATCAATACCTCTTTAACGCCAAAATTATTAAAGCCCCAAATAAAGCATATATTTGAGTTGTCAGCACCTAAACTAATTTCCATAGAAAATACATGGGACCCCAATAACGGTGCTCCTGTTTTTACAGTAAATGGAAAATATTCAAGCTGTCAATGGACCGAATGGACTCATGGTTTTCAATACGGATCATTGCTTCTCCAGTATGAAGTTACCGGCGATGATTTTTTCTTAAAATCAGCCATCGATAATATACTGGCTCGAATGACCAACTACATAACTCACATGGGCGTTCACGACCACGGGTTTAATATCATTTCCACATTTGGCAACTTGAGGAGAATTATTCTAAACAAAAAATTACAACAACAAGAGTCTCTTTTACCCGTTTGTGAACTTGCACTTAAAGTCTCTGGAGCAGTCCAGGCAACACGTTGGACTACAATTGAAAATAACCTTGGCTACATCTATTCATTTAATGGGCCTCACTCTCTTTTTATAGATACTATCAGAACCCTCCGATCGTTGGGTATGGCTCATTTACTGGGTCATGTGCTAAAATGTGAGCATGACTCAGAAGTCTCTCTACTCGAAAGATTGATTAAGCATCTAATTACTACTGCAAAATATTCTGTGTTTTATGGAGACAACCGAGATATCTACGATTTCTATGGCAGAGTTGCTCATGAATCGATTTTTAATATAAACGACGGAAAATACCGCGGTCCATCTACTCAACAAGGGTTTTCTCCATATTCAACCTGGATGCGCGGGTTAGCCTGGGCTATTTGTGGATTTGCTGAAGAACTGGAATTCCTTGATTACTTACCCGAAAATGTATTCCCTGAAAAGTTTACCAAAAAAAATGTATTAGATATTATAATCAAAGCCAATCAAGCAACAGCAGACTTTTATCTCAAAAATTGCTGTACCTGCGGAATAGTTTACTGGGACTCTCATGCCCCGAATTTATACAGGCTCGGCCCTGATTACCTTAACCAACCAGCTAACCCATATAACGATTGGGAACCGGTTGATAGTTCAGCAGCAGCAATTGCCGCTCAGGGATTGTTTAGATTGGGTAACTTCTTGCTAAAAAAGTCTCAGACAAATTTAGGGCAATCATATAAACAAGCAGCATTAACTATCTTCTCTAACCTTTCGAATGAACCTTATCTATCCATTAACCCAAATCACCAGGGGCTATTATTGCACTCAGTATATCATAGACCCAAAGGTTGGGATCATATATCGGAACACCAAAAAATCCCAAATAACGAAAGCTCGATGTGGGGAGATTACCACCTACGCGAGCTGGCTATACTGATTTTATCCGAAGCTGAAGAAAAACCTTACCCCACCTTCTTTGTTTAAAACAATGGATGAAATCCCATTAATCATCTTCGAAGACGATCATTTACTGGTCATTAATAAACCACCGGGCATTAGCACACACTCCCCGGATAATCTCACCACAGTCGGACTATACGAGTGGCTGTCAAATCGTTTAGAAAAATGGAAAAACCTGGGCATACATCAACGTCTAGATAAGGACACATCTGGCGTACTGGTCTTTTCCAAAACACAAACCGCAAAAAAAGCATTGGCCCTTCAGTTTGAAAATCACCTGGTCAAAAAAAGATACCTAATGCTCTCTCATAAATTCCATGATAACAAAGAAATACTCGTTGAATCCGATATCGTCAAAATTCAAGGCCAATACATCGCTAAAAGTCTTAAGCAAAACCCTGCTAAAACTAAGTTCAGGTTTATAACCAAACTAAACAACTTTTACCTGATCGAAGCGATCCCATTAACCGGTAAAACTCATCAAATCCGTATCCACGCATCTAGATCAGGGTTTCCCGTGCTTGGAGATAATTTATACAATGGTATGACATTCCATAGACTATGCCTCCACGCGCAATCAATTGAATTCAACCACCCCATTTCAAACAAACTATTAAAATTCGAGGCCCCAGTAGATTTCTTTGAACCACCTTATATAACCTTGCGAAAAGCTTTTATTAATCAAAACAAAACAAATGCTTACAGAATCTTGCATGGCCAAGCTGATAACTACCCCGGAGTGTTCATCGACGTCTTAAACAATATCTTGCTTATTCAATCTGAACTTACTATATCCGAAATTAAAAAGGAATTAGTCCACGAACTTCAGCAATACACAAATGCAAGTGTAATTTTATATAAAAAATTAGTCAAAAATCCCAGATCTTTGGATACAGACACTACCCATCCTGAATCAATCACAGGTAAATTAGAAAATTCGCACGTAATAGCTAAAGAAAATGGTGTTCATTATAATTTGTGTTTCAATAAAGGATATTCCTTCGGCCTATTTTTAGACCAACGTGAAAACCGAAATAGAATCCTAACAGGATACATCAGTAAAGACTTTCATATCCCGGCAGGAAAAACACAATCGGTTCTTAACCTTTTTGCATACACATGTGGATTCTCTTTATGCGCTGCTTTAGCCGGGTTTAAAACCACGAGCGTGGATCTCTCTGCAACTTATCTTGAATGGGGAAAGTCAAACTTTAAACTAAATAACATTGATACAAGCAATCATGAATTCATAAAGGGCGATGTCTTTGTTTGGTTAAAAAAATTCGAAAAACTGAACCGTAAATTTAGTTTAATCATTATCGATCCTCCTACATTTTCCTCATCTAAATCCTCAGGCACATTCAGGGCTGAACGAGATTACCCAACCTTAATAGCATCATCTATAAATTTATTAGACCGAAATGGCATCCTTCTCCTGTGTTCAAATACATCCAAAATACCTCATAAAAGTTTCTATAAAATGGCCATTGAGTCAGCAAACAAATCTGGCAGAAAAATCATTAAAGAATTTATTGCACATGCGGGTCCTGACTTCCCATACTCAAAACACGAGTCAGCTTCGTTCAAATCAATCTGGCTCCAATTAAATTAATTTCCCGATACAAGCCACAAACAGAAGCTATTATAATCCGGGGTCCATGACCCTACATCTTTGCTACTTCAGCGGAAGCGAATTTTAAGACCGAGCCAGCTGTAGGGATAATTTTGCTTAAACGATCAAAAGACCCAGTTACTTTTCTAACTAAATCTTCTGCCCCAAGAAAAATAAATCGTCTATGCCATTTTATGAATTCTGAGCTTACACTTGGCTCGCTTGGCTCCCCATTCCTAATACATGTTAATACGCTTTCCGGAACCTGCTCATCAATCGCTATTGCACAGTAAATTATCGCTGCAATGTTTCGTGGCGTAATCGGAATACCCTTTGATTTCTGGAATAATTGCCAGGCTTCACGTATCTTCAAGTTCAACAGTAAAGCTTCCATATAGTACGTGACAATATCATGACTCTGCGGATGATACTTAATCGCCTCATGAGTCCAATCCAAAGCAAATTCTCTAAATCCAAGCTTACTCATGGCAATCCTGGCACCGAGTTCCCAAAACGGAATTTTATCTTTCATAAGATGCATTTTAGAATTTAAAAAATTAAGAGCTTCCAACTGCTTATTACATCCAGATAAAAATCTTGCATAATCTAATATCACTGCTTCAGAGTCTGGCTCCTCGGCTAACGCTGCTTTAAAAGTACTCTCTGCTTCATCCATTTCCCCAGTTAATGCCAGGCAATTCGCCAAACAATGCAGTGGCTCTGCAGTACGTAGTTCCTTTAGCCCAATGCTATAACATGGGTTATCCCGTTTTTGAATGCATAGCTTGAGATGATTAACTGCTTCTTTAAAATCTTCTTTTTTCATTAGAGCACTTGCCAATATAAAATGCATTGACGCTGTAAGCCCGAAGTCTCTTGCCAATTTAGATGTTAATACTCGTATCACCTCATCAATGAATCCTTCCGACAAAAGATTAAGCGCATATTGAGTCAACAAAGATTCCTTGAATTCTTCAGAATACTTTTTAGGGTCAGCTGATACAGTCTGATATGATTTCCTGTAATATGATAATCCTTCGTTCTTGTTGCCAGCCCGAAACAGTTCCAGCCCTAAACTCATCAACAAATAAGGATTATTCTGATCTTCCTGTATAGCCGAAATTAATAGCCTGAGGTTGCGTTCGTTCTTTTCACGATTCTTTAAAATAGCTGGGTCATAACCATGATGCAGGATTACCGCACTGCCTAATCCAATTTTTAAGCCCCATTCATTACCGCGTACTATCAGGGACTCAAAAGCGTTCTCATGCACTTTTCCCCAGAAAAATATTCCTGGTGCATTCCTGAATAACCTGGGCACGTAAACAGATCCCATCTTTTCCATCCCCTCATTTATTAATGGTAGCCTAAAACCAATGACATCCTTGGTCATCACATCTTTTATCAGCTTCTCATGCTCGGACTCTGGCAATTCTTCATCTGCATCTATAACTAAAACCCAATCACCCTTTGCATATTCTAAACATTTATTCCTCGGTTTACTAAAATCATCCTCCCACCTGACAGTATCTACTTTAGCTCCAAGGCCTTTAGCTATTTCTACCGTCCGATCTGTTGAGCCTGTATCTATTACTATTATCTCGCTTGCAATCGGTATTACGGATTTTATGCACTTTTCTATAAATATTTCTTCATTCCTGGTTATTATACAAACTGATATTCTAGGCTTAGATAAGTTATGATCCTTGGCCGATGTGTCATATATATTTTCAAACCATGACGGCAAAGTAGCCCACTCAATACGCCTTGATTTCAGATTGGATTTTTCATCCAACGTCTTAGCTAGATTCTTTGCCAGACTAAAGTCCGGCGCCATATTCAATGCCAATTTTGCACACTTCCTGGCCGTATTAAGATCTCCGGCTACCATCGATATCTCTCCTAACATAACTATGGCTTCGGGATGAAATGGCCTCTCAGTAATAGCAGCTATACCTGCCTGCCACGCCTCACGATACTTGCCATCTGCAAAAAGCTTGTACGCCTTTTTGAGTCTTCCTTTTTCCACCACATCAGGGACATCGCACATAATCGGTTCATCTGCTATACTCTTGCCATCTGCCTCCAATAAAGCCTTTTGATACCTGTCCCTGGCTATCTGAATCTCTACCATACCACGATCCTGATTCGAATGCTCAACACTGCTCGGAGCATCCAGATATAACCCAAGTTTCTCAGGAATATGCTTAAACTTTTCCTTTATTGCTATCCGCATCCAAAACTCATAATCTCCAGCTGCTACAAACGTAGAATCAAAAAAACCATATTTCTCATGAATCTCCTTCCGCCACATCGGCTGTGGACCAACAAAACAACCCTTATTAGCTAAGAAGCTCCTGCTAAATTCTTGCCAGACAAATTGCCCAGCATTGGTAAATTTGTCAAATGTCTCGTTCTCACATCTTGTTATCCAACAGTCAGCGTATACCAAAGCAACATCAGGATTTTCTTCAAGAACACCTACCATTACCTCAAACGCATCTTTCCTGTGCCTATCATCAGTATTAGCATTTGTAATATATCTTCCCCTGGCTAACCGCACACCCCTGTTCCATGCACCATATACTGTTTCTCTATTCGATGTCCTAACATAAATTATATTGTCATACTTTTTTCGGAACTCTTCTACAATCATTCTCTCATTTTGAGGCGAAGCTGAATCGATAACGATTATCTCCAGCCGATCGCTAATAGTCTGATTTTCCAGGTCTTCCAAGCAACCTCTCAGATATTTTTCAGACTTGTATGCAGAAACGATAGCGCTCACTAAAGGTGATTGTTGATAATAATTTTTGGGAAAAACAACCTCTACCGGCTGCACCTCTTCGAAACTATAATCACTTATCTCATACCTGCTCCTTAAGCTTTCGTATTCTATTCCTGGTAAATAATCTGTGCAGCTTGTAATCTTTTGTGAAACTATAACTGGCAAGCTATTATTGCCATTATACGCATATTCCATCGCCTTGAACAAAACTGTATGATCAACATCCTTGACACAATTGTACCCAGAAAGCTTGCAATACCAATTGCAACCAAAACATTCCAATGGCAATGTGGCTAAAGCAAGCTTTCCTTTATACGGCATGAACCTTCCAAAATGTCCACCACCAAGCAGCACTACAGTAGGCACACCAACCGCACACGCTATATGAGCTAAACCTGTCTCAGTTCCAACAGCAAGTCTCGATAACTTCAAAATAGCAGCCGTCATTCTGAGTGATGTACTTCCAGAAACATTAACATAAGGCACTCGCAATGCATTTAGATTAATTTGATTTATTTTTTTGTCATCCGAACTCCCCACAGCAACAACAGATAAACCATGCTTCCGACAAAACTCATCCAAAGCTAACCCCCAATACTTGAATCGCCTACACTCATTTTGAGCCCCAGCAAAAAACACCAATGCCTTCTCTGGCTCAATACCATGTTTTCTGTAAAACTCAATTGCCTGTCGTTGGTCCTCTTTACTCAGCCAAACAACAGGTTCTAAATCAGTAACATGAATTCCAAGGCCATTCAAAAAATCAATATGTCGCTGAATCTCGTGTTTCCACTTGCCCGGTGATTTTATGATGTATGTGTACCGCTGATTAGCACATGCTAAATATGACTCCGAACAATTAGCATCATTGCCATCCAACGCTATAGTAACAGGAGACTCAGAGGCCAGGACCAAAAAATCAGTTAGTGGCTCGCGTGAATATACAGAATTTAAACAAAGATCAAAGCCTACCTTCTTCAATGATTCACCAATAAAAGCACGATACGAGTTGTCATTTATAAGCTGAATCCTATTAAATGTTATAATATCTTTGACATATGGCGATTCCTTATATAGTTCTGCAATCCGATCCTGACAAACAACATAAATTTCTGAATCTCTCCATTTTTCTTTTATATATTTTAACATCGAAGCCGATAGAACTGCATCACCTATCGAATCAGGTCTAACCCAGAGTATTTTCCGAACATCTGAGTCAATATCTATTCTTTTCATAGCCACCTTCCGCTGTTTATTTAATTTTCACTAACGACCTGTTTGCGTTAAAATATTGCTTTTACTAATGCTTCGCTCAAATACGGTATTCAACGTTGCTTCAAAATCCTTTGAAATAACAAAACCATCGATTGTCTCTCTTGCAGCCGCACCCAGCCGCCGGCACAATCCTGGGTCCTTCCAAAGTCGTATTAAATAGTCAGCAAACTCATCCGCACTTGATGCTATAAAACCGTTCTCACCATGCCTGATCAGTGAACTACGAGCAGCATTTTTATGAGCCACAACAGGTAATCCATTAGCCATTGCTTCAAATATCTTGACCGATTGCCCCGTACCTGCTATTACTGGGCAAATAGCAAATCTTGCTTGCTCGTATAACGCACGGAGCTGAGGAACAAAATTCAAAAATCTTATCCCGCCTAATCCATAATCGTTAACAATCCTACAAACTCCACCAGCTACTTGAACTTCAAAGTCCGGTATAACACTATTTAACCTCTTAGCAATTTTACGGGCGTAATACGCCACCGCCTGTGCGTTGAAAATATTTTCTGCCCCAATAAAAATCGCTGCCCCAGTATACTTGTTATCAGTGGCTCTGTTACTAAAATCACTTAAAAAAAGAGGTACCTTTAACACTTTTGTATTTTTACATGCACTTTTAAGAAACCTTTCCTCCCATGAGGCAAACGTCAAAGTCCAATCATATTTATCATACATCGAAAGTTCTTCTGGATCCACAGTAATACCAGCCTTTTCCAACCACTGATCATCAAGCAGATCATCAGGTATATTATCAACGTTGAATGGCGGATCTCCCCATTTTGAAAATAACATTGATTGCAACCAATGATTGTAACTGACTAAATCGTGCATCAACATTATCTTCTGGCATTCTGGGAATTCGTTCTGAAGTGCGAGCTTTCCATACCAGCCATAATTAATAGTAACTAAATCGGGTTTGTACATCCGAGCGCAATTGAAAAACCAAAAAGAAAGCCCCGGCGGTGCATAAACTGTAGAAAAACTTAGCATCCTGTTACTGGCCATTGTTTGACGCCATTGTCTATCAAATATATTAACCGGATACACAACCGTTGCTATCTTATAGGTGCTCTCTATTTCTTCTTGTTTTTCACGTGACCATGGGTAGTTTGAGGTATCAACTGAGCTGGCTAGTATCACTTCATACCCGTTCAGTTTCAATGCACGAATATATCCTAACAACGCCTGATGCGCACCGGTCCTGGGTGGAAATGGATTTTGCGGAAAAAATACAAGAGCACGCCTTTTATCCATGTCAATTTTGTTAAAAACCCGACGGTCAGGAAACCTCAATGACCTATCATTGGAAATAGTAAGTAGTGGAAATGGCACTTCTTTTAGCTCCGCAGGTTCATGATACTTAAGCTCTTTCTCCCACTTTTCACGAAACTTAGATTTGTTTATCTCAAGATACTTTAATACGCCATTACCATTTCCATGAGAACTGGTGACAGATTCATGATGAATCACACAGCTCTCAGGGCAATAAACTACTTTATATCCGGCCTGGCGCACAGAAAAACAAAGATCAGTATCCTCATAATAAGCCATTCCATAGATTGAATTAAATCCTCCCAGCTTTTTAAAAAGATCTGTCCTTACCATTAAACATGCACCGCAAATATAATCTACTTCACACAAGATATTATATTGAGGTTTTGATGGGTCATCATGTCTGCCACAGTCCCAACCATCGCCACTAGATAGTATGTTTCCTCCAGCCTTCTGAAGTTTCCCATCCGTGAATATCAACTTAGGCCCAATTACCCCAATCGTATCATCAGCTTCAATCTCTCTCAATAAGCTCTCCAGCCAACCTTTCTGGACTTCTGTATCATTATTCAAAAATAAAATATATTTAGAATTAGCAAGCTCGGCCCCCTGGTTACAAGCCTTACCAAATCCGATATTTTCCCGGTTTTTTATAAGCCTTATTTTCTTACCTACCTCTAATCCTTCAAAATATTCAACACTGCCATCGTTTGAACTATTATCTACTATCACAAGATCGAATAATTCTGGTGGTGTGTGTGCAAATACAGACTCTATACACTGCCGTGTGTATTGCAGCTTGTTATAAACTGGTATTATAATCGTTACTGCTTTTTTTTTATCCTTACCTGAATTAGTACTCTCGCATTCTCGAGAAAGTTTCCTGTTTACTACCTTCAAATTTTCTTGAGCTATTTCGTTGGCAGGATCAAGTTCCAGGATTTTTTCGAAAGTATCCTTTGCCAAACTGTACTTCCGTAACTCATAGTAGCACCTACCCAATGGTAACAACACTTGAATATCCTCAGGAAAAGCAGTTGATAATGTCTGATAAACGTTTGCTGCTTCATTAAACTGCCCCGTCTCCATTCGTGCATTTGCTAATAATCTTAGCGCATCAACGTTAGATGGGTCTATCTGTAATACTGCTGAAATCGAACTTTCAAACACTGAGTAGTCCTGAACCTTCTTAGCAATACAAGCTAAATTAATCCTTAACTTTATATCACGGGGCGCAAGTTTTACTGCTTCCTGAAATGCCTTGAAAGAATTGTAATAGTCATCTAACTGAAAACACACATTGCCATATGCCTCAAATATGTCTTTTGTTCTGAGCCCGTTGCTTATAGCTTTTTTCAAAAGCTGCGCAGCTTCAACTTTTTTTCCTGCGTTATATAAATCATCTGCCTTTTTTAGATATTCTTCGGGACCCGAACACTCAATCTCAGTCTGAACGTTTGCTGGAACAACTTGTTCTTCCTGTTTAATGCAGTTACCATCTGCAGCTGAATCTGCTATTCGATTAAGCACTTCCAATCTTTTCGAAGTTCCATCCTGATCTCCATGGTGTTGCCTTTTTTTTTCTAAAATCTCAAGATTTTCTTTTGCTATCTGATTATCAGGATCAATCTTCAATACCTCTCTGTAAATTAACTCCGCTGTCTCATAATCATTAACCTCATAAAAACATCTCCCAGTGCTAAGTAAAACATTTATATCCTTCGGGTCTTGTTTCAGAATCCTAAAATATACATTGGCAGCATCCTGATAACGCTTGTTTTCCAGGTTCAGCCTGCCAAGAAGCCGTAATGCCTCAATATTATCCGGATCAATTTCTAACGCTTTTGCTAATGAAGTCTCAAACTCATTGATTAAGCCAAGCTCCACCGCTACAGTCGCTTTCTTAACCAAAGTAATAGGATCATTGGGATTCATCTCATGCGCCCTACTGAAATACTTTAACGCTGATGTCAGATCACCAAGTTGATAACAAATACTCCCAGCAGCCAGAATCACATCCACCGGAATACATCGTTCGTTAATGACAGATTCGATTTCTTTACGAGCTGATGCAAGATCTCCGATTTTTAAAAATTGTGATGCATTGTTCAACCTATTAACAACCCACGCGGGAACTTCGTTGACATTCTCCGAATCATTATCCTGTGGAATTCCAAGATTTTCGAGTGGTTGATTTCTATTGATTTCTGTCCAATTAACAGATCCATCATCATCAATCAGCAATTTCAAAAGATCTATAAACGTTTTAGGTAACCGAGCCTGCGTCTGCCCATCAATTTCCCATAATTTAGCCCATGAAATAAACCTGTAAAAAGCCATAGCAACTGAAAGAATCAAACTATGAACACCGTCAGCCTCAGGCGTATAACGATTTATAAATTCATCTCTTGCCGATTTGACCATCTTTTCAACCGACCATGACTCTCCAACATTTTTAAGTTTAGCAGCCTCCAAGCTTGTGTACCTATTTAATCGGTCAATGAAATCACTAATATCTTCATAATTATAATGATTGATCGCCGCATCAGCAGAAAGTGGCAGCTTTTCCACCCTGCCTTTCATCAAAGGTTGTCCGTGAACAGCCCCGTCCTCTGGCCATCTAACCATGCCGTTTCTAAATAACCTGGGATGCCATTCCTTATCACGTCCCCAACCAGTACTCTGAATCCATCTACCCAATATCTTAGTATTAAAAGGAACCAAAAACACATCTACACCGGCATTATTAGCTATAACACCACGAATATTATCTCTAAAAGTTTTAGACAAACATTCATCCGCATCTAATATTAGCACCCACTCCTTAGTTGCTTTACTCAAGGCAAAATTTCTGGCTGGCTCTACACACCCCAGTTTGTCAATATAAAATATCTTGTCCGTGTATTTCTTAGCTATTTCAACCGTCCTGTCGTCACTGTGCATGTCCACAATTATTATCTCATCTGCAATATCAGCTACACTTTGCAGGCAACGCTCAATGCATTTCTCTTCATTAAGAGTGTTAATAACCACCGATAAACCAGGCTGCAGATTTCTCTCCAAACCTGCAATGTTAGTATCTTTAGTTTCCATTTTTAGTTCTCCAAAATCAGTGTTAAAAAAATAAATCCGCTTGGTGAATTCATCGATTTGTTCCTTATTATACTCTAACGTGTATAACTTATGATGCTCATCACCGAGCCAAAACTCATCCGTAATAAAACCCTTTTCCTTGCATGTTCTGTATAACTGCGTCCCTGGAAATACCCACAAGCCTCCAACAATACCTACATCATCTGGCTGAGTCTTTCGTAGAAATTCTATACTTTGTTTAACAGTGGCAGGTGTCTCCCCAACGTTTCCGGAAATCATCATTGCACAAGTTAAGAGCCCCGCAGCCTTTGCCATTTTAATAGCCTTCTCAGACTGCTCGACTGTCGCCATTTTCCCAATTTTATCAAGAACACGCTGAGATGCAGACTCGATCCCAAAAGATATTTTATAACAACCTGCTCGTTTAAGACTGTAAAATAGTTCTTCACTCACACAATCGGCCCTTGTCGTACAGAAAAATGCTATCTTTAAATCACGGGCAATTATCTCATTGCATAAGTCTATAGAAGCCTGTACATCTGCCGTAAAAGTATCATCTACAAAACAAAAATGTCTGATACCATGCCTCCATACTAACAATTCAATCTCGTCAACCATGTTCTTAGGAGACCTGCAACGCCAGCCTCGCCATATCCACCATGATGAGCAAAAATTACACCGACCTATGCAACCACGTGAAAAAACAATCGGTATTCGAGGTGATTTCTCCACATCAACACCATTAAACACACCTTTATCCCTACCAGGATACTTCCATAAATCTACTAAATGCCATGCTGGAAATGGAATTTCATCCAAATTTTCAAAATATTTCCTGGGCCGATTTTTTATTATTCTACCACCATCTCTATATACCAGCCCGTCAATATCCTTAAAGCTTTTACCCATGACAACGTCTAAAAAGGTAGCCTCACCCTCACCCCTAACAATACAATCTATCTCAGGATAGTGTTTTAGTAATTGCTCAGGCATTATCGTAGCATGCGGGCCACCGAATACCACCAGTGACTTTGGAAGTACAGATTTTATGTACCGGGCGACATCAACCGATCTCTTCCTGGTAGCCGTCAAACATGTTATCCCAACTACATCTGGTTTCAGACTCTTTACAGCATTTTCAATAGCCCCGAAACCATATAACGATCCATCTGTTACATGCGTGTCAATACCACATTTAACCAAACTCCCAGCAAGGTATAAAAGTCCCAGTGGTGGATTAGTATAGCCGTCCTGTCTATTGTCATGCGGATTAATCAAAAGGACACGCTTCATATTTCCCCTTCCTGGCCAAAAGTTGTTAGGTTTCTCAAGACACGACTTTACTAAAACACCTATTCCTGCCCAATTTTGGTTAATATCCTTAATTAGCTCTTTGTGTTGAAAGCTGTGTTTGATCTGCTGCCATAGCTTTTCTACTTCGCATCTTAACTCTGGCGGATGTTTAACAATGTCATGAAACGCAATAACACCACCTGTTCTGACCAATGACTGATACATTTCAAAATCCTTTTTAACACCGTCATAAGTATGATCGCCGTCGATAAAAAGAAAGTCCAGGTAGTTGCCGTTTAGGACTTTTAGCACCTCGGTTAATGTTTCTTGAGAATGCGAGTCTTTTCTGATCAGGTGTAAAACCTGGTTCTTACCGGCAAATGCCTTGTAAAGTGGAATTTTATGTTCGGGGTATCCGCCACCGAACGGACCATTCGGCAGGTCTATACTGATTATTGTTGCATCAGGCGCAGCTAATTTCGTGAAGCAGAATAGAGTACCGCCATTGGCCGTACCTATTTCCAACACGTATTTAGGTTTCAAACTCCGGAATATTTTCAATAATTCGACGAATTCCTCCCTAACCTGCATCGGAGCAAAAAGGCCAGAAAAGTCACTAGAGATAAAGTTATAAACTTCTTCCGGTATGTCTGAATTAAACCATTGTAATCTTGAAATAATTTCGTGGGTATTGTACATAATATTCAGGTGAGCAATTTATTACGCAAATAGTCCCTCTCCCCACGCCTGCTTTACCCACTATGTATGCTGAGTTATTTTAATCTATTATTGCAAAAGCCTTAATACGCTCTGCGGCAGTTGATTAGCCTGAGCAAGCATAGCTGTCCCCGATTGAACCAGTATATTAAATCTTGCATACTGCGTGCTCTCCTCGGCTATGTCCACATCCTGAATCCTGGAACTTGCAGCCATCAGGTTTTCCTTGCTAACAGAAAGCTGCTCTGCAGTGTAGTTCAATCGTGCTTGATATGCTCCGATTTTTGCCCTGTCACTAGCCAATTGCGCTATAGCGCTCTTGACCTGAGCTAACGCTGACGATGCACCACTTATCGAAGAAACAGAGATAGAAGCCGATGTCACATTCGAATAAACGCTAGCAGAAAGGTTAATGCCTGACATCGAAAAAGTGTTACCCTCTGAATCCGTTGTTACACTTAATGACGAGCTCGAAAACAAAGACACCCCATTGAATTCCTTAGAAGCTGTGCTCGTTATATACTCCTTTAGCTGCGTGAATTCTTGATCATAAAGAGATCGATCACTATCGGATTTAGTAACGTCTTGAGCTAATATAGCCAGCTCACTCATGCGGTCTAAAGCCTTGGCTATCTTCTTTAAATAACCATCTTGCGTCTGAGTAAATGATACAGCATTGCTCACGTTATTTCGAGCTGCTTCAATGCGCTTAACCTGAGCGTCAAGCTGCATAGAAACAGCCAACCCTGCTGCATCATCAGCTGGATTTATTATTTTAGAACCTGAGCTAAGCCTTGCCAGGGACCTGCTTAGCATAGCTTGACTGGTCTGTAATTCCCTTGAAGCTGCCTGAGCTTGAACATTTGTATTTATAACCATAGATTATACTATTTTATAAGTTTTTGTCAAGTTAATTCTTCTATTTTTTGGCGAGCAGTCCGCCTGCCCACTTGTTAACTGTCTCCGTGCTGAATCAATCAGACGGCGTTTCTTCTTGGTAACCGGCGTCTTATGGCAGCTTTAACCGAACCGTCACCCGGTACCGGCGGTGGCCCTTTGTGATTTGGACCTTCTACCGGTGCCTCGGCCTTGTTATCAGGCACATGCGCCGTTTCTGGCTTAGTTGAATGAGTACGTGCTAATTTCGGCACTGACATTTGATTTGACATGAGGGCTTCCTGATTACTTCTCAGAATTTCCTCATAAATCTCCTGTCTGTGCACGGCCACTTCTTGCGGCGCATCGATACCAAGTTTCACCGAATCGCGATCGATCCTGAGCACCCTAACGACGATCTTCCCGTCAATAATGATGCTCTCATTATACTTCCTTGATAAAATGAGCATAACCAATGTTAAGTTTCCTGCCGTTCAACAGGCAACGGGTGGCGCAAATTAAACTGTAACACGTTCAATGGCACCACCTGCTTCGCCACAAGAGTTCGCCGATTAATAATGATTGGCCCTTTTAAATTTACCGTAGCCCGACCATCATGCTGTAAGGTCACAATGGTCAAAACTAAAGCATCCTCAGGCCCATTGAGCCCCAAAAACCTGACATCCTCTTGACTAATGTCAGGTTCATAGTCAGGAAACAATAGACCAGGTTGGATGACTAAAAAGGCCAACTTGGGCGCTTCCAATGGTTGAAGCCAAAGAAACGGTTCTTCATCTTTGTTCTTTAACAGTACAAACTTTGTATACTGTTCAAAACCCAGTAGCCCTGATGGCATCTGAATTATGTTCTCAGGCTTCACCGGGAGCAACTCATACTCGGTTTTCTCGCTGCACTTCATGTTTTTTACCGGTTGACCGTGACGTTAGCAAAGCCCATGCCAGCCTGCCATCCTCCCTCCATAACCAACCACTACTTAATCAACAAACCTCCTGTAGCAAAGCTCCATCCACAAAAAAATGGCTAATTCAACGAGCTCTTGCGGGGTCCCTGGCCCGCTTCGATGAAAAAGCCACCTAAATTTTATTTAAGTCAACGTCTTCGATAGTTTAAATTAACACAACAAATTAATTTTTGCTAGGCAAAACTTTTCTATCTTAACAGGTTGTTTTTGCCGATTCAAACATTCCACCTTTTTACCAGGTAAATTTTTCTATTAACTACAAAATTGCCTGTCCCTACATTTTCTTAATTCCCTGATAAATTTTTACGAAAGCTCTCCACATCTTGCGGCAATCCCAGGTCGTTGGCTATGTCAATCAACCTCTTGTATATTGTCTTCATATCAGGATAATCTGGGTATTCTTTCAGGATCTGTTTATATGTCTCTAATGCTTCGTTCAACCTACCAAACAACCACTCCAGTTTACCTTTGTTTAACAAAAGTCTAAGCTTCTGCTCGGGCGCAGGGTTGACCTGCAAAGCCATTCTATAGCTATCTATAGCATCACTTATCTTTCCTAACGAATAATACAAATCCCCTTGTTTCTCTAATAGTACAGCACTATTTGTTGTCTCTGGAATCTGTTTGAGAAAATTAATTAATTCCTCCGTTTTTGTTCCTAATGCCATATTAATGTTCAAAATCTTCATGTAAGACCACTCAATAAGGGGATTCTTTTGTTTTTCCAATAATTTGTGTTGAGTTTGTGGATTCGTCTTGAACGGACAGTATAACGGGTCTCCAATTACTGTCATCTGCCAGGACAATGCAGGCATAGCAAAATATGCAGCCTCTCCAAATGTATACCCCATAAATAATCTCTCGGAAAATATCGCCAAATTCATTGTTCCTAAAAGATACGGTTCATCGACAGCTCCGGCAGTTGCTGTAGCTCCTTTTGCTAGCAATGGCCCAACCCAAAAGTTAGAGGCCGACCTTATAGTATGCCCGCTAAACGAATGTAAATGGTATGCAAAAGCCCCGGGCATAAACTTAAAACCAGGTCTAGTGAATGGGCCTGAAACCTGTCCATCATACCAACCCATATAAAATGCCACATGGCTCACAGGATACGCCGGCGAAAAGGTCTCCGGCATATCATCCAACACTGTTTCAAAACCAACTCGCTTTGCCAAACGTGAGGACACGCGAATCCATTCATCACCGACCAAATATTCGCCATTTGTCAGACCACGGGCATCAAAATATGCCCTACCCCACAGCCCGTTCGTCTCGGCATATAAAGCATTGTCAATCAATCCCAAAACTATATCGAAACTTGGGCCATCAAGCCTGGTAACCATGATTAAACCATTCGTAGGCGATAATGAAGCCCTGTTAGTGGATCCGTAAGCAAAATTCCTGAGTAATCCAAATCGGGGCGCACCATCCAAAAACAAAGGCAAAGCGGCAAGCTCACTATCTACCGAGGCTTCATTTCGCCTGAGCTGAATTGGTGCTTTTTCTTGGCCTTTTTCTACCAAATTGGTATCTCTCAGGATACGAACAGGTACACCATAACAAAGTACAAGGTATCGAAACCTGGCTTGTTTTACTACATCTGACGGATTCACTGGAGTGCTTTGATCCTTACGTACCCTGGTCTGAACACTCAGAAAACCATTAGATGTCAGTATACTTATTAGGGGCTTCTCCAGTAACTCTGTATAGTCTTTTCTTGTAATCTCTTCACTTAATGGCAAATCAAATCCAAAAACCTGATTTGTAGGAATCAACCGTTTCTCAACATAATAATCTGCAACTCTTTTAGAATCTGCTAAACGTTTGTTAAAAACAACAACGACATTAGTCCCATCCTCTTGTGGACTAACACCAAACACTAGCATGCAATAATAAAAAAATATCAAACTGGAAATAATCCAACATACTTTTCTTTCACAATCTCGCATACAAATTTCCAATATTTACTCATAAGACATAATAATTCAATCAAAGTTCAAGGCTTACCAAAAATAACCAAATTCATTTAATTACTTATTTTTAGCCTCAACCCATCATAAGCCAGCAAAAAAAACGGTGGCAACTTCGCCTGGTCTACATCATGATCATAATGATGAGTTAAATGGGTCAGGATAGTTATTCCAGCAGATATCTCTTTACCCGCCGCGATTGCCTCAGCTAAACACATATGCGTTGGATGCTCATGCGGTCTAAGGCCATCTAGAACAGCAATCTCAACACCATAGGTATCACGGATGACGTCGGCAGGAACACGTTTACAGTCGCATAAATAAGCAAGTAACTTTTTGCCATTCTGAGAAAACAGATATCCGTAACTGATCGTATTACCATGCGGAAGTGGTTCAGGTCTAATACTTAAATCACCTATAACAAATTCGCCATTGATCTCATGCGGCTCGGGAATAAAATACCCAGCTGGATGCGGCCCTTCTTGAAATGCATAAGCAAAAACCCTTCTCAAATCCTTCATGGCATGAGGACTGGCATAGACCGGCAATGGCCTATTACCACGCATCTCGCAAAACCTCCTGCAATCATCCATGCCCATTATGTGATCTGCGTGCGAATGTGTAATTAAAACCGCATCAACCCTGGTTATCTTCTCGCGCAAAAGCTGTAACCGAAACTCAGGCGTAGTATCAACAACTATCCGAACCTCATCAGTCGCTATATATATAGAAGGTCTGGTTCTATGGTTTTTAGGGTTTTTCAAAAAAGATTCCGGATAATCCACACCAATCATAGGCACGCCTTGTGAAGTGCCAGAACCTAAAAATACTACTTCAAATGACATATCAAAACTCCAATAAAACCTGTTGTCTCTTAATCTTTTTTAACCAATTGAACTCTCGGTCTTTTATGCCACGCTTCTCCGTCCATTCCAATTAAATCAAGAAATTCTTGATTTATAAATTAAATCTCCAGAATAACATCATCAAATTTGTTTTGCTGCAATATAAAACAACAGGCAATATACCTGTTAGATTCTTTATGTTATTGTCATTGCACATAAAAAATCTGGCTATAGTCGATGACCTAACTATAGAACCAGCCCCAGGTTATAATGCCATAACCGGAGAAACAGGCGCCGGTAAATCCATCATTATCGGCGCCCTAAACCTGGTCCTCGGCGAAAGAGCCTATCACGAATTAATCCGGGACGGATGCGACTCGTGTTCTGTAGAGGCAGAATTTGATGTTTCTAAATTGTCAGACTTTATTAATAACCTCCTCCAACAAAATGGTATCGAGCCGTGCCAAAATAATCTCCTTATTCTTAAGCGAATAATCTCTAAATCCGGGCCAAACAGACAATTTATTAACGGATCGGCCGCTCCGTTAAATTTACTCGCAGAAATTGGCCAGTGGTTGGTGGATATCCATGGCCCTCATGATCATCAATCTCTACTAAAACCAGTTTGCCAAATTGACATACTCGACGCCTTTTGCAAATTAAATGATTTGCGCAAAAAATATTCTGATACCCTTAACTTGCGCAACGACCTCATAACAAAACGCCAAAGCCTGGCTATGGACGAACATGAATGCGCCCGCCAAATAGACCTTCTAAAATTCCAAATAAATGAAATTGAATCAGCCCAGCTTAAACCAGAAGAAGAAGAACAACTGGAATCTGAATATAATCGCGCAAAACATTCCGCCAAACTTATCGAGCTCTCAAGTCAGATATCTTCAATCCTGGATGGCGATGAGGATTCTATCATCTCAAAACTAGGCTCAATAACAAGATTGGCCCGCGAAATCTCAAAACTTGATCCAAACAACCATAGCCTCGTTGAACAATTGCAAAACATAGCTGAGCAATTCAATGAAATCAAATTATCAATAGCCAATTATATTGAAAATATTGATATCAACCAGGAAAAGCTATTAGAGATGGAAGAACGCATCAATATTATCCATAGCCTAAAGAAAAAATACGGTAATTCAATCAAGGACATCTTATCTTTTAAAGAACAAGCCCAGGAGAAATTAAATTACCTGGAAAATCGAAACTCAGAAATCCTGAGACTCTCAAACGAAATCCAAAAAACCGAGGATGAAATATGGGCCTTAGCCATGTCTATCTCAAAACAAAGAAAGAAAAAAATACCCGAACTCTGCTCTCTTGTAGAATTGCAGTTAGAACAAGTCGGATTCAAAAATTGTAAATTTAATATCTCCTGTAACACTATCAGCAAAGATCAAGCATTCTCCCAAACTTCTATCTCACATAATGGATTCGATAACATCGAATTCCTCTTTGCCCCGAATAAAGGAGAACAGTTAAAACCACTCCGAGCTATTGCCTCATCTGGAGAATTAGCCAGAGTTATGTTAGCAATTAAAACCGTTCTGGCTAATATTGATCCGGTCCTGGTTATGGTCTTCGATGAAGTCGATGCCAATATCGGTGGCGAAACCGCTGTAGCAATAGGCAAAAAAATGTCACAAATATCTAAAGCCAGACAGGTTATTTGTATCACTCACCTTGCCACAGTAGCCTCTGCAGCCCAGACTCATTTCAAGGTAACTAAAATGGAAAAAAATAACAGAACAGTCGCAGTCATTAAACCACTTAACCACGAAGAAAGAATCAAAGAAATCGCCAGAATGCTCGGCGGCGAATCAATCACCGCAATAAACCACGCAAAAGCAATACTCTCCATTCATAATCAAAAATCAAAGGCTCCATCGTAGAACACCAAATCTGACTTGCCACAGATATTTATCCGTTGCAAAGTAATTATGGTTCGAATTATCGCTAGATTAAAGAGTTACAAAAACAAATGTTAAACCGGAACTAATGCTAGACTATAAAATCCAACTGCAGGTTTTTGAAGGTCCTCTAGACCTGTTGCTCTATCTTATTAAAAAAGATGAGGTCGATATCTACGAGGTGGACCTTGCAAAAATCGCAACCCAGTTTATCGAATACATCGAAACCATGCAGCAGCTTGACCTGGAAATCGCCGGCGAATTCCTCGTCATGGCTGCAACCCTGCTCTATATCAAGAGTAAAGAATTACTTCCAGCAGACCAACAAGCCTTAGACTCTTTAGATAATAACGAAGAAATCGACCCAAGATGGGAATTAATTCGACAACTCATCGAGTACAAACGATTTAAAGAAATGGCTTCTACCTTCCAACAATTAGAAAAACGCCAAGACTCAATCTATCCACGTAAACCCGTCCAATTAGAACTTCCTCTGCCAACTCAATCAATTAAACCTAAACTCACCCTTCTTGACCTGCTTAATGCAGTTAGTAATGTCCTCAAACGTTATAACGAAAAAAATAATATCTCTGTCATCTTAGAAGAACGTTGGACAGTATCAGAAAAAATCCAATGGCTTTTAAACACTATACCCAATGGTAAAGTCATGAAATTTTCTGAGCTCTTCTCTAATGCCTCGTCTAAACTCGAAGTTATAGTCACATTTTTGGCATTATTAGAACTGGTTAGACTAAAACAATTAATAGTATCTCAACCCGACCAATTCGCAGAAATTGAAATTACACGGCAAACCCAAAATAACACAGATACAAATAATACCCAAACTGAATCACAAATAACCACTAATAGCCATTCAACTAATCAAACTGACTCTTAAAATTATGGAACTGAATAATATCCTGGAATCAATACTCTTCGCAGCCTCTAAACCATTAAGTGTTAAAGAACTTAAATCCATTCTAACTACCACGGCTGAACAAAATGATTCCCCTGAAACACAGTTGTTTAAAAACTCATCAGAACAAGACATCGTCAACTCTCTCAATGCCCTCGCACAAGAATATACTAACTTAAATAGAAGTTTCCAGCTGGTCTGCGTCGCAGGTGCCTGGCAGCTGGTTTCAAAACCAGAATTCGCACCCTGGCTCCGCATAGCCTCTGGCGAAAGAATTAGACCACCCAAACTCTCCCAACCAGCCCTTGAAACCCTGGCTATCATTGCCTACCGCCAGCCAATCACTAAAGCTGAAATTGAAGAAATCAGAGGCGTCTCTGTGGACGGAGTAATCCAAACACTCCTCGAACGCGAACTTATAGTTCAAGTAGGAAAAGCCGAAGTAATAGGTAGACCAGCACTGTATGGAACTACTCCGGCCTTCCTTGAATATTTCGGACTCGCCAGCTTAGACGACCTGCCAGATGCTCCAGAATTACGAAGAATAATTACTGGCAAATCCCCATCATTACAAGATTCTACCCAAAACCAGCAGCAACAAGACCAAAACTTGCAAAATACCACCGAAACCGATCTTAATCCACAAAACCAAATCCAAAACCAAACAACCTCACCATAACTTCTCTGCCATCTTATACAACCACAACACCCCCCATAACCAAATTAATAATTATTCCTATGTTACATTACCTCTCTTGATTTGCACCCATTCGCGTCCGTTTATTGATATTCGCGTGCATTCGCGTCTTACACCGAACACGATTCAGCTCGGCACCCTCTAAAATCCACACACACCTTTGCGTGGTAGCTATTTTCCGAAATCTCAATTAAGGAGAGAACGGCCAGACCATTGCTCTGAGCAGATGCAGACTTCTCCCTCTTAACAAGTCCACTATACCTACCTGCTGCCACAGCTACAACGCTGCTCAAACCAGCCGGGACATCTGTCTGGCGAAAAACATCAGAACCCCATGCGATCACACGGCCTTGGCCAAACATTTGGATTGCACTGTTTTGCTGAAAATTTGGTTAAATGTTATAATTATCATCTTTTTCCCAATTCAATGGATTGTTTATAATATATTGTCTAATTTTATTTAATTCAATTTCATTCCTGATTATGTGTTCGTAATAATTGCGTTGCCATAATTTTTTATTAAACGGTTTCCAATTATTGGTTTTGACATGATTTATATAATCATTTGTTGTCATCGTTTTAAACCATTGCACGATTTTATGTAGGGGCGAACCTATGTGTTCGCCCCTTAAACCCATGTGTCCGCCGTTTGAACCTGCGTGTTCGCCCCTTAAACACATGTGTTCACTGTTTGAACCCATGTGTTTGCCCCCGTAATTATCATTGTTGTTTATACCGGGGCAGACACGCAGGTCTGCATTACCATGGCAGACACGCAGGTCTGCATTACCAGGGCAGACACGCAGGTCTGCATTACCAGGGCAGACACGCAGGTCTGCATTACCAGGGCAGACACGCAGGTCTGCATTACCATGGCAGACACGCAGGTCTGCATTACCATGGCAGACACGCAGGTCTGCATTACCAGGGCAGACACGCAGGTCTGCATTACCAGGGCAGACACACAGGTCTGCATTACCAGGGCAGACACACAGGTCTGCATTACCAGGGCAGACACACAGGTCTGCCCCTACGGTGATAATAATACCATGGAAATGGTTTGGCATTGTAATGTGTCCATCTAATTTAATATTTGGAAATTTGTTATTTAATTCATACCACCATTTTTCAACCATTTTTCCTGCATTATTTAATACCATTGAACCGTTTACAATTTCTCCAAACAGGCGCTCCCTGTTTTGCGTGACAATGGTAACAAAATACGCTCCCGATTGGGAATAATCGTATCCTTTCAACCGTATGGATCGGCGGTGGTGTTTCTGCGGGTCGTATGGCATAAATCATTTCTTTCCTTCAATTATTTTTATCTCCTCCTGCGTCAAATCATACAACCTATATACCCGCTAATCAAACTCCATTTGTACCTTTTCCAATTGTAATTCGTTCAGGAAATTAGTAAATTGACAAAAAAATAAATTTTTTGTTGGATAAGGTTAGGAAAGCAAGTAAACAATTTAAAATTCATATCAAAAAGTTAATAAAGTTAAATCTTATGCAAACAAAAGTTATTAGTTCAAATGACGGAATGAGTCGGCGCAAGTTTATGGCGAAAACAGCGCCCCCGTAATTATCATTGTTGTTTATACCGGGGCAGACACGCAGGTCTGCATTACCAGGGCAGACACGCAGGTCTGCATTACCAGGGCAGACACGCAGGTCTGCATTACCAGGGCAGACACGCAGGTCTGCCCCTACGGTGATAATAATACCATGGAAATGGTTTGGCATTGTAATGTGTCCATCTAATTTAATATTTGGAAATTTGTTATTTAATTCATACCACCATTTTTCAACCATTTTTCCTGCATTATTTAATACCATTGAACCGTTTACAATTTCTCCAAACAGGCGTTCCCTGTTTTGCGTGACGATGGTAACAAAATACGCTCCCGATTGGGAATAATCGTATCCTTTCAACCGTATGGATCGGCGGTGGTGTTTCTGCGGGTCGTATGGCATAAATCATTTCTTTCCTTCAATTATTTTTATCACCTCCTGCGTCAAATCATACAACCTATATACCCGCTAATCAAACTCCATTTGTACCTTTTCCAATCGTAATTCGTTCAGGAAATTAGTAAATTGACAAAAAAGTAAATTTTTTGTTGGATAAGGTGAGGAAAGCAAGTAAACAATTTAAAATTCATATCAAAAAGTTAATAAAGTTAAATCTTATGCAAACAAAAGTTATTAGTTCAAATGACGGAATGAGTCGGCGCAAGTTTATGGCGAAAACAGCAACAGCAATGACAGTGTTTTCAATACTGCCATCGTCATTAATCAGCCAGACAGGTGCAAACTCAAAGATAAATTTAGGTTTAATCGGCTGCGGCGGTAGAGGCCAATGGATCGCGGATCTTTTTCTAAAAACAGAAAAATACAACCTTGTTGCCGTAGCAGATTATTTCAAAGACAGAACTGATGAGGCAGCAAACCGGTTTTCAATCCCGGAAAACAAAAGATTCAATGGAATTCACGGATATAAAAAATTACTGGAACTTAAAGAAGTTGAAGCTGTAGCGATTGAAACACCGACATACTTCCACCCTGAGCAAGCTGCAAACTCAATAGAAGCCGGCAAACATGTATACCTTGCAAAACCTATAGCCGTAGATGTTTGGGGCTGTAACACTGTCGAGTCGGCCGCTAAAAAAGCTACCGCGAATAACCTTTGTTTCCTTGTAGATTTTCAAACCAGAGCAAATGCATCCTACAAAGAATGCGTCCGCCGAGTCCATAACGGTGACATAGGTAAAATTCTGTTAGGTGAAGCTACTTACATCACAGGCCCAACCTGGGGGCATATGGATAAATACCTTCGTCAAAATCCAAATAATGTCGATGCCCGCATCCGAGCCTGGGGTCTGGATGCCAAACTGTCAGGTGATGTAATCGTTGAACAAAATATTCATGCCATAGATGTGGCGACCTGGTTCCTGAATGCCGCTCCAATCAAAGCCGTAGGATCCTGCTTTAAAAAACGCGAGTTCTTGGGTGACTGTCACGATGCATTCTCAGTAATTTTCCATTTTCCAGATAATATCCTTGTCAGTTTCTGTTCAAAACAAAATGGCGCTGGATGGGACGATATACTTTGCAGAATTTATGGCACACAAGGAACAGCAGATACACACTACTTTGGAACAGTAAAAATCATTGGTGATGAGCCATACGACGGCGGACGGTTACCAAATTTATACACCGACGGCGCAGTTGAAAATATTAAAACATTTTATAAAAATATTACCGAAAAAGATTTTTCAAATCCAACCGTTCCCCCGAGCGTCAGAAGCAACCTTACTGCTATCCTCGGCAGAGAAGCATGTTTCCGAACCAAACAATCGCCCGATCAAAAGTTTGCTGAGATTACCTGGGACGAGTTGATTAAATCTAACCAGAAATATTCGTTAGATTTCATCACCTGAGTCCGGTAACATCAAGAATTTGATTTTATAAAAAATCGAAAGTCCAACTCAGCAACAACCCGGAATATGCAAATAATGTTCCGGGTGTTTTTATAAAATGGATCTGGAAATAAGCAGTCACAATATTTACCGCATACTACCGTGTTTTGACATTGAAATCTATAATTAATCCATGCTTAAAAAACAAATGACTTAACATTAACATTTATTAACCAGCTGCAATGCTAAAGTAAACAGATGAAATGCTTGAAAAAGACTTTTATCTACGGCTTGACCTAACAAACCATGCGCCTTAATATTATCCGTTAACTGATGAAAACAATATTAGTCATTATAACAAGCCTCATGATACTTGTAGAACAGTGCCTTGCTCTGGCACTATCAGATGCTATCGCTGCTATTGTTAATGACAAAATAATAACTTACCAGGACATAGAGCATTCTATCAGTCCTGCCCTGGAAACCCTGGAACGTCAATATTCAAACCAGCCGCAACTACTGGAACAAAAAAGACAGACTCTAATCAGAGATGCTCTCGAATCACTTGTAGAAGAACAACTAATATTATTCGCATTTGAAACAGAAGGCTATACCTTGCCTGAAAGTATCATAGAAGATGAAGTTCAACGACGAATCAGAGAAAATTATACCGATCGAGCAACCCTAACTAAAACCCTCCAGGCCCAGGGTATAACTTTTGAAAGCTTTAAAAAACGAATCCGTAACGAAATTATAGTTTCAGAAATGCGACGCCTGCATGTCTCTAAAAACCTTATAATTTCCCCTTATAAAATCGAAAAATACTACAATGATAATAAAGATAAATTTAAGACAGAGGACCAGGTTAAACTCAGGATGATAATGCTCTCAAAGAAAAACGACCCCGAAGCCATCAAACGTCTGGCTAAGGAAATCATCGCCAAGCTGGATGACGGTGTTCCTTTTGCCGAAATGGCATCGGTATATTCAGAAGCCCCGCAAAAAGCAAATGGAGGTGACTGGGGTTGGGTTGATAAAACTATTTTGCGCAAAGAACTAGCTGATGTTGCTTTTTCTCTGAAACCGGGCCAACATAGTGACATCATAGAAACCACAGATGAATACTGGATCCTGTTCGTCGAAGCACAAAAACCAGCAGGCATAAAACCACTTTCTGAAGTCAGAGCCGAAATCGAAAAAACTTTAATGTCCGAAGAAAAGGCCAGACTGCAAAAACAGTGGATCGACAAATTAAAAAATAAAGCCTTTGTCCGATATTTCTAATAACCACTTACCATTTCATATGGACTTGCAACACGTATGAGCGGAGTTATCGGGATAACGATGGGTGATCCAGAAGGTATTGGCCCTGAAATTATAATCAAAGCTCTTGCCCACGAGTTACCAAAAAGCGCATCAAACTACCTGATAATAGGAGATAAACAAGTCCTAAATGAAGCCAACCAAGCCCTTGGTACAAAATTAAAATTTTCAGACTGGGCACCTTCCAATCCTGCAAAAATAATGATTCTAGACCCTGACGCACAAAGCGAAATCAAATCTAGCCGAAACCCGCAAGCTAATGTCGCAGCAGCTAAAGCAATGAGATGTCTGGAGTTTGCTGGACAGCTTTGTTTAAAAGGAAAAATTAACGCCATAGTTACTGCCCCTGTAAGCAAAAGCAAAATAATCGAAGCCGGATATAAATTCATTGGTCAAACTGAATTCTATAGTGAACTGGCAAAGACCAGGAAAACTGCCATGATGCTCATGGGTTGCGGGCAAAATAAACAATGGATAAGAGTTGTACTGGTCACGACCCACTTACCCCTGCGATCTGTGCCTTCAAATATATCACCAGATAAAATCCAAACAGCAATCGAACTCTCCCACCAAGCATGTCTTAAACTACGAATAAACAAACCAAGAATAGCTGTATGCGGATTAAACCCGCACGCCGGTGAAAATGGTAAGCTTGGGACAGAAGAAATTGAAATAATCCAACCAGTAATCCAGTCATTTCAAAATAAAGGTTTCGATATCCATGGGCCCGTTCCAGCCGACTCAGCCTTCTACCACGCATATAATGGCAAGTTCGATATCATAGTCGCCATGTACCACGACCAGGGTCTAGCACCATTAAAAATGATCGGATTCGAAAATGGCATTAACTGGACTCTTGGCCTGCCTTTTGTCAGAACCTCACCAGACCATGGAACAGCTTTTGATATAGCAGGTAAAGACATTGCAAACCCCAAAAGCATGATTTCAGCAATCCGATTGGCCAGATTCTTAACCACTGAACCAAATTTGCAAATCACATAACAGTTAAAACACCCAGTCTTGCTGCCACACAGCATATAAATAAATCGTTACTGAAAATTAGCGCATTTCAGAAATTAACGGATACTTATTTCAGATGATTCCTTCAATTTGAGGTTCAACAATATTGCCTACGGCACAACAACTATCTTACCTGTCAACTTACCTATCCCTCGAATTGTGTAATCCTCTTGAACTTTATGAGCTTCGGCCGTTTTAGATAGTGGCAACACCCTGTCAATAATAGCTTTTAACCTACCGCTTGCCATCCACCGGTTTATATCTTGTGCACACTGCAACTGTTCATCAGAGCTCGCTTTAAACATAACAAACCCGCGCATCACACATTGTTTTACATAAAATTCACCCAAAGGAATACTTGGAGTAGCATCTCTTCCGGCCAAAACTATCAACCTTCCATTCTCAGAAAGGCTTTTCACCGCAACAGATAGATCAGGATTTCTGTTATTCTCCCACCAGATACTCACTCCATCAGGGTAAAAGGCCTTTAACCATTTACAAAGATCTTCTTTTTTATAGTCAACTACAGCCTCAACACCTAAATCCGCACATAACTTAATCTTTCCCTCGCCACTTGTGGACGCAATTACCCGAGCTCCCAATAACCTTGCCATTTGAATGACCATTGTTCCGACCGAACCACCACCACCATTGACAAAAACTATGTCTCCAGCTCTAACCTGCGCATGTTTCACCAATCCTAAATGTGCAGTAATCCCAACCAGAGAAATTGCAGCCGCCTCTTCAAAACTAACAGAATCTGGCATAGGATACAGCCAACACTCCTCAACCAGCGCAAACTCTGAAAAAGTGCCTTGTCTACCTAATAACCCCTGATTACTCCCCCATACTTTATCACCGACTTTAAACCTTGTCACTTGTGGCCCAATCTTTTCAATCACACCTGCAACATCACACCCTAAGATATATGGAAACGGCAGATTAAATTTAACCAGTCCGGCTCTGATATAAACATCTATAGGATTTACTGAAACAGCTTTTACTCTAACCAAAACTTGAGTGCCAGCAGGTTCGTTGATTGGCAAATCACCATATTCAATAACGTCTATACCTCCAGTCTTTTTAATAAAACTCGCTTTCATAATTTTGAACTAATTCAACGGTACCCCTTTTCTCATAAACGTAGGTACATCTAAATCTTCCCCATTATAAATTGTAGGTTCAGTGTTTTGAAATCTGCCTTTTGGAATAATCTGAATCCCTAACTCTGGCTGAATCATTTTCTTTGCTGCTACAAACACTTTCCCCTTCTTGTTCACCAGACTTTTGATTTCATCCGCGCTTAATTCAGGAGGCGGTGGAATTAATGCTTCCGGAATAGCTGCACCCTGGTCATCCGCTGAGCCCTGACCAAACACCTTTGAACACGGCTCCGGGAAAAATATATTTGATAACAACTCACTACGTCCAAAGACCTTTGATCGGCTCTTCAATTTATTATAAACCGTAATAATAGAAGCAGCTAATTCTGTCTTCAAATCATGTCCAATCTTAACATTTAATAGAAATTCTGCCTGTGGCACCCGAATTTTCAGATTGTTAATTAAATTCTCTAATTCACGACTCGAGATAGTATCAGTTGCAGTCAGACTTATTAAAACTGAGTCAATTAATTCTGACAAAGAATTCCTGGCAAATAATTGGCTAGCCACAATTCTATTAAGTACCTTCTCTATCCGATTTTCACCACTTGCAGAGGCAAACATCAGACAACCATCTGAGTGTTTTGACTGCAATAACTGCAGTAATTCGCCAAACCCCACCCTGATTATCCCCTCCGACTGGGCTATGGACATAATGCCTGCGATCCCATTAACAATTATATGATTAATCTCATCAAAAACATAGGGCATCCCATTCCCAACTCCCAAATCCTCAACCATTACCTCGTTTGAAATAAGAACAAGCAAATCTGCAGATTCTTTCAATTGTTCGTAAGCCAGCCTGGCATTGCGCAATCGTCTTTCCCCTTCAAAACCAAACGGTGTTATAGCGAAAACCACCACTTTTGCCCCGGCTTTGTGTGCACATTCTACCAGGAATGGTGTCATTCCACCGCCAGTGCCACCTCCCAAAGCCGATACACAAATCACAAAATCAGCCTGTCCGCAGATCTCACTGAATTTAGAATTTTCTTTCTCTGCTATCTCCCTGCCTAATTTAATGTCACAACCTGTATCCAATCCTCTAGTTACTGACATACCCACATGTATACGATCAGCATTTGACAACGACTTTAATATTTGCAGATCTGTGTCCGCTGCAAATGCATCAAATCCGGGCCGAAATAGCTTATCATATAAGTCTACCACCTTGCTTCCGGCCGAACCCACACCAATTAACTTAAAAGTCACGGCTCTACTTATTATCTTGTTCTGAATATTAACAATCAAAGATTCCGAACGCGAGTTATTCATTTTTACCTCCAAATTTAAAAACATTAAGAACCTTCTTTAAAATTGTGGGGTTTTTGTTCGACACCGATACTGACTTTTGCATTGCACCAAACTTTACCAGACCCAGAGCGGTCGCAAATTCATATTTATCAAGTCTGCTATCAATACTCTCAATACTGCTTATCCTCGCCAAAGTTGCTGGCAGTTTAAAAACATGTGACGCAAGTTTTGCTATTCCCGGTATTCTTGCACTACCGCCACACAACACTATTCCTGCACCTAAATATTCCAAAAGACATTCCTTTGAGATTTCCTTTTCAATTATTTTAAATGTTTCGATAATTCGCGCGGCAATAATCTGGATTACATTATCGATATTTATGTTTTCAAGCCCTTCAATTTCAGCTAACAATGCCTTGTTTGATGGATCAAAAATATTGTCGCACCTGGCATCAGTACACAACTTTATTTTTAATTGTTCGGCCTGACCCAAAGAGATTTTTAGCCCTAAAGCGAGATCATTAGTAATATGATCTCCTCCGACTGCGATCACCCCAGAAAAGTAGACCACTCCATCAATAAACACTACGTACTCTATTGTACCTGCACCAAAGTCAATTAATAAAACCCCCTGTTGCATCTGCTCTTCAGTAAGTACTGCCAAAGAAGACGCCAAACCATTAAACACTATCCCATCAATATTTAATTGTAGCTTCTCAATAATTAACTTAGGTAATTCGATCCTGGGTGTCTGTCCATGAATAATATGCACCCCGACTTCCAACCTTGATCCGGTCAAATCAACCGGATGCGTTATTCCACCTCGACCATCTATAAAATAATTCTGCCGCAGGCTGTGAATTATGGTTCTTCCACTTTCCAAACTCACTACCTGTGCATTCCTCAAAACTGCAGTTAAATCACTTTGCCGGATGATTTTGTCTTTAGATAAAATTGTGTGTGCCCCCTTGTTGTTCATACTTTTAATGTGTTGCCCCGTAACCCCCAGATACAGGCTATCTATTTCACAATCCCACTTTTCTTCTGCTTCAGTTAATGCATTCCTCACATCTACTATCGCCAGATCCTTATCAATTATCTCTCCCTTTCTCACACCCCGTGAAACAGATTGCCCAATCCCAGCAATACTTAAACGGCCATCTTTATCCATACGGCCAATTATCGCGCATACCTTGCTGGTACCTATTTCTAATCCTACTATTTGGTTATCGGCTTTGAACATTTTTCTTTATTAAAGGACTTTTAACTCTTTGTTTTAAATTCACAACAACATCATTCGTTGTTATTTGCCATCTTACAGGGATATTATTAGTTACCGTAAAATCAGCATAAGCTATGCTTTTGTTTAATGATAAACCGTAATCAAAAATCTGACGCCAGCGTCTTAATTGCCGGGCAAAATCATCAATTCTAAAGCTTAATTCCATGCCCTGAACTGTTGTCACATGCAAAACTCCAGTTTCTGATATGTCGATCTGGTCAATATCATCAATAGCATATGCAGGAGACATCTCAAACTGTCTTAGAAATTCGTGCGCTGCTATAAGTTGTGGAGATTCAACCCGTTTATGATCCTTCAAATCGTTTTCATTTAATCCAAGAATCGTCGGGTACGAACTTAAAGCAAAAGTTGGTTTCAGTTTCAAGTCACTTTCATTCCCGATGACATAACCATCATAATCAAGAAAATAATATATAACCCCGACCGATCCATCCGGCTTCTGGCCCAAAAGGCTGATTTTTGTAAACGGAACTCGCTCCTGGACATAAATCTTTAAGGTATCAGGTAACTGCCTCTCTATAGAAACAGATTTAATCCTGGGAACTAGTTCCAGATCCCGCTTAATCCTGTATAAATCAATAGCTAATAGGTTCTGACCTTGCTTAACTCCAGACCATTGAATTATATCATTAACAGATACCCCCCCTTCACTATTCACTTCTATTTTCTTAATTAAAAATCGCTCATTCGAATAGATCGTAACATCTATTAACCATTTGCACGCACCCCACAAAATGATTCCAATGCCCGTAATCAAGCATGCTACAGCCAGTGCAGATATGACTTGTTTAATCGATTCACTCCGCATACATGCAACCCCAAAAATTGTCAAACTAACAGAACAATAATTCTACACAACAAGTTCATTTTTTTTATTACTATTGTTACTGCGTTTTAAAGCCAACCTAACAATACAATCACACAAGTATTCATAACTCATACCCGCTGCTTTAGCAGCTTTAGGAAACAAACTGGTTTCGGTCATCCCGGGTAATGTGTTTACTTCAAGCACAAAAACATTACCATCAGCCTGAACCATCACATCCACTCTTGCATAATCGCGACACCCTAATGAATTAAAAGCCTGCAATCCAACCTCCTGAATTCGTGCAGTTACCTCAGGAAGAAACATCGCCGGGCAAATATATTCCGTAGCTCCTGCTGTGTACTTGCTCGAGTAGTCATAAACTCCCGATTTTGGCCTGACCTCTACTACAGGTAACGGCTTGCCATCCAAAATTGCAACCGTGGCCTCCCTACCTATGATTTTTTCTTCAACAATCAACCTATCATCAAATCCAAAACAATAATTTAAAGACTCTTCCCACACTTCTCTTCGATCCACAAACCTGAGGCCTATACTAGAGCCTTGTCTGCAAGGCTTTAATACAAATGGCGGATTAATCGAAGACGGCCAATCCCTCTTGTCCTTTGTTATACACACATACCTGGGCGTCGGAACACTGTCTTTAATGAACTGTTCCTTGGCTAATAATTTATCAAAAGCAAGCCGACTGGCAGCAGGAGCACTTCCAGTATAGACAAAGCCCAATCGTTCTAACTCCTCTTGTGCCTGGCCATCCTCACCATAAGTCCCATGCAAAGCCAGAAATACTATATCGGTCGACGGGTCCGGTCTGATACCAGAAACTGATGGATCTTGTTCGATAACTAAATAACCCAGCTTACGCAGTGCATCACTGACCGCGCGTCCGGATCTTAATGATACTTCACGCTCAGAAGAACTGCCTCCCATTAAAACTGTGACTCTAATTCTAGACCTATTCATACACAAATAACCTCACAACTATCTACACCAAGAAGCTCGATTTCCGGCTTAAGCTCAATACCATGTTCAATTTTAGCCTTAGACATTATCCACCTCATTAGCTCCAGGACATCGCCAGCCAAAGCATTTCCAGAATTTACTATAAAATTCGCATGAATTTCTGAAACCTTTGCCCCTCCAACTTTTACTCCCTTGAACCCTAATTGCTCTATTAGTCTACCAGCTGGAATAGTCTTTGGATTTTTAAAAACACAACCGGCGCTGGGCTCCTTTGGTTGAGATGCAAGTCTTTTTCTGATAAACTCCTGAACTTTTGATTTAATTTGATCAGGTTCTAAACGTTCGAAAATAAACTCAGCCTCCAGAATAATCTTTCCCCTAAAAAAGCTGCAATCCCGGTACTCTGGTTTTAAATCCTTCGCTTTTATTGTATACACCTTACCATTACTCTCCATAAACCTGACCGTATCCAGTCTTTGGCATATATCACAACCCATTGCTCCGGCATTCATTCTTATTGCTCCACCCACTGTCCCGGGAATCCCTGCCACAAATTCTAAACCACTTAACCCATGTGCACACGCCTGGCTAAGAACCCGTTTTAGAGACGTGCCAGCTCCACAACGCATTCTATCATCGTCAACCCTGATCTGACTAAAATAGCTAGAACTAAGCTTAATTACTAATCCATCAAAACCTCCGTCAGCAACTAAAAGATTAGATCCATTGCCTATCAAAAACCAATCAATTTTCTCATCATCACAAAATTTCAATGTTTCCACTAAGTCCTGTTCATTGCAGGGAGCTACCCATAAAGCAGCAGGCCCACCAATTCTTATGGTGGTATGATTTTTTAAATACTCATTCTCATGTACAATAGATAAACTTGATAACTTCCACTTTAACAGCTCGATCAGACTTTCTTTCTTTGATCTATTTGCAAAACCACAGCCGGCCTTTGTTTTAACTTTATCTCCAAGTAATTGAACAAATCTGTGTGCTTCCCGGGAAATGTTGCCAGCACCAAGAAATAATACCAAATCATTATTCTGTATGTAGCGCAACAAAGTCCCAGACAAATCATTCACTTGTGGAATATAGTCGACTTTTATACCGCGCCGGTTAATAAAGTCTGCCAACTTTTCACTACTCACCCCCGGAATCGGATTCTCACTTGCAGCATAAATGTCAGTGAGAAGTAACATGTCTACTTCGCGGAAACAGTCAGCAAATTTTTCGAAGAGGAAATGTGTGCGACTATATCTATGCGGCTGAAATGCCACAAGTAATCGGCCTTTCCAAGATTGCCGAATAGCATGTATGGTTGCCTCTATCTCACACGGATGATGACCATAGTCTTCCAGGACCCTGACTTGCGCGTCCTGATATAGTAACTGTTGCCGTCTTTCTACTCCTCTAAAATTCTCTATGGCATCCTTAATTTTATCTGTAGGAAAACCCTGTCTATGCAAAAACGCAATTACACCGGTTATGTTAGAAACATTTTTTTCTCCTATGAGTCTGCTCTTAAAATTTCCTAAACTCTTACCATGGTACAGGACTTCAAAACCAATCGAACCCGTCTGACCATTAATGCTACAATGTCTACCACCAGAGCCCGACAATTTAATTACGTAGTCAGCCAGATCTGAAAACCCCCAGCTAACTGCATTTTTCAAATCCCGATAGAGATCATAAACGAGACAGTTATCTGCACAAAAGAAAAGTGTGTTGCGAACATTTTGAGCAAAAGACATGAAAGCCAACCTGATCTCATTAAGTGAGTGATAATAATCCAGATGTTCTTCATCAATATTTAAAACAATGGCATCTTCTGGACTGAACATTGTCAACGTGCCGTCACTTTCATCAGTCTCAGCTACGAAGAACTGTGTGTGATCTGCAATGTCATGCATTTGCCCCCAGCTTCCGTTTTGTCCTAATTGCGGAATTCTTCCACCGACAGAGTAACCAGGAAAACACCCAAGTCTATACAAGGAATATGCCAGCAAAGCACTGGTAGTTGTTTTGCCATGCATACCAGCAATACAAATGCCTCTCCGTGAATTCACAAAGGATGCAAGTAGTAAAGCCCGGTTGCAGATAGGTATATTATTTTCCCGGGCAAAAATTAATTCTGGATTATCAGATCTTATCGCAGATGAATAACAGACCAGGAACGGCTGCGTCAATGCAAGGTTGTTTCTGCTATGACTGTTAAAAATAAGTGCCCCTTTTTTAGTAAGCTGATCAGTATATTTATTCGTTTCAATATCTGAACCAGCAACGCCAAATCCCAGATCCAATAAGATATGAGCCAGGGAACTCATACCACAGCCACCTATACCTATCAGAAACACTGTCCTGCCTTTATTAGCAGACAAATTCAATAACTCCCAAACTTCTTTGGGCTTTATAGACATATTTTTTAAATCGAGACTCATAGGATATCAGTACCAGGTTTTTAGTAATTGCTGATCCAGATTCATATGGTTTATTTCAGAGTCTAAACTCCCCAGAATTTCAGCCTCTATTGCCCTGGCAACATCCAGGGCCGCTGATTCATAATGCCAAACCTTTATCGAATCCGACACCCTACGTCTCTGTTCCTCATTCCGAAGCAGATTCAAAACCAACTCTGCAAAGCCAGCAGGAAATACCTTGTCTTGCTCGATTAAAAAAGCTGATCCACTATCAGCAAAAGCTTTTGCATTGTAAAACTGATGATTATCCTTGGCTCCAGGAAATGGTATCAGAACCGCAACACACCCCATAGCAGCAAACTCTGCAAGTGATGATGCACCAGCCCGACTTACCACTACCGTCGCAGCACCCAGGGCATATTCCATCTCTGTCAAAAAAGGCATTACTACAGCATGATAACCCATACTCAAATATGCCTTTCTCACAGATTCATACCCTAATTTTCCGGTAATATGTAAGATCTGCAACCCAGGATGCTGCCTTAAAATTAAATGCGCCGATGATACAACAATATCATTTAACCCCTTAGCCCCCTGGCTACCCCCAACAACCAGAAGTACATCCCGCTTAGGATCCAAACCCAACGCCAGGCGGCTATTTTCTTTATCCATCGGCTTAAACTGACTACGCACAGGCATACCGGTAACAATGACTCTGGGATTCTTCAAAAAACGCTTAGCACCCTCAAAGAAAACACAAACCCTGTTTACAAACGGTGCTAGTAACCGATTAGCACGTCCAGGTATGGCATTTGCCTCGTGAATCACAACAGGCACAGAAAACAAAGGCAAAGCTAAAACCGGTGGCACACTTATGAATCCCCCCATCCCGATAAAACCAGCAGGCAAATCATTTAGCCAGAGCTTTCTGGAAATTAGATATGATTTTAAAAATGCTGCCATGAATCTTAATACACCCCCTTTTTCCAGCCCCTCACCTGGCAAAATAAAAGTCTCAAACTCTTTGCCCTCCCCGACAATTTGTTTGTCAATGTCCTTCTGTGATATGATCAAAAGTATCCTATAACCTAATTCCCTGAGAACATTTGCAATACTTATTCCAGGAAAAAGATGGCCTCCAGTCCCCCCACACGCTATCGCTATCAACTTATTGCTCTTATCCAACATCAATTTCCTTTACGAGTCGAGTTTATTTCTACAACTGTATCACACCTTGCAGGCTCTGGAGTCTCCAGCTCTGCCAGCATATTCTCAGATGCCACAGCAAGTATCAGACCTAAACAAGCAAATACAAAGAGCAAATTTGAGCCACCATAACTGATAAACGGCAGCGGCAAGCCCTTATTCGGTAAAATACCACTTACTACGCCAATGTTTATAATAGCTTGAAGACCTATGGCCAAAGAACAACCAGCAGCCACCAGAAAACTGAACATGTTATTTGCTTTGGATGCTATATAAAGCCCACTTAAAACCAAAAACAAAAAAGCCAAAATCACAAAACAAACACAAATAAACCCCAGCTCTTCCCCAATAACAGGTAAAATAAAATCTGTATAATGAAAAGGAATATACTCTAATTTTTGTCGACTACTCCCCAAACCCCTGCCAAAAAGTCCTCCCGACCCAAAAGCAAGAAGCGAACCCCACACCTGCCACCCAGCTCCGCCTTTTGTGCCTTCAACATCAAGCCAACTCAATATCCTTGCAAGTCTAACTGGGTCCTTTAAGATTATATACAAAAAAACCGCACTCAGTGGAAATACTGTCAGAGCAATCTGCCAAAGTTTAATCCCGGCTAAAAATAGTAAACTCAAGGTTATAGCCAGACATAAAATAGTACAGCCTCGGTCGGGTTCAGGGTAAATAAGAGCCACAGTCACGCCTGCTAAAATGAACGGTAAAACAATGCCTCCGACAAAGGTTTGGAGTCTTCTTTGGTTATAACTAGCATAACTCGCTATTAAAAGAATTATTGCTATTTTGGCTAGTTCTGAAGGCTGAAACATTACAGGACCAAGCACAAGCCAACGCCTGGCTCCATTGGCAGCATGGCCAATCCCCGGGACTAACACCAAGCCAAGCAATACAATAGCAACCAACCAAATACCCCAAACAACTAACGGCTTACGGAAAAAATCTATCCCCAGAAAGTAAATTATTACAGCCAACAAAACACCAAACACAGCCCACATGCTTTGTTTGATCATATATGCAGCGCCTACTTTTACCATACCAGCGCTATATAACATCAACAACCCCAGTCCAAGTAATAAAGCTGTACAAAGCACCAGGATGGTTATCGCTGTCCTCATACCATGTAAAAATAGGCGCTGCTATTTTTTATATCAGCTACTCAATTCTTAGCTAATACAAAAGGTTATGCATTATTTGTTAGGTAACAATTACCTGATCATGTTAACGGGCATTGGCGCGTTAGACATATCAGTCGGCAATGTATTTGAAGTGTTTGCACTTTTAGTTGCTCCTGCTCGCTTGGCTGGAATTTTAAGTTTTTGCCCGATATGGATTCTGTCGGTCTTTAATGAATTTGCTTCACGAATTGCGTTAACAGTCACTCCATGGGCTTTAGCAATTTTACTTAATGTATCGCCAGCCTTTACTGTATAAACCGTCAACTCCGAAGCTGATGCTGTAGTTGAAGCGCCAGAAACTCCTTGAGGCACTTCGGTAGTTTCAGATTTAGCTTGCTGTGCAACAGGTATTTGAAGAACTTGACCAGGTTTCAGTTTTCTGGAGTCTACCCCGGGATTAGCATTTGCTAAAGCTGACACTGAGATGCCGTGGTCTTTGGCAATCTTATAAAAACTGTCTCCTTTAACAACAGTATATTCCTTATAACCGCCAGCTAACTGACCTTTGGCAGTCGCTTGCTGCGTCTCCGGAAACGCAGAAATATTTGACTGTCCAAACTGCTGTGGAATCTCCTGTGTTTGGGTTAACCCAGGAAAATAATTAGAAGAAACGCCGCCCTGGGCTATCTGACCGGTGGCAACTAAAGGAGGTGCACTTGTCGCCAACAGATTTGTATCCAATAATTGTTGTGCGTTTGTCATTTCTAAACTGGCCGTCTCAGGCGGTTTTGATCCACCCCTACAACCTTGAAACATTAATACACCTGCTAATATCATTACGTGTACGGCTACGATCGTCGTCACAGCAATGAACAGGTTCGATTTATTCCGCGGTTTCTCCTGATCCAGGAGAGAGCCCTGTGGAATTAATGGGTTTGGTGTACTCATACTCGTAATTAGCGCTGGTTTTGTTTTTTATTTTTCACAGATTGGTCGATTCCACTCGGAATCGGCTCAGTTTCTGTAAAATCGTTTTTCTTATCTCATCTCAAACAATTTTTTTTGTCTTATTATTTTCAAGTCTTGATTTGCACCAAAGTTCAACGGCTTTCCTAAAGGCTTCACCTCGGTGCCGGTAGTCTCTGAACATATCAAAACTTGAACATGCCGGTGAGAGTAAAACTACATCTCCATCAACAGCATTTTCTGCTGCTTTAAACACTGCTTCTAACATGTTTTCAGCTTGAATACAAGAAACATATTTTGACCACACTGACTGTATCTTTTGACTCGTTTCGCCTATTAAAACAACACCTTTTACCCTCTGGACTAATAATTCACAAATTTCATCAAAACCAAAACCTTTGTCTTTGCCGCCGGCTATCAACCATACATTCGGTTTGTTACCTAAACCCTTCCTGACTGTCATGAGCGCTTTGGCCACAGCATCAACATTTGTAGCCTTTGAATCATTAATAAACTGAATCCCGTCAATCTCCATGACTAACTCACACCTATGCTCTGCAGGCCTATAATTTAGTATTGCGTCCGCCACCTCTTGAAACGGAAGTTGCAGGATCCTGGCAACCGCTAATGCAGCCATTATATTCTCAATATTATGTGGCCCTTTCAGTTGACACTGATCAACATTAATTAATCCAATTTCGCGGTCACCATTAAACCTGCTTTTTACCCAGGAACTATCTAAGAAGATATCACAGCTTTTATCCGCTGCACTGTACGTAACAATGCGCGACGGTATTTCATAACCATGCTTACGTAAAAGTTTTAATGCATTAATTTCTATTACAGCCCAGTCAAAAGAAAGCTGATTTTCAAAAACCCTTACTTTAGCTTTTATATACTCCTCCATTCCCGAATATCTGTCGAAATGGTCCGGGGTAATATTTGTTAAAATCGCAATAGTCGGTCTAAAAAATTCAATCGTCTCCAATTGAAAAGAGCTTACCTCCAAAACAAGCCAATCCAGGTTTCTGGTTTTCTCAACTACAGAACTTACTGGCAAACCAATATTCCCAGCAGCAATGGCTCGCCTTCCACCAAATAATAATACCTTCTCTACCAGCTCAGTAGTAGTAGTCTTACCGTTGGTGCCAGTTATAGCTATTATCGGACAACAACATAACCTCCACGCGAACTCAATTTCACCAAGTACAGGAACACCTGCGCTTTTAAGTCTCAGAACGATATCCGACGTAGTCGGCACCCCCGGACTTAAAACCGCAAAGTCAAAATCTATCACATCCAAACTGTTTCTACCCAAAAAAACTTTCACACCCTGTCGGTCCAGTTCACTGGCTACTTTTCTGAGTTCGTCAGAGGTAGAATCATCAAAAGCATAAGTACTTATTCCTAATCGACGCAGCAACAAGGCAGAAGCCCTGCCACTTAAGCCTAAGCCGATCACCAGGACTTTGCCGTTTCTATAATTAAATAATCTTCTCCAACTGTTATTCATTACCTTATCTTCAAAGTACTAAGTGCCAATACAGCAAACAAAATGCATAAAATGTAAAATCTGGTCGTCACCCTCGTCTCTGGCCAACCCAGCATTTCAAAGTGATGATGTAAAGGTGACTTCTTAAAAACACGCTCTCCCTCTCCCCGTGTAATTCGTGTGTACTTAAACCAATACCTCTGAATTAACACCGATAAAGCCTCTAAGACAAATATGCCGCCAGCTATAACCAATACAAATGGCTGATGAATCAAAATTGCTATAATACCAAGCGCGCCGCCAAGGGCTAATGATCCTGTATCGCCCATAAAAATTTGAGCCGGATAACAGTTGTACCACAAAAAACCTAAACTAGCACCAATAATAGCAGAACAAACTATTGTAAGTTCCCCAGCCCCCGCCACATATGGAACTTGTAAATATGTAGCAAACACCTTATGCCCGGCTATATAACTCATAACCAAAAACACAACGGATACTATCCCGGTACAGCCGATAGCTAAACCATCGATTCCATCCGTCAGATTAACTGCGTTTGAGCTGCCCACAATAGCTAGTACAACTAATATGAAGCCAATAACATACGCCCCAGTTAGAATCGGATACTTGTAAAACGGCACCATTACATCCGTTACCAAAGCCCGGGTATCATCCCGCCAAAGTAAATAAGCACCAATTAAGGATGCCAATAATAACTGAACCGATATCTTAACTACCGATGACGTGCCTTTGTTATTCTGACGTGTAATCTTTAAATAATCATCATAAAAACCAAGCCCGCATAAAACAATAACCGATAATAAAGTAAGTAATACAAATTCGTTCCACTGCGCCCATAATAAAGCTGATATATCCAGGGCAGAAACTATAAGAATTCCTCCCATTGTGGGTGTTCCCTTTTTAGAAAATTGTCGGGTCTTTATGTCGCCTGTTTCTTCTGCTTTATCCAGATATTCTTGTTTGTAATTAAACCGCTGCAGCCAATTTATCAGCCATGGTCCCAAAAACCAGCTAATTACCAAAGCACTTACAGCAGATCCAGCCGCCCTGAAAGTTATGTACTTAAACAACCTCAATCCAGACAAAATATCCGCCCATTCAGTTCCATGAACTTTTTCTAAAATAAACTGTGCCAGATAATAAAACATTTCTTGTACGAGATTAACTCAATCGATGAGAATCTAATGCTTTTGCACTACAAGACTCATTATTCTCATAAACTTGCCTGAGGCTTTGACCTAACTCATCTACTTTAGCTACTCTTGAGCCTTTCAAAAGTACTATATCTCCAGGCCTTACCAACCTGTAGACCTCACCCACTGCATCGTTTATGTCCGTAACTGCAATGGCAGTGCCCACACCATTTAAACTGGCGGAATCTATGACTAACCCCGAATATTGACCTATAGCAATAACAATATCTACATTGTTTTCTGCAGCGACCTTGCCTATTTCCCAATGCATAGCATCTGAGTTCCGTCCCAATTCCGCCATTTGACCAAGCACCGCTACGCGGCGGCCTTCGCACTCTACTTCTCCAAGAGTTCTCAGTGCTTCGCTCATCGAGTCAGGGTTTGCATTATACGAATCATCTAAAAAGGTAATCCCAGCACACTTCCAGACATTCATTCGCAATGAAACCGGACGCCACTCCAACAGGGCCGTCTGAACCATATCCTTTGTAATCCCAAACTCTGAAGCCAAGACTATTGCAAAAGTGGCATTAATTGCATTGTACTTGCCAGGAGTGTGAATAATATAATCCCCCGTATAATCACTTAAAGGGCAATCAAGCAAGAATTTAATATGCCCCAGATCATGCTCAATAACTTTAACCCTCCAGTTATTCTTCGACTCAAAACCAACTGTCAATACACGAGACCGTGCTTGTCGGATTATGCCTTCAGTCAGTTGATTGTCGCCATTTAAAATAAGTAAACCATTCGCGTCCAAACTCTTCGCTATCTCACTTTCTTCTTCAATAACACCGGTTAAATCGTCAAAAAATTCTAGATGTTCCCTGCCAATGCTCGTTATGATTCCAACAGAAGGTTCAATTAAGTCCAAAAGTGGTCTTAATTCTCCCGGATGGTTTGTCCCTACCTCTATGACAGCCAGATTATGAGATGAATTAAGCTCCAACAAAGTCAGAGGGATCCCTATGTTGTTGTTAAAACTTGCTGGAGTTTTTAACACTCGATACTTCTTCTCTAATACAAACGAAATCAATTCTTTGGTTGTTGTTTTCCCGTTAGAGCCCCCCACAGCAATAAAAGGAATATTAAAATCGCGCCTGTAAGCCTTCGACAAATTATTCAAGGCCAGTAAAGTATCCGAAACTTCAATTAAGGATGTATTTAATTGTGAATAGTCTCTGCCTGTCTGATAAATAACAGCTGCAGCACCAGATTGAACAGCTTGCGATACAAAATCATGCCCATCAAATTGTTTGCCTTTGATAGCTATAAAACCAAAACCCGGCCCGATCTTTCTTGAATCAATAGAAATCCCTCTGACTAAAAACTTTGGGTCTCCAGTCAAAAGCCTACCGCCACAAGCATTAACAATAAATTCTATTGGCCTTACGTCCATTGGATTTCTAGTTTACTCTTTTTTTTTAAACCTTTACCCGGTTTAGCCGTAGAACCAACCAATATCTTTAATACATTCTCTGCGTATAACCGATCATCAAATGGGATTATAGTATCTTCAAATTCCTGATAGGTTTCATGTCCCTTTCCAGCTATCAGAACCGTATCGCCTGTTTTAGCCATTTTGAGAGCCGTTTCTATTGCCAATTTTCGGTCCAGTTCAATTTCATAACCACCACTTCGAACCTCCTCATAACCGCTCTTTATCTGAAGAGCAATATCTTCTGCGCGTTCTTTTCTAGGATTATCCGTGGTAATAATAGTATAATCAGAATACTTTGCAGCTACTGCACCCATCTTCGGCCTTTTTGAAGCATCGCGGTTTCCACCACAACCGAAAACCGTAATGATACGTCCTGAAGTGACTTCACGCAATGCCGATAAAACATTATATAAGGCATCATCCGTATGCGCATAGTCCACTAACACAGTAAAATCCTGGCCACAATTTACATGTTCCAACCTGCCAGGTACAGCAGGCATATTTGCAATCGCATGCTCTATTATATTAATATCCAAACCCATTATTAACGCTGTGGAAATAGCTGCAAGAGCGTTATACACGTTATGACGTCCTACAAGCGGAATAAAAATTCGTTTCTTTAAAGATTGATAGCTTAAGGTCAATTCTGTGCCACTAGACATTAGTTTTATCTCAGATGCGTTAATCTCAGCACTCTTGTTTATCCCATAAGTCACCAAAACAGATAATCTGCACTCGCCAGCTAACCTTTGTCCATAGTTATCATCAATATTTATAATTGCTGCTGTAGGCTTACTGTAAGGAAATTCCGGCAAAAATAGTTTCCTCTTTGCCTGATAATAGTTTTCAAAATCATGATGGTAATCCAAATGATCCCGCGTAAGATTAGTGAAAATACAAAAATCAAAATCTACACCCAGGACCCTGTCCTGTACCAGTGAATGTGAGCTAACCTCCATCACGCAAGCCTTACAGCTATTGTTGAGCATCTCTGCCATCATCTTTTGTATTTCCAATGATTCAGGCGTTGTTCTACTGGCCGGAATGATCCTATCACCTATCTCATAGTGCACAGTCCCCAATAAACCGGTCTTTATACCTGCAGCCTCCAGGATTGCTTTTAACATGAATGTCACTGTAGTCTTGCCATTAGTTCCAGTAACTCCGATTACCTTTAGTTTTTTTGATGGAGAGTCATAAAACTTCTCAGATAGCAAAGCTAAGGCACGCCGACTATTTTTGACTACAATTTTAGTCACCGACGGTAACACAAAATCATCTTTTTCACATACGATTGCCACAGCTCCACGGTCTATAGCATCAATAATAAAGCTATGCCCATCAGCGCGATTTCCGATTACTGCTACAAAAGCCATGCCCGGAAGCACTCGCCGTGAATCATAAGTAATACCAGTCACTCGTCGTTCCAATGACCCCTCAAACTTTAAAGGCTCAATAGCCTTAATTAACTCTCTTAGCAACATAATTAATCACTAAAACTTGAATTAAATTCTAAGCTTTTTCTCGCCATCACTGGCGCATCCAAAGGTTTATCTGGCGGTATGACCAGATAATTGCCGATGTCTTCAGCTATTCTTTTGAAAACCGGAGCGGCCACTTGCCCGCCATAATAACCAACCCTGGGCTCATCTAAAAATACAGCTATGCAGACCCTTGGCGAATCCGCAGGGAAAAATCCGATAAACGATGAAAAATATTTGCCGGGCAAATAACCGCCAGCACCGGCTTTTTGCGCTGTACCAGTTTTACCAGCCACAGTGTAATTTACTAGCTGTGCATGACTGGCCGTACCATTTGTACTAACTACAGTCTTTAGTGCCTCTACCATCTTACGCGACGTCTCAACTGAACAAACACGCCTAACCGGCTGTGGTTCAAACCTGTAAATAACATTCTGATTCTCGTCCTCAATCCGCGAGATTAACATTGGCCGCATTAATAACCCCCCATTGGCAATAGCACACATAGCCATGACCATCTGCAATGGCGTCACGGCAACTTCATGCCCCATTGGTATTCTTGAAATTGAAAGCTTGGTCCATGCACCCAGTTCATGCACAATACCCTTTGCTTCCCCCGGCAAAGGAATCCCCGTCTTTTCACCAAAACCAAACCGTTTAATATATTCATACAAACTTTCTTGACCCAGTTTAATTCCGACTTTAGCAGCTCCTATATTCGACGACTTTGTTATGATTTCTTTGACACTCAAGACACCATATCTTTCATGGTCCCGTAAAATCTTGCCGGCATAGTAAAACCTGCCACGCTCACAATCAAAGGAGTCGCTCAGACTCACAACCCCCTCTTCAAGTGCGGCAGATACTACCACAATCTTAAACGTTGACCCTGGCTCACACATGTCTGTAATAACCCTGTTACGCAAATATTCAATCGGCGACTTACCCGGGTCATTTGGATCGAAACTTGGATAGTTTGCCATTGCCAATATAGCTCCAGATGCAGGTTCAACCACCAGCGCAGAAATACTTACTGGCTGATTCTTCAGATATGCATCATAAATTGCACGTTCAACTATATCCTGAATCCTTAAATCAATTGTCAAAATAACATTATGTCCGGGACGTGCCTCAACATCCTCCTTCCTGTACAACGTAAGCTCATTGCGTTTATTGTCCTTCTCAGATACCCTCCACCCACCCACACCCGTTAAAACATTATTCAGTACAAATTCAACCCCATCTTTTCCTGTTATCCTCCTGCGCAACTTACCATCAATCTTGTCTTCAGAAACCTGAACAAATCCCAATACATGAGCAGCCAGTCCATGATTGGGATAATAGCGCATCCAGTCATCCTCAGCAAAAACGGCCTTAGATCCAAGCCTGTTAAAATGTACTTTAAGCTCATTTATTCTTATGCGCACCTTCTTGTCAAACGGTCCACTAAATCTTGATAGCACATTCTGACTCAAGGTTTCTCCTAACTTGACCATCTCATTGCTTATCTGCTGCCAGGTTTCAATTCGCACATTTCTGGCTAATACTGCGTACTGACTAAACCTGGGTTCACCATTCTTGTTTGTCTTAACCATGCCAGCCTGATCTAATAAAGGCCTTGGTGTAAGTTTATTAAACAAAACATCTCGGCTTATTCCCAGAATCGGTGACAATACATTAGCAACCTCCAGCCTGTAATCACCATTGGTACTACAGACGAGAGTTGGATCGGCACATATGCTTTTAACAGGCACAGTAGTAGCCATTATCCGTCCAACACTATCTTTAATTTCACCACGCCTTGGTTCATAATAACTCTCGATCTGTATCTGTTGAGTTGCTTTATCAAGAAGTTCATCATGCCGCAAAATCTGGATATCAAAAAATCGGTATCCATAACCAATAAAACACACGCAGAGTACGAATACAGCAAACCTTAACCGCACAACCTGAGATCTATTTATACCAACGCTCGTCATCGTCTTACTGCCAGGATTTGAGTATACCATTGCTTGCATTAGAATAGTTCTCATATAAAGGCTCCTGGCCCGCCTGTTCTATTGGTTCATAGAGTCTTACAATTTGGTCAGGCCTCACTGGCCCTAACCCTAAACTCAATCGTCTTACTCTTTCATCCAGCAACCTTGGTGTTCTCATTTCAGCCAGAGTATTCAAAATCTGTTTATTCTGAAAACGAATAGATGTAAGAATCCTCTCTTTTTCAGCTATCTCTTTCGAAAGCCGATAGTTCTGGGTCTTATACCAGACATAGCCAGCCCCAGCGATGAATATAATAACCAGCACCAATAAGCCCAATGCTATCGACCTATTTAATATTAACCGATTCTTTTTTCTTTCACGCATGTATTTTTTCAAACACTCTTAATTGAGCACTTCTACATCTAGGATTATTACGCACGTCTTCATCAGTCGGGCGAATGGCCTTTTTATAAACCCAACGCAGTCTTGGTTCACAGGGACGCCTCAAATCGGGTTCATCAACATCACCATCATACTCATAAGGCTTTGATAATCTCCGACCAAACTCCTTCACAATTCTATCTTCAATAGAATGAAAAGTAATTACACATAGCCTACCGCCTACCTTAATAAGCCTCCAAACGTTCGTAAGACCATCTTTCAATCTATCTAGCTCCTGATTCACCGCTATTCTCAAAGCCATAAAGACCTTCGTAGCAGGATGAATCTTTGCAGCTGGCCTGGGCTCCATGCATTCAATAAACCGTGCTAACTCTAAAGTCCTGCTAAAACGTTTATGTACCCGAGCGCGTACAATAGCCCGTGCAAACTTTTTAGCGTTTTTTTCCTCACCGTATTCCTTAAAAATATACGCTAGTTCTTCCTCTGAAGCAGACGACAAAATATCAGCGGCCTTAACAGGTAAGTCCTTGTTCATTCGCATATCCAAAGGACCATCGTGCAAAAAACTAAAGCCACGGGCCGCGTCATCTAATTGCATTGAACTAACCCCTAAATCTAATAAAGCTCCGTCAAAACTCAACGCCTCCAATTCCAACGCAACTTTATCAAAAAAGCCCTGTCTAATCTCAAACCTTCCTGAGAAGTCCTTTAACCTTTGCAGGGCTAATTCAATAGCCGCTTCGTCGCAATCACAGCCAAACAAAAAACCATCAGGAGCACTCCTTTTTAAAATTTCGTAAGCATGTCCCCCCAAGCCAATGGTTCCATCAAAATAGCGACCACTGGGCCTTATGTTCAAACTTTCAATTGTCTCATTTAAAAGTACCGGTATGTGGTCGTAAATATTCACATATCAAATCAAACTTTTACTAACCATAAAAAGTTTAATCGCTAAGGAACTCCACTTAGTGATAGCATTTTGAGACTTGTCTAACCTGGCACCAGATTGGACAGGTGTGGACTTTTCCTTCTCTAAAGGTCTACCAAGAATGACCTTACAATCGGATGTCCTGAGGTCGTTTCTTACCACCGTGATAGCCGAAAATTTACTCTCTTGAACCGTGCTCTGTTCAAAATTAGAAGTTCCCGAGTTTTGATCAGTTGTTAATGACCGGTTGGGTAAGTCCCACCTGCCAACCCTTTTTGGAACCAATGGCACAACATCCGCCTGATAATTAACTTCATTAGGCAAATTTTCATTGTAAGAGAAACGAGACTTTTTCTCAGCTAAAACATTGGACATCCAACCTTTAGAGATGAATCTGTATTCAGACTCACTCTCGCGCACAGCTTCAAAGCTGTGTCCCATGGTCAGTAAATCTAATAAGTTTTTCATAATTTAAATTTAAATTAAACTGAAAGCCTCAGCTGATGATTTCTCATCCTGAGCCTGGATCTGCTTATATCTTTCTGGACTCCAAATCTGGAATCTATCGACTAATCCAACAAGCAAAGCCTTGTCATTTATGCCAACAGCCTTAGTCATCCAATCTGGCAGACAGATACGTCCTGCTTTATCAGAAGTCGTGATAAAAGATTTTGTACCTATTAATCTGCGTAAAGTTTCAGATCTAGGGTCTGCAAAACGCATTTCCTTAAGTTCTAGAACAAGTTTTTGCCAAACATCTGGTGGCAGTACCAAAATGCAAGCATCAGGGATTCCGTTTGTAGGCCATACCAAAAGCGCGAAAGACATCTGTTTGTTACCGTTCAGCCATCTGTGTGGTATTTGGACGCGCCGTTTTTCATCAACTCCGTGCTCGTAGTAGGAGCTGAAAAACCCGGCTAATATTTGGTTAATTTCCTGCATAACTGAGCGGAATCGCTGCTATTGTACCCCACATTATTATTAACTTGCAACACTTTACCACACTTTGCCCCACAGACGTCAACAAAAAAGATTATTTTTTGTAATTTTTTTTTATTATTTCGCCAGTTGAGGAAATTTTAACCTGACTTGCCTAAAACCTTATCAAAAAATGCTTTGATCTTGGAAAATGTACTCCTGACCTCTTCTTTTTCTGGCATAATCGGATCGCACTTACTGCTACAGGAAGGACATAAAATTAAAGCTACGCCACCAACCCGCCTGATTTTATGTACACACTCATCGCAATAATGCTTTTCACATTTCGGACACCACCATTCGGCCTTTCGCATACGGTGTTCACTGCAAGCAGGCCAACCACCAATAAAAAAGTTAGGTGAAACTGGTTGAGTAATCGCCATTTGCGGAACTGAAACCACAGGAACAAGCTCAACTTCTATTGGCACAGCCCCAACATACACAACCTCTCCATGTTTTAAATCTACTTCAGAAACCCTAACTTTATTGTAATAAATTCCATTGGTTGAGTTTAAATCCTTGATCTTGACATGGCCATAGTTGTAAATAATTTCACAGTGTTGGCCGGAAATTGTTGGATGGTTGATCTGAATGTCGTTAGACTCAGCCCTGCCAAGAAAGTTTGAGCCCGGTTTTAATTCAAAAGCTACCGGGGCATCCAAATGTACAATTAGTTTAGCCATATTAATTCTGAAAGCACTTCAAACATGAATGTTATACTAAATTTTTGCAATAAAATAATCTATTTTTTCATACAATAAATCAACTAAATTATTAACTTCTCGGCAAAATAATAGACGTAATTATTCTTATGTATCCAGTGCCAGAGGGATATGGCCCCTAAAAAAATATTTTCCACCTAATTTTCAAACTTGCATATTGAACTAATGATAATTAAATTTGCTACACGGTTGCATCCGTAGCTCAATTGGATAGAGCATCTGACTACGGATCAGAAGGTTCCAGGTTCAACTCCTGGCGGATGCACCATTAAGAGCAAATCTGAATTCATCAATGTCAACCACCGTCAAAGCATAGTTATTTTATTGGATTTGCAATTTTAAAATTTTTATTTCGCAAATATGCAGAAAAAAGTTCTTGCTATATAAAAAGCGCAACAAATAATTTTGGACTGGATTTAGTTTGTAAATGACAAGTCTATTTAAGCTATAAATCTATGAATAAAGTACGTCTTGGTATCATCGGCTTGGGAAATATCGGCAAATACCATGCCGATTATCTGTTGGCTGGCAAGGTTTCAAGGTGCATCCTCACTGCCGTAAGCGATGCCGTTAGTGCAAACCTCGAAAGATACCCAAATTTAAACCGCTTCGAAAGAAGTGAAGACCTAATCCGATCTGGTCTGGTTGATGCAGTGATAATAGCAACTCCCCACTATTATCATACAACAATCGGGATTGACGCCCTTTCTCAGGGGCTTCATGTGATGGTAGAAAAACCAATTTCTGTTCACAAAGCAGATTGTCTAAGGCTACTTGAAGCACACAAAAACAAGGGACAAGTCTTTGCTGCGATGTTTCAATTAAGAACAGACGCAAAATATCAGAAAATCAAAAAACTCATAACCTCTGGCGAACTTGGAGAAATAGTCAGGGTGAATTGGATCATAACCGACTGGTTTCGCACAGAGGCTTATTATGCAAGTGGCAGTTGGCGCGCCACATGGAAAGGCGAAGGCGGCGGAGTCTTATTAAATCAATGTCCACATAACCTTGATCTACTGTACTGGTTTTTAGGTAGTCCAAAACGAGTCCGCGGCTTTTGTCAGTTAGGTCGGTTCCATAACATCGAAGTCGAAGACAATGTTACGGCTTATTTTGAATATCCTAATAAAGCGACTGGCGTTTTTATTACCTCAACCGGAGAGAGCCCTGGCACCAACCGCCTGGAAATATGTGGCGACAGGGGTAAGCTTATTCTTGAGAACAACAAACTCATATTTCTGAGAAATGAAACTCCGATGATTGAGTTCAGTAAAAACGCGACTTCAGGGTTTGCTCGACCTGAAGTCTGGAATATTGAGATTCCTTTCGATCAATCCGGTGCTCAACATCATTTAGTTACGCAAAACTTTGTGGATGCAATACTTGACGGTACGCCTTTAATTGCTCCAGCGCATGAAGGAATTTACTCGGTTGAGATGGCAAATGCTATTTTATACTCCTCACTAATAGACAAAGCCATAGACCTACCCATGGATGCTTCAGCTTACGAAGCAATGCTTAATAAGCTTATCGCAGAATCAAAATTCCAAAAAACCACAAAAGTTGTAGCCAATGAAGACTTCACAAAGTCTTTTACAAAATAGATGAGTTTATGATCTTAATGGGTATAACTGATGAAGCAGGCATCAGTCTCGATGCTCAAATCAAGGCCACAAAAGCCCTTGGTTGGAAATACATTGAAGCGAGAAACGTTCAAGTTGATGGTCATCCGGCTGGCAATATTCATGATATTCCTGAGGCTGCTTTTGAAGCATTAATAGAACGCATTCGTCAGGAACAGCTCGGAGTATATTGTTTTTCATCGACCATAGCAAACTGGGGAAAAAAAATAGATGAACCAGTTGACAGCTCAATTCAAGAAGCACGAAGGGCTATTCCCCGCATGCAATTATTAAGAACGAAATACATACGAATCATGAGTTTTGCCATTCGAAATGATGAAGATCAGATGGAACAGGAAAGATTTAAAAGGCTGAGGGAAATTGTTAAAATGTTTTTGGATGCAGGGATTCAACCATTGCACGAGAATTGCATGAACTATGGAGGCATGGGTTGGCCTTTTATGTTAAAACTCCTGGATAACGTCCCTGGATTAAAAGTTGTTTTTGATACAGGAAATCCTGTTTTTAACGATGACCGATCCAAGCCCAAGCCATGGCCCAAGCAAGACGCATGGGAATTTTATTGTAAAGTAAAGGAATTTATTGCGCATATTCATATCAAAGACGGTATCTGGGATCCAATTAAAAAGGAGATGCATTATACCTATCCGGGTGAAGGCCAGGGTGCAGTCAAACAAATCCTAAGAGACTTGATTAAGTCCGGGTATAAAGGTGGGATATCCATTGAACCACATCTGGCATCGGTTTTTCATGATAGCTCCGTAAAAACCTCGCAAGATTACCAATTTTCGACTTTTATTGAGTACGGAAAAAGGTTAATGAATTTAATAGACACGATTAAGTCGGAACTTGGTAATTCAAATGAAGATAACCAATTTAAACCCTGCGGAAGAGATCGGGGCTAGCAGCTGGTTGGTTGAAATTGACAATTGTAAATTGTTAATAGATGCAGGCCTGCATCCTAAAAGAGAGGGGCAATCATCATTACCTCTTCTTAATAAACTCAAAGAAAATTTAAACAAGGAGGACCTGGATGCCATTGTAATTTCACATTGTCATCACGACCATGTGGGTGCTCTGCCTATAGTTGTTAATGAGCATCCCAAAGCAAATGTTTTAATGACAGGTTTATCATATATTATCGTCGAACGTGTTCTGCATAGTTCTGTTAATGTGATGACAAGACAATATTATGAAAGAAAAACGAATGAGCCTCCGTTATATTCGCACGATGAGATAGATGAAATTACGCCAAGGTTTCAAGGATTTAGATACAATCGCTTTATTGAATGGGCAGCCTTTCCCAAGACCAGATCTGGCTTGTTATCACCGACCCTGGAATTCTTTGATTCCGGCCACGCTTTAGGAGCTGCAGGAATCTTAGTTTCAGGCAAATCCGAACGTTTTTTCTATACAGGAGATGTCTGCTTTCATAATCAAACTATACTCAAAGCAGCAAGATTTGAGGAGGTGTCTTGTGATGTTTTATTGATTGAAACCACAAGAGGAAATAGACATTTGCAGCGCCCATATAACCGTGAGATAGAAATTGACAAACTGGCTAAAGCTATTAAATCTGCCCAAAAACGCAAAGGTTCAATTCTAATTCCAGTTTTCGCACTTGGCAGAACGCAGGAAATACTGGCTGTTTTAGCTAATATGATAGAGAGCGGGCAGATCAAACGCCAACCAATTTACATAAGTGGCCTAAGTAAAGTTTTCACAGAAATTTATGATATTGAAGCTCCTAGAACAAATAGAAATTTACATAACCTCAGGCTGACTGAGTATTTGGATCTCATAGTACTGGAAAAAAATCAGATCGATGAGCTGGATTTACGCGGTGGAAAATTGCTTGTCCTTACTTCTGGAATGATGAACGAACATACAGCCTCACATGATATTGCTCCACGGTTCTTCCAGGACGAACGGCACTCTATATTTTTCGTAGGTTATGCTGATCCCGACACCCCAGCCGGCAGATTAAGAGCATCAAAGCAAGGAGAAAGCTTCTTTTTTAGCGATAGCACAGGAGAATTTAAGCGTCTTTGTGAAGTCAGTGAATATGATCTGACCGCACATGCGAATAAAGAAGACATGATTAAGTTTATTGAAAACGTTTCACCGTCGGTAGTCGTCCTTGGCCATGGTAGTAAAGAATCCATTGAATGGTTTAAAAATGAAATAACTAATAAATTTCCAAGAATAAAAGTATTAGCCCCAGCCCCAAGCGAAACAATAGCTATCTAAAACCAATGATCATTAATAAATTGCCAATAAAGATGATGGTTTGCATGGCAGGCCATGTGGATCACGGAAAAACTTCTCTCGTCAAACTTCTTACAGGCTGTGAAACTGATACCTTAAAAGAAGAAAAATTACGAGGCATGACCATTAAGCTTGGTTTCGCGCCTTGTATTATTTCCAATGATCTGGCCTTTGGGATTGTCGATGTCCCCGGTCACGAAAAATTAATCCGTAACATGGTCTCAGGGGTCTCAGGGATAGGCGCTGCCATCCTGGTGATTTCAGCCGACGATGGAGTCATGGCCCAGACAATAGAACATTGCCAAATCCTCAAATTGATGGGTATTAACCATGGAATTGTTGCTCTTACTAAAATTGATCTTGTTGAGCCATCTATCGTAAAACTACGAATACAGGAAATTACACAGTTCCTGCAAACAACTTCTCTTGCTGAAGCCATGATATGTCCTGTTTCATGTGCTACTGGAGAAGGGTTTGATGTTTTTTTTGAAAAGCTCAAACTGTTAATCCAAAAGATTCAAATCCAGCCCAAACCTGGCATTTTCCGAATGCCTATCGAAGGCGTTTTTATCCATCAAAATTTAGGAACAATAATCTCAGGAATTCCGGTTCAAGGATCAATTGCTTTAGGTGATTCAGTTGAGGTTATCCCGGGTAATCAAATAGGCAAAATCAGAGAAATACAATGTTTTTCTCAAACCACTAACACTGGCGGTACAGGTCAATGTCTCGCATTAAACATTCCTGACTTCAACAAACACCCACCAAAACGCGGTCACAACATTTGCACAGTCGGATTCCTGAAAGTGGCACATTGTTTCCACGCACAAATTAAAACCGTTCCCGAACTAAAAAGATCACTGAATAATGCCGAAGTCGTCAAGTTCCATACTGGAACCGCTGAAACAAACGCTAAAATTTATCTTCTGGACACAGACAAACTTGCTCCCCAATCTACTGGTTTAGCAACAATTATGTTAGAAGAACCATTGCCTCTGGCCATAGGCGACAGGTTTATTATCCGGTCATTATCGCCAGCAATGACTGTAGGTGGAGGTACTATTCTCATAATTGAAGACACGAAAGTGAAGCCAAAACGCTCAGTTATTACGCCAAAATTGACTGAGTTTGTTGGAAAATACTTTTTATCCGAAACTGCTCTTGAGGAGCCAATTAACAGAATTGAAGGTTTCTTATGTTGGAATAACAGTAATTTTGTTTCTGTAGATGAGATCGCAAAAGCCGTTCTTCTAAATGAAAGTGATATTCTATCCAGGCTGAATTATTTAGCTCAATCAGGCAAAGTAATCCAGCTTTCAAAACAAATTTTCATTCATCCTGAAACATACAAAAACTTGTGTGCAACTTTGATAAATGAATTAAACAGTAAAATGCAAAAGCAAGCCGCCTGCTCTATGGACATTGCTGAACTAAAAACTAAATACTCGTGGCCGAATGAACTATTAGATAAAATCCTTTCTGACCTTCAGAATGAGAACTTCCTCAAAAAAATAGGTCAGAAATTAATCCTATCTCAGGCCATAAACACAATGCCTCAGGCGCATCTCGATCTAATGAAAAAAATTGAACAGATTTACGAAGATACAGGATTTCGCTCACCAAACCCTGATGATCTAGCTTCTATTTTGGGAGAACCGCCAGCACTTGTTGCCAAGCTATTTAAAATTCTTGTAGATGAAAATAAAATAATCAAGCTTTCTAATACTGTTGCCTTAAGTAAACGTCATTTTAAGGTAGCTCAGGACTTAGTGATTAAGCTAATCCAGGAAAATGGCAAACTCAATTCTGCAGACTTTAAATACCACATAAATTCTTCAAGAAAATATGCCCTCGCAATCCTGGATTATCTGGATTCTAAACAAATCACGATTCGTATCAATAACGACAGAAAACTTGCAACCGGGTATCAATTTAGATTACTGTAAGACTAATGAGCAACAACAATATTGAAAAAAACATCAGAATCCTCAGCTTGTTGCTAGCTATAGTATTGTTGCTGGTATCGGGTTTTAAAAAGCACAGAGTCTTAACCACATCAGATAACACCCTGCCTGGCAATACAAACCAACCATTATTATATGTAACCAATGTAAATGAATTTCTAATGACCGAATATGCCACTTACTCAGGAATCCAGAAAGATGAAAAAGGAAACTTGATCATTAAGACTAATAAAGCAGGCTTTTTATCCGAAACTTCGTCTTCTATAAATCAGACCTCATCAGACAAGCAGGCCTGTCCAACGTGACGTTAAAATCAAATTGGTCATGGCGACCAATGCCAACCACAAGTACAAGCAATTTTAATTATGCATGCCAAGCGTTTTATTGTTTTAATTGTATCCTTAATTCTTTTGCACAGTTCATGGGGACCTCAATTCAAATTCCTTTGTAATCCTGTTCTCGCGTGTCATGGTTGTGCTCTTTCGTGGTTCGCATGTCCAATCGGAGTATTCATTCACTATTCAGGATGGCACTCCTTCCCCTTCCTTGCTATTGGAACAGTCCTTTTAGTTGGCGTTTTAATTGGCAGATTATTATGTGGTTGGATCTGCCCCTTTGGTTTTTTACAAGAAATCCTTTACAAAATCCCAACGCCAAAATTCGAGTTGCCCAGGTGGACAGCGGCAATCAAATACCCAATCCTATTTTTCCTGGTTTTCTATTTTCCTTATAAGTTTGGAGAATTAACAATGTTTTCTTTTTGTAGAATTTGCCCGGCCGGGACATTGGAATCAGCTATTCCTGCATACATTACTTCTGGCTTTCCTCAAAGTATATTTTCTATATTGCTGAGATTGGGTGCGCTGCTAATCGTTCTTTTCCTGGTAATCGGTAACAACAGGTCTTTTTGTAAAATTATATGTCCTATTGGAACCATTCTAGGAATTTTAAATAAGATTGCCTTCTGGCAAGTACCAAAACCCCAAACTCAATGCATTAGTTGTAAGAAATGCGATAAGGCGTGCCCTACGTCAATAAGCCCATCAACAAAATTTTCTAAACAAATCCCCGTGAACCGAGATATAAACTGCATCCTTTGTTACGAATGCGTATATTCATGCCCTGAAACAGACCAGATTGATAAAAAACGCCGTTAATCAATTTCATACAAATTATTTAGAAGCTGGTTGGTCAATTAACTCCCTCAAAGTAGCCATAAAAACATCCACACTAAACGGCTTTTCTAAACATTTAAACCCAGCGGGGAGATTTTCAATCTGCGAAGACAAATCCTGTGAATAGCCACTGATCAACAACACTTTTAAGTCAGGATTCTCAGCGATCATTTTTTTAGCCATTTCAATTCCATTCATTGATCCTGGCATAACCATGTCTGTTATAACAACATTACACACGTCTTTGATCCTGTTCCAGACATCCAGTGACTCTTTGGGAGACTGAGCTTCGAACACTTTATAATTGGCTCTCTTCAACACTTGAGAAGTTAATTTTCGGACATCCGGATCATCTTCTACTAACAGAACAACTTCATTTGACGCCTGCGATAATATCAATCCGTCTTTTGAAGAACCTGGTAAAACCTTTTCCTCAGATAATGGCAAATAAACTTTAAAACTTGTCCCCTGATTCTTCTTGCTCCAAACATCTATCCAACCTTTATGTAATTGAACAATGCCGAAGACCGTTGAAAGCCCAAGACCGGTACCCTTGTCTGGACTCTTTGTAGTAAAAAAGGGCTCGAATATTCGCAAAAGGGTCTGATCATCCATACCACAGCCATCATCTGATACCTCTATCACTGCAAATTTTCCAGGATAAGCACTCTGAGCAGAAATAGGTAAATTATCTGCAGTAAAATCTGCAAAATAGGTCTTCAAAACGATCTTTCCACCTGGAGATACAGCGTCTCTTGCATTAACTATCAAGTTCATCAAAAGCTGGTCAATCATTGATTCATCAGCCATTACAATTAGCGGTTCTGGCCAGGTTGAGACTTCAAAATTTATACATTCTTCAATAACCCGCCTATAAAGTTTGGATAAAGACCTGACCAAATTGCAAATATCTATTGGCTTGGGCTGAACAGATTGCTTTTTACTAAATGTTAAAAGTTGACGGCTTAGTGTAGATGCACGGTCTGCTGCCGCAGAGATTTGGTTCATCAATTCAATGCTGTTTTTATCTAAGTTCACTGCAGACTTAATCAAACCTACCGCGCTTCTTATAACCGTAAGAAGATTATTAAAGTCATGAGCTACACTTGCAGCCAGACGTCCTACGCATTCCAGTTTCTGTGCTTGACGAAACTTGGCTTCTAATTGAAGCCTCTCGGTTACATCTCTTCCATTAAAAATAATTCCACTAACTGCCGGATTATCTATTAAATTCCTAAAACATGAATCAATGTTGACTAAATTCCCATCCTTACGAATAAACCGAATATTATTATATTGCCTTCCGTCTTCTGTTGCTGACTGAACTTCTCGGATGACCGATTTTATAATTGTCGCATCTTCGGGGTATACATATCGCGCCAGCTCATGCCCAACAAGTTCCTCAGGTAAATATCCAAGTATTCGTTTAATTGATGGGCTTATATAACTTATCAAGCCATCTGCACTAATTATTGAAATAATGTCAAGATTGTTTTCAATTAGTGCTCTGAATAACTCTTCCCTCTTTTGAAGGTCTCTTATCGCCGCTTCTCTCTCTTGTTTCGCTTTAAACTTGTCTATTGCATTTTTTATTGCCGAGGGAAGTCGTTTAAGGCTTGATTTCAAAATGTAATCATCAGCACCTTTATGAATACACTCTACTGCCACCTCTTCAGATTGAGTACCTGTAACCAGGATAAACGGTAACTCAATGTTTAAGTCACTCATGCATTGCAATGCGTCGAATGCATTAAACTGAGGCAAGCTAAAATCAGATAAAATCAAATCTGGCTTCTTTGTGGTAATAGCAGTAACAAAATCGGACTTCGAGTCTAAACGCCTTGCAATAAAATTTAAACCATCTCTAAGTAGCTCTGCAACTATAAGTTCAAAATCTTCCGGCCTGTCTTCTAAGACCAATATATCCAATTGAGAGTCTGCACTCATATAATAGAGATTTTGATTTTTCTTTTACTGCCCAGGCCTTCTTATCTAAAAATTTCTCACTGTTTTATTTACAGAAAGCCAAAACTCACAAACTGAAAATAATGTCCTTTCAAATTCATTAAACTCTATAGGTTTACAAACATAAGCATTAGCGCCTAGTTTGTAAGCAAGGGCTATATCATCCTCTTCCTCTGAAGAAGAAAAAATCACCATTGGCACTTGACGAAATACAGGTTCCGAGCGCAATTGTTGCAATAAATCAAAGCCACTTATGCCAGGAAGTTTAATATCTAACAAAACTAACTTAGGTAGTTTCGATAGATCCTTGCTTTTCAACAGATCATTGAGGTAGTTCTTGGCTTTTATCCCGTCCGTTGCCCAATAAACGCATTTACTTAACTTTTTTTTACCTAAAACATGAATTGTCAATTCCGCATCATTAGGATTGTCTTCTACCAAAACCAAATCGACACACTCCTGACTGGATTCGATTGAGAACATAGCCTAACTAACGTCTTTTTTTTGGTTTATATAAATTAATCTTAATCAAGACGGTGCAATAATCAAATTATATTTTATTCAAACCCGGGGTAATTTATTAGATTATCGATCTAGCCCAAGAAATTAAAATTTTCGAATTAATCCTGAGCCATGCTCGTCACTTTTCTATTATGAAAAAATTAACCAAAAATAATGAAATATCTCGGCGACAATTTCTCAATTCAACTGCTGTAGCCGCAGCAGCATTTTCTTTTGTATCGTCCAAAGTCTTAGGACTAGACGGATCAAATTCTGCAAATGACAGATTGAACATTGCAGGCATTGGAATTGGTGGACAAGGATCCCATGACTTAGCCCAAATGGAATCGGAAAATATTGTGGCCTTATGTGATGTGGATTGGTCGTATGCAGGCAGAATTTTCAATAAATATCCTAATGCGAAAAAATGGAAGGATTACAGAAAAATGTTAGACGAACAAAAAGACATCGATGCAGTTGTAATAGCCACGCCAGATCACCATCATGCGTTTGCAGCTTTAGAAGCAATGAAACGAGGTAAACATGTTTACTGCGAAAAACCTCTAACACATTCGGTCTGGGAAGCAAGACAACTTACCTTAGCCGCCCAAAAATATAAAGTCGCCACTCAAATGGGAAATCAAGGACAAGCAAGCGAAGCAACAAGAAAACTCTGTGAGTACATACTAGCCGATGCAATCGGTCCAGTCCGAGAAGTCCATATCTGGACAGATAGACCAGCGCGCGGTTTGTTCGACGTATATTGGCCGCAAGGCATAGCACGCCCTAAAGAGACTCCTCCAGTTCCAAAAGAATTGGACTGGGATCTATGGCTCGGGCCTGCACCTGAACGCCCTTATAATCCTATCTACCATCCGTTTAGATGGCGCGGCTGGTGGGACTTTGGAACAGGTGCCTTAGGCGATATCGGCTGCCACGCATTTGATCCAGTCTTCAGAGCACTCAAACTAGGAAGCCCAATAGCCGTAGAAGCAAGCTCTACATTAGTTAATGAAGAAACTTATCCTTTGGGTTCAATGGTTACATATTATTTTCCAGCGCGTCAAAACATGCCCGAACTTAAACTTGTCTGGTATGACGGCGGTCTCAGACCACCTCGACCGCAAGAGCTTGAACCCGGTAGAGTCTGGGGCGACAATGGCAAGCTCCTGGTTGGCGATAAAGGAAAAATAATCGAGGGTAGTGGTTCATTCGTCCTCATCCCAGAATCAAAAAATAAAGAATTTGGAGAGCCGCCAAAAGTCCTACCACGGTCACCGGGTCACTATAAAGAATGGATCCTGGCATGCAAAGGTGGTCAACCGGCCGGATCTAATTTCGCATGGGCCGGGCCACTGGCAGAAACCGTGTTACTCGGAAATATTGCTTTGCGCTCTCAAATCCGGGAAGAAATGACGAGACTCAGACTCGAATGGGACCCTGTAAACTTGAAAATCAAGAACCTTGATGAAGCTAATAAATTCATCCGACGCAACTATAGACCTGGTTGGGACCTTACGATTTAATTAAAAACCCCAGGTATAATGTTTGATGGCCAATTTAATCTATTCAACCTTTCAACCGTGACTAGGTGTTAGATAGGTTGGTTTTGTAAAAAAGTGAATTTTTGACTTCTTTTTTACAAAACTTTGTGTTTTATTAATGTACTAGTGACGTTATTTTTGTGAATTTTTAACAGAAAAACGTCAACTCTGGTCATTTAAAAAGAAAAACCAGGGGCAGTTGTACGAATAATTACTGCCCAACTTAAAATTTTAAATCATTGTCATTATATGGCTGGTCATAGTAAATGGGCAAAACTGAAACATTTTAAAGGCGCAATCGATGCCAAGCGTGGCAAAATTTTCTCAAAACTATCTCGCGAAATTACAATTGCGGCTAAACAAGGCGGTGGGGACCCCGCACTAAATCCTCGGCTCAGGTTGGTCCTTATGAAATGTAAAGCTGCAAACATGCCTTCAGAAAATATAGAACGCGCTATTAAACGAGGCACTGGCGCCGAAGAAGGCACAAACTATGAAGAGTTAACTTACGAAGCCTATGGACCGCACGGTGTAGCCCTGTTAATCGAAATCAGCACCGACAACAGAAACCGAACCGCATCAGAAATCAGGAGTATCCTTACTAAAAACGGCGGGTCAATGGCTACCAGCGGTGCAGTTGCACACCTTTTCCAACGCAAAGGGCAAATAATTATTTCAAAAGAAAACGCCAATGAAGATCAACTAATGGAACTTGCACTGGACTCCGGTGCAGAAGACTTCAAGACAGATGAACACGGATATGAAATCATAACCGAGCCATCAAAGTTTGAAACTGTTCATAAAGCCATAGAAGCTAAGGGTATCAAGTGTGAAGCGGCTCAAGTAGCCTGGATCCCCAACACACCTGTCATCATAGACTCTAACTCAGCCCCTGCTGTAAATAAATTGATTGAAGCACTGGAAGATCATGATGACGTAAAAGAAGTCCATACCAATGCTGAGTTCCAGGATTAAGACAGGGTCTCGGCTCACTTTAATGCACTTCCTTGAAAGTCGGGTAAATTTATCTTTGTGTAATGGGAAATAAGATTAGGAATTTTGTCATCAAATTCTTAAGCTGGCTTTCTGATTTAGCTTGTAATAAGCCAAAATTATTAGTTTTCCCTCAAATTGTCTTAATGATCGTCGCTATCGCTTACTCTGTCGAGTTCCTTAAATTTAATAATAACCGAAATGAGCTAGTTGGAAAAAATAAAAAATACCACCACAACTATCTTGCATATAAAGCTGAATTCCCTAACCAGGATGATATAGTCGTCGCAGTCGAAAGCGAAAACCCGGAAAAAAATCGATTATTTGTCGAAAAATTAGGTAAAGCTCTTGAGGCATATTCTGATATTTTTACCAATATTTTTTACAAAGGAGACCTAACTTTAATGGGCAAAAAAGCCTTAATGATGCTCGATGAAAAAACGCTTACTGACCTCCATAATATACTCAAAGAATACAAGCCTTTCATAAATCAATTTACCTCCGCTACAAACCTCGAATCATTGTTAAACCAGATCAATCGCCAATTTAGAACAGCCAACGCAAACACTAATGCTAATGATCTGGTCAAGGCCTTGCCGGCCATCGAACGTCTAATTTCACTAGCTTTAGATGCAATAAACCGACCAGGTGTCCCGGTTTCTCCCGGGGTTTCTACATTTTTCGGAGAAAATAATAACAACTCGGAATCATCTGAATATATAACTTTCGATCATGGTCGGCTTTTCCTGGTAACAGCCCAGGCAAAAACAGAAGATTTAAACGCCATCGCTGTCCAGCGCGCAAGAGAACTTACAGAACAGGTAAAAAAAGAAGTCCCAGGCGTCAATGTCGGAATCACCGGAGAGACTGTACTTGAGCTTGATGAAATGACCCAATCCCAAATTGATACCCTAAAGGCCTCAGTTGTATCGATCATTCTTGTGGCATTGATTTTTATTTACCAATTTAATGAGCTATGGCGACCAATCAAAGCCGTATTTGCCCTTTTCATTGGTCTTTGTTACACCCTGGGTTTCGCTACTTTAACTTTTGGTCAACTTAACCTTTTAACCATAACATTCTTACCTATGCTGATTGGACTGGGAATCGACTTCGGCATCCACTTGATTAGCAGGTTCGAAGAAGAATTATCAAAAGGCACCACCCCTCAAAACGCTATAAAAATTGCTATGGTCAATACTGGAATGGGTATTTTTACTGGATGCCTTACAACCGCAGCTGCATTCCTTGCAATGGGGTTCACTAATTTTAAAGGCATTCAAGAAATGGGTGTAATAAGCGGATGCGGCCTCATACTTTGCCTGATACCAATGATAACTGTCCTACCAGCATTGCTTATTACCTCAAAAAATATAACTAACAACACCACTTGTTTTTACCGCAATAATGAGCACAGTTTGGAAAAAATCTGGATCAATCATCCATACGCTACCCTGGGTATAGCTGCATGCTTTACTTTTATTGCATTCAGCCAAATGCTATACCTGCGTTTCGACTACAACCTGCTAAAAATGCAAAGCAAAGGCCTGCCAGCTGTCCAGACCGAATACAAATTAATTAACGCCGGCTCTAACTCGATTATCTTTGGTGTTGTTTTAACTGATTCATTAGACCAGGCTAAAAAATTACAAAAACAACTGGAAGCCCTAGATTCTGTAGCTTCTGTAAAATCAATGGCCATATTTTATGAAGGCGACCAATATCAAAAAGCAAAAATTATTAATGATATTAGATCTTTGCTAAGAGACATCAACATATCTAGTTCAATTGATAGTGATGTCAACCTTTCTGAACTCGACCGCACTCTTTGGTCGTTACAAGGGTATCTTGGCCTAAGCATAGAAGAAACCGCTAAAGAAGGCCTTAACGACATAAAATCGCAGCTAGAATCTTTGCGTAATGCAGTTATAAAGCTCAGACAAGCTGTTCTACTGGGAGATAAAGATTTAATTTCTAAAAAATTAGCTGCTTACCAAAAAGCCTTGATTCTTGATATCAAACACACATTCGAAGCTTTAAAAAATCAAGACTCAAGCTTTCCCGTTCAACCCGAGGATATTCCACCTGCTATCAGGAATAGATTCGTTGGAAGAACAGGGAAACTCTTACTCCAGGTCTACCCCAAACACGATGTTTGGCAAAGAACCAACCAAGCAATCTTTGTCTCAGATATCCGATCGGTTGATCCGAATGCCACAGGAACCCCCGTTCAACTATACGAATACACCAACCTTTTAAAGAATAGTTATATCGAAGCCGCATGGTATTCACTGGCAATCATTGTCATTGTATCTCTAGTCCATTTCAGAAGCTTAATATCTGTAATCCTGGCCCTTTTGCCGGTCGCAGTAGGCATGATCTGGCTCGGTTGTTTTATGGTTATTCTAGATATCCCATTCAATCTCGCGAACATCATGGTATTGCCTTTGAGCATCGGCATCGGTGTCACCAGCGGAATCCACATTTTAAATAGATTCGCAGAAGAAAAAAATCCATCAATACTTTCAAAAAGTACAGGCAAAGCCGTTATTGCTTCTGGACTAACAACCGTTGCCGGTTTCGGTAGCCTTATGCTTGGCAAACATCAAGGGATCTTTAGCCTTGGCTTCGTAACCGCTGTAGGAACTATGACATGCATGATCGCAGCTCTAACTGTTTTACCTGCCGTCCTTAAAATACTTTTGCATAAAGGCTGGCACATTAAAGAAGTAAACTTTCTTACCTTGAACAAATGAACCTTACTGGTCTCTTTGATTTTTCTTCATACCCATTTCCTTTCCTATTTTTCGTGTAAGTATTTGATTAGCAATGAATTAAATCATTTTGGCGTTTCATCTGTAGCCATACTAAGCGCATTAATGGTTTCTAGCTGGAGCAATTGCAATTGATCCAGACAGCCTTCCAAAAGCAAGTGGTGCCGCAGAACTCGCCTGAGGCTTTGCAGATTACCAGCGGCAGGGAATACAGCGCCAGCGCTGTTGGGCGCTAGCCCTGGCAAAGGAGTTGGGTCTGGACCGGATTATCTACTCCCGGAGCGAGCGATGGGTGCCGTGTGCTCTGGCACTGATCGTGGGGCGGTTGGTTTATGCCGACAGTCCTTTGGTTACAACCGGGGCTGCAAACTGCGGCATCAGCAAATGGTCATCAGGCTGTTGTGCAACAGGGATGGCTGTCCAGTTTGGTGTGGAAGGGTTTTGGGGCAATACTGGAGGACGCCACAACGGTTGAGGGCAAGATTGCCGAGCTGCAAACGCAGTACGGCTTGAAGGAGATCATATTTGTTGGAGACCGTGGGCTGATCACGCGGGCAAATGACAAGGCACCGGCAGGAGTGCATGGGCTGCATGTGATTTCTGCTCTGAGCCATCCGCAGATGTTGGAACTGTTGCAGCGTGAAGTGATCCAGACTGAACTGTTCGACCAAACACAGATTGTTGAGGTACTGGACCCGGCCCGACCGCATCAGCGGTATTTTTTATGTCGGAATCCGCACACTGCGCAGCAACAGGCCAGGACACGAGAGGCATTGTTGAGACGCACCATCGAGACGTTGAACCGGATCGCCTCTGCCAGGAGCCGGGCGAAGGCCGAAAAGATATCGGCACAGATGGGCCAAGTGCTACAGAAATACAAGATGGGCAAGTTTGTGA
>Ga0078972_1001779_pt1 | contig 67546 bp, 54 predicted proteins | sample YelNatPaOPGAMG01_FD_67568 | JGI IMG/M metagenome (GOLD analysis project Ga0078972, IMG submission 67568) | Hot spring thermophilic microbial communities from Obsidian Pool, Yellowstone National Park, USA - OP-RAMG-01 (SPADES assembly) (version 2) | ecosystem: Environmental > Aquatic > Thermal...
AGTGAGAATTTGAATTTTCCTTTGTTTTTCTTGGGCTCGCATTGAGCCCGCTTCTTGGTGTAAGATAGGGAAGAATCTGGAGGGTTGGGGGTGAGAAGAAATGGGGGATTTGATGAAATTTCTGCAGGAAAGGCGGTGTACCACCTCAAAACGCTGTGCAGCATATAGGACGAGTGGGGTAATTGATTATATCTCGTTTTTTTAATAAATTTTAAGAACAAATCAGGAATGATATGACACAACCCTTCAATGTTCTTTTCCTTTCATCAGAGGTGTACCCTTTTGCGAAGACAGGTGGTCTAGCAGATGTCGCTAGCTCGCTGCCACAGGCTCTCAAGGAGTTAGGTAATGATGTCAGGCTTGCCATTCCCAGATACGGATTTATAAGCGAGAGAAAGTTTCGAATTCACGAAATCATTCGATTGAAGGACATCAACATACCAATAGGAAAGAAAGCAGCGAAACTTAATGTAAAATCATCGTTTCTCGTTGGTGAGAGGACAAAGGTACAGATATATTTTATAGACAGTTCTGAGTTTTTTGGCCGCCCTGGTATTTATCAGGATCCAAAGACAAGCAAAGATTATCCTGACAATGACGAGAGGTTTATTTTTTATTCGAGAGGTATTTTTGAAATACTGAAGCGGTTGGGGTGGCCGCCTCATGTAATTCATTGTAATGACTGGCAAACTGGACTTGTTCCGGCATATTTAAAAAAGAACTACTCGGAAGATCCCTTTTTCAAGAATGTGAAGACGGTTTTTACCATACACAATATCAGTTACCAGGGCAACTTTCCAAAAGAGACTTTCTTGAAGACTGGATTGCCGGATGATGTGTTTACTCCAGATGGTGCGGAGTTCTATGGTCAGTTTAGTTTTCTAAAGGCAGGTCTGGCATATGCTGACTTCATTACCACAGTTAGTCCAACTTACGCTAAAGAAATCTCAGAGAGCGATGAGTATGGATGTGGAATGAGTGGTATCCTTAAGAAGAGACGAAAAAATTTTATGGGAATTGTCAACGGGATCGACTATGATGTCTGGAATCCCGATTCAGATAAAAATATTCCCTTTAAGTATAATGTCAAGATGCTCGATGCAAAAGTCGAGAACAAGAAATATCTCCTCAAGAAATTCAATATGAAGTATGACCCTGGAGTTCCTTTGATTGGAATGATATCCAGACTTGTAGAGCAAAAAGGGGTTGATCTTGTTATAGAGGGATTCGATGCCTTAATGAAACTCAATGTTCAGGTCGTAATCCTTGGCATGGGTGAAAAAGAATATCAAAACAAACTAGAAGCTCTTGCGAAAAAATATGCGGGAAGATTTGCCTTGCATATTGGATACGATGATGAGCTGTCGCATTTGATCGAAGCTGCGGCGGACATTTACCTGATGCCAAGCAAGTACGAACCGTGCGGACTGAATCAGTTATATAGCCTTAAATATGGGACTGTACCTGTTGTAAGGAGAACAGGCGGACTTGCTGATACAGTAAAGGAAGTAAATATCCAGAAAGGGACGGGGACAGGGTTCTTTTTCGAAAAGGCAAGTGTTGAAGATATGGTGAAGGGAGTTGCTGCTGCTGTCAAGTGCTATGGAGATCAAAAGAACTGGCAGAAAATTATGAGAAATGGGATGATGGAAGATTTTTCCTGGGCAAATTCAGCAAGGCAATACGTAGACCTTTATTCGAAGATATTAGAAAAGTGATCCGTGCTCTATTCGTTGATCGTGACGGAACGATTAACGTCGAAAAAGATTTCATTCGAGACCCTGACCAGCTACAGTTAATTGAAGGATCTGCAGAAGCTATCTCAATAGCCAACGGCTTGAATCTCAAAGTGGTGGTCATATCAAACCAATCTGGCATTGCAAGAGGGATGATGACTGTTGAAGATGTCCAGCGGATCAATTCCCGTCTTGAAGAACTCCTTGCTCAAAAAGGCGCTAAAGTTGATGCAATGTATTATTGCCCACATCATCCAGATTACACAAGTCATATCATATGCTCGTGCAGGAAACCTGACATAGGATTGCTTCTGCGGGCAAAGGCCGACTTTGGCGTGGATTTGAGGAAATCCTTTGTTGTTGGTGATAAGTTGAGTGATGTCAAATGCGGTGTCAATGCCGGAGCATTTACAAGTCTGGTATTGACGGGTTACGGTGAGGATGAGCACCGAAAGTGTGTTGAAGACGGAATTAAAATAGATTATCTTGCCAGGAACCTTTACGACGCGGTGACTAACTTTGTCAAAGGAAAGGTAGAAAGTGGAGAATAAGTATATCAAACGTTTAATTTTATTTGCAGTGATTGCTATAAGTGTTGCTGGATGTACTAACAAAATCAATCAATATGGATCCTGGCTTGTCAGTGTCGACAGTACAGTTGCACCAAGGAATTTTGATTCTGTATTGGATTCCGCATCGACAGTCAGTCAGCAAATTGTCCATCATCTTGCTACTGGTTCGAGCACGGTGCTGACACTTGGGAAATTACCATGGGTCGAATCCCGTTTGCTAATTCAGTTTCATGGACTAGACTCTGTATATAATGCAAATTCTATAATTCAAGCTACGATTACTCTTAGACGTGCGACGTATGACCTATTTCCAGCGCAGTCTCCAGACACTACGTTTTCTGGCTATGCTTTGAACGGGGGCTGGACAGCAACAGGTGCAACATGGGATTCAGTGCAGGCAATTGGTTATGAATCTGTAAATCGGATTATAAATTCTCATCAGGTGACCGATACAACGGTTGTGCTTAGTCTTGATACATCGATTGTAAGGACATGGGCAAGGTCTGATGTCGACTCGACAGTCAAGAGCTATGGAATTATTATTGTTCCTCAATTTGAAGGAGGAATACTGTCTGTTTATTCTCCTGTCAACGGCACTTCAGCATATGAACCTATCATAACTGTTGTCTATCAAAAGAACGGCGCTACCGATACACTGACCTCTATCAGGAGTTTGTGTGAATCGGTGTCAGAGTCGTATACGAGTAACCTGCCCTCCGGGAGTTTTAAATATATCGAGGGGGGTACAGGATTGAGAATGTGGCTGAAGTTCGATTTGAGCAAAATCCCAAAGCATTCGATTGTCAATTATGCAACGCTGACACTAACTGCTGATTTTTCAGATACATCCAAATATGGTACAAGGTCGGTTGATTCACTTGTAGTTTACTATGATTCTACATCTACATCTTTCAATTCGTTCACGCCAGTTGTGAGTTCGTTGTCAGGAAACAAATATACATTCAATGTTACCCTCCTTACCCAAATGATGCTAAATGGTCAAAATAACGGGTTTATGGTTACTAAATACAGCGAACTCAATAATGTTGATACACGTTTCATATATGACGAAACTGCGCCGGATTCTTTGAAGCCAAAGCTAAATATCATATACACTCCTGCGGGGACAAAATGAAGAAACTTGTTTTGGTATTTGCCATTTCACTTTTAGTGCCAAAGCTGATTTATGCCGGTGACGGGAGTCCACTCTCCGGTCGGGGCATAGGTGGATTTTCGAGCTTTTCTGGTAGCAGATCAACTGGAATGGGGAATGCCGGAATAGCACTTATTGGTGGTAATGAGCTGAGTATCGTAAACCCTGCATCCTGGAGCGGACTTGGCTATGTGACCTTGAATGCAATTTACTCGTTTTCAGGGAACTGGTCGGACGATAAGTCTGTTGGAACGAGCTCTTACCTGACAAATGGCAATTTTGGTGGAGCGTCGTTGGGACTCCCGATTCAAAAAGATATTGGACTTGTTGTAGCAGGAGGCTTTGACCCGTTTACAAGTTATAATTACCAGACAAGGGGTTCAGTCCCTGCAACAACGGAGATACCTGTCTGGACTCTTCACAATACAGGAAGCGGCGGACTTGGTGAGGGGTTTCTCGGGTTCAGTATAAAACCATTCAAATGGTTAAGTGTTGGATCTGCTTTTAGGTATGTGTTTGGACGTGTGCAGACAACCAGGCAAATAACTTTCGACAACTCATCTTATTACAGTACCTATTCCGATCGGAGTACTTACCTTAGAGGTCCATCGGCAACATTTGGGGCAATCGTTGAAAATGCTGGGGACATATTTAATTCTGCAATCACACGTGACATTAGCATTGGAGGGTATGTCAGATTAGCTACAAATCTCCACGGAAATTTTCAATTACGGAATAGTTACATCGATCACCTCGACACAACTCTCGTGGATGAATCTGTGACAGGGTATGTGCCTCCAGAATTTGGTGTTGGAATAACGAAGGTGTTCAGGGAGGGATTGACGGGCGTTCTGGATGTAAGGGTCCAAAACCTTTCGAAGTATTACGATTCATCGACGCCAAAGGGTACTTTTGGAGATGAGATTTTTGTTGGAGGTGGGCTCGAATTTTTTCAAGGACTTCGATCTCTCTCTCCTTTTGACAAGAGGGCATATAGAGTAGGTGCATACTACGAAAAGAGTCAGTTTTTGGTGATGTCCAATTCAGGGATTATGAAACAAGCTGATGAGATATTCCTGACTGGTGGAATTGAACTACCAATTAGTTACGCAGCAACAGTCAATTTTTCTCTTCAATATGGTTTCCGAGGTCTTGCGAGTGACCTTCTTTTGAAAGAAAGGGTTCTAAGATTTTATTTATCAATTACGGGAGGGGAGACCTGGTTCTTCCGCCCTCAAAGTGACTAAAGGAGTAATTGATGATTGCACTTGCTTCTGATCACGCGGGCTTTGAATACAAAGAAAAGATAAAGAAGATTCTCGAGGATCTTCACCTGGAATATAAGGACTTTGGAGCTTTTGACAGCATGTCCAGCGATTATCCCGACTATGTTTATCCTGCTGCCCTTGCTATCAGCAGGGGTGAGTGTGATCGGGGAATAATGGTATGCGGAAGTGGTATTGGTGTCGACATGGTTGCCAACAAAGTTAAAAATGTCAGATCAGCTCTATGCACAAGCGTTGAGATGGCTGAACTCTCCCGCCGACATAATGACGCTAATGTGCTGAGTATAGGTGAGCGTTTGACAGACTGGGAAGTTGTTAAAGAGATGGTCATGATCTGGTTGAATACTAATTTCGAAGGTGGACGCCATCAGAGGCGCATTGATAAGATGCATTCACTAACAGGATGTTGATTTACTAAAAACAGGTTTGATCAAATGGATTTCCTAAATGTTTTAAAAAGCTCAGATCAAGAAGTATTTCAAGCAATTAGCTCTGAAATTGAAAGACAGAATTTTACTTTAGAGTTAATTGCATCTGAAAACTTTGTAAGTGCAGCTGTCCTGTCGGCATTGGGATCTGTAATGACAAACAAGTATGCAGAAGGGTATCCAGGCAAACGGTACTATGGCGGCTGTGAGTTCGTCGATGTTGCCGAAAATCTTGCTCGTGAGAGGGTAAAGAAGTTGTTTGGTGCTGAATATGCAAATGTTCAGCCTCATGCAGGGAGCCAGGCAAATATGGCCGCCTATTTTTCTTTTATAAATCCTGGCGATACTATCCTCGGGATGAACCTTTCTCATGGTGGACACCTGACTCACGGCTCACCAGTCAATTTCAGCGGTAAGCTTTTTAAAGTTGTTTCATACGGCGTAGACAAGGATACTGGAAGGATTGATTTAAATGAAGTGGAGAGACTGGCAAAGGAACATAGACCTAAAATGATTGTTACTGGTGCCAGTGCATATTCAAGAGATATCGATTTCAAAGCTTTCAGGGAAATTGCCGATAAAGTTGGTGCATTCTTAATGGCAGACATTGCTCATCCAGCTGGCTTGATAGCCGCAAAGCTCCTCAACAATCCTCTCCCATACTGTCATATTGTGACATCAACAACCCACAAAACACTGCGTGGCCCTCGTGGTGGATTGATACTCATGGGAAAAGATTTTGAAAACCCGTTTGGTGCAACTGCCGCCAGGAGCGGAAGACTTAAGATGATGTCGGAAATTGTCGATTCGAATGTAATGCCTGGTATACAGGGTGGGCCATTAATGCATGTTATAGCAGCAAAGGCAGTGGCGTTTGGAGAAGACCTGAAACCTGAATTTAACTCTTACGCTATGCAAATAATTAAGAATGCTTCTAAACTTGCAGAGGAATTCAAGAAGAGGGATTTTAAGCTTGTGTCTGATGGTACGGATAACCATTTGATGTTAATTGACTTGAGGAACAAGAACGTCACCGGGAAAGACGCAGAGAAAGCTCTGGAGATGAGCGGCATAACGGTCAACAAGAACATGGTTCCGTATGACGATAAATCTCCAATGGTTACAAGCGGCATCCGTATTGGAACACCTGCAGTGACCACGCGTGGTATGAAAGAGCCGGAGATGGTTATAATTGCTGATCTTATTGACAGGGTCATTTCAAATATTGGTAATGAAGATGTATATAGGGAGGTCCGACAGAGCGTAAGAGACCTCTGCTCAAGATTTCCTCTCTATGGTTTTGGAAGGGAAGCCTGAAGGGTGAGTGAGTTGGTGGGAAATCCAGGGATGATCGAAGAAGAAAGAAAGGAGATGTCCTTCTGGGATCACCTCGAGGAACTGAGGTGGCGGTTGATCTGGTCGCTCGTGGGAATTGTTGTTGGAACTGCCATTTGCGCTATTTATGCTGATCAAATCATGAACAAATTCCTCCTTGCTCCTGCACTTCATACGCATCCTCCCCTCAAGATTCAGAATCTGAAACCTTATGGACAGATGATGCTTTATATGGAGATGATTTTCATTGCGGGGGTTGTTGTCAGCATCCCAAACACGATTTTTCAGTTCTGGAAGTTTGTCGAGCCTGCTCTTTACCCTCATGAGAGGAAGTATATTGGAGCAATTGTCCTTTTTTCTAGTTTATTTTTTCTTTTAGGGGGCGCGTTTGCATATTTTGTTGCTATACCAAGTGCGCTTAATTTTTTTGCAGGTTTCGGGAGCTCTTCGATTGAAAACATCATCGATGTTCAGGAGTATTTCAAGTTTATTACAGGGATTATGCTGGCATGCGCCATTGTATTTGAAATGCCAATGCTTTCGTACTTCTTAGCAAAAATTGGGATACTTTCTCCAAAGTTCCTGTCTAAATATAGACGGCATGCCATCATTGTAATTTTAATCATAGCAGCGGTAATTACACCGAGTCCCGATATGGCAACCCAGTTAATTGTTGCTATTCCAATCTATCTCCTTTATGAAATTTCAATCATTGTTGCCAGGGTTGCTCGTAAGAAGCCAAAAATGGAACAGACATAAATAACATAATTTCAGGTGGAGATTTGGACTTAGATACAATTTCGCGTCCAATAAAGGATCATCTCGATCGTTTCAACAAAGTCTTCAAAGAGTCGATGAGTTCCGACATTGGATTGGTCGATACAGTTGCCAGATACATTTTAAGGCAAAAGGGGAAGAAGATTAGACCCATGCTTGTCCTTTTGTCTGCGGATGTGTGTGGAGGTATTAATGATAGTACTTACAGGGCTGCGGCGCTTGTTGAACTATTGCATACGGCAACTTTAATTCATGACGATGTGGTGGACAATGCAAATATGAGGAGGGGGATTGCTTCGATAAATGCAGTCTGGAAAAACAAAGTTGCCGTTCTTATGGGAGATTACCTTTTATCACGGGGTCTCCTTCTCTCCCTGACAAATGGGGAATTTCACTTCCTCACCGTTTCATCAACCGCAGTCAAGCGCATGAGTGAAGGTGAACTCCTTCAAATTCAGAAGTCGAGGAACTTCGACATAGATGAGCTCACATACTTCAGGATAATTTCAGACAAGACGGCATCTCTGATCTCGACGTGCTGTGAAATGGGTGCCGTAAGTGCCACCGAGGATCCTGAAAAGATTTCTCATATGCGAAATTTTGGAGAGTATCTCGGGATGGCCTTTCAAATTCGGGATGATGTCCTCGACTACGAAGGGGAGTCGTTTTTGCTCGGCAAGCCAATTGGAAGTGATATTAAAGAGCGGAAAATAACTTTGCCTTTAATTTATGCGTTTCAAAATGCACCGAGAGAAATAAAGAGAAATATAATACGTCTACTAAGATCGGGTAAGAGAGGCGCAAAGATAAGGGACGTGGTTCGTTTTGCGCAGGAGTATGGCGGAATAGAGAAGGCTCATCAAAAGGCGGAAGAGTTTCTTAAAAAGGCTCAACAGGAAATTATCGATTTTCCAGAAAGCGAAGCAAAGGAATCACTTATGAAATTAGCAGGCTTTGTAGTAGAAAGGGTGAGCTGAGGTTATATTAAAATTGCATCTCCTGGACAAACATGTTCCGAAAAATTAAAAAAGTTAAAGACAAAAAGCGTCCTTTTGTTTTAGCCCTTGGCGGGGGAGGAGCACGCGGACTTGCGCACATTGGAGTTCTGAAGGAACTCGAAAGGGAAAAGTTGATCCCATCTGCAATTGCTGGTACAAGCATGGGTGCGGTGGTTGGCGCAATGTATGCTTATTATCAGGATGCTCTTGAGGTGGAAGATCTTTTCAAGAAGTTCTTTGGAAGTCAGTTCCACGAAAAATTTGGAAAACAGTTTTTCTTGCTTTCAGATGAGTCGATGCTCCTCGAGAAACCAGGTAAGTTGGCTCAGCGCCTTGGAAAAGGTGTGATGTACTTAAAAGCTGTTTCGACAGGGTCGGTTTTCAAGCATAAGGTACTCGAGGAAACGATTTCATTTCTTGTACCAGATGTCTCCTTCGATCAGTTGAGAATACCGTTTGCTTGTGTGGCAGCAAACCTTCTCAGCGGCGAAGAAGTTGTCTTTAAGTCAGGCCGACTCATTCCGGCGCTTGTTGCAAGCTCGGCTATACCAGGCATAGTTGATCCTGTAAGTATAGACGGCATGCTTTTGGTGGATGGGAGTGCAACGAGTATTGTCCCTGTAAATGCCGCTCTTGGTTTTGAACGAGGCGAGGTAGTTGCGGTTGATGTCAGTATGGATCTTAAATGTACAAATGGGTTCAGGGGTAATGCGATAGAAGTTGCCGTCCGGGCAAGTGAACTTACCAATTATTATTTAAATGAGATGAGGCTGAGGAAGGCTTCCGTTGTAATTCACCCGCGTCTGGGGCGAACGAGCTGGTCGAATTTTGGCCATATGGACGAGATAGTCTTGCTTGGCGAGAAAGCAGCTAAAAAGAAAATTCCTGAAATAGTTCAATTAATTGGTGCTTGAATTACTCACCAGCAACGAGCGGACTGTGGGATTGGAGTCTGTAACTCATGAAAGGATGAATAGATAAGTTCCAAAATATGCGCACATGGCCGCATTCGTCACTAAGAATTCGTCTTGCGAAAGGGGTTCAATCATAAGGTTAACAGCAGATGACAATGATTTCACCATTACAAAAGAGTAATTATAAGATGCCAGCATTATTCATTGGGCACGGTTCCCCAATGAATGCAATTGAAGAAAATGAGTTTACGAGAACGTTACTGAAAGTTGGCGGTGAGCTGATGAGACCTCAAGCTGTCTTGGTAATTTCAGCTCACTGGCTGACAAGGGGAACTTTCGTAAATGCATCGCCCAAACCAAAAATGATTTATGATATGTATGGATTTCCGAATGAGCTTTATCAGGTGCAGTATCCTGCACCAGGTTCTCCTGAATTTGCAAAGGAGGTCCAGCAGTTGATTAAAAATGTCGATATCCAGACTGATTATGAATGGGGATTTGATCACGGCAATTGGTCAATTCTCAAATGGCTTTTCCCAAATGCTGATGTTCCGGTCTTTCAGATGAGCATAGATTATTACAGACCAATGGAATATCATTATAAATTAGCACAAGAGTTAAAGTCTTTGAGAGAGAAAGGCGTGCTAATAATCGGAAGTGGAAATCTGACTCATAATTTAAGAATGGTTCATTTTGAGAATAAAAATGCCCAGCCAGCTGAATGGGCAGTTGAGTTCGATTCGAAGATAAAGGAGCTTCTTGATGAAAAGAAACATAATAGTATAATCGAATATGATAAGCTTGGTGCTGCATCAAGGTTAGCTGTTCCCGAGCCGAGCCATTTTATTCCACTTATTTACACAATTGGATTGCAACATGATGATGAGCATGTATCATACTTCTACGAAGGGTTCGAATACAGCACGCTTTCAATGAGAAGCTTTATTATTATTTAGAGTATTTATAAATTTTGTGCAACTAATAAATTATATCTGCTATTATTTAGTTACTGGATTAAGATTGAGAAAAGGATATTGAAACTATAGATGGAAAAGAAAGGATGGATCCACATGACTTTTGAGATTTCTTTGAAATATTCGAGGACTATGGTTGTAGTCCTGGCGGTGTTGTTCATTGTACCATTTACTGCAGGATTTGTAAATCAAAAGGATAAAAAGGGAACAGACATGAAAAAAGAGGATAACAAGAAGATCGTCAGTAAAGAAATAGACTACAAAGCTGGTGATGTTACTTTAAAGGGTTATCTATTCTATGATGAAAATAAATCTCAAAAAAGTCCTGGAATAATAGTAGTACACGAATGGTGGGGTAACAATGATTACAGCCGTATGCGGGCTAAAATGTTAGCTGAATTAGGTTATGTTGCATTGGCAGCCGATATGTATGGTAATGGAGCAACATTTGATAATCCACAAGATGCACAAAAGAATGCTGGACTTATTTATTCTAACTTCAAATTATTGAAAGAAAGAATGGAAGCTGCTCTCAACGCACTTATAAACACTGGTTTAGTCGATTCAAAACGTGTAGCCGCAATAGGTTATTGCTTTGGTGGAACAGTGGTTTTGAACGCTGCAAATCTTGGTCTACCTCTCAAAGCGGTTGTAAGTTTCCACGGGGGTCTCAGGGGTTTCAAGGCGAGTTCACAAATTAGAAATACATATGTACTTGTCTGCAATGGTGGAGCCGACAAATCCGTTACACTCGAAGATATAGCTAATTTTAAGAAAAGTATGAATGAGGTTGGCGCTCACTACGAATTTAAAACCTACGAAGGAGCTACACATGCTTTTACGAATCCAGCTTCAACAGAAGTTGGTAAAAAGTTTAATATGCCAATTGCATATAATGCACAGGCGGATTCAGCGTCGTGGAAAGACATGGAAATATTTTTCTCGAAATACTTTCCTGCAAATTGATTAATGTGAAGATCATCGTTACTGTTCCAAATCTGTCCCTCGACTTTCTCGGGATCTGGTAGCCATTACTGTGTTAACGTGCCTTTCCTTGTTCTATACGCTTGTAACCGCCACGCACAGTGATCTACAGGATTGAACGCTGCTTCCTTTCTATCCCATCAAAAATCAGTTCATCAAGGCGTGAGATTCTGGTAGTCAATCATACGACTCAAATGTTTCGATTTTGTGCTCCACTCCATTCGAATCAAGATGTGTAACTGGTGGCTCGTTCATCAATCTACGCAAAGTGTTTTTGAGCTTCATCATTTGAATAAATAAATCATGTTCTGGTACAACATCAGGTGAATGCATTGGGCTTTTAAAGAACACCGAGAGCCATTCTTGTATTCCTTTCATCTTGCTTCTCAACGCAAGGTCTGCAAATAATATTAAATCCAATACTAATGGTGCAGCTAAGATCGAATCGCGGCACAGGAAATTTATTTTTAGCTGCATTGGGTATCCCAGCCATCCAAAAATATCTATGTTATCCCACCCCTCCTTGTTATCGCCTCGCGGGGGATAATAATTTATCCTGACTTTGTGGTAATAATTGTTGTATAAATCGGGATACAAATCCGGTTGAAGTATTGAGTCGATTACAGAGAGTTTACTTTCTTCTTTGGTTTTGAACGACCCAGGATCATCCAAAACTTCACCATCTCTGTTACCAAGTATATTTGTCGAGAACCAACCGCTCAATCCGAGCAATCTCGCTTTTAGCATTGGAGCAATTACGGTTTTTACTAACGTTTGTCCAGTCTTTAAATCCTTGCCCGCAATAGGCACACCCATTTCATTTGCAAAGTCAACAATAGCAGGTGCATCGGCACTTAAGCTTGGTGAACCATTTATATATGGTGCACCTTCAGCTACCGCGGCATAAGCGTAAAGCATGCTTGGTGAAATGTCAGGGTCATTATTCTTCATTCCTTCGATGAAGGCTTCTTTTGTTTGATGGACTCTGCTGAGTTGTATAAATGTCTCTGTACTTGCAGACCAGATGACAACGACGCGGTCGAGCGAATGCTTTTCTTTGAAAGATCTTATATCATCTCTTATTTTCATCATCAAATCGTATTTTGTTTTGCCTTCCTTGACGTAAGTGCCAGTTAATCGTTTTACGTAATTTTGATCGAAAACGCCCTTCATTGGTTTTAAAGATCTTAGTTCATCTGCAACATTATTCAAGTCAGCATCGTTTAATACCTTTGCGTACCTGGCTGCTTCGTAACAAGTTTCGTCTCTGATATCCCAGCCGTCAAATACTAAGTCATCGAGAGACGCTAATGGAACAAATTCTTTTATCAGCGGAAAATTGTTATCGGATCTCTTACCAATTCTAATGGTTCCCATTTGAGTCAGCGAACCAATTGGTTTTGCTAACCCCTTTTTGATAGCATAAATACCAGCCAAAAATGTCGTTGATATTGCACCATTCAAACCAACGATTAAGACACCAAGTTTTCCATCAGGCTTTTGAATATCATAGGATTTCATTTCTTTCTCCTTGTATAATTTTTATGAAATGACGAGTAAAATTCTTACTGCTTTTACCATTTTTCGAAAATGTTTATACAATCTTGTTTAATGTATCTGGTATTTCCCTTATTGATTTTATCATGCTGTCAGCATCTTTAGCATCTGCTGGATTGTTCCAGCCTTTACCGACAATCCAAATTGTGTAACATCCAAGCGATTTAGCGGGTTTAATGTCGTTTTCGTAAGAATCTCCAATCATAACAGCTTCATTCGGCTTTACGCTTAATTCATTTAATGCAAGTTCGAAAATTCCTGGTTCTGGTTTTCTGATTCCAACGACAGCAGAATCTACAATCGACGTAAAATATTTTTTTAGCGAAAGTTCCTCTAAAACGGTGTCGACATTTCCATAGAAATTAGATACAACGCCGAGCAAATATTTAGATGCAAGTTTGTCCAAAACTTCTCTCGATGTCTTCACATTTTGATTTACAGATCTATAACAATATTCTGTCATTTGATCCAGTATCATAGTGAAAGATTTAGTCAAGTTAAATTTATTCAGAAGGTATTCCAACTGATATTTTATCTGGGTCTTCATTGTCTGTTTAAGATTAAAATCAGGTTTGATGATATTTGCAATAGTTTGTTCTGAATAAACGAACGCTTCTCTAAAATTGTCTTTGGAAACAGGAATATGGAATTCATTATAAACTTCATAAAACTTTTCGCTCCAATGAATACCGTCCGTATCAAGCGTTCCACCAAAATCAAACAAGAGTGCTTTTTTCATAGCTTGTTTCAGTAACTAATTCTTTCCTTATTTTCTTACCGCTTAATGTAATTAAAATTAAACCTATTAAAATCCAGAACAATTCGCGGATCCTGTTTACCAATCCAAGATAAATACCGAGCGAAGGAGCAATGCCGATTGTTTTTAAAGCAAGGGCAAGCCCACCTTCACGTGAACCTAATTCCATGGGCATAAAGAAAAAGATATTCAAGATAAATGTTGAAACTGCACTTATGTACAATGCTTCGGCAAAATTAATATCGATACCGATGGCTTTCAGGATGAAGAGATTTTCCAGCGACCCAGCAATGCGTGCAAAGATTTCCCAGAACAACGCCAGGAAAAAGTCGCGTTTGCGTTTCAAATAAAGTTCAGTTATCTGATCATCTACCTTTTGCAACGAATCTGCTTTGCCCGAAAGGGGAGCCGCTAGTTTTTTTATGATTGGAATTTTTAGTGTAATGTTAAGTAATGACTTTGCAAATCCTTTTTTATGGCGCGAAATAAAAAAATAGACCACTGGAGAAAAGACTATCAAGGTAATTACTAAAGTGATTTTAGTAGCTGCTGTCAGCGGAATCATCACAAGTGCAAACAAAATTACAACCATCCAGAAAACAAACGAGGATAATATGTGAATCATCGTGTAAAGCAAAGTAACGGAGACAGCTCTGCTTGTTCCAAGCGGTTCTTTTAACTCGGCTACTCTATACGGTTCGCCACCGATGGCTAGTGATGGAGTAATATAATTTAACGCAAACCCGCTTATCGTTATTGTTATAATCTTACCAAAACTAATTTTGTTGCTGCTATTGCCAATAACCAATCGCCATGCAAAGGCATTGAACAAATAAACAACAGCCCACACGCCAACAACCGGAACAAAATACCATCCTGTTTTTTGAAAGTTGACCAAGATGTTGTCTATTCCAAAATCTAGGACCAGATAAACAAATATCGCAAAACCAACTAAGAATAATATTATTTTTGATTTTCTACTCATTGCGCAATTCTATTGTCCTGCATTCTCGTGCTGACTGATAACATTTTTCCAGCAAATAAATAGTGTTGTATGCGTCTTCTAATCCTTCTTTGTGGAAATTTCTTTTTTGAACATCTTCTGCAAATTCAGAAAACAACCTTGCATAAAGTTCAGTGTAATGAGATTTATCGGAAGCATCTGGCACTGAAATTTTCTCCTCTATACCTTTGTAATTTCTAATCAGGTAATTGCTACCGTCATAAAATAAGCTTCCAGTTTTCGATATTAACTTTGCTTCATTTCTTCTGGCGTGATGTGCCCAGGTGAGATTGATTTGGACAGTTCCGCGATCGTATTCCAGAACAACCTGAGAAGTATCTTCGACTTGATAACTTCTGTGTGCAAGATTATGGATTATCGTTGTGACCTTTTTAGGCTTGCCCAGGAGCCAATTGGAAAGGTATAGGTAATGGAATCCTGTATCGGATAAGATTCCGCCACCACTGATTTCCTTGTTTAATCTCCACGGGGAGCCATTTGGATTCAACCCGGGGTCTGGGCCTGTTCGGAAGACATTAAATTGCAAAAATATCCTGTTGTCGCTGTTTAATTCATCAATAAATGATTTATACTCACGCCACAGTGGCGAGTATTTGTATTGGTGGCAGGGAACGAATAGTATTTTTGAGTGACTTAATGTTTTGTAAACTTCTTTTGCCTCAGAAAAGGAGAGCGTGAATGGCTTTTCGCAAATTATATGCAATCCCTTCTCAACAGCCCAATCAATGATTTCTCTATGGTATTTTGGTGGAGTAGTGATATCTACGAAATCTATTTTTTCATTTGCATACATATCATTTAATGATTTGTAAAAATTAATTGAGCTAAATTCCTTTTCACTTTCTTCTCTTATCTTGTCAATAACTTCAACAGCAGATGATATTTCAATCTTGTTGCTAACTTGTTTCGCTTTAAAAGCCTCAATATGATTTGTCCTTGCAATTTTCCCAAATCCAATTATCGAACCCTTGAGCATTAGCATGTTCCTCTTTGGTTTTTGCAAAACACAATAAATAGTTGTGAATTCTTTCCTCCCTGATTAGAAAGTAAATTAGAAGCAAATTGAGTATTATAGATTCGAAAAGGAAAAAGTGAAGAGCGTTTCCCAGGAAGATTGTAATGAATAATACAATCATTCTTGTATTTGTCGTTAATATGTTCTGATACTTAATCATTGGCTTATTTAGTTTTCGGTATTCTTCACTTAACCAGGAGGGAACCAACCCGTTGAACTTTTGCTGAACATATTCATACAGGTTTCTGACGTTTTTTGCAAGCAAATTTTGCTGTCGTCTGTAGTTTATGTAAACACGAAGCAAGAACTTTTTGAAAGGCGATCTCGACCAGCTCATTTTAGCATAGGTTTCTCTTAGTTCGATGACATTATCAATGTCTTTATTCTTACCTTGAACAAAATACAGATAAAATACTCTATAAAAATCTGCCATAGCAGATTGAAAAGAATGGCTCATTGCAGAGATCGAAGCAATAAGGAAAATCCAGCCGGTCCCGCCGTTGACAAGATATCTTGCAGATAGATGCAAATAAATACTGAAGAAAATAAAATTTCCAGCAACGCCATCGAATATTCTCCCGTAACGAGAATAAGTATTTGTTATTCGTGCAAGCTGACCATCGGCTCCATCCATTGCTTCGGCAGTAATCAACAGCAAAACCCCGATTAAGTTTATCGTTTTGTTCTGATAAAAGAATAAATGTCCTGCAATAACGCCAAAGATGATGCTGGTAAAAGTAATTACATTGGGAGTTATTCCAATTGCTTTGGATGCGACAGCCATTCCGTATCCAATTTTACGGTAGAAAATTCGATCAAGGAACTCCTCAGTATCTAATGATTTGTAAGTTGCTTCAATCTTCAATTTGTTCAGCCACATAAGTGAAAGCTTCCTCCATAATTTGAATACCTTCTTCGGCAACTTCTTTAGTGATGATCAATGGCGGGTAAATGCGTATGTCGGCATTATATCCCATTACGATCAATCCTCGCTTCAAGCATTCCTGGAAGACCATTTCGGTATATTTCTTGTCAAGTTTTTCCTTTGAATCTTTACCCTTCACCAATTCAATTCCAATCATTAAACCCTTCCCACGTACATCGCCGATGATGGGAATCCTTTGTTTCATTTCGTTGAATTTCTCAAGCATAAATGCGCCCACGGTCGCTGAATTTTCAACTAATCCTTCTTCGATAATTGTTTTTACAGTTGCATAAGCAGCAGTTGCTGCCAGTGGATTTCCACCATAACTGGAGGAACTTCCGCTTGGGTTTCCAAATGGTTTGGCAAATATTATTTCTTTGCGAGACATTACACCAGTTATTGGAAAACCGCCGCCAAAGCCCTTGCCGATGGTTATTATATCTGGAACAATATCTTCGTGCTGCGTCCCGAACATTTTGCCTGTTCTGCCAAACCCGGTTATCATTTCATCACAGATTAATAATGCACCAATCTCGTCCGCAAGTTTTCTAAGTTCTTTCAAGAATCCAGGCGCCGGTACAACATTGCCTGCCGTTCCTTGAATCGGTTCAACGATTATTGCAGCAATGTTGTTTGTCGTTTCATAACGAATTTTTTTCCTGATATGGTCAACGCATTCCCAGTGACATCCTGGAAAAGTTTGGTTGAATTCGCAATGCCTGCAATCCGCATAAGGCGTGGTGTAAATTCCCGCAGGTAATGGTCCAAGATCGAACTTGAAATTATCACCAAGTAAACCAAGCACTCCAACTGTCTTACCGTGAAAGCCGTTCCAGAATCCTATGAACTCTGTTTTCTTTGTGTAAGACTTTGCCATTCTAAGAGCCGCTTCGACGGCTTCTGCGCCACCGCTGTAAAACTGACTCCATTTCAAATCCCCAATTGCAATTTCTGAAAGTAGTTTGGTAAGCTTCACTCTGTTTTCTGATGTAAAACTTCCTACGTGAATGTGTTCAATTTGTTCTTTCAGCATTCTGGTATAGACCGGGTGATTATAGCCAAGACTTGCAACACCGACACCGACAAAGAAATCGATGTATCTGTTTCCATCAACATCATAAACGAAACTTCCTTCACCATGTTCGATTGCAATTCTGGATCGCGTTGCAATTGTTTGAATGCCAGGTGCAATATAATTTTGTTCTTGATTGAAGAGTGATAATGATTTTGGTCCGGGGATTTCGGTTTTAATTTTTGCAAACTTCATAGTTGATGTCTCCATTTTTTCTGCTCTCTTCCGCTTAAAATTGTTTTTCGAGATTCTTCACTTTTTGAAAGATTAACTTAGCAATTTGTTCACTTGCTTCGTCTCTGATTGGCGCAAAACTTGGCCAATCGTTTATATCTATGATTGATATCGATCCATCTTGTGAAACCACAGCATCGCCGCCATAAACATCCAGGCCCAAAGCTACCGCGGAGCCTTCAGCTAGTTCCACAAGTTTCTCTTTATCGAAGGGAGTGTGATTAACACCATTTAAATAATACCAGTGGAATAGTGATGAACCAACTATTGCATAAAACTTTATGACATCGCCATCTAAATGCTCTTGAAGAACAACTTCTGTTATGCCCCTTTTTTCGAATTCACGAAAGATGCTTTTTCTTTCGTCTTCAGAGTAAACCAGTGTGACGTCTTCTCTGTGAACAGCGTGAACATCGCCGCGTTTAATCCATATCTTGCGTGCATTGAAATCTTCAAATTTTATTTTGTCTTTTTCTTGAATCGATACAATTAAGCTTTTGGGGAAGGGAATTCCTTTTTCGGGCAAGATTCTTACCATATTTGTGCGGTAACTGTTTATTGAACCTTGTGGAGAATTAATGACAAATTTTCCTTGTTTTTCCAATTCCAATAATATCTTTGTACCCTTGACTCCCTGCGCCATTGAAAAAATGAACGGTTCTCGAATTTCAACTTTCTCAAGATCCTGTTCTTCGTAAATTTTTACCTCTGCTCCTAATTCAGTGAGATGCTCGACAGTCTTCATGAAAATCATAGCATCGTTTCCAACATGATTAGGTGAGTATAATTGTTCTCTTCTTACGCCAGCTATTTGCAGCATTTTTAATTCTCGTTTCTAGAAAATTGAAAGATGAATATACTTTTTGGGATTTTGTTTAATATCGTCAATCAGTTTGTTGAGCTCGTCTAAAAGTGATAGTAGTTTTTTATACCCTTGCTTATTATTTAAGAGTCCTCCAGCAAATGTCGAGTCGCTATTTAGAGACTCGGATGCCTTGTTCAACTTATAAGTAAGATCCTTGAGATTGTTGTAAAGCGAATCACTCGCTACCAATTTACCGAGCGTCCCTTTCCCGGCTCGTACTGAGTCTATGGCTGTTCTCAAACTATTAGTTAAGGACGATAAATTGTTATACAATTCGTCATTATGGGCCAATTTGCCGATGGTATTATCCTGATCATTTATGCTTTGTGTGAACAATTCGAGGTTTCTTAAGATTGAAGTCAGTTTTCTTGTTGCTTCGGCACCAAACATAAATTTTCCAACACTTGCATTCCCATTTTTGATTGTATCAGTGATAGTTTTCAGGTTAGAAACGAGCCCATTTATGTTATTCACAAGCGGCTCAACTTTTTGCAAAAAACTGTCCAGTGAAAGGGACTCTTTTACCGGTAAATATTCGCCTTCCTTGAGAGAACGTTCGGATGGATCACCGAGTGAAATGTTAATTACCTTATCCCCAAGCAACCCACTGGTTTCGATTTCGGCATAGGAATTAACAGTAATTCGTCGTGCATATTTTCGAAGCAATGTGAGTCTTAACAGCACAAGATTTTCGTGATTCACTGTTGCAAATTCTATTTTATCAATTTGTCCAATCTTTAAACCACCAAGTAATACTTTGCTGCCTTCGATTAGTCCATCTGAGTTTTTTACTAACATATTGAGATGATAGGTTCTTGAAAAGTAATATCCTTCCGTTCCCACCATAATGATAAATAGAAAAAATATTACCAAACCGATAAATACAGTGTATCCAACTTTTAATTTGTACTTTTGAGTATCCTTGTTAATCATTTACAAAACCTCTTTTGAAATTCTAACAAATTGGTTGTGATTTCCTTTTGCGAACCTTTTGAAGAATTCTTGAACAAATGGATTTTGCGATGTTACTATTTTGTCCAGGCTTCCTGTTTCGACAATCTTACCTTCGTTGATAACGATAAAATTATCCCCAACTTCGATTGCGTCATCGAGTATGTGGGTAACTATAACAGATGTAGTCCCATTTTGTTTGAGCTTCTTAATTAGTTCCAGGACAGATTCGGTGTTGATGGGATCGAGTCCAGTGGTTGGCTCATCAAACAGGATGACCTCTGGATTGAAAGCCAGCGCACGCGCAATTGCAACCCGCTTTTTCATCCCACCGCTTAATTCTTCCGGATATAAGTTTTCCGTACCCGAGAGGTTCACAAAAGAAAGCAGTTCATCAATTTTTCTTCGAAGTTCATTTTCAGACAGTTTCTTTTTGTCCGGCAAAAAGTAAAGTATATTTTCCGCAACCGTGAGAGAATCGAAAAGGGCATTCCCTTGAAAAACCATCCCAACCTTTTTTCTTAACTGTAAAATTTCATCGTTTGTCATTTTGCAAACATTTCTTCCTTCGAAGAGAACTTCGCCGCTGTCTGGCACCCACAATCCAAGTATTATTTTCAGGATTGAACTTTTACCCGCGCCACTCGGACCCAGAACAATTGTGTTCAGGCCCTTTTCAATGGTAAGCGAAACATTGTCAAGGATAGTATTTTCGCTTAATGTGATCGATATATTCTTGAGTTCAATCATAAGATAATTATAACAGCTCCCAAACCACTTTTGTAAAAATGAAATCGATAACTAAGACTAATGCCGATGAATAGACTACTGCGTTGATGGTATTTTTCCCCAGGCCAGTTGTTCCACCCTTAGTGGTCAAACCAAAATAACAACTTATCGTAGCAATAAAGAAACCGAAGAAGAATGGCTTTAAAAATCCAACAAAGAGATCTTTCATTTTCAAAGATATAATTGCGGTATTCCAGAATACCGGAATATCACTATGGAAAGTTTGGTAGGAGACCAACATTCCCCCTACAATTCCGACGATATCCGCAATCAATGTGAGGGGTAAAAACATGGTAACAGCTGCTATTGTTCGGGGTATAACTAATTTTTCAATTGGACTTGCACCAAAAGCTTTTAGAGCATCAATTTGTTCACTTAACTGCATAGCGCCTAATTCAGATGTGTTTTTAGCACCTGTGCGTGCAGCAAGTAATAATCCCGCAATTACAGGCCCAAGCTCACGAACCATACCCAGGGAAACTGTTTTGGCAATCCATGCTGTAGCACCAAAAGTTTCTAATTGATGACCAGTCTCGATGGCGAGTATAACGCCTGTAAATAATCCGCCAAGTAAAATCAGGAAAAATGATTTTGTACCTATCAAATACATTTCTTGAACTGTTTCACTCCAGTTGTCTCTTACAGATCCGAGGTGCACGAAAATATCTTTAATTAAAAGTGAAAATTCTTGTAACCCGTAAATCATCTTCTGGAAAGCGGTCAATTTATTTTCTCTCCCTGGGATATGACGAATTATTAGCTAAAAAATCGCTGGCTTTTTTTATATCACTGACATGATCGACATCGATTATTTTTGAAAAAGGGAAGGCTCTTAGCTTGTAACCACGATCGACCAGTAAGCGCAAAAAATTTCTCAATCGTGTTATTCCTGTTTCTAATGCAAGAGGCATTTCATCGAAAATTCTGGGTGAGAAATAATAAATTCCGCCGGTTGCCCAGGTAAATCCATTTTCTATATCACTAAATCTTGTAATATTATTCTGGCTGTCTAAATCGACGCAAAGGGGTTTTTCGTCATCGATGAATTGGGTAACTGCAAGTGTTCCATCTGCGTCTTGATTTGAGATGCAATGCTTAATGAAATCACTAAATTCATTTTCCAAAAAAACTGAATCAGTTGTGGTCAAGCAAAATGGTTCTTTGGTTAAGAATGATGATAATGCAAACAAGCTGTGCATCGAGCTTTCAGTATCCTTAACGATGAGTCTTAGAGGAATGCCGAAGTCATTTGTTAGGAGATATTGCTTTAGCTCGGGTTCGTGAGTGTTGATAATACAAACAACCTTTTCTAAGCCATTGCTACGTCCAATTCGAATTATTCTTTCAATCAAATGTTCCCCATTTAGTTCAATAAGGTGCTTTGGTATTTTAAGCCCCTCTGCCTTAAGACGGGAACTTTCACCTGCACCAATGATTGCTAAGTCCATTCAATCCTCGTCAGTAGTTTCTATATTCCTCTTGAAATTTGAGTTTTTCGGTACCCCCCTCAATGAGGCTGCAGGGAGGACTCTTCTTTAGCTCACAGATTTCCTGGTGCACGACAGCATTTTTATGAGCCGCTGTCCATTAGATGTAGAACACTTCTTTTGTACCAAAACTCAAATAAATAGTTTTCTCCTGATATATATTTCACTTGCAAATTCATAATGTTGTCATTGAGTGAAATCATAAGTTTTTCTCCAAGTTCACTTTTAGCCATTTGGGTCATTGAATTCATCATGAGATTGTGTTTGTTATCGTTCGCTAACTAAACAGTTAAAAATTTTTAGTTTTTTTGTTTGTTAAAGATCAATTCATCCAGTGATTTGATTGCACTTTTTCCTCTTTGAGATAAGGAGAAACCGAAATTGCTCAAGCGCCATTCTAAGATGATCATTCTAATCATTCCAAAAATTATAGTTAGCAAATCCTGAGTATTAACATCAATAATTTCTTTGCTTGACTTTCCTTCTTCGATTATTGCGGTTAGCAGAGTTTTTCTTTTGTGAATAATGGATAAGAGTCGCTTTCGCAGAACCTTGCTTCGATTGAAGATATCTTCATCAAACAAAATAGAAGCCATTTCGAGGTTGTTTTCTAGAAAATCGAAGTGAAATTGAATAAAATGCTTCAATTTGTTCTGGGCTGTTTTCGAGGCAAGTATTTGCTTTTCAAGCAAATGATCAAAATCGAGCATTCTGTTTAAGATGCCGAGAATAATATCTTCCTTGTTGAGAAAGTGACGGTAGATAGCAGGTTCACTAATTTTAACGCGTTTTGCCAGTTCTCTTATCGAAAAAGCCTCATAACCCTGGGCATGAATGATTTTGATGGCTTCATCGATAATCATTTCCTGCCTTTGTTCTGTATTTAACCGAGGCAAATTTTTTCCAATAATTAGTTAACGTTTGCTAACAAATATGTAAAAACTTAAATGAGTTATCAAGTGCTCGAATCGTACCATCAAGAATCTTGACGAAATAGAGATGTTGATTATGTTAAACGAAAAGTATCAGGTTGGTTTGTGTACGTCATAACAGGGAATTCCTCACTGACCAATGTTGCTACTCTTGTTTCCGGATTATCGAATACCTCCAGTGATACAAACGACCTCATACGAGGATCTCGACTAATTTTTGCGGAGTGAATTCGAACTCTTGACATTACAAAGTGTTCGAATTATATTACCTCGTGAATGTTAACGTTAACAAATCAACCCTTAAGTTGGCTTATTACGATTACGTCATCGCTAGAAGGAGGAAGGGCGCTTCTCATGGAAAAGTTATCGGGCATATAAGTCTGTGTACACATGGCTTTCAGGTTTTAAGGCCAGGTCTCACTTTCATTCCCAGTCGGCTATGTTAGCGCCAACATATAATACTTTTGTTGATGCGTCCACTGGATTTGCGAACACGAGTCCATACCCATTTCTCCATAAAGTTCAGGATTGGCCAATCTGTTCTTTAAGCCTTTTGCGATATTAATAAGAAGCGAAGGAATTTGGTTTTCTAAAAATCAAAAAAGGGAGAAGCAAGAATGTCGGTTAATTTACGAGTCACTCTTTTTGTTACCCTCCTTCTCTTTTTTTCATCACGGTCCTCGCTTGCTGCCTCAGGCATTATCGAAGGTAAAATAACCGATGCGGTCAGTGGTGACCCACTTCCAGGTGTCACTGTGTTACTTGAAGGCACTTCTATGGGGACAGCTACGGACATCAATGGAAGGTATGTAATTTTAAATGTACCCGTTGGCTCGTACAGATTGAGAGCATCGTATGTTGGTTACAAAACAATAACGATCGAAGTTAAGGTGGCAGAGGGTGAGAGAGTAGAGAAAGACATAAAGATGGAAGCTGTGGGGGTGACCACCCAAGAAGTAGTAGTCACGGCACAGGCCAGTGGCCAGAATGCCGCAATTAACCAACAGTTGACGTCTAACAACGTAGTAAACGTCGTTTCGTCTGCACGCATACAATCTTTGCCGGATGCAAACGCTGCTGAATCAGTTGGAAGACTGCCTGGCATTTCATTGGTTAGAGTTGGGGGAGAAGCTACCCAAATAGTAATACGTGGCCTTCGACCACAGTATAATGTGATATCAATTGACGGAATACCAATACCAGCAAACGATGCTGGTACCATCACTGCCAGTGGGGCCTATTCAACGCCCGCAAATAGCCCGGGTGGCCGTGCAGTTGACGTAAGTATGATTTCCTCGAACTCGTTAGAGGGTATAGAAGTTTACAAAACGGTTACGCCTGACATGGATGCGGCTGTTCTTGGAGGTACAGTTAACTTCAACATACGGGAAGCAAAAGGGACACCAACTGGAGCCCCCTCCATTTCTGTGGTAGCTCAGGGTGGATATAATGATTTAGTAAACACCTATAACGATTATAAATTTGTCGCAAGTGTCGAGAAAAGGTTTTTCGATGGACGACTTGGTATATTTCTACAGGGAATTGCGCAGAGGCAGACCCTGACTTCGGATCAACTGGGCGGAGCTTACTATCAACCCGATAAGCAGGATAAGCCCGACTCAATAGTTCTCGGTAGTTTAAATCTCTCGTTTTCTCCCTCCACTGAGCGTCGGTATGATGGAATTTTGACGTTGGATTACAGATTGCCTAATGGCAAGATAGATCTGGTGAATTTGTTAAGTCGTGGCAAGAGGTCGACCGAATCTCACAGTGAAACCTATGACCTGGCAAACTACGGCAATGATATTCAATTTGGAACGCAAATGTCGACTAATACATTGAACGTTGTGACGAACATTCTGGAGTTCGAACAGACCATAGGCTCTTTCAAGGTAAACGTAAAGGTCTCAAATTCTTATTCAGATAATCTGACCCCTGACGGCTGGAGTGTGGTGTTTGACCAGCTCTCAGCTGGTACTGGTAATATTCCAAATTATCAGAGTCCTTCACAGATAGCTGCGGCAGCTCAAAATATGATAAATCTAAACAACATGTACTGGGCAGGCAATTCGACGTGGAGGAGCTTCAACAAGCAAAACAATGCTCAGGGCTCGATTGACCTTGAGAGAAATTTTTATGTGTCCGACAAGATCTCGATTACGTTGAAAGCGGGAGGATTGTACCAGTACACTACCAGGTATTACAATTTTGATGATGGCTATGGCAGCTTGTTCGGTGGTTATGCTACTGGGCGTCGATTGCAGCTTATTCAAGCTCTACCATGGCTAACACAGCCGCCGTATAACCTAGATCCTACCGGTGCACAGAATTTCTCGATTAAAGGGTTTTACGATCCAAGTATGGATTTTGGAAAATTTCTTAATGGTGAATACGGAATGTATTCTGCCGTAAATGCTGGCACAATTAGTTCATTAATTACGGCATTAAAAACTCTTGGTGAACAGACCAAGCAACCCGAAACTGTCCCCGATTATCTGCCGGACGTGTATGGAAGTTTGGCGAGTGATTATTATGGTAATGAATTCAGAAGTGCCGAATATCTTATGGCTACTTTGAATGTTAGCCAGGAGTTGACTGTCATTGGTGGTGCTCGGTACCAGGGACTTAAGACTTCCTACACTGCTCCTCAATTTGTTGGCGATGCAGATGCACCAGATCCATATCCAAGTACGCTCCCTCATACATGGGTCACGAAAGACGAGTATCATGGATATTTGTTGCCAGACATTAGTGTCAAATACGCTCCACTTGGTTGGCTTAGTGTTCGTGCTTCCTACACTAGTACACTCGCATATCCAGATTTTAGTCAGATAACCCCAAGAATGGATGTTTCTAGCAATAGTGGTCACTTTGTGGTTTGGAACAACTATGCTTTGAAGCCCGCCTATTCTCATAACTATGATGTTCAGGTGGCCATGTACAACAACGCAATCGGTTTATTTGCCGTTGATCCTTTTTTGAAGCGCGTTGACGGACTTATATTTGGACAGGGAACCTACATCGCGGATCCCTCAAAGTATCCAGGTATTCCCGCCAGTACGAAGACGTTTTCACTTTCTACTTTTGTCAATAATCCATATCCCGTTGACCTCTGGGGTGTTGAGTCAGAGTGGCAAACGCATTTCTGGTATCTGCCTGGCATATTGAGTGGATTGGTTTTGAATGTCAATTATACTCACATATTTTCCAGTGCAAAGTATCCTTACACTGTCACGGAACACTCACCGGTCTATCCTTTTCCCATTGTGCATGTGGACACATTTTACACCGACAGGCTTATACAGCAGCCTAACGATGTTGTCAATTTATCAATTGGACTTGATTACAAACAGTTTTCAATATTGGCATCCATGATATATCAATCAGAGGTTTATAATGGTACAAACTTCTATAACTCGTTGCGATCCGATAAAGGAAAATATATCCGTTGGGATCTCACAATTAAGCAAGGTTTGCCCTGGTTTGGCGTTCAACTATTTTTTGATGCGAACAACCTAAACAGCGCTAATGACATTTACCTGGTAAGAGGTTCTGGATTCCCAACATCGGAGTCTGATTATGGACTTACAGCAGATATAGGCCTTCGTTGGACCCTGTGACTGTCGATCAATAGTATATTTAAATGAGAAGGAGGTAGTATATGAGAAGAAAATTTACATAAGTAGTTGTGCTTGCGTCAATCGAAGATTGTCGCAGCAGCAATCATATCGTAACTAATCTAATAATTAAAAAGTATAAAGAACAGGAGGGATGGTTCATCATGAAACGAGTGATCTATTCGTTGATTCTAATTGCTGGTGTGTCACTGCTAACTATGCCATCGGCATCATATGCGTCAGGTGCTGACACTGTTCTTGTTTCGGCGTTGCCGCCCGGTAACATAAATAATGTCATAAATGCAGATACTGTTGCTGGAGGATTTGTTAAGCCCAACACTGTCTTTCTGCTGAAGCCTACCGGTCCTTTGGATACTGTCTATTATTTTACAGCACCAATATCGGCCAAGGGGAATGTTACTATAGTAGGGTACATCAATCCGACTACAGGTCACCCCCCAGTACTGGCCCCTTCTGTAGCTTCAGACAACTCGTCGATCGGATATTTCTTCAACCCACAAGGTAATGACACGCTAACGTTGAAAGGACTGTACTTTTTGGGGACACGCACCGATGGTGTATCGTTTACAGGCCGCTTCGTGTCGCCCGCTGGAGATGGAAACGTCTTTATTGTCGATCACTGCATTATAGAGAACATCTCAGGTGCGGGTACCCCGAACCTCTTTGACACATGGAATCACGACCATAATAGCTTTTATATAACTAATTGTGAATTCAGGAACAACCAAGATGACAATCCACAAAATCCAGGCTTTGCCTGGGTGGATCCCGGAACTTACCCATGTGACACTGCAATTTTCAAAAACAACACCTTTTTCTTGACTGGTGGGTATGTCCTCGGGTCATCTGGATTCGGTTGTAAATACTTGGATTTTGAACACAATACTATTTTCATTTCAGGACAAGGAGGAGCGTTCGACTTATACCAGATGACCAACGCAACTATCCGGAATAACATATTTTTTAGCGTTTCGTCAGCAGCTTACCCGGTCTCATGGTACAACAATAACCTCGGCTCTTGGGGGTCAGCCATCATCCCATTAGATTCATTGACAACATTGAGGTCGTCTCCTTACAACTTGAAGGAAGCCGATAGATATATTACGATTACGAATAACGCTTACTGCTGGCCGAAACAGATAACTGACACATGGGCAAATCTTAATAGTGCAAAAGGTAATTCGTCGTATCTTCCACTTCGCCCACCAGACTTCATTAACGCACAGCCGGGGATTTTAACTGATAAAACGACTTGGCCGCATGTTAATGTTGCTAAGAATGACAGTGTCGATCCCGGATTTAACCCTGCTCTTGTCCAGTTGGCAGCGGGCATGATGGCTGCCTTTGTAGATACCGTATGGGCTCACGGTGGATCGGCCAATGGTTTTCGGCCATATGTATACCCGATGTCCGATCCTCCCACGTGGGATGGCGTGCCATCTAATTGGGCAAGTATTCAAGGTTACCCTGTCCCTGAGAATCTGGCTTATTCTAATACGGCGTTACAAAGCGCTGGTTCAGATGGTTTTGCATTGGGTGATTTGAATTGGTTTCCTGATCAGTATGCGAGATGGAAGACGACTGACGTTAAGCAGACTTATAATTCAGTACCGTCTGAATTCGATTTGAGCCAGAACTATCCTAATCCATTTAACCCTTCCACAAATATTAAGGTTAGTCTTGCTCATGCTGGTCTTATGAGCCTGACGATTTACAATATACTTGGACAGGTGGTATTAGTGGTTGACCAGGGTTACAGAAATGCTGGCGAATACATCTATAATGTCAACATGGATAAGTTCGCAAGCGGTGTTTACTTCTATAGACTTCAGCAAGGTACTAATACTATTACCAAGAGTATGATTCTCCTTAAGTAGCGCAATTTGGTGCCTGCAGCCTATTATTTTCAGACTGCAGGCTACCAGTTATGAGCAACTAAGGCTTCACAAGATGCATTTGGCGACAACAATACGGTTCCGTTGCTTGACGCTGATCTTTGTGGTGAGATGATGTCAAGAATATCTTTTCTGAGACGATGCTGATTTTTTTGCTGCAGATGAGGGCTTACTAAATTAATATTTCGGTAACTCTAAAGGGCGGAAGAAAACAATGAAGAACTGTTCAATGAAAACAGGTCAGTCTAGGAAGTCGGAAATAATGTCATTACTATCTTCCTTTGCACCGTTTGCGAAGTCGATTTTGATGCTTGTACCTTTCTCCTTGTTGATTACACCTTTGAAGGCAGGCGCACAATTTGCAAATGGTGCAGACGTGAGCTGGTTGCATCAGATGGAAGATTATGGGTACGTTTTCAAGGACAACTACGGAGTTAGAAGAGATTGCCTGGATATTTTAAAAGAGAAGGGAATTAATGCCCTCAGGTTCAGAGTATGGGTCAATCCACCTGGTGGATACTGCAATAAGAGAGACGTAGCTTATATGGCTCATCGCGCGGATAGCATGGGGTTTAAAGTAATGATAGATTTCCACTGCAGTGACACCTGGGCTGATCCATCTCACCAAACAAAACCTGTGGCCTGGCAAAATGACAGCTTGCCGAAACTTCTTACTGATCTTTATAATCATGTCTATAATGTATTAGACACACTCAAATCGATCGGTGTTGTTCCTGCCTGGGTGCAAATTGGCAACGAGACCAACGATGGAATGTTATGGCCAGATGGGAGAGCGTCGACTCATATGGCTAATTTTGCAAAGATGATTGACACTGGTTATGCCGCCGCAAAAGCTGTCGACAGCTCCATTCAGGTAATTGTTCATCTGTCAAACGGCCACGATGATGCAATGTACAGATGGATCTTTGATGGCTTGAAGAGCTATGGTGCCAGGTGGGATATAATTGGAATGTCGGTGTATCCATATTGGGCAAACCTACCATGGGCCGAGGATGACAGCTTAGCACAGATAACCATGAAAGACATGATTGCCAGGTATAACAAGAAAGTGATGGTAGTTGAAGCAGGTTATTTCTACTATGACCCGATTAATGCAAATCAGTACTTGCTGGATTTGATAGCAAAGACAAAGGAGGCAGGTGGACTGGGTGTCTTCTACTGGGAGCCTGAGTGTTATAACTGGCAAGGTTATCAGCTTGGAGCATGGGACCCGAAAACGGAAGAGCCTACTGTGGCGCTGGATGCTTTCTTGGGCAAGAGTGCCACGCCTGTTAAGCAGCCGAAGAGCATCAAGGGATATGGCTTTTATATTTATCCGAATCCATTTAATCCAAATACAACTATCGAATATGATCTTCCTACCCCATCTGTTCTTTCAATCGTTATTTATAATGTAATGGGTGAGAGGGTAGCACAGCTTGTCTCCGGTTATCAGAATGAAGGTAAACATAATGTGGTCTGGACTCCTGGTCATCTTGCTAGTGGAGTATATTTCTGCAGATTTACTTCCGAAAATTTCCTGTCCACCAGAAAAATTATTCTACTGAAATAAAGATAAAGAAGATGTAGCTTGGACATGCGATAATAAGACTAAAGGAGAGGCTTATGCTTAAAAATGTGCAGATTTTAATAATTGTTGCCCTGATAGTTTCAAACCTGAACAATGATGCTGTGGCGACAATCTCACGGTCAGATCTTAATAAACCAACTGATCGTCGACAACTCCTTATGGACTTCAATTGGAAGTTTCGTCTGGGTAACGCTTCAGATCCGCATAAAGATTTTGGGTATGGAACAGACGAGATATTTGCAAAAGAGGGGGTCGGAGTTGGTGCGATAATGCCAAACTTTAACGATAGTTCGTGGCAGTCAGTTGACTTACCGCACGACTGGGCTGTTTATCTACCGTTTGTGAAAACAGATGACTATGCGGTCATGGGGCATGGTTATAAGCCTCTTGGTGGGGACTATCCTGCTACATCTGTAGGATGGTATCGAAAGACATTCTTTGTTCCCGAGTCCGCCCTCGGCAAGATGATAACCCTAAAATTCGATGGTGTATTCAGGGACTGCATGATATGGCTCAATGGTAACTATGTTGGGCGAAATTTAAGTGGTTATTCAGAGTTCTCCTTTGATGTTACGAATTTTCTTAATTACGGTGGAAAGAACGTCCTCGTAGTTAGAGTCGATGCGACAAACTATGAGGGATGGTTTTACGAAGGTGCTGGAATTTATAGGCATGTGTGGCTAATTGAAATGCCACGGCTGCACATCCCTATTTATGGTACCTATGTTAGAACTACCTCACTGGAGGGTAGTGCAGCAACACTTTCTGTAGAAACGCAAATATCCAATCAAGACGCTATGGAAAAGAGAGTCGTTGTCGAGTCCTTCATCGTGAATAGTGAAGGGACCGTAATTGCTAATGCTGCGTCGAATGAGTTTAAGTTGGCTCCTTATGAAGATAGGAAGGAGATACAGACCATACGAGTCGATCATCCTAATTTGTGGTCTCCAGATAGTCCATATTTGTATAAGCTCGTTTCTGTTGTGAAATCATTTGACAGAGTTGTTGATCGTGTTGAGACAACCTTTGGAATAAGGACGCTACGGTGGGAGAAAGACTATGGTTTCTTTTTGAATGGGAAGAGAATTGAGATAAAGGGTACTTGCAATCATCAGGATTTTGCTGGAGTTGGTGTGGCGGTGCCAGATGATATTCAATATTACAGAGTAGAAAAATTGAAAGAGATGGGGAGTAATGCAATCAGGACAAGTCATAATCCTCCAACAACAGCGCTTCTTGATGCATGCGACAAACTTGGCATGCTTGTTATGGACGAAAACAGACTTCTCAACAGTTCTCCAGAGTATATTTCACAATTCAAGACGCTTATTCTTCGTGATAGGAATCATCCTTCTGTAATTGTGTGGTCAATCGGGAACGAAGAGTGGGGTGTTCAAGACAAGGATGTTGGGGTCAGGATAGCCAGAACTCTATTGAGAATTCAGGAGCAGCTGGACCCTTCAAGGACTTGTACTTTTGCGGCCAATGATGGCCCTGCGTATGACCATGCGGTGAATAGCGTAATTCCAGTGCGCGGCTTTAATTACTGGCTTGGTGCAGTGGACAAGTACCATTCTGAACATCCAGATCAACCACTTATTGGCACTGAAACGGCAAGCACGGTGAGCACGCGAGGCGAATATGCAAATGATACTACAAGAGGTTATGTTAGCGACTATGATGTAAATGCACCGCCATGGGGTGAGACAGCTGAACAGTGGTGGTCCTTTTATGATGCGCGCAAATTTCTAGCTGGAGGTTTTGTGTGGACAGGGTTTGACTATCGTGGTGAGCCGACGCCCTATCGTTGGCCTGATATTAACTCACATTTTGGCATTATGGATATGTGTGGTTTCCCAAAGAATAATTTTTATTATTATCAGTCATGGTGGAGCGACAAAGATGTATTGCATATTTTTCCACATTGGGATTGGCAAGGAAAAGAAGGACAACCTGTCAGTGTATGGTGTTTCAGCAACTGCGATAGTGTCGAACTTTTTTTGAACGGCAAGAGCCTTGGAACGAAGAAAATGGCAAAGGACTCTCATCTGGAATGGACGGTAGCCTATGAGCCGGGAACACTTGAAGCAAAGGGATGGAGAAATGGGAAAACCCTTGAAACACGAGTAGAGACGACGGGGGTTCCAGCCTCTATTAAGCTCTCTCCATATAGAGACTCGATTGAAGACGATGGTGAAGATGCTGTTCCAATTACTGTCAGTGTGGTCGACTTGAATGGTAGAGAGGTGCCAACTGCTAATAATATGATGCATTTTCGAATCGACGGACCGGGAAAGATAATTGGTGTAGGGAACGGCGATCCAGCCTCTCACGAACCAGATAAGTGTCCTGATGGATTATGGCAACGTTCGCTTTTCAATGGCAAATGCATGGTCATTGTACAGTCGGAGAGGGGAAAGTCAGGAAAAATTGTCTTGACCGCAACGTCTGGAAATTTGAAAGAGGCTGCTGTGACAATACAGGCAAAAAGGTCTGAATTGCCACCAATCGTTCAGTGAAGTTTATAACTGGAAGAATTGGTTAAACGAGCTTCTCTGTCAAACACCTATTCGTGCTTTTCTCTTTGATCTCTCGACCAAATATTTGCCACCATTCCTTAGCTTCGCGCTGGAGGAGAGTAATTTTTTCCAGTGTAAAGGGATACGGGGTAAGGTCTCAGCATCTCTGTTGACCCATATCTTGGGTTCGGGGGATTGTGGCGTTTACAATCTTTTTACATTGCATTCCCCTGAGAGATTTGTTAAATTCTGAGACAATGGGAGTTAAGCCACAATAAAATGTTCCTTCCCGAGTTACGAGCAGGCAAGTTGCCTGTTTGGCCTATTATTCTCCTGCTTTTGACATCCATTCCTCTCTATGGACAGATGGACTCGACGAATGTGCCATTTCGTCAAATTTCCCCGACAAGGGGGAGAATAGATTTGGGAGGAACATGGAATATCAGCTCTTCAAATTCAGATGAGTTGAAAGAGTGTCTTGTTCCATGTGTAGTTAATTCGAGCTCCAGATTGAAATACAGAAAGGTCGTAACCATTCCTTCTGACATTGTGAAGAGCAGGGTATTTGACATTCATGTTGGCAATGGGGGGGTATTGAGTGAAGTTAGAATAGATAATGAGTATGTAGGGACGCATAGCGGAGCTTATTCAGGTTTTGAATTCAGAATACCTGACCGCCTCCTACAGGCTGGTATAGAAAATAATATTGAAATTACACAGGATAATCATAAGACATCCTATTCAACGATTCCCTTAAGGCAGCTTGCATTTCAGCCAAAATGTTATTCAGGGCTCTCCCGCCAAGTTTATATCGACATTAAGCCCCCTGTTTACATTGATAGTCCGCAATTCAAGATAAGCCACAATAGTGATATGACCTCATTTCAGGTCGGTGTAAATTTCGTCGTGTATGCGGGCGACTACTCAAGGTACGGGGTTGATTCAAGCGCAACAACATTGAATTTAACGACATACGCAGAAATATACGACCGTGCTTCAAGTCGACTTGTAGGGAGATCTCAGGTATTGAATTTCAATTTGGATCAAAATCACAACACCCGGATTAATTTGTCTGTCGGTGTTGTCAATCCTCAACTGTGGTCTCCAGGTTCGCCCGACCTTTATGAAGTCAGGATTTATGTTCAAAATGGGCAGAAACTTCTGGATGAGTTCAGTCGCGATCTCGGCTTTCGGGAATTTACTGTCAACGGTGGAGAATTTTATTTAAATGGGAAGCCTATTTTTATAAAGAGTCTCGATTATGTTGTCGATTACCCCGGTGTCTATGCAGCAATGAATGATTCGCTGTTTGAAAGAGATATTGCAATAATAAAAACCATAGGGGCTAATGCTATCAGGGTAGTTGGTTTTCCTCCACCAGAAAGACTCCTGGAGCTATGTGACAAGTTTGGTCTCATTGTCTTCGAGGAAATGCCCGTTATGGATGCAACTGAAGAGTCGTTTGCACACAGGAATTTCCAGGATGCGCTTTCGGGTTATGTAGATGAGTATATTCACAACACGGCATGGCATCCGTCTGTTGGAGCGATTTCTGCTGGATCTTTTCTTAGTCTGGGTCCAAATGCTGCCTCATATATTAATGATATGGGCGAGAAGGTTCACAGAAACACAAATGCATTGTTCTTTTATTCGATTGATGCAGGATCACAATCTCCTGTTTCAGCAGATGCAGATTTCTATGCTCTTGATATGACTTCCTTCGGTTCCGCAAGGAAATTGAAGGATTTGCTGTCACAAATTAAGAGTTCATATCCCGATAAATGTTTCCTTGTTTCATCGGTGGGTGTCCAGTGCGAAATGAACAACCACAATGGATATTCCGATCCGAATTCTTTAGAATATCAGGCGAGATTTCTGGTAGATGCTTACCAGGCAGTGGAAGATGATGGACTCTCGGGGATTTCAATAAACAGCTTTAATGATTGGAATGGGGAAGTTCCTCATTTATTTCAAAATGGCCATCCATATCTTTATACCTTTGGACTGGTCAGCTTCTGGAGGGAGAAGAGGCTATCTTTCAGTGTTGTCAGAGCATTATTTAATGACGAAACTCTTCCACCAATATCGATTGGTACATATTCGGAGACACCACCAATTATATATGTTGTCCTTTCGACATTCCTTTTGGTAGTGATAACTTACCTGCATTACAGCAGGCGCTGGTTTCGTGAAAATGTCTCAAGGGCACTGTTCAGGCCTTATAACTTTTTTGCAGATGTACGGGATGAGAGGATTCTTTCCTTAGTGCAAACATTCATACTTGCTCTGATCATTGCTTGTGGAATAGCTGTTTACGTCTCGAGTATCCTTTTTGCCTATCGGGACAACTACTTCGTTGACAAGACACTCGGCCTCTTGCTCGTCAATAACTCTCTAAAGATTAGAGTTGATTACTTAATATATCACCCCTTTAGTTTCATCATTGTCTTTACACTTGTGTTGATTGCATTGTCGGGTTTGATGGCCCTTTTGATAAAGCTGTTTTCTTATGGGAGAAAACTGAGATTTCAGTTATCGAGTGCCTTTATTATAGAAACCTGGTCATTTTTGCCTTTGATTGGGCTGGTTCTCATAGACATGTTCTTGTTCAGGTTACTTGGTGACAGCACAGTTGTTCTTGGTGCAGGGGCTTTGCTCCTGCTATTCTTAATTTTGTCGCTGTTCAGGATGTTTCAAGGGATTGGAGTTGCGTTCGATGTACCCACGTATCGTGTTGCTATTGTAGGTGTAATAGTATCAGGTGTGATACTGGCAATTATAGCTTACTATTATAACTCAACTGAATCGTTGTTCGCATATTTAAAGGCTTTTTATCAACTATCAACGGGGATTAAAAATATATAATGTTTCTATCAAAGTTAGAGCTGCTGGGTTTCAAATCTTTTGCTACACGTACTGAGTTCGTTTTCGATGGTGGAATAACTTGCGTTGTGGGGCCTAACGGCGCCGGGAAAACAAATATCCTGGATTCGATTCGCTGGGTACTTGGAGAACAGCGAACCAGTCTACTTAGAAGCGATACGATGGAGAACGTGATATTCAATGGTTCGAAGACAAGGAAGCCTCTCGGTATGGCAGAAGTAACAATGACAATTAAGAACGACAAGGGGCTTCTACCAATTGATTATTCTGAAGTTAGCATAACTAGAAGGGTATTTCGTTCTGGTGAGGGTGAATACTTTTTAAATAAGACGCAGTGTCGTTTAAAAGATATTCAAGATCTCTTGATGGATTCGGGAATGGCAGCAACTGCCTACTCGGTAATTGAGCTGAAGATGGTCGAGGACATACTGCGCGAAAATACGGATGAAAGAAGGAAGATGTTCGAGGAAGCATCCGGAGTCACCAAATACAAGTCGAGAAGAAAGGCTGCTCTGTCAAAACTCGATGATGTGCAAAGAGATTTGATGCGTGTCAACGATTTAATATCGGAAATTGAAAAGAAGGTCAGCTCTCTTGAGCGACAGGCAAGGCGCGCAGAGCAGTATAAGAAATTTACCGATGAACTTGCAAAGCTCGAACGTCAGTATTTGTTTGCTGAGTATTCCTTCATTACATCCAAAATTGCACCGTTAAGGGAAAGCCTTGTTGAAAGTGAGGCAGTGAGAGCAAATTCACTGAACTCTCTTTCACAGCAGGAACAACTGTTGCAATTACTGCGGGGAGAAGTTGATGAAATCGAGAGAGAGATTTCCGTTCTCAATACCCAAAAGGGAGAGGAACAATTTCATCTCCATGCAACTGAAGAAGAAATTGCCGTTCTTCAAGAAAGAATCAGGGGTCTTAATGAAACAATCATTGCTCTCGAGAAGCGAAAGATAGAGTTGTCGACGAAAAACGAGGCTTTGAACAAACAGGTAGAAGACCTTTCCCTAAGTCTGGTAGAAGCCGAAAATGAAGAAAGATTGTCACTTGATGGATTATCGGCCGAGCAAAATGGATTCAAGGACTTCGAACAGGTTGTATTTTCAGCAAGGGAAAAATCGAATTTAAGTCATGAGAATCTGATTAAGATTATAAATGAGACTGCTGTTAAGCAAAATGAGCATGAAAGAATATCAGCCAAGAACGAACGGCTGCGACTTCATCTCGATGAGCTGTTGAATCGAGAACATCAGCTTGAAGAGGAAAGAACGAACACTGAGAAGAGAATCGAGGATTCCAATCGGGAGCGGGAGAGAGTTGCAGCTGAAATCGAAAATGAGAAGAGGAAACTGACAGACCTGGATCGCCATAAGGAGGATTTGATTGGGGATTTGAATCGAAGATCTGAGGAAGTTCGCAGGCTGCAGGATCGCCTGCAGGCAAATTCTGCTCGCATGGAATTTCTCAGTGGATTGGTAGAACATCTGGAAGGACTTCCTGATGGTGCAAAAGCACTGGCGCGTGGTGAGATACAGGGTGCTCCTGGGTTCGACATACTTGGCGATCTCTTTTATGTATCTCCTGATTATCGTATTGCTGCAGAGTCTGTCCTTGGAGAAGCTGCAAATTATCTTGTTTCTCCAGATGAGCATACAGCGCTAAACGCCATCGATTTGCTCCGGGGAAATGACCTTGGTAAAGTAACTTTTGTTTGTCGGGACAAGGTTTCAAGTGTTTCATTTCCTTCGAGAAGGTCTGTTGGGAAGAAATTGCTGGAGTATGTCAAAACCGCGCCAGAAAATGAAAAGCTTGCCCAGCTATTTCTTGGTGATGTTTATGTGGTAGATAATTACTCTGAAGCAGACCGCATTTTGAGAGAAGATCCGACTGCCGTTTGTGTCAGCCTTTCCGGGGACTTATATTCTTCCAGGGGAATCATAAAAGGGGGAAGCACCAGAAAGACGGAAGGGGGACGCATTGGGAAACGCCAGCAGCTTGAAGAGCTGCAGACGGAAAACATGAAGCTTTCGCGTGATCTCGAAGAAGCTAAGAAGAGGATTGAAGAACTTCAAAGGGAAGTCGATTCTCTTCCAATCAAGACGAGCAATGAAATTCTTCGAAAACTCGAGCTGGAACTTGTTAGACTCGATCAATCGAATGTTGAATCTAGACGCACTCTTACAGGAATCGACAACCAGCTTGCAGAAATTAAGACCAGGATTGAAAATTTGAGGAGTGAGGCTTTTGAGACTGAAAAGGAACTTGAAGTTATAAATGCAGTTCTAACAGAGCTCAATGCCACTAAGTCGAATGCTTCAAAAGAGTATGAATCATCATTGGAATCGTTGAAGCAAGTGGAAGAAGAATACAGGGCTCGCAATGAAAGGCTCAGATCTTCTCAGGCAAAGCATCTGGAGTGCATTAACAAATTAAATTTTCTAAGACGAGAAATAGAAAGCGCTAAGGATCAGATAGCTTCCAATCTCGAAAGCATCAAGGAAGCTGATGATGAAATTGAGGTTGCAAAAAAAGGTGTAACCAGTGCGGAGGAGAATCTCGTTGATCTTGAAAGCAAGCGTCAAGAACTAATTGCTCGAATATCAGGCCTCAACAAGGGGATCGAAGATCTGACAGGGAAGCTAAACGAGAAAAAGTCTGTGCAGGATTCAGCAGAAAATCAGCTTAAGCAAATACGTGCAAATCATGAAACAGCCGTCGAAGCTGAGCATCAAATAAAGATTAAGATTAGTGAACTCGAAGCTCAAGCAAAAGCAATTGCTGACCGCGCGCTTGAGGAGTATAACCTGGACGTTGCCCGAGAAACAAATGCTTCACTTGAAATTGCAGAGGAATTCGACCTTGCTTCTGCAAGGGAGCGAATAAATTACCTCAAATCCAGAATCGAATCATTTGGTCCTGTAAATTTGGTAGCATTCTCCGAATACGAGGAGGAGAAGAGGCGGTTCGACTTTATCACGGCTCAGCGTGAAGATTTGCTCGAAGCAGAAAAGAGTTTGATTGAGTCGATTGATGAGATTAACAAGACTGCCCATCGGAAGTTTCTGGAAACATTCGAACTAATTAGCGAGAATTTCAAAACCACATTCCAGAGCCTTTTTGATGGTGGAGAAGCAGAACTGCGCCTGGAGCAAGGTGTCGATCCTCTCGAAGCAAAGATAGATATTATGGCGAAGCCGGCCGGGAAAAAACCTCAATCGATTGATTTGTTGTCCGCCGGTGAGAAGACTTTGACTGCAATTGCCCTCCTCTTTGCAATTTACTTAGTCAAGCCGAGTCCATTTTGTATTCTTGATGAGGTTGATGCGCCGTTGGATGATGCTAACATTGACAACTATGTTAGGATGCTGAAGAAGTTTTCTCGAGATACTCAATTCATAGTCATAACCCACAATAAGAGAACTATGGAAGCAGCTGACACTCTTTATGGAATTACAATGGAGGAGCAGGGTGTGTCCAAGGTCGTGTCTGTGCGCTTCGTTGATGAACTGGGGGTAAAATGAAGAAGCTAAAGCCAAGAGTGTTTATAGATTTTGACGGTACCATTACCGTGAAAGATGTCGGTGATGAATTCTTTCGAAGGTTTGGCGATGAATTAAAGTCATTAGACCTTGTCGACAAATGGAAGACAGAGGAAATTTCAGGCCGCGATTTGATGATTGGTGAGGCAGCCTCTGTCAGGGTAGAAAAAGATCAAGCTGTAAAATTCATTTCGGAGTTTGAAGTTGCAGATGGATTTAAGGAATTTTTGAAATTTTGCCAGGAAAATTCAATCCCTGTTCTCGTGGTTAGCGATGGACTCGACTTCTACATCGAGGAGATTTTCAGGAGAAACCAAATCGATGGAGTCCCTTTCGTGTCAAATCATGTAATCTTTGCTGATTCCACCATTAAACTTGAGTTTCCATATGAGTCATCCTGTACAAAATGCGCTAACTGCAAGGCTTTTCATATCCTTACAAATTCTGCGGACGATGAGGCAATAGTTTATATTGGAAATGGGTTTTCTGACAGGTGTGCAGTCGAATATTCAGATGTTGTCTTTGCAAAAGGCGATCTTCTAAAATACTGCGAACAAAAGAATATAACATACTATCCCTTTGAAACATTTCACGACGTGTTGAAGAAGTTTGTCAAGCTTTACAGTAGTGGTGGGTTTAGAAAGAGGCATCGTGCTGAACTAAAGAGAAGGGAGGCATATCTGTCAGAGTGACCGATAATTCCCGTGGATGGAAAGAGTTTCTCTTTTCCTACAGAAGTTACACTCCAATCCCATTTCTCATTGTAATGGTTTTTTACGCCGATCCAAAAGTTTCAACAATGATTACGGGATTTGCCCTGGGAATTGCAGGGGAAGCGCTTCGCTTTTGGGGGGTGTCGTATGCCGGCTCGGAAACACGGACAACCGGGACTGTTGGTGGAAGCAAGCTTGTTGTGAGCGGCCCTTACGCCTATGTCAGAAATCCACTGTATGCCGGTAATATAATCCTTTATACTGGCGTCGGGATAATGTCCAATGCTCTCGTTCCTTATTTGCAGCTAGCAGCTCTGGCTTATTTTGCGTTTCAATATACGGCGATAGTTAGTCTTGAAGAAGAGTATCTTAGCAAGACATTCCCAGAATGGGCTGACTATGTCCAGCAGGTGCCGAAATTCATTCCTAAGTTCAGGAAATATGCGAGCAATCAAGATTTGAAGCCTGATTTCAAGAAGGCGTTGAGGTCTGAAAGATCGTCGATACTTGCATTCTCAATAATGACAATATTTCTTTTGACGATTTTGTTAATGAGGGGGAGTTATTGAGTCGTACGTTGATGATTATTGCCGGTGAGACATCGGGCGACAGACATGCGGCAAAACTTGTTGAGAGTTTGAAGAGTCTTGATGGGAGTTTACGTATAATTGGTATTGGCGGAGATGAGATGAGGAATGCCGGGGTCGAAATCATTCATCACATTAGAGAGATGTCAGTGATGGGGTTTAGCGATGTTATAGCCAGGTTGCCATTCTTCAGGAAGGTTAGAAGAGATCTTGTTGATGCGATAAGGAGAGAGAAGCCTTCTGCAGTAATCCTGGTCGACTACCCTGGATTTAACTTGAGGTTTGCTAGAACAGCCAGGAAGCATGGGTTGAAAGTGATTTACTACATCAGTCCACAGATCTGGGCATGGGGGATGAGGCGGATTAAAATTGTTCGCCAGAATGTCGATTTGATGTTGACAATTTTTAAGTTCGAAGAGGAACTATATAAGCGTTTTTCTGTCAACGCAAAGTTCGTTGGGCATCCTCTAATTGATGAACAGCTTTCAGCGAATGAAAAGGAATTCGATAAGAAGAATTTTGGCGCAGGTAGTGACTCGAAGTTAATTGCCCTTTTGCCGGGGAGCAGATTGCAGGAAGTCAAAAGAGTTTTTCCTGTGATGTTAAAGACAGCGTCGGTCATCAGGAAATGGAAAAATGGAGAAAGACTTAAATTTGCTACAGGATGTGCTCCAGCAATTCCCGATTCTGTCTATCAAGACTTTATGCGTGATAGCGATGTCGATGTCCTTTTGACGAGAAGGGTTGACAATTTAATTAAATCATCTGATGCTGGAATAGTTACAAGCGGCACAGCAACTCTCGAATGTGCACTTGCTGGTCTACCTATAGTCGTTGTATATAAGACAGGCTTGCTGAACTACTTACTTGGGAAAGCTCTTGTCAAGGTAAAACATATCTCTCTTGTCAATATCGTTGGCGATGACGAAATTGTTCCAGAATTGATACAAAATGAGTTTCTGCCAGATACTGCAGCAAAGCTTTTAAATAGTATACTGTGGGACGAAGGCGTTTCTGAGAGAATCAGAAGGAAATATGAAGCTATTCGTTCCAAACTTGGTGAACCGGGGGGATCGATGCGGGCAGCAAAGCTCATTATGGAAGGAGTGTCATGAATCTGACGACGTACAGGAAACTCCTTTCGCCATTTGATGTGGTTTACGGTCTTGCCGTTGGTGCTCGCAATATGTTGTACGACAGTGGGGTATTGAAATCAAAGAAATTGGGTAAGCCTGTAGTTTCGGTAGGAAGCATTAATGTGGGTGGGTCAGGCAAGACGCCATTCGTAATGTTTTTGATTGACAAGCTCATTAATGCAGGCTTCAAGCCAGCTGTACTGTCACGCGGTTATAAACGATTTACTGAAGATTTAATAGTGTCGTATGCAGAAAGAGACATGATGCCTGATGTTCAGTTGACTGGAGATGAACCAGCATTGATTTCGAGGAGATTTCCATCTGTTCCAGTTGCTGTTCACCGGGATAGATTTTTTTCGGGAAATTTTCTGTTGAAGTCGGAGGTGATTGATGTGTTCGTTCTCGATGACGGTTTTCAAAATCGGGAACTCTATCGAGATTTTGATTTCGTACTGACCGATTATTCTTTGAGTGATTTGACTGAGAAATATCTCCCATCCGGTAATTTGCGTGATTCGAGGAGGAGGTTGAAAGATGCAGATGTCATAGTTTTGACTTCACACTCTCATTTCTCAGTTGCTGATATTGATGCTCAAAAACTGTCAAGACTTGGAGATGTAAGAGTTTGCGGGGTGAGCTTCGAGCCAGATGTGATTGTGGATTTTTTCGATAGGAAGCATCCTTTTCATGAGTTTTCTGACAAGAAAGTGATTGCCTTTTGTGGAATAGCAAGGCCATGGACCTTTTTCCAGAGTCTCGCGCATATAGGAATAACTCCAGTTTCTACAATTGGATTTCCCGACCATCACTGGTATGATGACTACGATATTGACGAGATTTTTAATGGCGAAACAGATATTGTGGCGTTGACTACAGAAAAGGATGCGGTTAGAATTTATATGAACGAGGAGCTCAATGCGAGGGAGGAAGTAAAACAAATATATGCCCTGCGGGAACGATCTGTATTGAATTTTGGAGAAGAAGAAATAAATGGTTTACTATCTATGATTCGGAGTAATTCGGATGCATAAGATAGCTGTTTCTGACTGCGGCGAAAAGATGCATCACTACATTGGATATGTTCAGTCGAAAGACAATCTTGATGTTGTAGTTGTTTCTCACAAGACAGGGAACTGGAGTGAGGTCGGAAGATGTGATGGACTTATATTAACAGGTGGTGAGGATGTCACACCTGAGCTATATGGAGATTGGCCTGACGATACAGTTCACTCGAATCCTGAACGCGATGGGTTTGAGTATCGATTGATTGAAGTGGCACTTGAAAAGAATATGCCTATCCTCGGGATTTGTCGAGGGTTACAAATTGTAAATGTTTACCTTGGCGGTACATTGATTTTAGATCTCGAAAAGTATCAAGGGAAAAATCATCGCAAAATTAGCTCAACTGAGGATAGGTATCACGGTGTGTCTTTCACTGAGGGGTCTAATTTGAGTAAATTTATAAACGTCCGGACTGGTGAGGTGAACAGTGCTCACCATCAAGCGGCAGACCGTGTAGGAGACGGTTTGAAGGTAACTGCAAGAGCTGATGATGGGACTATTGAATCGCTGGAATCATCAAATCCGGAAGGAAAAATAACATTAGTTCAGTGGCACCCTGAGCGATTGAACAAAGAAAGCCCATTTGCAAGGGGCGTCCTCGAACTTTTCATATCGAATATTGAAAATAAGAAAAAATGACTGGAGGTAAAGTTATGAGTAAACGCAAATATGTGTACCTTTTTGGAGGCGGTAAAGCTGAAGGAACTGCTGAAATGAAGGATCTGCTTGGAGGCAAGGGTGCTAATCTTGCCGAAATGGCAAACCTTGGCTTGCCTGTGCCCGCTGGATTTACAATAACAACAGAAGTCTGCACAGCTTACTATGAGAACAACAAGAGGTATCCTGCGGGGCTTGATGCTGATGTGAAGAAAGCTCTTGCTTTTGTTGAGAGAGTGATGAAGGCAAAGTTTGGAGACAGGGAAAATCCTTTGCTTGTTTCTGTCCGCTCAGGTGCGAGAAAATCTATGCCAGGGATGATGGAGACTGTTTTAAATGTTGGCTTAAACGATGTGACTCGCGAAGGGTTGATCAAGAAAACTGGCAATCCCCGCTTTGTCTACGATTCACAACGGCGTTTGATACAGATGTATTCCGATGTGGTTATGGAAAAGGCTGCTGGACTTGAGCCCGAAGAAGGAAAGGGGATTCGTCAGCAACTCGAGAAGGAACTCGAAAAGATGAAAGAGGCACGAGGAGTGAAAGAGGACACTGAGCTGACGGCTGATGACTTGAAGGAGCTTGTTGAAATCTATAAAGGGAAAGTCAAGGAAGTCCTCGGCAAGCCATTTCCTGAAGATCCAATGGAACAGCTCTGGGGAGCAATTGGAGCGGTTTTTCAGAGCTGGAATGGAAAGAGGGCTGTGGCGTATAGAAAGATTGAAGGGATACCTGATGACTGGGGAACGGCTGTGAATGTTCAGGCAATGGTTTTCGGGAACATGGGCGAAACCTCGGCTACAGGTGTGGCATTTACCAGGAACCCAGCTACAGGAGATAGCAACTTTTATGGAGAATGGCTCCCGAACGCTCAGGGTGAGGATGTCGTAGCTGGAATTCGAACACCAAATCCAATAAATGAAGTTGGCAAGACCGAACACAACAGGCATCTCCCGTCTCTGGAAGAGGCAATGCCCAGGGTTTACAAGGAGCTCTATAGCATACGGAACAGACTTGAAAAGCATTACAAAGATATGCTTGATCTTGAGTTCACGATTCAAGAAGGGAAGCTGTGGATGCTTCAGTGCCGTGTGGGCAAGAGAAATGGTCCTGCCGCTGTGAAGATGGCCGTTGATATGTTCAAAGAGAGACTCATCAAAAAGGAAGAGGCAGTTCTTCGTGTCACACCTTCGCAACTCGATGAACTCCTTCACCCGATAGTTGATCCAGCTGCTGAAAAGGAAACAAAACCAATTGTCAAGGGATTACCAGCTGGTCCTGGTGGTGCAACTGGGCAGATTGTCTTCACTGCAGCTGATGCTGTCGCCTGGGCAAAAGAAGGGAAAAAGGTAATTCTCGTTCGTGAAGAAACCAATCCAGAAGATATCGAAGGGATGAGAGCTGCCGAAGCAATTTTAACAGCTCGCGGTGGAATGACGAGTCATGCTGCCTTAGTTGCGAGAGGTTGGGGAAAGTGCTGTATAGTTGGTGCCTCCGCAGTAAAAATTGACATGAACTCGAGGTCCTTTACTGTTGATGGACAGATCTTCAAGGAAGGTGATTGGCTCACTTTAAACGGTACAAAGGGATACGTTTACTCAGGAAAACTACCGATGATGAAAGCAGCTGAGGAGAATCCCGACTTTAATGCTTTTATGAAGATTTGTGATATGGTGCGTTCGCTTGGGGTACGCACAAATGCTGATACACCAGAAGATGCGACTCGTGCAAGGTCATTTGGTGCAGAGGGAATTGGACTTTTTAGAACTGAGCATATGTTCTATGGCAAAGGTTCGGAAGTCCCCTTGTTCAAATTGAGAAAGATGATTGTCTCGAAGAATGAATCTGAGAGGCGCGCAGCTCTTGACGAGCTTTTCCCTCATGTCAAAGAGGACATAAAGGGAACACTGCAGGCAATGGATGGACTCCCCGTGACAATCCGTACTCTGGATCCACCTTTGCATGAGTTCGTCCCTCGCAATCCAGATGAACGTGCAAAGCTCGCTTCTTCTCTTGGAATTTCTGTTGATGAACTCAATTCAAGAGCAGAAGACCTCCATGAGAACAATCCAATGATGGGACATAGGGGTGTCAGGCTCGGGATTACTTATCCAGAAGTAACTGAAATGCAGGTAAGAGCAATTTTCGAGGCTGCTGCTGAACTTTTGCAGGAGGGTAAAAAGCCTTATCCTGAGATTATGATTCCGGTTGTTGGCACTGTTGAGGAACTCAAGCATCAGGAAGCAATTATTACAAAGGTGTATGGTGAAGTTCTTGCTAAATATAATCTAAAGCGCATTCCATACCTGGTTGGGACGATGATTGAGGTGCCTCGTGCAGCTTTAACAGCAGACAAAATTGCTTCTGTTGCTCAATTCTTCTCATTTGGTACAAACGACCTGACTCAAATGGGATTTGGTTTCTCTCGAGATGATATTGGTGCTTTTCTTTCTGATTACATAAATAAGAAAATTCTTCCTGAAGACCCGTTCCAGGTTATTGACAGGGATGGAATTGGGCAATTGATGAAGATTGCTGTTGAAAAAGGGAGAGCAACTCGACCCGATCTCAAGATTGGAATATGTGGCGAACATGGAGGTGAACCCTCTTCTGTGGAGTTCTGTCATATGATTGGACTGAACTATGTAAGCTGTTCGCCATTTAGAGTTCCTATTGCTCGATTAGCTGCTGCACAAGCTGCAGTGAAATATCCTGTAAAATCAGTAGCTGCCAGGAAGCCTGCTGGAAAGAAAAGCAAATCGAGAAGATAAAGTTAGCAATTTGTTAAGTTGCGGGGGAGTACACTTACAATGTACTCCCGCCGCAACTTATCTTTGGTAACAAAAGGTGAATTTAGATTCAAATAGTTTGAACAGGGGATGAGAAATTGATGAAGTTAACCGACTTTAAATACAGCGTACCAAGAAACTTGATTGCCAAGCATCCTGCTCAGCCGAGGGATCATTCAAGGTTGATGGTCCTTGATAGGAAGACCGAGGAAATTCGCGACCTGCTGTTTTACCAGATTGTAGATTATTTTCAAAAGGGTGATTGCCTGGTAATCAACGAGACAAAGGTATTTCCAGCGCGGCTGATTGGAAAGAAGGAGAAGACAAATGCAAGAATTGAAGTATTGCTCCTGCGCGAACTAAACCATGACGAGGGGATATGGGATGTCATTGTTGAACCAGCTCGAAAGGTGAGGATAGGGAATAAGATTTACTTCGACGATGATCGAATTTATGCAGAGGTGATTGACAACACGACGAGTCGGGGGAGGACGATTAAGTTCAATTACAAGGGGGATATTTACAAAATTCTCGAGAAAATTGGACAGATGCCGCTGCCTCATTACATTAAGAGAGAGCCAACTGAACAGGATAAGGAAGATTACCAGACTGTTTACGCAAAGACTGTAGGGGCGGTTGCAGCGCCCACGGCGGGTCTGCATTTTACCAGACGACTCCTCAACAAGCTCGAAGAAAAGGGAGTGAAAATCGTACCGTTAATACTTCATATTGGAATAGGTACATTTCGTCCTGTCGAAGTGGAGGACCTGACGAAGCACAGAATGGATTCAGAATATTACGAGATAAGCCCTGAAGCCGCAAAAATTATAAATGATACAATTGATTCTAAAAAGAGTGTATTTGCAGTTGGCACATCTGTAGTTCGGGTCCTCGAGACCTGTATTACAACAGATAATCATGTGAAGGCAAGTCGGGGGTGGACTGACAAGTTTATATACCCACCGTTCGATTTTAAGGTTGTCGATCATCTAATTACAAACTTTCATCTTCCTGAAACGACCTTAATAATGCTTGTGAGTGCATTTGCTGGACATGAATTCCTGATGCGGGCATACAAAAAAGCGATAAAAGATGGCTATCGTTTTTATAGTTACGGGGACGCAATGCTCATACTATGAAGGGGAATGTTGGTGTCATCATCGCTGCAGCTGGATCAGGAAGACGATTAGGCGGTTTACACAAACCATTAATTGAGGTTGGTGGGAAGCCAATAATATTTCAGGTTGCTTCCCTATTTGCGACGTTACCAAATGCAACTGTAATTTGTATTGTCTGTCAAAAGTCCGATAGCGAAATAATTCGAAAGTCAATTCAGAATATATCATTTGGCGGTAAATGGGAAATTGTAGAAGGCGGAGAGGAGAGAGCGTATTCTGTAAGGAATGGCTTCAGAGCAATCCGTATGTTCCTGAAAGATGACGATTATATCTGCATACACGATGCAGCACGCCCTCTTTTGCATATAGAAGATTTGAAGAAGGTCATTGAAGAAGCAGATCTTTACGGGGGATCGTTTCTCGCTGCACCTGTAAAGGATACATTGAAGAAGAGCGATGGTAATGGATTTTCTGTTGAGACAATCAAAAGGGATGATGTCTTTGCAGCGCAGACTCCTCAGGTCTTTCGCGTTGAACTAATGGATAAGGCTTACAGTAAAGTCAATGATCTCAGAAATATAACAGATGAAGTAATGCTGATGGAATCCCTTGGAATTAGAGTCAAAATCGTTCCAGCCCGCCATCCTAATTTCAAGATTACTACTGAAGAAGATGTAGAGCTCCTGCGCAAAATTACTTCTTGATATATCGCGCTCTAAGGAAATCGGAAGGAAGTACCTCAATATTTTTTCTAAGCATTGTTCCAAACTTTTGCCCGAGTCTGTTGGCAAAAACATCCCTGGGATCAGCAGATGAATCGAGCTTTAAAGCCACTTCTCCCGTTTCTACTGCATTTCCCAAAAAGTCAGGTATGAATTTCGTACCTGTCATATAGGCTAAATAAGCAGATCCAAAAAAATGAGTTAACTTGTCACTATCACCCCATTTGTCGTGGGGCGAATCCTCGAAAATGTACCTGGGAATACGGGAAATTCTCTTTTCTGCATCAATTGAATCCTCTGAAGGGAGGGGGAGCTTTATCATTCCAATCAATGGGAAAGTTGGTTTTATGTCGGTTCTGTTCAACACTGCTACTGACGCGCAAAATAGAGCTGTTCCAATATCGCCTTCAGAAAGATGAAGTGCCATAATGTAAATCGAGTCGACATTTGCCAACTCTGTCTGGATCTGGAAACTTGGCGGGGGAATATCGTTTTCTATGTATGCCCTGAGCTGGCTTGTGACTGTGACAAAGCGTGGAACGAAAAGTCGCTGAAAAATGCTTTGTGAAAGTGCAATTTGACCGAATGGGGTAAGGATGAAGGAGATTAAGAAAACCGTGATTTTCTTCAAGTCTGAATTACGCCAACGTTGAATTTTTGAGTGATTGGATTTGAATTTGCAATTTCAATTGTTTTAGAAATGAGTCGTCTCGTTTCCAGCGGTGAAATGATGTCATCTATCCAGAGGCGTGCGGCAGCATAAAGAGGCTCGGTTTGCATGTCGTAGCGAGTTTTTATCTCTTCCAGAAGCTTTCTCTGTTCTTCTGGAGTAATGTTTCTTCCATCGCGTTCCATTTGCTGAAGGCGGATATTCAAGAGTGTCTGACTCGCCTGGTCGCCACCCATGACCGCAATCCTTGCGGTGTGCCAGCCAAAAATGAAGCGAGGATCGTAAGCCTTTCCACACATGGCATAATTTCCAGCTCCAAAAGAATTTCCAACAATAAATGTGATTTTTGGAACAGTCGAGTTGGCTACCGCATTGACCATCTTTGCTCCATCCTTTATAATCCCTCCGCGTTCTGCTCTGGTACCGACCATAAAGCCTGTGACATCTTGAAAGAATACGAGAGGAATCCTCTTCTGGTTACAGTTCATGATGAAACGGGCAGCTTTATCCGCACTGTCAGAATATATCACCCCGCCAATTTGCATCTCTTGTGTGTTGTCTGGCCTTTTTGCGCGTGTGATCATGCGCTGGTTGGCAACCACTCCGACCGCCCAGCCGTCAACGCGTCCATAGCCACATATTATGGTCTTCCCGTAATTAGCCTTATATTCGTCAAGCTCGCTTCCATCGAGTATGCGGGCAAGTATTTCGTACATATCGTATGGTTTTGTTCGGTCTGACGGCAATATGCCAAGGATCTCGCCTTGATCAAAAGCAGGTGGACGCGAATTTATTCTGTCGAATCCAGCCTGGTTTGTATGACCAATCTTTGAAATCAGGTCTCTAATTAGGTCAATAGCTTCCTCATCCGACTTTACCTTATAATCAGTTATTCCTGAAATTGATGAATGTGTTTCAGCACCTCCGAGAGTTTCGGTGTCTGTATCTTCTCCAATTGCTGCTTTGACCAGATGAGGACCAGCAAGGAAAACGCTTCCTGTTCCTTCGACTATTATTGATTCGTCGCTCATTATTGGTAAATATGCACCCCCTGCAACACACGGTCCCATCACCGCTGCAATTTGTGGAATCCCCATAGAGCTCATTATTGCATTATTGTAGAAAATTCTCCCAAAATGTTCTTTGTCGGGGAAAATTTCATCTTGCATTGGCAGGAACACTCCTGCGGAGTCGACCAGGTAGACAATTGGGAGTCTGTTTTCTATTGCAATTTCTTGAGCCCTGAGATTTTTTTTAATTGTCATTGGGAAGTACGATCCAGCTTTGACTGTCGAATCATTTGCGACTATGACGACGTTTCTTCCGTGGATCTGTCCAATTCCTGTGACTATCCCTGCAGAGGGAGCACCGCCACTTTCTTCGTAAAGGCCATGAGCTGCATATGCTCCTAATTCAATAAACTGGCTGCCCTTATCAATCAGCTTTGCTACCCGCTCACGCGCCAGCATCTTCCCCCTTTTCTTCTGTCGACTGGCCGATTCCTCACCGCCGCCCTTTTCAATTTCAGTCAGGAGAGCCTTGAGCTTTCTCAACTGATTCTTATGGAAGTCCTCGTTCTTGAGAAACTGAATGTCTTTCTTAATCTGGCTGCCAATTGATTTCATTTTCTTCCTCGTTTTTGAATTTAACCAGTTCAGGCCTTAAGTACCGTTCCTCCCCGGCCTAATTTTTCCATTCGAGTGAATTGGCGGTGAAGACTTTGAAAGGTTATTAAATTTGAACAGGAATTTCAAGTGAATGGACGAGTATTTTCTGATCGGCGGCTTCCCGGAACTCGTGATGAGCAATCTCGATTCCAGGGGTTATTTTGAATTGCTCTTTGACTCTCTTCTTTTCAAGGACGTGGTGAAGAGTCACAAGTTGAAATTCTCCACGGAGATAGGAAATCTTGATCCAGCTACTCATAGTGCTTGATTTACGCGTTAAAGTAGAGTACCTTAGATATATATAAATGCGTTGTTGGAGGCTGATATGGGAAAAATTATTAAAATTAAAATAGACTATCTGCCAAAAGGATTGTATCTGGCAACTTCAGGCGAGTACGGGAATAAAATATTCTTCGTGTAAGTTTCAAACTTGTGGAAGTCCAGGAATGAGTCTTGAAAATAAAGGTGACGTATCTCAAGCATGTAGAAGGTGTTGAAAGACACAAAAACAAGGGCATGCGAAATTGACGAAGTACAGAATGAACAGAACAATAGCAATGATCAGGAATAATGAAGACAATGAACTCAGCCTCCTGGTCCTTGATGAGCTGATTCTGGATGGGAAATTTATTTATCAAAGGAGAAATTATTTATGAAACATTTTGTTTTACCGCTTTATCTTTTCACAATTATTCTAGTTGGGTTATTAAATTGCAAGCTGAATGCACAGTGGATCAGGATGAATGGACCTTACGGATGGGAGTTCAACAACATCATTTCAGGCGATTCTACCGTTTTGGCTGGAGGTCCTTCGCATGGAGTCTATCGCTCAACCGACAATGGCATGCATTGGGTTGAAGCCAACAGCGGATTATGGGCTACTGATGTTACCGCGCTCGGTTTTTTTAAGGGAAATTTTCTTGCGGGAGCCTGGGACGGGACAAATGTCCTTTTATTTCTGTCTTCTGACAACGCAAATACCTGGACACAGGTCAATACTATTAAGCCTAAACAAACAATCACTTGTTTTGTTGGAAAAGATTCTCTTCTCTTTGCTGGAACTTATGGAGATGGAGTGTATCGTTCATCGGATGGTGGAATAAATTGGGTCAAACCAAATAATACAGGATTGCAGCACCCTGTTGTCGCTCTTCTTGTATTTAACTCAAATTTATATGCTGGTACCTGGGGAGGAGCAGTATATGAATCTTCGGATAACGGTGACAGTTGGACTCAACTAACCATACCCAATTATAATACCTATACCACAGGTTTATTTGTCCTTAATAACAATTTGTACATGGCATCGGGGGGAAATCTTTTCAGTACGACGAATAATGGTGCTAGTTGGAATACCGTCACGAGCAGTGTCCCTTTTGTCAATACTGGCTTTGTCGTTCAAGCAGGTTCCAATCTATATGCTGGTACTTACGATGGTATTTATCTCTCCACTGATGGTGGAGTTAGATGGAGCAGCATTGGTCTATCCAATGCAAGTGTTGAGGCTTTTACATTATTTAATGGGAACCTGATTGCCGGAACCAGGGATGTTGGAATCTTTACTTCTCAGGATTACGGTGCAAGCTGGCTCCAAACAGGTGCTTTAAATAATATGATGGTTCAAACTATTGCTGTGATTGGCTCTAACGTTATTGTAGGTGATAACGGACAGGAAGGATTATTTATTTCGAGGGACAATGGAAATAGCTATAAGGAGTATTACAATCTTAATCATAGTTATACACTGTGCCTTAAAATAAGAGATTCTTTAATATACGCTGGAACTGATGGCGGGGGGAATGGCAGTGGAGGAATTTTTAGGTCATTTGATTTAGGCAAAAATTGGAATTGTATTGGTTTGAACAATATCCCTATATTTTCAATTAACTATAACCCTTCATATTTATTTGTAGGAACTGATCAGGGTGTTTTTCGCACTTCTAATGAGGGTGCGAGTTGGAATCAAGTTAATAATGGAATTTCTTCCACACGTGTCAATTCTCTTGCTGTAATTGACACTGTTCTTTTTGCTGGGACAAATGTTGGTACTTTCAGGACTACTAATAATGGAAATAATTGGACTTCTAATGGATTGTCAGATACTGCAGTAACTTCGATATTGAACTTTGGAAATTCATTATTTGCTGGAACTGCATTTGGTATTTTTAAGAATGTACCGCCAGATACTACCTGGATGCGAGTCGGTTTTGTAGATACAGTCGTATATTCTCTTGAAAGTAAAAACAACATTCTCTTTGCACAAACTAATAGCGGTTTATTCTCCTCCACTAATAATGGGACAAGTTGGTTCTCAATTAATACCGGCTTTGACAAAATTGCCATTTCGTCATTTGCAGTTGGTGATACGTTTATGTATGCTGGTTCCTGGGGCGAAGGTGTATGGAGACGTAAATTGTCCGAAATAATTACTAAGTACATAGGAAGTACATTGCCTTCGAAATTTGAAATTTCTCAAAATTATCCTAATCCATTTAATTTGAGTACGAGAATTAGATATTCTTTGCCATTTAGTAGTAACGTTAAGATTGACGTTTATAATATTCTGGGACAAAAAATAAAACAATTAGTCAATGAACAAAAAAATCCCGGTATCTACGAAGTAAACTTTGATGGAACTGGCTTAGCTAGCGGTATTTATTTTTATAAAATGGAAGCAGGAAATTTTAGTGAGACTAAAAAGTTTTTGTTGTTGAAGTGAGTGCCGAGATAAACTGTTCTTTAACTATCTGGACAAAAAAAAGGAAGTGTGCTGTACTGGTTCAATGGCAAATGGACTTTTGAGTTAATTGGATAATCAAGTCCCATTTTTAGCCTCTATGCGATTAAGCCCCGGCTGGTACAATGGCTGTCGGGCTCGATGACATTATCCTGCCTTATAGCGAGTTCTAAAAGGCACTGAAAAATCTAGTCAAACAGAAAAATAAAGCAGTGTGGTATAATTGAGTATACCACACTGAGAATAGCTACTTCACCAAAACCATTTCCCTGGTTTCATTGAACTTCCCACATCCTCAGTCCCTGCAAAAAGATTGGTGCCTGAAGCGACAAGACACCTTACGGTCCCGCCGTAAGGTCCGTTGGTTTGCATCCATTGAGCATGTAACGGATTAATTGAAGCTAACATGAATGAAAAGATCAATAGCTTAAGTCTGCTTGGTGCTTCGCTTTGTAAGATAGTTTTCATTTTTGTGCTTTCCTTTATTGTTCTTCTGGTTCTGTATTTTGCCGTTGGTGTACCTTTTTGTTGATATATTTGTTATGTGTTTTTACAACGTTAAGGTACGCCAGTTTTATTCTCGAGACTGTTGTCCAAACCTCTACAACATATGAAAATAAATTGACGAGTTTTTCAACACATATGACAATAGGAAGGTTCCTGGAAATCCTTTTATAGCCCGATGAGATTAACACAGGGTGCAATAATTAATTAAAATTTGAATTTCCTTCGATTCACGCCTAAATTAAGAGCAAGAATATGACAGGAAGAGAACTTCTCGAGATTTTAAAAGATAGAATACTTGTTTTCGATGGCGCTACAGGAACTAATCTTCAGCTGCAAAACCTTACTGCCGAAGATTTTGGTGGTGAAAGTTTCGTTGGTTGCAACGAATACCTGAATATCACAAGGCCAGACGCTCCAGAAAAGGTTCACCGAAGTTTCCTCGAAGTTGGCGTTGATGTCATCGAAACCAACTCTTTTGGAGCAACATCAATAGTGCTGAACGAATATGGGTTGGCTAATCGCGCTTATGAAATCAACAAACGTGCTGCTGAAATTGCCAGAAAAGTTGCTGATGAATTTTCAACATCTGGCAGGAGAAGATTTGTAGCTGGATCAATGGGTCCTACTACAAAACTCCCATCCCTGGGCCACATCGAATTCGATGAAATGAAGAAAGCCTATTCTGTGCAAGTAAATGGACTCCTTGATGGTGGAGCAGACCTTCTCATCGTGGAAACATGCCAGGATCTCCTCCAGACCAAGTCGGCACTTGCTGCAATGTATGAGGTATTCCAGCAAAGGGGTGAGGATACTGCAGTCATCGTCTCGATTACAATAGAATCTATGGGTACGATGCTGATGGGCACTGAAATTTCTGCCGCCTTGACGACAATTGAGCCGTATGACATTGTAACTGTCTTTGGGATGAACTGCGCTACTGGACCAAAGGAAATGGAAGAAAATGTAAGATACTTGTGCGAGAACTCTCCAAAGCCGGTATTTGTAATGCCAAATGCTGGTATTCCAGAAAACATAGGTGGCAAGGCTTGCTACCGCCTCACTCCAGATGAGCTCGAGTACTGGATGAAAAGATTTGTTTCAGAATTTGGTGTGAATGTCATTGGAGGGTGCTGCGGGACGACACCAGATCATATTTCCAGACTTGTGAAAATTGCTTCTGAGATCAAGCCAAAGGAAAGGAGTTTTTCCTTTACTCCATCTGTGTCTTCTCTATATTCATCAGCCCCTCTTCACATTGACCCGCCACCTGTGATTGTAGGTGAGCGTTGCAATGCAAATGGCTCTAAGAAGTTCAGGGATCTTCTTCTTTCTGATGATTATGATGGAATGGTATCGCTTGCCAGGGAACAAATAAAGGAGGGGGCGCATATCCTTGACCTGTGCGTTGCTTATGTCGGACGGGACGAGGTCCGGGATATGAGGGAAGTGATGCGGAGATTCAATACTCAGGTATCGCTTCCTTTGATGATCGATTCAACCGAGTACAGGGTTATAGAGGAGGCGTTAAAGCTGTATGGCGGAAGAGCAATAGTTAACTCGATAAACCTGGAAGATGGGGAAGAAAGAATCAAGAAAGTCCTTCCGTTGTGTAAAAAATATGGTGCTGCTGTAGTTGCCCTGACGATCGATGAAAGCGGTATGGCAAAGACACGCGAAAAGAAATTTGAGATTGCTCAGCGTATCCGTGACCTTTCAATAAACAAATACGGAATGCGTGATCAGGATTTGATTTTCGACACGCTCACATTTACGCTCGGGTCGGGTGATGAGGAATTTCGAAAGGCAGCAATTGAATCACTCGAAGCAATCAAGATGATCAAAAAGGCTTTTCCAGATGTACATACGTTGTTGGGTGTTTCAAACATATCCTTTGGATTGACTCCAGTTGCCAGAAATGCATTGAACTCAGTGTTCCTGCACTATGCAATCGAGGCTGGACTCGATATGGCAATTGTAAATGCTCAAAAGATAATGCCCCTTTACAAAATAGATGAGAGAGGACGTGAGTTGTGCAGACAGCTAATTTTCGATGAGAGAAAGTTTGAGGTCGTAGGGGAATGAATATGGCGGAAATGAAATGTGTATATGATCCGCTTGTTGAACTAATGAATTATTACTCTGGAAGTAAATTTGAATCGAAAGACAAAGATACAAAGGAGTCCCTGACGATTGAGGACAAACTCAAGAGGAGAATTGTTGACGGAGATAGGATTGGCCTTGATGACGATTTAAAGAAGGCACTGGAAAAGTATTCTGCACTCCAGATTATAAACGAGATTCTTCTTGATGGAATGAAGGTTGTAGGTGAACTTTTTGGAAGCGGACAGATGCAACTGCCGTTCGTATTGCAGTCTGCAGAAACTATGAAAGCTGCTGTAAATTTTCTTGAACGCTTCATGGAGAAAGTCGAAGGGTCTGAAAAGGGTGTGATGGTCCTTGCAACCGTCAAGGGCGATGTTCATGACATTGGAAAGAATCTTGTAGATATTATCTTGACGAACAATGGTTACAAGGTAATAAATCTAGGAATTAAAGTACCAATTGAGCAAATAATTGAGGCTGCTGAGAAACATAAGGCAGATGCAATTGGCATGAGCGGCCTATTGGTTAAGTCGACCGTTGTAATGAAGGAAAATCTTGAACAAATGAGGGAGCGGGGATACAAGATTCCTGTTGTTCTTGGCGGTGCTGCACTTACCCGACGATATGTCGAAAATGACTTGAGGAGCGTTTATTATGGAACGGTAGAGTATGCTAATGACGCATTTGATGGGTTGCGTTTTATGGAGAAGATTACTTCATCATCTCAACAAGTCGATGCAGAAAGAGAGGTTAGTTCAAACGCAGTCTCGCTCGATAATAAACCTAAAGGCAAATTCCATAGTATAAATGGGTCAAAGTATTCACAAGTTGAAATCCCTGCTGTCTTAATGACGAGTAATGTGAGTCGGGAAGTTCCCGTGCCAACACCTCCATTTTATGGGAGTACAACAGTTACAGACATTAAGCTCGAGACAATCTGGAGGTATTTGAACGAAGTTGCCCTAATTAGAGGACAGTGGCAGGTTTCGAGAAAAGGGAAGACAGAGGAGGAATATAAAAGGATTCTTCAAGAAGAAGTTTATCCTGTTCTCGATGAATTAAAGCTAAAGGTAAAAAGAGAACGGATCTTCAAGCCAAAAGTGGTCTACGGGTATTTTCCCTGTCAGTCAGATGGGAACGATTTGATAATTTATAAACCGCAAAATGAGACTGAACTTTACAGGAAGTGGATGACAATTTCTCCTCAGAAAATCGAGAGAGATCAGCTGGTTGAATGGGTGAGATTTCATTTCCCAAGGCAAACCAGCGATAGATTCCTCTGTATATCGGATTTCTTTAAGTCGGTCGACTCCGGTCAGCTTGATGTTGTTGCTTTGCAAGCCGTTACCATTGGCGGCGAGGCATCTGATTATACGAAAAAGCTCTTTGAATCCAATCGATATCTTGAGTATTTGTATTTACATGGACTTAGCGTGGAAAGCGCAGAGGCACTTGCTGAATACTGGCATAAGGTTGTCAGGGAGGAACTGGGGATTGCTGGAAAGGATTCTCCAGAAATCAAGCGCTTATTTTCTCAGGGATATCAAGGATCTCGTTATTCCTTCGGGTATCCAGCGTGTCCTAATTTAGAAGATCAAGTGAAGCTTTTTGAAATTCTGCGTCCAGAGCGTATTGGTATGACCCTGACTGAAGAGTACCAGCTTGTGCCCGAGCAGAGCACCACTGCTGTCATTGTTCATCATCCAGAAGCAAAGTATTTTAATATTAAATAGGGCAAAATGCTAAGGACTCTCTTCATAAAAAACTTCGCTCTCATTGATCAGCTGGATCTGGAGTTTGGGCCAGGTCTGAACATAATAACAGGCGAAACAGGAGCAGGTAAGTCTATAATCATCGATGCGTTAAGTCTGGTGTTAGGGGAACGTGCATCTACAGACATGATTCGTTCAGGTGCCGACAAGTCTGTTGTTGAAGCTGTTTTCAATATTGCGGGAAACAAGCGTGTGAAAGATCTCCTGAAAGATATGTCTATTGATTCAGAAGATGAAATTATTGTTCGAAGAGAGGTAAACAACAGGGGTCAGAGTCGGGGCTTTGTAAATGACACTCCAGTCCCAATCATTCAGCTGAAATCTCTCGGGGATATGCTTATTGATTTACATGGTCAGCACGAGCATCAGTCTTTGCTCAGGTCTGAAACGCACATTGATTTAATCGATGATTTTGGCGGACTTGATGGTCTGATTAAGAGTTTCCGTGAAAAGTATTCTGAACTTTCCAGCTTGATTGACAGCTTAAGTGAGTTGATCTCACGTCGAGATTCGTTGAATGAAAAGAAGGAGCTTTACTCTTTTCAAATAAAAGAGATCGATTTGGTCGATCCACAGCCAGGAGAGCTGGAGAAACTCGAATCCGAATTGAAAATCTTGCAAAATGCAGAAAGACTATATGAAGCTACAACAAGACTTTATCAAATGTTGTATGAAACTGATTCGTCCGTTCATGATCAGCTAGTGATTGCAAGGAATCAACTTGAGGATTTGTCAGAAATCGACCCCTCCTTTGCGGAATTGAAAGATGAAACGGAAACGGCCAGGGCAATTGTGGATGAGATTACTCATTCACTCCAAAATTACAGCAGTCGGATCGAATTCGACCCACAGCGCCTCGAGGAGATTAGGGACCGAATTGGTGCTCTTACGATGCTTCAAAAAAAGTATGGTGGATCAATCGAAGCTGTAATCTCATATCGTCAGAAAATTGGGAGGGAGTTTGAGCTGGCTGAGAATTTCGACGATGAAATTTCCAGACTTAAGTCTAATGTGGATGCAAAAAGGAGGGACCTTTCTGAAATTGCTGAAAGATTGTCAATGAAACGAAGGGAGGTTGCGGAACATGTTTCAGCAAGTATTACAGATATACTTGCAGATATAGGAATAGAAAAGGCAAAATTTGAAATTAACATCCAAAACGTAGTTTACAAGAATGCCAATCCAGAAATGAAACCCCTTGTAAAGCTTGGCAATGATTTTTACGAAACCGATGTCAAGGGATTCGACAAAGTTGAGTTTTATGTTTCCACGAATGTTGGTGAACAGCCTAAGCCGCTTGCCAGGATTGTTTCTGGTGGAGAAGTTTCGAGGATTATGCTTGCGCTGAAAACAATTCTGGCTAAGAGCGATCGTCTCCCTGTTCTTGTGTTTGACGAAATTGATACAGGCATAAGTGGTAGAATTGCGGCAAAGGTAGGAAAATCTTTAAAAAATTTGTCTAGCTTTCATCAAATAATTGCTATAACGCATCTTCCGCAAATTGCAGGGAAAGCTGACAAGCATTTTCTGGTTGAAAAGGGGATTAAGGGGAAGAGAGCTGTAACAAGGGTGAGGTGTCTTTCAGAAGACGAGCGTATTCAGGAAGTCGCTCGACTTTTGAGTGGCGATGACATTACAAGGGCTGGCATTGAGGGGGCAAAAGAATTAATAGGATTGAAATGAATCAAGATTTGTACATTTATAACACTTTATCACGGAGTAAGGAGAAATTCGTTCCACTACTCCCGGGTCATGTTGGAATTTATGTTTGTGGACCAACTGTGTACAATCATTCACACGTTGGACATGCTAAAAGTTACGTTTCATTTGACGTAATTGTCAGGTTTCTCAGGTTCCTTGGTTACAAGGTCAAATATGTCCAGAATATTACCGATGTCGGTCATCTGACCGACGATGCTGATTCAGGAGAAGATAAAATTGAGAAACAGGCTCGCCTGGATAAAGTGGATCCAATGGAAATCGTCGAAAAGTATATGCGCAGCTATTTCGAGGATATGGATAGGCTGGGGGTTGTTAGACCCGATATTTCTCCAAGAGCTGCTGGACATGTAATTGAACAAATAGAGTTTATAAAGAAATTAATTGAAAAGGGATTTGCTTATGAGGTGGACGGGAATGTTTATTTTGACGTTTCCAGGTTTCGGGAATACGGCAAACTTTCCGGTAAGAAGCTGGAGGATTTGCAGTCGGGCGTTCGAATCGACGTGAGAAGTGACAAGAAAAATCCTGTTGACTTTGCATTGTGGAAAAGGGCAGAAGCTGGACACATTATGAAATGGCCTTCACCGTGGGGAGAAGGTTATCCTGGCTGGCATATAGAATGCTCAACAATGAGTATGAAATATCTTGGTGAAACGTTTGATATACATGGTGGTGGGATAGAAAATCAGTTTCCTCATCATGAATGCGAAATAGCTCAAAGCGAAGCTCTTACAGGAAAACAGTTTGTGAGATACTGGATGCACAACAATATGGTCACTGTCAATGGGACAAAGATGAGCAAGTCGTTAGGGAATTTTGTGACTCTGAAGGACGCCTTTAGAAAATACGACCCTGTTGTACTCAGGTTTTTCATACTGCAAAGTCATTATAGAAGTCCACTCGACTACTCCGAAGAGGCTATTGATTCAGCCGCAAAGGGATTCGAGCGTTTAAGAAATACTATAAGTGAACTTAAAAAATTTGTAAAGAATGATAAGAGTGCGAAAGAGGCATGGGAAGAAAGTGGATATCCAGAGAATTTACCTGTTGATCCTGTCAACCTTCGCAAGTACTATGACCAATGGCTTGAAGCAATGCTGGATGATTTCAATACGCCTCTGGCTATTGGTGTGATTTTCGAGTTGTTAAGAGAAGTCAACAGCATCATTCATTCTTCAAATGGATTTTCCGAAGAAAATGGAGCAGCTGTTTATTATTTTCTATACAGACTATTGGGGGATGTAATGGGTATAATGCCTCCCACCCTTCCCAAGACATATCTAACGATTAGCGAGCCGAGAAAGCCTGATGAGGTTAGCGTAGCCGATAACCGAATAGAGAAACTGACTCACCTTCTCAAGTCTTTGACGAGTGAAGGTCAGATTTCCATTAATAACCTGATTGACGTAGTGATTGAGCTTCTTAACTCTTTGAGTAAAGGTCAAATTGCGAGTGATAGCCTAATGGATATGTTGATTGAACTTCTCAAGTCTTTGAGAAGTGAAGCGAGGATGAGGAAGGATTTTGAGCTTGCAGATCGTATCAGGTCTGGACTGAAGGAAATTGGCGTTATTTTAGAGGATACCAAGGATAGGACAGTTCATAAGATTAAAGTTTAATAAATAAAGATGTGGAATTTGGTCGAACATCGATTTTCATAAGGATCTTTTAATTGGTACAAGATGCGATTAAATTGAAAAAGATGTTGGCAATTTTGTCGGCTCGAAACTTACTAATAAGGATTGGCATTAATTGATATCTTCGTTTGTGCCTGTGAAAATAATTAGTGGTGGATTTGTTGTTGGTGAAGACAACAAAGGAATAACAGGCTTTAACAATCTGGTGCTGAAAGGGGATCTCATCATTGAAGTTTCAAAGGACATAGCCCATCTTTTGAGAAAATATCCCTCTGGATCGATAATAGATGCTGAAGGGAAAGTCATAATGCCTGCTTTTTTTAATGCACATTACCATCCCGAAGGGGTTATAGCCCGCAACTTCGAATCAGCACTCCCTATTTCGCAATGGAGAAGTGATGTTCACCATAAGTATGAAATGGTTCTTAACTCTCAAGATGAAAATTTTTACGAAAAGATGTATCGCACCGCTTTTTGTGGATCTGTTCAAAATGGGGTTGGTGGATTAGCTTTTGGATTGATTGGCAATGAGGCTGGAGTTCGCGGAATGTATTCAGCTCTAAAGGGCGTAGGATTAGTTGCAGCAGCTTTTGCATCGAATGACCAGCAGGCGGGGATCTTGAAGAAGATAGTGGAGAGAGATTTTAAGCGCGGGTGTAGCTTACCATTTCAAAAGGATATGACCCTTTTTGGCTTGAGTGCAGTCGCAAGAACAGTTACTGAAGGAACTGAATGGATATCTGCACATGTGGATGAGACGCCTGAGGACGTGTCCTCAACGAGTACCAGCTTTGGCAAAGGGATGATATACCTGATGCAAAAGAGCAATTTGCTCGGACCGCGTACTATACTTGTTGGGCTTGAGAACTCATCTTTTCAACAGTTAAAGTTGGCTGCATCAAATGGGTCAAAAGCTGTCATCATTCCAATCAGACACAACTTGCAATCTTTCAAGAGGGTAAAAGGTGCATTTGTTAAATATGCAGTTGGCTCTGACTGGAAATTGCCTGGATTGTTTAACCAAATGAAGGCTTTACTATCATTTGATGTGTCGCCATCAGAAGCACTTGCAGCGTGCACGAAAAACGGAGCTGACATTTTCAACCTTTCTTCGAGAATTGGGGCGATAGAGCCAGGTATGTCGGCTACCTTAACGTTTATTAACTCGAGGAAATTTTCCACAAGATTTTTTGGTAAAGGCAATAATGATGATATATTGAGGATAATTATAGAAGATTTTGACGACTCAGATGTGACTGATTTGATGATTAATGGAGAGTTTGTATATAAGGACAGAAAGATTTTGTTTTATGACATTGAGGAACTGATTAAAGACCGTAATCAATTGACTGAAAAAGCTTTCGAAGCTTTTAATGAACCTAAAGCTATAGAGCCAGCCGAAGAATACAAACATGGTGCAGTACCTCCAGTCTTACGGGAAGACTCGTCAGATTCAATTGAATCTGAAAAGAGCTTGCAGAAATCGGGCAATATAAAGAAGACATTTGGTGATGAAGACATATAAGAGGAGAATGAGATGAAATTAAGTTCCTTTTTGCTATTACTTCTAATCTCCACATCTTCACTTGCTGGGGAAGTTACTGGAAGTGCAGGAACAGGCGCGCAGGTTGAACCCCGTTATTTGGTAGATATGCCAACAGCAGGTATTTTGAAAAACGGAATGGTAGCAATGGGGGTTCAGTTTTATGAAATGAGCGGTATGCTTGTTTCGCTTGAAGCAGGGGCATTCAACAGGCTGACATTTGGTTTAAGTTATGGTGGTACCAACATCATTGGGTCTGGCACCCCGGATTGGAACAGGTACCCGGGGGTAAATATCAGGTTCAGGGTACTTGATGAAACTGAGGCTTCACCTGCTATTGCGGTTGGATTCGATTCGCAGGGGAAAGATAGATATTTGACAGACTTGAACAGATACACTTTTAAGTCCCCAGGATTTTTTGCTTCTGCTTCGAAGTATTTCACTATGTTAGGTTATCTTGGACTGCATGGTGGGGTGAACTATTCACTCGAAAATGGAGATGGAAATAAGAATATAAACTTTTATGTCGGAGCAGATAAGTCGTTCGGGAGGGATATTTCACTTTTGTTTGAATATAACTTTGGGATAAATGACAACCAGGGCGACAGCTCTAAAAAAGGACTCGGTTTTATCAATGCTGGGGTAAGGTGGAGCATCGGTGGGGGATTTACACTGGAGTTTGATTACAAAAATATCCTTAACTTGAAGAAGACAACCGATGGGAGTCTTCGTGTTGTCAGGCTTGAGTATGTGCAAGCAATGTGAAAACAGAGTTAAAAATTTTTAATAGTGCTTCTGGAACTTGCATTACATAGATGCGTTAATGAAATTAGTGCAAGGGAACGGTGATGGTTGCATTAGTTTTGATATCGTTTATGATTGCAAATGGTCACGGCGGTGATACGCTTACCACAAGAAAAATGGTGAATAATTATTACATTTTCTACAATCCACCAGCAATAATAGTTCCACCGCCAGTTTACCCGGTTCCTTGCGTTGTGCCTGTACCGCTGGTGATTTATCGATACCCAGTTCCGCATTTAGTTGCTCCAAAGCCGGGCGGTCTTCGTCAACGGGTTGGTATCCCAGGGCATTTTTCACGAGGAGTTAAGCCAAAAGTGTACAATGCTCGTCAAATAAGAGCGAGGTGATATATGAAAAAGGTTTTTTCAATAGCAGTTGCAGGGTTGTTCGCAATAGGGTTGGCAGGATGCTATACACAGTTTGCAACAACACAGGGGGATTATTCAAATAGTGGATACGGTTACAACTACGGATATGATACGACCAACACTGGAATAACAAATAACTATTATTACTATGGCAATCAGTGGCCAGGTTCCACATTTGGATTTGGTTTTAACTACTTTACACCTGGTCAATGGTGGTGGAACAGTGATTGGGCATGGATGTATGGCTGGAGTGGTTGGTATCCGTCCTGGTATTATGATCCGTTTGCTTACTATTATTATCCCTATGCAGGACCTGTATATGGGTACGGGTACGGTTACTATTCTCCCTACTATTATTCTCCTTATTATTATTACCCGTACTATTACTATTACGGTAGTGAAAATGTTGCGCCTGGAAGAATAAGAAATTTTGGCGATACAAGAGGGAGAGACAACAGTGGATATGGGACACCTCAGACTGTCCCGACGTCACAGCCTGGAGCGTACAGTAACTCGGGTTCCGGTGTTGGTGCCTCTTCATCATCAGCCAACACGCGTCAGGGTTCGGGATCTACTGAAAGAACAAGAGTTCAAAGCAGTTCACCAACTCAATCTTCTTCACCTTCTCCATCATCTCAGCCGAGGGAGAGAACAAGGGTAAATAGTACACCCCCTCCAGAACAGCAGCCCCAGCAAGCTCCTGAATCGGCACCGCCACCGCGCGTACGGGATTCAGGTTCAACGAGGGATGGAGGTGGAGATGGACGGGTGAGAAAATACGAAAGTTCGAATAATTACTATTATTATCACATGAGGAGTTTCGCACAGCCAGGCCCTCGAGAGTACCCGCTTCGTGTTACCAATTTTCCACGAGAGAGGAGAATGGAGCAGAACTATTATGCCCCTGTAAACCAGTTCATGGAAAGGGAAATTGCACCTTCCTGGAATTCTCCACGCTCTATAGGTATGCAGGCACCAGCTTCTCATGAGAGCAGCGAAGGTTCTGGGAGCGGAGGAAGGACGCGCCACTGAAAGTTTGGTAGGGATGTCTTTAATTTAAGTACCACGCTCTTCGTTTATTCGAGCAGCGGGACAAGAAGAAAAATATCAAAGGGTCACAATTTAGAAATGGATCATTATATGAGAAAAACTGTGATTTTGGCAACTGGATTCTTTTCAATTTTATTATCCTCACTAAATGCACTTGCTCAGTTTCCCGAGGATGCTCTAAGACTTGGAAAAAATAGTTATGGTGTCAGCGCCAGGTCTGCTGCAATGGGAAATGCGATGACAGGATATGCAGTTGGGTTTGATGCTGTTTATTTCAATCCAGCTGGTCTGGTACAGTCAAGGCAAAATGAATTTACAACAGGCATAAATTTCCTCGGTTACAACAATGATGCGGTTTACTTTGGGAACGGGACATCCCTTTCAAGTTCACAAACTAATTTGACCAACCTTGGGATTGTTTATCCTTTTGCAGTTGTTCGGGGTAGCTTTGTAATTGCATTTGGATACGACAGGGCAGCAGATTTTAACTCTGCTCTTGGTTTTGATGGTTTCAATCCATACAGCTCAATCATACCATCACTTTACAACAGTAATGTCAATTACGACATACCTTTCAATGTTGGACTCGAGGACACGCTCGGGAATATTATAGTTACAAAGCAGGTTGGACAAAAAGGAACTGTCTACCAATCGGGTGGATTAAACAACTGGCTGGCGGCAGGGGGAGTGGACATTGCAGAAGACTTTTCATTGGGCGTTACAATTAATTTGATAAGTGGGAGTTATCAGTATACGAGAGAATATACCGAGACTGATCCGCTTGGTATTTATCGAGGGCAGCTCTCTGATTTGAGTGGGGCTGTGGGTTTTGGGAGTTTTCACCTTTCAGATCAGGTGAATCAAGACCTGAGCGGATGGAACGCAAAGGTTGGCTTTATGTATAGAGCAGTAGCATTTGATGGTAGAACTTATGCCAGGATTGGTATTGCAATTCAAACACCATCTTTTATAACCGTTGACGAAAAGTTTTCTGATAAGGGAACGGCAAATTTCCTTTCAGGTACAACTGTAAGTTACCAACCGCCAGACGGAAACAACCGCTATAATGTTACCACTCCCTTTAAATTCAGCTTTGGTGTATCTGGTGGACCAAAGCAGGTAACTTTTGCTGGAGATTTAGAATATATTGACTGGACTCAGCTTCAGTTTAGCAATTCTAATTTACCGGCCGACTTCATTACGAACCTCAACAATCAAATAAAACAGGAATACAGGAGTACTTTAAATCTGCGGGCTGGTGTGGAAATTGCGCTTGCTGACCAGCTATACTCCGACCTTGTGCCGTTTGTGAGAGCTGGAGGATCTTTCTATCCTTCCCCTTATGTTGGTGATTCATCTGATCGGGCACAAAAGTACGTCAGCGTTGGCGTTGGCTTCCTAATACATCATAACATTAATATAGACTTGACATATCAACGGGGTTGGTGGAATGCTGTGCACACTCAGTATGACAGCTATAGCAGTACGACTGAAAAGGTTGTGAATACTAACGTTTTACTTGGTTTTCGATATAACTTTTGAGGTGAGAACATGAAAAAGACTATCTTCATAGCTGGTTTAATGTTCATTTTGCATTTTGCCGGGATGTCATTTGCTCAGTCTCTTGTCCCTGTTTCAGGAAGGAGTGATGTGGTATATCCAGCGTTGACAGGTAGAATGCTAAATTCAGGTCATTCTGGTTTACAGGAAACTGGTTTCCAGGCTGTCCAGCGATCTACTGAGCTGTCCGACAACTCCCCAGTTCTTTTTGGTGCAACCTCCCTTGGTGTTTTCACTCAGGGGGAGATCCCATTGCACAATAACAGGTATTACATCAAACTTTCGGTTATTGACGTAGATAATGGCTTGCTGTATAATGGTACACCCTTTGGAACCGCCAGTTTGCGTACACTCCTTGTTCCCGCTCAAATAGGGACTCACGTTCCGATATTGAGGGAACGACTTGGAGAGTTCGAATATGTACTGTCTGGTGATGCGTCTGCTGGTGTGCTGCTTGGATGGGCATTTCCAACGGACGGAACCTTTTTTGGGTATTCCATGCCTAACTCCCGCTTTGCATCGGGAGCTTCAGCTTATATGGGAATTGGGAACACAGTCAAGGTCAGCAGGTTTGTCGGTCTCTACCTCAATGGCGGAGTCTCGTACTTTAATTTGTTCTCGCACTTTGTGTTGCCTCAATCGCAGTATATCGTTCCGAGTGTTTCTGTAGGATTTTACTTCGGGCTTGGAGCAATGTGATTGTGAGAGGGGGTTAATAAAGAACTGGGGTAGGATATACAGGAGTTAAAATTCTCTTTCAATTTCCTGTTGGGCTTTGTTAAATTACTCGAGTGAAACGCCTGCGCTTAATTATAGCTGTGATTTCTCTTGTGCTCATTATTCTAATTGTGAGCGCTGTGTTGTTTCTAAAAAGTGTTGGGACATCATCTCTGCCACAGGAAAGTGGTAAGGAGTTTATATCCGGGATTGGCACAACTGTAAAGATTGAAAGAGATAGCAGTGGGGTACCTTATATTTATGCTATGTCCGATTCAGATGCTTATTTTGCACTTGGCTTTGTACATGCTCAGGACAGGCTTTTTCAAATGGAGATGTACCGCAGACTTGGAGAAGGGAGGCTTTCAGAGATATTTGGTCCGAGTACAGTTGATATAGACAGGCTATTTAGGACTTTGCGATTCAATGAAATGGCAGAAAGCTTGCTTGTATCGATTTCACCCGAAAGTCGAAACATTCTTCATTGGTATTCTCGCGGTGTCAACGCGTATCTCAAATCTGCAAAGGCACTCCCTGTTGAGTTTGCCTTTTTGAAGTTTCAACCTGAGAAGTGGCGACCTTTAGACTGTGTTGTAGTTGCCCGACTGATGGCGTGGGAACTAAATCTTTCATGGTGGGCCAAGCCTGTGTTTGGTGAGATTTATTCGAAATTTGGTGAAAAGACTGCGTCCGTTTTGATTCCGGATTTTAATGGTCAGGCAGCCGCAGGTATCGATCATAACAAAAATACAATTAGGAAGGCGGGGTTAATGGGGTATCGATTGAATAATGAACAACTCTTAAAGATGTCGGTGAATCAACTGGACGGGTTCTTTTCGGCCAATGTTCATGCTTATGAATTTCTCTTCGGTTCAAGATCAATTGGTGGGATTGGAAGCAACAACTGGGTTGTTTCAGGTAGGAAAACTAACACCAGTTCAGCAATACTGTGCAATGACCCCCACCTTGCCTTTAGTGAGCCAATGAAATGGTATATGGCTGTAATTCACACACCCGATATGGATGTAATGGGGGTTACGTTGTCCGGAGCGCCTGGAATAATAATAGGTAG
>Ga0078972_1002147_pt1 | contig 67477 bp, 61 predicted proteins | sample YelNatPaOPGAMG01_FD_67568 | JGI IMG/M metagenome (GOLD analysis project Ga0078972, IMG submission 67568) | Hot spring thermophilic microbial communities from Obsidian Pool, Yellowstone National Park, USA - OP-RAMG-01 (SPADES assembly) (version 2) | ecosystem: Environmental > Aquatic > Thermal...
TATAGCTTGTAGGCCGCCTTCCTCTTGCTCAATCCCATGTTGTATTCGTCTTCCACCTCTATGGGACATGCCTTCGCACACTCTCCGCAACTCGTGCACTTGCTTAGGTCAATGAACCTTGCTTTTCTCCTCACCTTGACCTTAAAGTTTCCAGGTTCCCCTTCCAAGGATTCTACTTCGGTGCAGGTCAGAAGCTCGATATTTAAATGCCTCCCGGCCTCTACAAGTTTGGGTGATATGATGCACATGGAACAATCATTTGTGGGAAATGTCTTGTCAAGTTGTGCCATTCTACCGCCAATGGCAGGTGAACTCTCGACCAAATAGACTTTGTATCCAGAATCTGCAAGATCCAATGCACTTTGAATACCTGTAATTCCTCCACCAACTACCATAACTGAGCCTACTTTAGCCAAATTAGTTTCTTTCATTTTTAAGTTTCCTCCCGTATTCTGTCCTGATTGTAAAACCAATTCTATCAAGATATTCCAAAATAGGGACTGCTACAGTCCTCCCGTAACCGAAAGCATCCTTGCAATCGTGGATATCGAAAAACTCCTTTTGTTTTATTACAGTTGCAATTCTCTTCTTAATTTCTTCCAAAGAAGCACTGTTCAAGAATCTTCCATCATTTATCCTTACAAGTACCCTTTTTGCTCTCAAATAATTCAAAACTTTCTTTATTTGATTCTTGTCTATCTTTCTGCCATAGCTCTTCCAAATGGTATCTGCACTAAAGGGGTTTATGTGGGATTTCTGAGAAAAATCAATTATGATCTGAGAAAGCTGAGCAAGTTCATTGGGCAGAGTGACACTAATGGATGTGGTAACATAGCCCCCATCCTCCACCTCCAAGGCCCCATTGGAGACAAGCTCAGAAAGAATAAGATCTAAGACCTGTGTTTTTTGCAATAAGTCTTTGTATTGGGAGTTATTACAAAGCTTATCAATTAGTTCGGCTTTTTTCACGGATATTTGAATTGGGTTTTCGCTGAGAGTGGAATTGATAATATCTACGATGTTTGATTTTAAAAATTCTATGATATCGGATCTAATGAATTGATTCTCAGAGATTTTGACAAAAGCCTTTTGTTCTAACTGCCTTGCTACCCAAGCACTAAGTCTCTCTTCTAAGATAAAATAGCGATCCTTGATTTGAGATGTGTCTAAGAGAGGATTATCAGAGCTCAAAATACTTAGAAACTCCTCGTAGTTCTTGTTGTTTAAAGAATGTAAGGTCTTTGTGGTAGGCTCTTTAAGTTTATGCCTGGCCTTTCTTTGAGTTACTTCAAGTATTGTGCCTCCTCCAACCACCTTTGGGATATTGAGGGGTGTTATCAAAACCTTATCTCCGGGAAGTATTCCAATTGATTCAGTTGCTCTTAACTGGGCATAACCCTCCTCTCCTGGGGATAAAACTTTCTTTTCTAACAGGATAAGTTGCATTGGATAAGTGGAAGTTCCAATATATGCTCTAACCTTTTGTTTATCCTTCAATGTCAAATCAGAGGAGAAGTTTTTGATACAAAGATTCATGTAGGGAACACATTTAATACTATCTGGTGTTACAAGCTCCATACCCCTTTCTATTTCCTCTTGGTTCACCTTTGTAAGGTTTACACCAATCCTTTGCCCGGGATAGGCTTTCATTATCTTCCTGTGATGGGACTCCACTGACCTTGCTCTAATTCGCAATTTAACTGGTAGTAGCTCAATAAGGTCGTCTTCTTTTAGGCTCCCTCTTTGGACTGTCCCGCTTGCTACAGTCCCATATCCTAAGAATACCCTCAGCTGGTCTATCCACATCCTAAAGGGAGCTTCTGAGCTTTTGGGGCTGATCTGTGAGTTAAGCCAAGAAATGGCATCCCAAAACTCTTTTTTACCTTCTCCAGATTGGGCGGAGAACTTGATAACCTGTGGAAACAGGTTAAAGGATTCGGGGATTGCCTCTCGAAGTTCTAATTCTGCCAGTTCAACCAGCTCATGATCCACCAGATCTACCTTGGTGATTACCAAGATGCCATTTCTGACCCCGAAGATCTCCAATATCTGGATGTGTTCAAGGGTCTGGGGCATAATCCCCTCATTGGCAGCCACCACCAAAACAAATGCATCCACCTGGGAGAGGCCCCTTATGGTGTTTTTCAAGTAATCCCTGTGTCCTGGCACATCCACAAAGGAGACCTCCAGGTGGGAAGAGAGGATCAAAGGGGCGATCCCAGATTCTATGGAAAGCCCTCTTTCCTTTTCTTCCTTCAGCCGATCTGTGTCTATACCTGTTAGGGCCCTCACCAGGGAGGTCTTTCCGTGGTCCACGTGGCCCACTACACCTATAGTATAGAAGCTCTGCATCCCTTTACAATTCTGCTTCCAAATCCACACCCAGACGTTCCCACTGGGCCTTGGCCTCTTGTTCTGCCTTCTCCACCTCTTCAGGGCTCCAAGCTTCCAATACCAGGGTCTCTGCCACCAGCTGCCAGATATATTTCACCTCGTATTTGTAGTCCTTGTAGTATTTGGGGAGTCTTCTCATAAGCTGATCACGGCAGTTGGAACATCCTACCACCACCACGTTGGCACCACTGTTCTTGATGGATTCATACTTTCTCCTACCGTGGAAGGCAGATTGGGACTCAAAGGGCATCGGCCAGTTCCCTCCTCCTGCGCCACAACAATAGGAGAGGGACCTGTTGGGTTCCATGTCCACAAAGTCATCCACACACTGCTTTATTATCCACCTGGGTTCTTCGTAGTAAGGTCTGTTAAAAAGTCTCTCCAGTTCCCGCCCGTGTTTACAGGAGTCGTGCCATGTGAATATCTTCCCTGCATTAACGGACTTATCCAGCTTGATCCTTCCCGACTGGATTATGTCCACCAGATATTCGTAAAGATAAACCGCATCTATCTGATCTTCGGGATTTGCTTCAATACAGGCCTTCATTCCAAGCCTACAACCAAAGGATCCACCTCCACAGTCGGGCATGATCATCTTCTTTGCATTCATCCTCTTCACAAAGTCTATCTTTCTCTTGGCAAGGATCCTTGTGGCCTCGTCATTTCCTGTAAAAAGGCCCCAGTCCACTGCCTCCCAATTCTCAGAGGGGACCGTCCAGTTCTCTTTGGCTGCATAAAAGATCTTCCACCACCACTTCATGTCCTCATTGTCGGAGAACACCTCTTTGGAGTTCACCCAAAAGACCACCTCGGCCCCTTCCTTGTCCACAGGCACATAGAATCCAGGGCACTCTTCTTCTGCCAGTTCCCTGCCCAAATCCGCCAACAGAAATAGGTAGTCCTGCTTTGGGATGGCCATGTTGTTTCCTGTCTTGAGCACATTTTCAACGCCCTTGTGCAATATGCCCGGCACCTTGTCCCTGGGCCTCAGGCCCTTCATCTTTTTCATGATGGCAACGATATCTATTCCCATCGGGCAGGCATAGGCACATCTTCCACAACCCGTACATACCCATGGAAAGTCAGATGCCACCACCTCATCCACCATACCAAAGGAGAGCATCCTTATGGCCTTTCTCACATCAAGCCCGTTTAGCTCAGGTGTTCCTGTGGCAGGGCAACCTGAGACGCAAGTTCCACAGGTAAGACAGAGGTTCAAGTTGTAGTGGGAAAGATATTCCATCACCTCATCCTTTGCCTTCTTTACCGACAACTGTTCCATAGAGTCCTCCTAAAAGCTCAGCTGAATTTCTTCAAAGAGGGGGCAAGGGGAATCGAACCTCCTCCTGACTTTTCAGGTCAGGCCAATGGGTTTGAAGCCCACGGGGCGCCCAGCGCCTTTGCCCCCGCATCCTCACACATGACAAAAGGCCTTTTTCTCATAGTCAAAACGGGCAATCCCCTTTTTGGAAAGCCTGTTCATGTATCCAGAAACCTGAGAAGGAGTTAGGTTTAGGGATTTAGCCAAGCCACCCACGGAGATTGCACCTTCGTCCAAAAGTATACTTATCTCTGCTTCAATTAGTTTTTCATGGATCATTGACTCTAAAAGTCTTTGTGTATCTTCTTTCTTGTAGAATTCGTCTATAGCAGTTTGCGACCTTGTCTTTACTCTCAATTTTTCCCTTTCAACCAACCTAATATAGGGCACAATATTCATTGCAGCCCTAAGACTTAGTTCAAGCCCTGTAGGGTTTTCTCCAGGAGCACTTCCAAGTGGTCCCAAACTTAAAATCTTATTTGAGAAATCATTCATCACCTCGGCAAAACGGTTCCCTTCTGATGCAGATACCCATTCAAGTCTCAATCTTTCGGGATTAATACTGATCCATCTGAGAATAAACTTGCAGATATGCATCATAGAATAGGCATCATAGTTACCTTCTGTTACATAATGGCAATCTGCTGGCCAGCATCCTCCGAGAAATACTCCATCTGCCCCGTGTAAAAAGGATTTAAAAACAAAATTCATGTCAACCCTACCGGAGCACATAACCCTTACAATCCTTATGAATGAGGGGTATTGCAATCTGGATACACCACACAGATCTGCACCGGCATAACAACACCAATTGCACATGAAGCCAATTAGTTTGGGCTTAAACTTTACCTTTGAACTCATGACACCTCCATATCCTGTGGAACTCTACCCAGCAAGATTGACTCAATCTCTGAGTAAATCTGATTGTCAGTAAAATGCTTTAAAACTATGGCAGAGGTAGGACACTTTGCATTACAAAGACCGTCACCCTTACAAAGTATGGGATTTACCCTCGCCTTTTTCCCCTTTTCTGTCTCCACAAAGTCAATGGCACCATAGGTACATGCCGTAATGCATGCGCCACAAGCCACGCACCTATCTTTGTCAACTTCGCAAACAGCACCTGAGGCTATGATCTTGTCCTGGCTCAAGAGGGTTGCAGCACGGCCTGCAGCACCGTAGGCCTGATTGATTGCCTCTTGTAAATGCTTTGGGTAGTGGGCAAGACCACAGAGATAGACCCCTTCTGCTGCAAAATCCACAGGTCTCAACTTCACATGTGCCTCTTGGAAGAATCCGTCAGGACTTAGTGGAACCTTAAACAGCTTTGATAACACTTCGCTCTCCTCTCGTGGTACCACGGCAGCTGAGAGAACCAGCAGGTCTGCCTCCAGACCTAAATTAGTTTGTAGTATTGGATCGTATACTGTTACGAAAAGTTTCTTCTTACCATTTTCGGATATCTCTTCAACAATCGGCCTATTTTTTTCATCATATCTTATGAACTTTGTTTCTTTATCCGATGCCAATCTGTAATAGTCTTCCCTAAAAGAGTAGGTTCGCATATCTCTGAACAGGATAAAGACATCTGCATTAGGCTTCAGTTCTTTTATCTTGATTGCGTTCTTTATTGCGTGGCTACAACATATTCTTGCACAGTAGTTTCTATCGGGTTCCCTACATCCAATACATTGAATCATAACTACACTTTCAATACTGTTTAGTTTCTGGCTGTTAGATGCTATTAGATTTTCCAATTCAACTTGTGTAACAACATTTTCATTTAGGCCATAATAGTATTCCTTGGGTGTATATTCCTTTGCTCCTGTGGCTATAACAGTGCAACCATGGTGGATCTCTTGTAGCCCATCTTTGGATTTTATTTTGGTTGTAAAGTTACCAACATAACCTTTTGCCTCCACAACCTCTGCTTCCGTATAAACATGCACTAAGGGATGCGACATAACATCTTTTATCAAATTCCTTAAAAAGGATTGTACATCGTCCCCTTCAAGGGTGTAGTGCAATTTACTGGCGTTTCCACCTAATTGACTTTCCCTTTCCACTAAAAATACCTCAAAACCCTGATTGGCAAGGGAGAGGGCACAGGTCATACCTGACACGCCACCTCCCACCACAACTGCATGTTTATCCACTGGAAGCTCGTATTCCTCCAATGGTTCCAACATCAAAGATTTTGACAAGGCCCTTCTCACGATATCCTTGGCCTTGGAGCTGGCATCTTCTTTTTCACGGGAGTGTACCCAGGAACAGTGTTCCCGGATATTTGCCATCTCAAAGAGATAAGGATTTAGACCTGCCTCCCTCAAGGTATCTCTAAATAGGGGTTCATGTGTCCTGGGCGTGCATGCAGCCACTATCACCCTGTTCAGATCCTTTTCCTTAATGGCCTTTACAATCTGCTGGGCCGAATCCGTTGAACAGGAAAACAACTGCTCTTGTGCATGTACCACATGGGGAAGTCGAAGGGCGTAATCCACCACGGATGGGACATTGACCACCCTGCCTATGTTTGCACCACAATGGCACACGAATACACCCACACGGGGTTCTTCCTTCCTCACATCCCTCTCCTTTGGATAGACCCTTTGTCTTTTGAGCTTTCCACGCCTTTTGTTAAGGAGCTCGCTGGCTTGGGCACCTGCTCCAATCCCAGAGACAACGGACTCAGGGATGTCCATGGGACCTTGGAATGCCCCACTCACAAATATGCCAGGTCTTGTTGTCCTTATGGGATTAAAGGTGCCTCCTGCTGAAAATCCGTGGTAATTGAGCTCAATACCTAACTTCTCCGCCAGCCTTACATGGTCCTCAGGGGGCATAATTCCCACTCCTAAGACCACCAAATCAAATTCCTCCTCCCTTACCCCCTCTTCACCTGCATACCTAATGGTGATGTTTCTGGTGTTTGGATCCTCTTTCACAGCACTTACATAGCTTCGGATAAAGTGCACATTGGGAAGGGCAGAGGCCCTCTGATAGAATCTCTCAAAGTCTTTTCCATAGGAACGTATGTCGTTATGGAATACCCAGCATTCCATGTGGGCATCATGGTCTTTTGCCAATATCACTTGCTTTTGGATATAGCTACAGCAAACAGCAGAACAATAACTTTTGGCACCTACGTTTATATTTCTGGAACCGACACAATGGATCCAGGCAACTTTCTTTGGATGTTTTAGATCAGAAGGTCTTCTAATCTCTCCCTCAAATGGCCCGGTTGAACAAAGTAACCTTTCAAAATCTAAGCTTGTTACGACGTTTTTGAATCTTCCATAACCATAGTCTTGCTTTTTTGAAGGATCGTATATCGAGTAACCTGGAGCCAATATGATTGCTCCAACTCTTATATCAATCTTTTGCGGTTGCTGGCTAAAATCTATGGCATTATTCCCACAGACTTGAGAACAAATTCCGCACTTTTTTTCACTAAGATATAAACAATCGTCATCAATGTATGAAACAAGTGGGACAGCTTGAGAAAAATATATATGAATTGCCTTATTTTGGGATAACTCCTGATTAAATGGATCAGGAACAAGTACAGGGCAATATTCTACACAGGTTGTGCAACCAGTACATTTTGTCTCATCCACATATCTTGGCTTCTTTAAAAGTGTGACTTTAAAATTCCCTGCCTCACCTTCAACTTGCTCTACTTGTGTATAGGTTAAAATCTCTATATTTGGATGTCTTGCGCATTCGATGAACTTTGGGGATTCGATACACATCGAACAGTCGTTGGTGGGAAATGTCTTATCAAGCTGTGCCATTTTCCCACCAATAGCGGGAAGCTTCTCCACCAAGTATACCTTGTATCCCTGTGTTGCCAGATCCAGGGAGGCTTGAATCCCACTTATTCCACCTCCCACAACCATAATATCTCCGTATTGTCTGCCTTTAATCTCCCTTAAAAAGTCCTTTAACCTATTGTTCTCCATGGTCTTCTCCCAATTTGAAAATCAATTCTTTGCTATCTCTCCTTTTGCTTTTAAAACCACCCTTGTTAAGCTCTTGAAAATCTTAGAGACTAAAAAAGACAAATCAGAGGATAAGGGGACCTGTGGTCCACCATCCCGGGTGGCCTAATGGGGAAGGCCTCAGGTAAAGCCAAAGGGGTATGTGATAAAGTCCTCTCTCATGGGTTTAATGGGAGCGCTCTATGATGCTTTATAATTGAAAGCTTTCCCCACATGTCAAATTGGAATTCCGAATATCTGTTCGCACAATCTATCGGCATTGCCTATGAGGTCCTTCAAGGGCAATGGGTAGGAGGGATGAAGCCAAAGACCTGATTAGGAGATTTCAGAAAGAGAAAGATTCCAACCTTGACAAAGCATGAAGCATATATGACAAGAAGCACAGTTGGATGGAGGGAACCCATATGACAGAAACCAAATGTCCTGTGAATAATCTTAGGCAGAGGCTCAAGGCCCAATTGGAAAAACGGCAGAGCCATTCAATTTTAGGCCTAAATCTTGTAAAAAAGATCCTTTTGATCTTGGAAGGCATAGCCTCAGCCAGGGCAAAGGAGTCGGAGCTCTTTCAGTTGCAAGAGAGCTTGGATGCGGCATCAGGGTTAAATCTTCCCATGGAAATCAGTATCACCCTAAAAGAACTTGCCCGTGAGTTAAATCGCCAGTGGGAGGTCTTTGAAACCCATGTACAAACCCTTTATTGCCCATGGGGGGAGTGCGGAGGACTAAAGGGCGCTCCCTGCCAATTGGCCTGCCCTGCCAGGGTAGATGTGCCCACCTATGTGGCATTGGTGGGACAAGGGGAGTATAGCAAGGCATTGGAGGTGCTTTGGAAGGACATCCCCATACCGGGTAGCTTGGGGAGGGTATGCACCCACCCATGTGAAGATGCATGCAGACGCAAGGAAGTGGATGTTCCCATATCCATATGCCTCCTCAAACGGGTCGCCTATGATATGGGGCTTGAAAAGGCAAGGCCACCTGCCTTGCCAAAGGATTCTTATCCAGAAAAGGTAGCTGTAATAGGTTCAGGGCCTGCTGGCTTAAGTTGCGCCTATTTCTTGGCACTGATGGGATATAAATCCACCATCTTTGAGGCAATGCCAGAACCAGGGGGACTTTTAAGATACGGCATCCCTGCTTATAGGCTTCCAAGGGAGACCTTGGCCCAAGAAATAGGGCTTATCACATCCTTGGGGGTGGAAATATCAACAGGAATACGATTTGGAACTGACATAGGTTTGGAAGAGATATGGGCAAGGGGTTATAAGGCCTTGTTTTTAGGCACAGGGGCTTGGTGCTGCGTTGATCCGGGCATACCAGGACAAGACCATCCCCATTTTCTAAAGGGCCTCAGCTTCCTGAGGGAAGAAGCTATCCAGTCCCTTGTGAAAGACAAGAGGGTTTTGGTGATAGGAGGTGGGAATGCAGCAATAGATTGTGTGAGGACCTCCATCCGTCGGGGTGCAAAAGAAACCTATATCGTTTACCGAAGGACAGAGGAGGAAATGCCTGCCCACAAAGAAGAGATAGAGGCTGCCAAAGAGGAGGGGGTTGGGTTTTACTTTCTTGCTTCTCCCGTGGAGGTGATTACCCAAGGGGGAGAATTAAAGGGGCTTAAGTGTCAAAAAAACAGACTTGGAGACCCCGATCCATCGGGGAGACGAAAGCCGGTTCCCATTGAGGGTGCATATTTCTTTCTCCCAGCTGATTTTATCATCACAGCTATAGGTCAGGAAGGAGACATCCAGTGCCTCTGTGCGGTGCCTGGCTTGGAATTACGGCCCAAGAACCTCTTAAAGGTGGATGCCATTTCTCTAATGACCTCCATAAAGGGTGTATTTGCAGGAGGGGATGCGGTCACAGGCCCAGCAACTGTGGTGGAGGCAGTGGCCCAAGGCAAGAAGGCTGCCATGGGGATTCATGCTTATCTGAGGAGCCTTGAGATAACTTATCCTGACTTGTTGCCCAAAAGAAGACTCAAAGTCCTACCCCTTAAAAGAACTCCTTTGGAGGCAAGCCACAACAAGAGGCCTGTAGTCCCCATCCTGCCTGAAAAGATAAGAACCTGCACCTTCAATGAGGTCGCAGGCTGTATAAGAGAGGAAGAGGCCAAGAAAGAGGCCATGAGATGCCTTAGGTGCGACATTTGTATAGCCTGCGGAGAGTGCGTGAGCACCTGCAAGGAGAAGATGCAAGTGGAGGCCTTGAGATTTTCCTTTGTCTTGGGGGGCACATCCCAGAATGATTTTCTTTCAACCTCTGAAAGATGTATAGGCTGCGGAAGCTGCTCCATAGCCTGTCCCACCGGCGCCATCTCCCTTAAATGGAATACCACCCACGCCAGATTGGAATTTTGCGGGATTGAGCTTTCGGAGCACAAGGTAGACTTGTGTAACAGGTGCGGAAGGCCTTACATAACAAGAAGGCATTTGGATTTCATCAATTCCACGTTACCTGAACACATGAGGATTTCCCATGAGGGTCAGCTTTGCCCTGAGTGTAAGAGACAAAGCTTGTTATCTCCCCTCTCTAAATACCCACCCATAAGACCTTGAAAGAAACCGTTGATCTCGTTGATGTCGTTGGGCTCGTTTATTTCGTTTATTTCGTTTATTTCGTTGGGCTCGTTTATTTCGTTGGGGGCGTTGCGGTCGTCGGGGTGGTTTGGTTGGTGGGATAAAAGGTGGGGGAGGGGTGAGGAAGGCGAGAAAGCTTCAAGCTTGGGTCCAAGTTGCCTCCTGGGGCAAGAGGTGGTGTTTCAAAGATTTTCAAGGGCCTCTGTAAAAGATGAGGCCCCTGCCTTTTTAAAGGGCATTTTGAATCAAACTAAAGCACAGCCTCAGAAAACACACAAAATATAGGGTTCAAGGCAATTAAACACTTGACTAATGTTTCACGCTTTAATAAGGAAGGTAGCGTTGATCACACTAACTGAGGGTGCCATGAAAAAAGGTTCTATCTGTGTGTGGATATTGCTGTTTCTTTTTGTGGCTTCGCAGGCCTTTGCTGCAACACCTGAATCCAGTGCAAGATCTTGGTGGATTTGGCCGCTGTTACTCTTTGTGGTCACATTTGCCATGGGAGTTGTTGCAGTGTTGGGAGGAGTTGGAGGTGGGGTCCTATTCGTGCCCATAATCAGTGGGTTTTTTCCCTTCCACTTGGACTTTGTAAGGGGAGCAGGACTCTTGGTGGCCTTATCAGGTGCACTTGCAGCAGGCCCAGGTCTTTTAAAATTGAACCTTGCAAGCCTGAGGCTTGCTATCCCCGTTGCACTGATAGCTTCACTCTGTTCCATCTTGGGAGCATTCATAGGCTTGGCACTCCCCACCAAAATAGTCCAAATAGCATTGGGCCTTACAATATTGGGTATATGTGTGCTCTTGTTGGTTTCAAAAAAGTCAGAGTACCCGGAGGTAAAGCAACCGGATGCACTCTCACAGGCACTTCAAATATATGGAATCTACAAAGAAGGCAGTACCGGCCAGGTAATTGAATGGAGGGTGCACAGGACTCTCCAAGGACTATGTATCTTTGTTCTCATTGGGATCATGGCAGGCATGTTTGGCCTTGGGGCCGGGTGGGCAAATGTGCCCGTATTGAACCTCCTAATGGGTGCTCCCTTGAAGATAAGTGTGGCAACCAGCAAATTCTTGTTGTCCATAACAGATACCTCTGCTGCTTGGGTGTATTTGAACCAAGGGTGTGTAATGCCTTTAATTGTCATCCCATCTTTGATAGGAATCATGTTGGGATCTTTTGTGGGTGTTAGGTTATTGGCGTTCACCAAACCTGCCATCGTAAGGTGGATTGTGATTATCTTGCTTGCCTTTGCAGGATTAAGGGCATTGGCAAAAGGCCTTGGATGGTAAAGGAGGAAGATATGGCACTGAAAAGAGAAGATCTACCCCAGGCGAGTCCGGAACAGTTGGCATATGCAACCATCCTTGAAAAAGGGATGCTGTTGGGCCTGATTATCCTTTTGATCACCTTGTTCTTGTACTGTTTCCAGATCATTTCCCCTTACATAAGTTTAAACGAGTTGCCTAAATACTGGAGCATGGATGTAAAGACATACCTTGAGGCTGCAAAGGCACCTCATGGGTGGCACTGGCTATCCTATTTAAACAAAGGCGATTATCTGAACTACGTGGGTATTGTTATACTTTCTGGGGTCACCGCCATATGCTTTCTGAGGATTGTCCCGGTCTTGCTTAAGAAAAACGACAAATTATATGCTGTTCTTTCCCTGATCCAGGCCATAATATTAATCTTTGCAGCAAGTGGGGTGATTAAAGTTGGGCATTGATTTATAAAAGCAAGGAGATAAAATTTAGCGTGTATTTTTATTTGCTGGATTCCTGCTCTTAGCGGTCCTCCTCTTGAAAAGATCTCCTGCTCCTCTGGATGCTAAAGTGGATGTGTAACCAAAAGAGAAAGGAGGGGCCATGAATAAAGGAAAAAGGCTTCTTATCATAGACGATGATCCTGATTTCAGAGAGGCCTTAAGGATCTCATTGGAGTCCTTGGGCTATGAGGTCTCTGTTGCAGGAGATTTGGATTCAGGTTACAAGGCCATCCACGATTTTCTGCCAGACCTTCTCATCTTGGATGTGATGATGGAACGTTTGGATGATGGCTTTCGCATGTGTTATGACCTAAAACACGATCCTTCATACAGAAACCTTCCTGTGGTGATAGTAACCTCTGTAACGCAGGCGACAGGCCTAAAGTTCAACCCAGAAACAGACGGTGAATATCTAGAAGCAGATGCATATTTCCAAAAGCCCGTTTCCATTGAGGAGCTTGTGGCAACCATCAAGAGGCTTTTGAAAGAATAGGCCAAAGGGTGTCCCAATGACTGATGTTCCTTCACCCACAAAGGTTTTGGTGATTGACGACGAAGAGGACATCAGAGACGCATGCAAGGCGGTCTTGGAAAAAGACGGGCTATGCGTCTTTACCGCCAGCGATGGAAAAGGAGGGATAGAGATATTTGGTAGGGAATTGCCTGCTGTTGTGCTGGTGGACCTGAAGATCCCTGGAATGAGTGGCCTTGAGGTGGTGGACCACATCAGAGGTGTGGATGAGACAGTGGTAAATGTGGTGATTACAGGCTATGGGACTGTGGAAAACGCAGTTGAAGCCATGAAAAAGGGTGTATATGAATTCCTTTCCAAGCCTTTCACACCAGACCAGTTGCGAATGGTGGTAAAAGGGGCTCTGGAAAGGTTTCGGATCCTTCACCACAACAAGGCCTTGGCAGAGGAAAGGGAGAGGATCAGAAGAAACCTGCTTTCATTGGTCTCCCACGAGCTCAGGTCCCCCATTGCAGTGGTCATCCAGTATTTAGATGTGCTCCTGGGAAAGATCGTAGGCGATCTCCCCCAACCTGCCCTTGATATCCTATCCAAGTGCAAGGACAGGCTGTCTGAGATGTTGGAACTCATCGGCAAATGGATCACCCTGGCCACCTTTGATGCATCCACATTAAAAGAGAGCTTTTCCACTGTGCAACTGGGAGAAATCGTAGAGGATGTAATCCAGTGCCTCAGGCCAGAGGCAGAAAGCATGGAGGTCTCGGTCAGTTTTAGTCCCCCCCAGGAATCCGTGACGGTGATGGGAAGCAGGGTAGCACTCTCAGAGGTCATCAGAAATATCGTCTCCAACGCCATAAAATACAACCGAAAGGGCGGCAGGGTAAGCATAGACCTGGCCCTTGACCATGACACTGCCGTCATGTCTGTAAAGGATACAGGCCCTGGTATTCCTGAAGAGCACCTCCAAAGGATATTCGATGAATTTTACAGGGTGGACGGAAGGAGAACTTCTCCTGTAAAGGGTTCAGGCCTTGGCCTGGCCATTGTGAAGAAATTAGTGGAAAGCCACGGAGGAAAGGTTCAGGTCTATTCAAAGGTGGGAGAAGGGTCCAATTTTATAGTTACCATCCCCATCTCCCAAAAAACACAATAACCCACCACAAAAAGGAGGGTTAAGACTATGGAACTCATTTTCAAGCCTGCTCTTGCAAGGATCGAAAGGATCTTGCCCCAGATCAAAAACCATAGACTCTTTCAACTGAGGTTTTTGGATGAAGAGGCACAGAAGGCCTTTCGCCACAAGCCAGGTCAGTTTGTGGAACTTAGCATATTTGGGGTTGGAGAGGCCCCTATTTCCATCTCCTCCCCACCCACAAGGCCGGGTGTGATAGAGATCTGTGTAAGAAAGGCGGGGAAGGTGACAGGAGCCCTATTTGAACTCCAGAAAGGTGACATAGTGGGTATCAGGGGTCCTTTTGGGAATCCCTTCCCCCTGGAGTTGTTTAAAGGAAAGGATATGCTCCTGGTTGCAGGTGGCTTAGGCATGGCACCCTTGAGAAGCTTGCTGTGGTCCATATTGGATGATAGGCAGAATTATGGCGATGTAATACTGATGTACGGTGCGAGAAATCCCGATGATATCCTCTTCAAATACGAACTCCTAAGCCTCATGAACCGCACAGATCTAAAATATCTGCTGAGTGTGGATGTGGATGAAGAGGGTATCTGGAAACAGTATGTGGGTGTTGTCACAGGATTATTTAAAGATGTTAAATTGAATCCCGAAACCACCTACTGTGCACTCTGTGGTCCTCCCATCATGTATAGATTTGTTATAATGGAGCTACTAAAGAGGGGGGTAAGAGAAAATCATATCTTTGCATCCTTGGAACGCATGATGAAGTGTGGGGTGGGTAAGTGTGGACACTGCACCATAGGGGAATTTTATTGTTGTACAGATGGCCCTGTGTTCAATTATTCCAATATAAAGCACATAAAGGAGGCCATATAATGAGAGTCTCAAGAGTAATCTGCCCTTTTTGCGGTTGTGGGTGTGCAATAGACCTTTATGTGGATGAGCAAGACAACATAGAATCAGTATCTCCTGTAAATAATCATCCTGTGAGCAGAGGCGCTTTATGTGTGAAAGGATGGCATGCCCACGAGTTCCTAAGGCATCCTCAAAGACTGAATACTCCCATAATCAAGACAGGTGGTTTGGCCAGAGAGGCCACATGGAACGAGGCCATGGTGCATGTGGCCGAGGGTTTGCTGAGGATAAAGGAGAAGTTCGGTCCTGACTCAATCGGTTTTTTATGTTCTGCCAAGGCAAGTAATGAAGAGAATTACCTACTCATGAAGCTTGCGAGGGCAGGGATAGGCACCAACAATGTGGATCACTGTGCCAGACTTTGACATTCCTCCACTGTGGCAGGTCTTGCCGCATCATTGGGCAGTGGGGCCATGACCAATTCTGTGGAGGAGATGGAGGATGCTGAGCTGTTTTTGGTGATAGGCTCCAACACCACAGAACAACATCCCATGATAGGTGGGAAGATAATAAGGGCCAAGATGAAAGGTGCGAGTCTCATAGTAGCAGACCCACGGAAGATCCCTTTGGCACGCTTAGCAGATATGCACATACAGCAAAAGGTAGGCTCTGATGTGGCCCTAATAAATGGAATGATATATGTGATAGTAAGGGATGGTTTAGAGGACAAGGCCTTCATCACAGAACGGACCCAGAACTTTGATGCCCTTTGGCAGGTACTTGAAAAATATACACCCCAAAGGGTATCCCAACTAACAGGCGTACCTTCCTCCCTAATAGAGGAGGCGGCTAAGGCCTATGCCAAAGCCTCCAAGGCCATGATCGTGTATGCAATGGGGATCACCCAGCATGTTTTTGGCACAAACAATGTAAGGGCGTTGGCAAACCTTGCCCTGGTCACAGGGCACCTTGGAAGGCCTCACACAGGTGTAAACCCTTTAAGGGGCCAAAACAATGTGCAAGGGGCCTGTGACATGGGAGGACTCCCCAATGTATTTTCTGGTTACCAGCCGGTTTCTGATAAGAATGTGAGGGAAAAGTTTGAAAAGGTCTGGGGTAGGTCACTCCCAGACAAACCCGGCCTCACCCTCACAGAGATGATCAAAAAAGCAGAGGAGGGTGAGCTCAAGGCATTGTTCATCATGGGAGAAAATCCCCTTGTAAGCGATCCGGATTCCAAACATGCCTTGAAGGCATTGAGAAGGCTTGAATTCCTGGTGGTGCAAGACATATTCCCAACCGAGACCTCGGAAATAGCCCATGTAATCCTGCCTGCCCAGGCATATGCTGAGAAAGAGGGATCCTATACCAACACAGAAAGGAGGGTACAGTTTTCCCAAAAGGTCCTGAGTCCCATCCCTGGTACAAGGCCCGACTGGGAGATCTTGTGCGACCTGGGAGAGAGACTTGGGGTCTCTATGAACTATGCCAACCCAAGGGATGTCTTAGAAGAGATCAACAAGATGACCCCATCCTATGCAGGTATCACGTATGAGAGAATCAAAGATTCCTTTGGGCTTCAATGGCCTTGCCCAAGCGCTTCACATCCTGGAACGCCATACCTATACAAAAATGGATTCCCTAAAGGAAAGGCAGAGTTTGTGGGTATTGAGGCAGCAGAGCTTCCCGAACCACCCTCGGAGGGTTATCCCTTTCTATTAACCACAGGCCGACTCTATGTGCACTACCACACCAGGACCATGACAAAGAGGATAGACCTCCTGGAGAGGGAAGGAGGCAAGCCATGCGTGGTTTTGAATCCCAAGGATGCAAAAAGACTGGGTGTTAGAGAAGGCATGGAGGTTGCCCTGGAGTCCAAAAGAGGTGAGCAGAGGAGATTGGCCAGGATTAGTGAAGAAGTGCCAGAAGGTGTTGTGTTCGCATCTTTTCACTACGGAGAAAGCAACATCAACCAGCTTACACTGCCCGAGTTTGACCCAATAGCAAAGATCCCCGAACTTAAAGCATGTGCTGTTAACATCAGGAGGGTGTCATGAAATCCATTTCAAAGAATGACTTAAAGCTTTTTTTGAGAGAAATGGCCTCCGAATATTCAGTAATTGCACCGATAAAATATGAGAATGGATCGGTTTCTTACGGGACATTTAAAGATGATGAGGAGATTGATTTGCTTCAAAAAACAGCCTCTCCCAAATTCACTCTATTTCCACATACGCAACAGATCCTGAAACTCAAACAAAATCAGATCTTTTTAGCCGACAACTCACAGAAAAGGTTTGTATTTGGAATAAGATCCTGTGACATGAGCGCAATAAACTACATGGATACATTTATGAGAAGAGATGGATTTGAAGATCCTCATTATGTAAACAGGAGGAATAAAACCATCTTTTGTGTTGTTGAATGTAATAATTTATTATCACCATCCTGTTTTTGCACCCTGATAGGAGTCAAGCCGTATATGGAAAGTGGATTTGATCTAAAAGCAGTTGAACTAAGCGAGACTTTTGTATTTGAATGTTCAGAAAAGTATCAAGATTTACTTCAATCCAAATTTTTTAGAGAGGTTACACAAAATGAAAAAGAAGAGTTAAATAACCTGAGGACTCAAATAAAACAAAATTTTCAAGAGACATTAAATCTAAAAGAACTCTCAGAAAAAGTTATCTTGGCCCAGGAAAACAGAGAAATTTACGAAGAGATGGCCTTGAGATGCATTGAGTGTGGATCTTGTATATATGTATGCCCCTCTTGCACTTGTTTTAATGTATATGACTTGATGGAAAAGGGAGAACCCACAAGATACCGAACATGGGATGCATGCCTTCATGAAGGATTTCAAAGGGAAGCCAGTGGCCATAACCCAAGGCCCACAAGGGGCTCCAGGCTTAAAAGAAGGGTGGAACATAAGTTGCTGTATGATCCAAAAAGGTTTAGTATGTACGGGTGCGTTGGATGTGGGAGGTGCCAAGATTCATGTCCTGTGAATCTTGGGATGTTGGATATCATCTCCCACATGTTGTCACAATAAACAAAGATGGAGGCATAAGATGGCTCATAAGATACTTATCATTGACGATGATCCGGATTTCGTAAGTGCCACAAAGATGGTATTGGAGTCGGGCGGTTATGAGGTGGTGGAAGCCTATAGCGGCAAAGAAGGGCTTTTGAAGTCAAAGGAAGAACAGCCTGACCTGTACATAATAGACCTCATGATGGAAACCTATAGCGAAGGGAGCAATGTGATAAAGGCATTACAGGAAGATCCACTCACAAAGGACAAGCCGAGGATCCTAATTACTGCCCTTGACCTAAAAGGTCCGTGGGATAACTATCCCCAGAACGAATGGCTTGGGTGTGAGGCGGTCTTACAAAAACCTGTATCTCCCCCCACCCTTTTGGAATTGATCTCCAGGGCGCTAAAGAAATAGTCTGGTTCAGATGTTAAAAAAGGCCCCCAAAGAGGACTTTAACATAACTCAGTTGGATCTCTTTGAGATCTTAAATCAGATGGGGGAATGGTGTTATATCAGAAATAAGCACTATGAGGTGGTTTATCAAAATCCCTCCATGAAAAGGGACTTGGGCATTTGGGAAGGGAGAAAATGCTACGAAATGATCTATGGTGCTCTTGCACCATGCCCCTGGTGTGACAACGAGTACTGGTTAAGTGGAAAGAGCCTAAAAAGACATTTTAGGGTAAAGAATGCTGATAAAATCATTACTTCCACTTTTATAGACCTATCCTTTGTCGGCGCGGATGACGGGTTATTAGTTATATCCCATGATGTAAGTGACCTCATCAAGGATATTGAACTCAAAGCTGAAAAGGAAAAGGTATACAGAAACCTTTTTGAACACCTCCCTTGTGGTGTATATGTTAGCACTTCATCTGGTAAATTTTTGGAAGTAAACCAAGCTCTTGTTAATATGCTTGGTTATTCTTCCAAAGAGGAACTGCTTTCAATAGATATAACAAAGGACCTTTACGTAGATCCCCATGAAAGGAAGATTTTTCAGGGAATAGTGGAAGCAAAAGGCTTCGTTGACGGATATGAACTCAATTTTAAGAAGAAGGACGGAAGCATAATAAATGTTATTTTGAGTAGCTATGTGACAGAAAAAACCGCCAATGGAGAAAAAACTTATCAAGGGATTATATTAGATGTGACACACATAAAGGAAATAGAAAAAAAGCTTTTTGCAAGAGATTTGTTTATGAAAAATGTGATAAATAGCAGCGCAGATGCTATTATAGTTGTTAACCTCGCAGGGAACATCTTATTGCTCAACCCTTCAGCATATGAATTGTTATCCATCCCCGCTGATTTTCCAAAAGGGGAATTAACCATCATTAGATTCATGAAAAAAGAAGACAGGAAAAGAATCTTAAGCTCCCTCGCGGCACAGAATTCCCAGGGCAGGTTAGGTCCTCTCAGGGTTGAACTTTTTGACCTAAGAGGCCAATCTGTGCCCGTGGAGCTTACCGCCTCCTTGGTGAGCCTTGAGACAGGGGAAAAAGGTTGCATGGCCATCCTCAGGGACCTGAGACCTTCCCTGGAATTACAGCAGACCCTTGAAAGGACGAAGACCCAGGCTGCCTTGTCTGAAAAGATGGCATCCATCGGTAGGCTGGCTGCTGGTGTTGCCCATGAGATCAATAACCCCTTGGGTGCAATCCTCATGCAGGCCTACTTGGCTTTGGAAAAAATGCCCCAGGACTCTTCAGCAGCACCCCACATCCAAAAGGTGATCAAACAGGCAGAGAGGTGTGCTGGGATTGTGAAAAAGCTCTTGGAGTTTGCAAGGGAGAGGGAACCTAAACAAACAAGCCTTAATGTAGGGCATGTGATCAACCAGGTCCTGGATTTCTTTGAGCACCATCCCCTATTCCACAATATCTCCATAACAAAACATATCCCTGAAGATCTACCTTCCATTAAAGGTGACCTTACCCAGCTCCAAGAGGTATTTTTGAATATAGTGGTGAATGCAGCAGAGGCCATGGAAGGCAAAGGCGAGCTTATAATTGAGGCCAAGCAGACCAACGGTTATGTGGAGGTGCGTATCTCAGACACAGGGCCTGGGGTGCCTGATTCCCTGAAGGAGCGCATCTTTGAACCCTTTTTTACTACAAAAGGAGACAAAAACGGCACTGGTTTAGGGCTTGCTGTGAGCCATGGCATAGTAACGGCCCACGGAGGAGAGATATTGGTAGGAGATCGCCCTGGTGGCGGAGCCTGCTTTTCTGTAAGGTTCCCCGTGGCAGTGGATGCTTAGGGAAGGAGTCTCCTTTTAGCCTTCCTCCATGATCTCCTTAGCAGTCTTGAACTCTCCCTCCTCTGCAAATGTGGTCGCCAGCATGGACTTTTGGATTTTGCTAAGGTGTGCCTCCTTGATCACCTTGATAAGGTTGTCCAGCTCCACAGGCTTTTGCAAGTATTCAAAGGCACCTAACCTTCTGGCTTCCTCTTCATCCTTTTCTGTTCCGTGACCCGTTAGGATAATCACCTGGACGTCTGGATAGTTCTTCTTTACCCTCCTTAGGACCTCGATACCGTCTATGCCTGGCATCCTTAGGTCCAATACCATCACATCAGGGATCTCGTTCTTCACCAGCTTCAAGGCCTCTTCACCATCCAGTGCAACAGATGATGCCAGATCTCTCATCTTAATCCTTTCTGCGAGGGCCTTTACAAACTCCTCTTCGTCATCCACCAGCAAGACCTTTATGTCCTTCATGGCTCCTCCTTACAAAAACCGCTTTTTAGCTGTATATCATCTGCAGCACCAAAACTCAAAGGATTTATTTGGTGTCTTTGTACGGGCTGTTCAAGATTCCCATCGCAGAGTCACGATCACCTTCCTCTAAAAATGCAATGGCTGCAAAGGATCTCTCCCATTGCCCCACACGTTCCTTAATACTCAAGGCCCTCTTGATGGAATCAATGAGCTGGCCTATGTCAATGGGCAGAAGGAATTCTCCCAACACACCCATCTTCACTGCTTCCACAGAAAGTTGTATATCCTTTGGATGATTCACCACCATCACATCCACTTCAGGCCGAATGCATTTCAACTTGGATAGAAAGCTGAGTCCTTCTGTCTTTAGCACATCAAGACACAGGATAACCATCCGAAGCCCTTTTCGCTTTAAAAGCCTAAAGGCAGAATCCAGATTAATGGGCTTCAAAAAACTGATGCCAAGGGAGTCAATTGTATCGGGAAGGGCCCCTATAACAGGCGAGCCAGGTCCCACCACTAAGACAAGATGCCCTGCCCTCCCCATGCCTATGACCTGACCACCACAAAGTGAAACTGAACGTTCCTCAATCCCACATCCTCCAGGAACCCTTCCAGAGTTACTTCAGTTTCTCTCTTTCTTTGGGTCCCTAAGATCCTCAATGCCTCATCCTGCAGCCCTTCCTCTGCAAAGGCTTGTGCAACAAAGTAACTTCTGATCCTTTCAAGGATGCCAAGTGGCCTTTTTGCGCCGGGATACAGCTCCTTTGCCGTCTCCCACTCTCCTGCCTCGGAAAAGGTAACTGCTGACATTAGTCTTTCAAAGGTTTTTAGTTCCATTGCACACCTCCTTTTTGATACCTTAAATAGCAAGGACTATGCCCAGCATCAAAAGGCCTAAATTCCAATATGGGGCGGCCTAACAGTACAAATTGAAACTCTTTTGTGAATCCATGTGAAACTTTTTGAAACATATTGCCATCCAAAACTCCGGTTCATTCTTTGCTTGTGCCTTTTGGCATAGGGTTATATTCCATTTCTGGTGTAAATCTTCCATTACAGGAAACCGATTCATCATCTATCCAGAGAGACTCCTCAAAGGGGGCCTTTGTGCGTTTGAAAGACCCCTCAGGGTTACGAAAGACCGGGCTTCCCTCTATTCCTTTCCCTCAAAGACCACTATTAATGAACTGCTTTTAAGATCAAGGGTAATCCTGAGGCCCAGATCCCCGGCAACCTCTGAAAGGCTTTGAAAGCCCTCGGTCTTATCTATACAATCCATATTTCCCTTTTCCAAGGTGCCTGCCACCTCAATATGGTCCTTGGACTTGGAGGCCGTGATCTTTATTAAAGAGCCTTTTAAGGAGGCCTCCAACAAGGCCTGTATCAACATGAAGATCACCATATACACCCTGAATGGGAAGGCACTTACAGATATCGGGATCTCCTTTTTCTCCAAGGTGAGTGTGGTCTGCCTCTGCCTTGCCATCCTCTGGCATAAGGCTATCATCACCGAAATGGCATCCCACAGATCCACGTTATTGCTTATGGAATCAACCGTGTGGGAAAACCTGTTGAGGCAGGAGATCACCGTGTCTCCCTTTTTTACTTGGTCTGAGATGGCATGCAAGGATTCCTTTATCCTTTTGTTGTAAGTATGGCCTTCTTTCTCACCCAAGGCCAGCAGGTCTTCCATCAGGCCGGCACATTCCTTTATGGATGCAAACACATTCTTGAGTTCATGGGTTGCACTTGCGGTTATCTTTGAAAAGAGTTCCAGTTCTTTCATCTCTCACCCTTCAAAGAAGACTGGATCTTGGAAACAAGCTCCTCTATATCAACGGGCTTTATCAGATAGTCAAAGGCCCCCATCTCCATGCCTTTCATCCCATCCTGGGTAGATCCATGGCCTGTAAGCAAGATTACAGGGGTATCGGGGTATTCCTTTCTCATCAATGCCAGCAGATCAAATCCACTCACACCCGGCATGATGACGTCCAGTACTACAACCTCTGGTGCAAACTCAGGGATCATGGCCAACCCGGCCTCTCCTGATGTGGCAAATCTGCAGTCAAAACCTCTTAAGACGAGCCTTTCGGAGAGGGTACTTACAAACTCCTCCTCGTCGTCTATCAATAAAACCCTTTTACTCATAGCTTGCTCCTTCCTTTGATTTTATAGGCAGATACACATAAAAGGTGCTCCCCACCCCCTCTTTACTCTCTACCCTGATATCCCCTCCCAGCTTGGTCACGATCCCATAGGTAATGGGAAGACCTAAACCAGTGCCGTACCCTTTTTTGGTTGTAAAAAATGGCTCAAATATGTGTCTTAAGGTCTCCTCAGACATCCCAACACCGTTATCTTTTATGGCAACACCTACGGTTTCAGGATTTTCAACCCATGTGGTTACAGTAATTGTACCGTCAGTTCCGGTTATTGCCTGAATGGCATTGGTCAGTATATTGAGAAAAACTTGCTGTAGTTGGCCCCTGTCGCTATAAATTGAAGGCAGCTTCTCGTCCAGTTGAAGATCAATTGAAACATTTTTGTACATAGCCTCTTTAGCTACAAAGTCAATTACTTCCTTTATCAGGCTATTTAAATCTACTTTTTCCAAAGTAACATCCATTTTTTTGGCAAAGCCAAGCAACCTGTGGGTTATAGTCTTGCACCTTTCCACTGAAGACTTAATACCGGCTATAAGCTTAAGGAACTTATCCTTTTCTGGAAAGGAATCATACCTCGTCATAAGATCCATAATAAGCCCAGCTTTCTCATTGATTATCGAAAGAGGGTTGTTTATTTCATGTGCAACTCCGGCTGCCAACCTACCAATGGAAGAAAGTTTATGGGAATGTTCCAGTTCTCGAAAAGCCATTTCTCTTTTTCTATCCGACTCCATCAGATTCCTAACCATTGTATCAGTAATCCTAAAAATTACAAACAATATGATTACCAGGCTCACTAAGTAAGTAATCAACATATCTGTCCTAATACTTACCCACTTCTTCATGATGAGCGCCTTTGGAATTACGACAACCAAAGAAAAATCAGTATTTGTTATGGGACAAAACCTGATAATGTAGTCCTTGTCATCGGTGTGGCTGTATTCCTTTGATGTACTCATGTAAACGCCAGTTGGCACCTCGAATGGTACCCTATTAAGAATATCACCAAACACTTTACTCCTGGTTTGTAATATGCCTTCCTTATTTAATACGAATGCATCTATATCAGGTCCAAGCCCCATACTTGCAATTATTTCCTCAAACCTGGAGGTATTGAAAGTTGCCCTTAGTATCCACGACTCTCCTGTGGCTTGACGTTTTAACACCGACATGGAAAAATGTGGAAACTTCCTATAGCCAAGGAAAACATTGGAAATATGTGAACCGTTAATAAGTACTTCCTGAAACCATTCTTGGGCTATGTACTCCTTGCCCCTAAGGTCATAGGGCCCTGCATATGTCACCTGAACCCCTGTGTCGCCTTTTATGAGGCCTAAGTCCACAAATCCACCAAATTCAGATCTCAACAAGTTAAGGATCTGTTCAAGGGTTTTATTGTCACAGAGAGCTGAAACATCGTGCATAGAGGCAATTAATCTTAGAAGGTTCAGCCTTTCCTCAAGAAACAATTGAAATGAATGCCTTGTTTTAATTGCAAGATTATCTATTAGGGTAATTGCTTCCGTTAGCGAGACCTTACGATATTGGGAAAATGCAAAGAAGGTCATGAGAGTAAGAGGAACTAAAGAAACTATGAGCATCACTACTCTCAGGTTCTTTAGCATTTTTCTATATCTATTAGGCATCTCTCCCGCTGGTGATACAAAGGGCTTAGATAAAATGCTTCTTATTGATAGTTCATCCTTGGTATTCATGGCCGACCATATCTCCGGTTTTCAATTCTCCTTTCAAATATCTTTCCACCACATCAGGCACTTTGCCTATTACATTATCTATAACTTCCACATTTTTCCACTCAAGATATCTCAAAAATTCTTCCTCTATTCCACCACAAATTACCGTTTTCACGCCTTCTTTCAGTACGAACTGGCAAAATTCCTCCGATGAGGCCTGTGGCAGCACAAAGAGGCGCTCGTCTTCTTTTTTCCCGTTTTCCACCAATACCAACACCACCTCTGAGGTCAAATCAACCCTTGGGGCCACACTTTGGCCATATATGGGTATGGCAATGGTTATGTGATTCATGCTACTAAATCCCGTATTCTTTCATCTTTCTCCACAAGGTGCTTCTGCCCCATCCCAACAGTTCTGCAGCCTTGCTTTTCTTTCCCTTTGCCTTCAATAAGGCCTCCAGGATCATTACCTTTTCCATCTCTGTCCAGTTATTGCTTCCTTGAACCCTTTCCAACATCTGGGAGGCCACAATTTGAGGCGCACCAGGCTCTTCCCTCTTTCCTTCCAATAAATAGGTGGGAAGGTGGCTGGGCGATATAGTGGGACCATCGCATATGGTGACGGCATATTCAATTATGTTTCTTAGCTCCCTCACATTACCTGGAAATTCATAGGATCTGAGTATATCCCACGCCTCGTTACTGAGGCCTTTTATGCCTTTTCTAGCCTTCAGAGACAAATGTTTTACAAAGTAATCCACTAAAAGCTTCAGATCCTCTCCCCTTTCCCTCAAGGGTGGAAGGTGAAGTCTTAAGACATTTAGTCTATAAAGTAGGTCTTGCCTAAATCTCCCTTCCTTTGCCATGCCCTCCAGATCCCTATGGGTGGCAGCTATGATCCTCACATTTGCCTTAAAACCCTTTGAACCGCCCAAGGGATAGATCACCTTGTCATCCAAGAAGGTTAAAAGCTTTACCTGCAATGGTAGTGGTAGGTCACCTATCTCTGTCAGATACAAGGTACCGTTGTGGGCCAGCCTAAACCTACCTGGCTTTGCCTCCACAGCTCCTGTAAAGGCACCCTTTTCGTGGCCAAACAACTCCGATTCCAAGAGTGTATCTGGGACTGCCCCGCAATTTACCTTTACAAATGGACCTTTGGATCTGGGAGAGGCCATGTGGATGGCCTCTGCCAAAAGGTCCTTGCCCGTACCGGTCTCTCCTGTGATGAGAACAGGAGAGTCTGTATCAGCCACAAGGGGGAGTAACCTAAAGATGTTCTCCATTCCAGGGGATTTTCCTATGATGTTCCCAAACCTATAGGACCTATCCCACTGGGCACTCTTTCCTATTGAATGTCGCAGGTCTTCTACGCACTCGATATATCCAACCACTTCACCCCTTTCACCAAGGATGGGAGAAAAGGTAACCCTTAAAGGGATTCGCTTCCGAAAAAAAGAAATGGTATCTGACTCAAAGCACACCTCCTTCAGGTCTTCTCCCTGCTGATCCAAAGGGCATTCCCCAAAGCAGGCCTTCTGCCTCAGAATATTAAAACATTTCAGCCCTTGCACCCTGCTTCTATCCCAACCGCTAAGGCCTTCTAAGGCCCTGTTCATAAACACAACCCTTTTGGAAGTGTCAATCAGACAGATCCCCATTGGAATGGCATCCAGAAGATCAAAGGTAGGTTTTAGGGTTCCCATTACCTTATGCCTCACGATGAAAAACTCCAAATGCAAAAAATTGAAACATCAGGCCTTCATCTTGGCATTTTAAGTTCGTTTCCATTGGGTTACATAATCCCAAAATGTTTCCAAACGTGTCAAGGGATATTTACAGGAATCTTAATTCCACCTTGGCCACTTCGTAGGTGGCCACTTGCGAAGTGGAAAACCCCACCTTGGCTAAAGAGGAGTTATAGGGTGTTCAATACCTAATAAGTGGCTGAAATCCTCGGGGTTGGTGAGTATTAGAAAGGCAAAGGCAAGGGCATAAAGGAACTTGAGCATCCTCGCAGGAAGATTCAAGCCTTAAGGTATGGGATTTCAAGGACTTGTCTCCGCCTGAAAGAGCGTTACTAATCCGTTATCATCGGGTATGCAAAGGACCCAGGCCAAGTGAGGAGGATCTGGCCAGCTTCACATGAGGCCCAGATCCTTTAATTGGTCAGTCCATGCCTCTTTACCCAATCACCTGCCTCAATGGGGCTCAAGAAAATCTCTGCACCTGCTTCCTTTAACACCTGCACCTTTCTCTCCCAGCTTCCCGCATCTCCCCTTATCATTGCCCCTGCATGACCCATCCGTTTCCCAGGTGGGGCCAACCTACCTGCTATGTAGGCACCCACAGGCTTTTTCATGGCCCTGATAAAATCTGCTGCCATCTCTTCCTGGAAGCCTCCCACCTCTCCCACTATTATCACACCTTCTGTCCTGGGATCCTCTTCAAAGAGCTGCAGTATATCCACCAGGTTGGTGAGTACCACAGGATCCGCGCCCATCCCAATTACCACGCTCTGGCCTGCTCCGTTGTCGCTCAGGATGCCTGCAAATTCATAGGATAGTGTGCCGCTCCTGGATACGATGGCCACCTTCCCCTGCCTAAACAAAGAGGCAGGCATGATCCCCATCTTACCCTTGTTGGGCACGAGGATGCCAGGAGTTGTGGGCCCTATTGCCAAGCAGTTGTTTTTCTTGGCATATTCCCTCATCTTCATCACATCATGCACAGGCACATGTTCTGGGACAACTACAATGAGTTTGATCCCTGCTGAAACCGTCTCAAGGAATGCATCCATTACTCCCATTGCAGGCACAAAGAACACGGAGGCATTGGCCCCTGTTTTCTCCACCGCCTCTTTGACCGTATCAAACACAGGCACCCCAAACACCTCTTCCCCGCCTTTTCCCGGGGTAACACCTGCCACCACCTTTGTGTGGTATTCAAGCATGTACTTGGTCTGAACCTTTCCAATCCTTCCTGTGATACCCTGGACCAAGACCCTTGTGTCTTCTGAGATGAGCATTCCTACCTTTCCTCCTTCCCTGTTAGGATCTGGTACAGTCTTTCCACTGCCTTTTCCGTGGCCGTCTCAGTCACAACGTGAATCCCTCCCTCTTTTAATATCTCCCAGGTCTCTGCCTGTCTATTTCCCAGGGCCTTTGCCACAATGGGTATGTTAAGCCCTCTCTCTTTTATGAACCTCACTACGCCCTTTGCTCCTTCGTGGATGGGATTTATCCCACCGTAGACGTTTATGAGGATTGCCCGAAGGTTTGGCTTCTGTGTTACCAAGTCCATGCACTTGTACAATAGATCCTCAGTGATACCTCCCCCTGTCTCAAGGAAGTTTGCAGGCCTAAGCTTGGAACCGATTATATCCATACTGGTCATTCCAAGGCCTGCACCTGAGGATATGATTCCCACATCCCCTTCCAGGTCCACATAGGTTACACCGATCTCACGGCCCTTTCTCTCCAAGGGATTTTTTATGCGTGAGGTGGGACTGGGCACCTCCTTGCCCAATCTCTTTAAGGCGGAATTATCCAATTCCAAGACCGCATCCAATGCAGACACACTGCCGTCCTCAAGGACTGCCACGGGGTTGATCTCTGCTATGAGTGCCTGGTAATCATAAAACACCCTTACAAGTCCGTGGATCACCTTGGCTAAGTTGATCAAGGTGGCACCCCCATACCCCAAATCCCTTGCAAGGTTCCTGGCCTGGAAGGCATACATACCGTCAAACACAGGGAGGGGAAAGGAGATGATGGCCGTGGGATCCTCTTTTGCAAGCCTTTCCACATTAACCCCACCCCTCTTGGATAGCAACAACACAGGTCTTCCTTCGTAACCATCCACGGTCACACCCAAATAGATCTCATCTTTTACAGGGAGCTTTTCCTCCACCAGGATCTCCTCTGGCAAAAGGCCCTTTATCTCCTTTGAAAAGAGTTCTTTTGCCTTGGCCTCCACCTCTTCTTGGGAATTACAGACCACTATCCCGCCTGCCAAACCCCTTCCACCCACCAGCACTTGTGCCTTTAAAACCACAGGCAGACCAAGCTCCACAGAGGCCTCTTTGGCCTCCTTTGGCCCTTTCACCACCCTGCCCTTTGGCACTGGTATCTCATATTCCCTAAAGATGCGCTTTGCCTCGAATTCATGTAGCCTCATAAGCCGTAACCTTTCCCCTAAGAAGAATTTTTCCTTGACATTGGCGCTATATAAGTAAAACTTAGCCCTTGTTCAACCTTTTTTAGCTGGACTACTTTTGCTCTCTACCTTAAAGGGCTCCAGAACTCAGTTAAATCAATAGATGGGCCGATATATTAAACCTTTGAGGGCTAAGTGTTTAAACAAGAAATTCTTCAAAAGGGCCATGGATAAATAGGCCATAAGATTCATTTGGGAGGAGATCAAGATGGCGGTCAAGACAAAACAGGAGTATTTGGATTCAATCGCACAGATGAAGCCCACTGTCTACATGTTTGGCCAAAAGGTGGAAAATGTCCTGGACAATCCGAGGCTAAGGGCTGGGATAGAGGCCACTGCTGCAACTTACGAGATTGCCGAAGTGGACGAATACAAGTATCTCATCATAACTAAGAGTCCATTTATTGATGAACCTGTTAACCGCTTCACCCTTCCCCCTTGCTCCATAGAGGACCTGGTGGCAAGGGTTAAGGTGAACAGGGCACTGGGTAATTATGTGGGAACCTGTCACCAAAGGTGTACCGGTCTGGATTGCCTCAGTACGCTTTCCATTGTGACCTACAACATTGACCAGAAGTATGGCACCAGTTACTACAAGAATTTCATAGAGTTCTTAAAGCACATGCAAAGAAACGATTTGGTGGGAAATGCAGGGGTTACAGATCCAAAGGGTGATAGGTCCAAGGGGCCTTCTGACCAGGCGGATAAGGATATGTACCTTCGGGTGGTGGAAAAGAGGTCTGAGGGCATTGTGGTAAGGGGAGCAAAGGTGCACCAAACAGGATCCCTTTCGTCCCATGAGATAATAGTGTTGCCCACAAGGGCCCTTAGAAAGGGAGATGAGGAGTATGCCGTGGCCTTTGCGATCCCTTCAGATACTCCAGGCCTTATCCATGTTGTGGGGAGATCCAGCTTGGATAAAAGGGAGATAGATGGCTTTGACATCGGGAACATTCGTTATTCCAAATATTGCCCCACCCTCATCTTCAACGATGTATTTGTGCCATGGGAGAGGGTCTTCATGTGCGGAGAGGTGGAGTTTGCCTCTGAGATGGTTTTGAGATTTTCAGCCTTCCACAGACAGAGCCATGGTGGGTGCAAGGCGGGAAACATAGACATTATGATAGGCACTGCCCTTACACTCATGGACTTCAATGGCACCTCAGGCGCAAGCCATCTAAAACAGAAGGTCATTGACATGATCCACAGGGCAGAAACCCTGTATGGGTGCTGCCTTGCCGCATCTTATGAGGGGAAAAGGGAGCCCTCTGGCACATACTACATCAACACCGCACTGGCCAATGCCTCCAAGATCCACGAAGGGAAGGAGCTGGTGGAGTGCATAAGGCTCATGGTAGACATCTGCGGTGGTTTTGTGGCAGATCTTCCCTCTGACAAGGATCTCCAAAATCCAGAGATAGGGCCATTACTCAAGAAGTACCTAAAGGCAGTGGATAATGTGCCTGTGGAGCATAGGGTCAAGATGTATCGGTTGGCTGAGAAATTGGCCATGGAAAGTGCTGATGTGATTTCAGACATACACGGAGGCGGTTCTCCCGAAGCACACAGGATTACCATCCTCAGGGAGACGGACCTGGAAAAGAAGAAGAAGGCAGCCATGAGACTCGCAGGGATCCTTTAATCAGAATCCCTTAGGAGACGGTAATGACAGGCAATGGCCAATACGATGTGGTGATTGTGGGCGCTGGGGTGGTGGGTTGTGCCATCGCAAGGGAGCTCTCCAAATATCAGCTTAGAATCCTTGTGGTGGAAAAGGAATTGGATGTTGGCATGGGCACCAGTTCCAGAAACAGCGGGGTCATCCATTCGGGTATCCATTATGCACCGGGTAGCCTAAGGGCAAGGCTAAATGTTCAGGGCAATGCCATGTTTGAAAGGCTTTGCCGTGCCTTGAAGGTGAAGATGAACTACATAGGAAAGCTCACCGTTGCCCAGGATGATGAAGAGATAGAGACCCTATACCGGCTAAAAGAACAAGGTGAAGCCAATGGAGTGCCTGGTATGGAGATACTCCCACCACACAAAATGCAGGCCATTCAACCAGGTGTGCAGGGAAAGCTGGCGCTCTACACACCTTCCACTGGCATTGTGTGTCCTTATACCTTCACCATCAGACTTGCAGAATCAGCTCACATAAACGGAGTAGAGTTCCTTTTGGCTGCAAAGGTAACGGGTATCACAGTAAATAAAGGTCTGTTCCATATCACCACACACAAGGGTCACAAAATCTCTGGCCGTGTGCTCATAAACTCGGCAGGCCTTTACTCTGATGCCATCTGCAGGATGCTTGGAATAGATGAATACAAGATCTATCCCTGTAGGGGTGAATACCTGATCCTGGACAAGAGGTTTGGCCATTATCTCAATGCATTGGTATATCCGGCTCCCCACCACGGAAAGGCAGGCCTGGGAATACACCTGACCAAGACCGTTGACGAAAACATACTCATAGGCCCCAGTAATGAATATGTGGAAGAAGCAGATGATTATAGGACCACACGGGAGATAATGGGGCTATTGATAGAAGAGGGAAGAAGGCTTTTGCCAGGCCTTGCCACCTCCGATGTGATAAGGTCCTTTTCGGGATTGCGCGCAAAACAAACCCCACCCCAGGTGGGCGGCTTCAAGGACTTTGTGATAGAGAGGAGAAGGGATTATCCCAATTTTATTAACCTTGTGGGTATTGAAAGTCCTGGCCTCACCTCCTCCCCTGCCATTGCAGTCATGGTAAGGGATCTGGTGGCAGAGGTTTTGTTTTTGAACGAAAAACCGGGATTTAAGGAGGAGCTTCCAGGACTCTTGGGTTATTTTCACGAACAACCCCAGGAGCTCAAAAGGGAACTCATATCCCAAGACAAGGACTATGGCGAGGTGATCTGCAGGTGCGAAGGCATCACCAAAAAGGAGGTAATGGATGCCTTCCAAAATCCGCTGGGTGTGAGGACCTTGGCCGGGCTGAAGTACAGGGCCAGGGTGATGATGGGAAGGTGTCAGGGAGGCTTTTGCCTGCCCAGGATCGTGGAACTCCTGCGGAGGGAATTTGGAATCAAGCCACAGGAGCTACTGCTACATAGTGAAGGTTCTTACCTATTTACGGGGAATGTGAGGTAAGGGGTGGTTTCCAAGGGTGAGATAGAAAGGGATGTGGTTGTAATAGGCGGTGGCCCTGCAGGCCTTGCAGCAGCCATCTCTGCAAAGGAGGCAGGGGCAAAGAAGGTGTTACTCGTCGAAAGGGACAAGAGGTTAGGTGGAATCCTCAATCAATGCATACACGATGGCTTCGGCCTCCATTGGTTTAAGGAGGCCTTAAGCGGCCCTGAATATGCCCATAGATTCATTGAGAAGGCAGACCAGGTTGGGGTGGAGGTGATGCTCTCCAGCATGGTCATGGCAATGGAGCCAGATCTTCGGATCCAATTGAGTTCAAAAGAGGGGCTTTTGAGTGTAAAGGCCAAGGCCATTGTACTTGCCATGGGATGCAGGGAAAGGACCCAAGGGGCAATAATGTTGCCCGGCACAAGGCCTGCAGGGATTTACACCGCAGGAGCTGCTCAGAATCTCATAAATCTACAAAACATCATGGTGGGGAAAAAGGCCGTCATAATGGGCTCTGGAGATATAGGCCTGATCATGGCAAGGAGGCTCACCTTGGAGGGATGTGAGGTGGTAGGGGTCTACGAGATCCTGCCCTATCCCAGCGGTCTTCCCAGAAACATCCAACAATGTCTTGTGGACTATGCTATACCTTTGCACCTCTCCAACACAGTAATAGAACTACACGGCCAGAACAGGCTTAGGGGTGTTACTGTGGCACAGGTGGACGAAATGAGGCAACCCATCAAAGGGACAGAGAGGTTTGTGGAGTGTGACACCCTCTTATTGTCCGTTGGACTAATCCCTGAAAATGAACTTTCCCGTAGCGCAGGTGTGGTGTTGGACCCTGTTTCAGGTGGGCCAGTTGTGGACGACACATACCAGACCTCCATGGAAGGTATATTTTCCTGTGGCAATGTGCTACATGTACACGACCTTGTGGACCATGTGTCAGAGGAAGCGGAGAGGGCAGGCAGATTTGCAGCAAGACTTGCCACGGGAGAGCAAAGACCTGCAAGGGAATTTATACCCATAAGGCCTGCCAATGGGGTGAGGTACTGCCTTCCCCAAAGGGTTTCAGGAGGTGGGGATTTTATACTTTCGCTGAGGGTGATATCTCCCGTGAGGGACAAAAGGATCGTGGTCCGGGATCAAACGGGCAAGAGGCTCGTCTCAAAGACCTATTTTAGGTTGCACCCAGCTGTGATGATAAGGATCCCTGTGAAGGCAGAGAAACTTGCCAAGGTGAAGGTCTTGGAGGTGGAGGTGACGGAATGAGAAAGAGACTCATCTGTGTAATCTGCCCCAATGGCTGTGAGCTGGAGGTGGAATACGAGATCCCAGATGGAAAGATCTCTGTAAAAGGCATATCAGGAGAGCTTTGCAAGAAAGGGCCAAAATGGGCAGAGAGGGAATTGGTTTCGCCTGTGAGGACTGTTTGTAGTAGCGTGTTTGTTGAAGGGGGGGAATTACCCCTGGTAAGTATTCGTACACAAACTCCCATACCCCTTGAAAGGATTAGGGATCTCATGGAGGAGATAAAGGCCTTGAAGGTAAAGGCGCCTGTTAAGATGGGCCAGGTGCTCTTGGAAAACCCAAAGGGGATGAATACAAAGATAATCGCCACAAGGGAGGTGAGGGCAGTTCCTTAAAATTACCCAGTTGGGAACTTGGGTTTCACAAGAAAATATTCTGCTCCTTGTACATCAGCCTTTCACATGCCTTGCCGAGACAGCTTTTACAATTGAGGTTGGGTGCTTAGAAATTTCTGAGGTTTTTAAAGGGATAAGACACCCTTTTATTTCCAAAGGGCTTCCCTCCCTCCCCATTTTTTAGTGTTGCATCCTATGATCCTTGGGCCCAAACTTTTAGGAGGAGGCCCCCTTTGCTTCCAAGAGTTCCTTTAACTCAGAGCCTTCCAACTTTTCCCGCTCAAGGAGCAGCTGAGCCCCTTTTTTTAAGACATCCATCTTGGATTTGAGGATCTCCAAGGCCCTTTTGTATTGCTCATCTATGATCTGTTTCACCTCTTTGTCCACCTGTTCCATGGTGGCTTCACTGAATTCCCCTCTCTCCCAATTTAACGGCTCCAAAAACAAGGCCTTTCTCCTGGATGCCAGATACACTTGTCCAATATTCTTGCTCATCCCATATTCCATGACCATGGACCTTGCAATGTCTGTAGCCCTTGAGAGATCGTTATGGGCACCTGTGGATATGTCCCCAAAGATAAGCTCCTCTGCTGCCCTTCCACCCAAGAGCACTGCTATCTTGTTTTCCAGTTCTGTCTTGTTCATCAGGAACCTGTCCTCTGTGGGCACTTGCATGGTATAGCCCAGGGCAGCTATGCCCCTTGGGATGATTGATATCTTCTGTACAGGGTCTGTTCCAGGCAGGCAGAGGGCAACAAGGGCATGTCCCACTTCGTGGTGAGCCACGATCTCCCTTTCCTTTTGATTTATAACCCTATTTTTCTTTTCAAGGCCTGCCACTACCCTTTCCACTGCCTCTTCAAATTCCTGCATCTCCACCTGTTTTTTCCCTCTCCTTACTGCCAACAATGCTGCCTCGTTAACAACATTGGCAAGATCTGCTCCCACCATGCCAGAGGTCATTCCTGCCAACCTTTCCACGTCCACATCCGGGGCATACTTCACCTTCTTGAGATGCACCTTGAGGATCTCCTCCCTTCCTTTTTTGTCAGGCCTGTCCACAAGTATCTGGCGGTCAAATCTGCCGGGTCTTAGGAGGGCAGGATCCAGTATTTCAGGCCTATTGGTAGCAGCCATGATAATTACACCCACCTTTGGGTCAAAGCCGTCCATCTCCACGAGGAGCTGGTTGAGGGTTTGCTCCCTTTCATCATGGCCACCCACAGCTCCTATTCCTCTTGCCTTCCCAAGGGCATCCAATTCGTCAATGAATATTATGCAAGGTGCCTTCTGTCTTGCCTGTTGAAATAGGTCCCTAACCCTTGCCGCACCCAAGCCCACAAACATCTCAACAAACTCAGAGCCGCTGATACTAAAAAAAGGCACCTTACTTTCCCCTGCCACTGCCTTGGCAAGGAGCGTCTTCCCTGTTCCAGGCGGGCCTACCAAAAGTATTCCCTTTGGCATCCTTCCCCCCAGTTCTGTAAATTTTTCAGGGCTTTTCAAAAACTCTATAACTTCCTTTAGTTCCTCTTTTGCCTCGTCCACGCCCGCCACATCATCAAAGGTGATTCCCAGATCCTCTTCCATGTAGATCTTGGCCTTCTTTCCCAAGGCCAAAAAACCCTGTGCCTGACCTGCCATTCGCTTCATAAGCAGGTACCAAACCCCAAAGAACAACAGTATGGGCAAAACCCAGGAGAGGATATCACGCATTAAGGTGCTTTGGACCTCACCCTTAAAGGTGACATTATACTGGGCCAGAAGGTTACTCAACTCAGGATCCACCCTAATTGTCTTGAAGAGCTGAGGCCTATCTGGGTGTTGAGGGTCTAAGAAGGCCTTTCCCTGGATCATATTCTCCGAAATGGCCACTTCGGTGACCTTGTTGCTTTTTAGCAATTCCAAGAACTTGCTATAGGGTATGGTAGTAATGGAAAACAAGGATACCAGGTATTGCTGAAGCAAAAGTACAGCCCAGATTCCCAGCAGTACATACCATATGGAGAATTTATGATGCTTTTCCATGGCAAGCCTCCTTTATTTTGCATAAAAGATAACAGAAAATTCGGCAATATCAATACGGAATCGTGGGATTTTACTTGTGCCTATTTTTTGAACTAAGCGTCCTTTTGTTTGTGATTAAGCCACTTATTTTTCTCTAAAATAACGAGGGCCAAGGATCAGAAGAATAATGGTAAGGAAGGTTACGGCCTCTCCTAAGAAATTGGGAAAACCCTTTTTGAACTCTAACCTCACCTTCTCTTTTGTGGGGTAAACCATCATAAAGGATGGAGCAATGTGATATATTTTTTCAGCTCCCTCTACCTTCCAATTGGGATGATATGACATTTTTATGATATGTGGATGATTCAAAAGAGTAGTCTCAAATTCTATAGATTCATTTCCAACGGTTTCCTTAATAACATAATTGAGTCTGTCCAAAGCTATTTTAGGCAGGTTTTGAACATCATCTGTTTTATACTTGAATTTTGTCATGTCAGAATCATCATGCATTTTTACCAAAGGGACCAATAAGCTGGTACCGTTTTTGAACCACTCATAAAACTCCTTTTTCCAGCTCTTTTTAGTATACAAAACAGGTTCGTAATTGGCCGGACTGACAATGTGAGGTCTTGAATTCCTTATCTTGTAAAGCGCAATATCCCCAAATTCCTTTTGAAGCTCTATTTCTTGGGAATTTCTTATGGCATTTTTTACTTCATTGGAGATTGCAATTAGTTGTGTCACCCCAAACATCTCCAAGTGCTTGACAGCCATGGGTATGTTAATTGAGGTTATGGGATATTCTGGAAATGGGGCTGAAGGACTCTTGGATATCTCGGCCTGGATTAAGAATACAAAGGGAGCAGTTATAGAGGATTGCATGTAGAGGCCTTCTAAGGTTTCCCTTTTGGCAAACATATATAGGGACTCAAAGACCCTCATGGTGCCATAACGGTCATATGCCGCTGAATTTTCATAGGCAACTCTTCCAGGTCCTGTGGACCTCAAAAATGAAAATATTTCCTGAGCCTGTGCCCAGGTTTGTTTGCCTTCAAAACCAGAGTAGTTCCATTTTACCCAGTGTTTGATGTAGGTAGTGTTGTGACTTATCCAATATAGTGACGCAACTCCCACTATTACAGGTAGGGCAAAGGACGATTTTGGCCACCTGTTTAGCGGTACAAAGGCAGTGGCTGCTGAAATGGTTACGAAGAATTGGGCAAAGGATAGGAATCTTATATCTGCAAGTCCTAAATCATAAGCAAAAAAATATCCTACAACTGTTAGGACAAGGCAAAATAAGAAAAAATATGATCTTTTGTCTTTAAAGTTAAGCCCTATGCCAATGCCAGCAAGGACATAGAAAGGAATCAGTACAGGTGGAAATATCTCCCAGAGTGAGGCAAAGAACCACTTGTGCCTCCATGGTGTTGCCCAAGGGATGTTGAAAAGAAAGGGAATAAACCAAAATGACATCAATAATACACCCAAAAGATACACCTTGAAAAGATAAATGAAGTTCTTGATGATATTTCTGCTCACAAGAAAAAATGGACATATTGCAGTGAGTGTGAAAAGTGTATATCCATGAGATAGTCCCATTAGGGCGATTAAGATGCCGTTCAATACAACAAATCTATTTTCTTTTATGCCTTTGTATAAGCTTCCCAGGACAAAAACAAATATTGCAAAGCTCAATGAAAATGAAAACTCACCTGCAAGAGTACTTGGAATGTTCCCTCCCCACATGGAGTTTTTCTCATTAAATAGAAAAGCCAAGGCACAAAAGGAGGCTATTATGGGAACAGGAAACCTGTAATTCAAATTCCTAAACAGGAAATAAACACTTATGGGTAGGAGGAAGGTTCCCAGCAGGGTTACTAATTTAAAGCTTATTTCCAAGGGAATGATGTATCCAAAGATTGCCATGATTAGAAAGGGCAATGGGAAGTAGTGGTAAAAAAGTGGGAAGCCTGCATAGTTGGCTTTGAGCCATCCCATTATCTTGAAACGGGGAAGCAACTCTTCCTTTAGGTACAGTGCGGTGTAATAGTGGGAACCTGTGTCTCCGCCCGCTGTTATAGTCTTCAAGAATAAAAGCTTGTGATCAAAGTATGAAAGCAGGAATGCCCACTGGAATAAAAGGAGCAAGATATCCAATGCCAAAGAGAGGCCCGAAGATACAGATGAATTTGGCGTGGTATTTTGGTCCGCTGTGGAAGGCATCTGTCCCCCTTACTTTTTGGGAGGCTAATATACATTGCTGTTTCTAATTTAATCAAGTGATGATTTGAGCAAGGGGTGATTCCTGTGATACGGACCAGAAAGCTTCATGAGTCCTAAATTGCACTTATGTGTTTATTGGGTTTGTCGGGTTTATTGGGTTTATCGGGTTTATCGGGTTTGTTAGGTTGGGTGGGGTGGGTGGATAGGAGTTATCATGTAACTTTTTCTGAGGCCTTGGCCCTTACCATGGGCTTGGGAACCTTTCGTTGGAGCAATGGCAACTGAAAATGGTAAGGCAAATAAATCGGTTGACACTGGTGACTTGTTTGGGTAAACATTTAAGCTTCAAAAACAAATAGGAGGAAGGATAAGTTGGCGAATCATCCATCTGCCCTAAAAAGGGCAAGGCAGAGCGAGAAAAGAAGACTCAGGAATAAGATGATAAAGACCAGGGTCAAGACCGCCTCCAAGGATGTGGAGGAGGCTATGAAGGAAAAGGATTCCCAGAAGATCTCAAAGTCACTTTCAGAGGCTGTTTCCATAATTCAAAAGGCAGCACAAAAGGGGGTTATCCACAAGAACAAGGCAAGTCGCAAGGTTTCCAAGTTGATGAGCAAGGCCCAATCCCTTTTAAAGACACAAGCATAAAAGGTGGGCCCTTCAGGGGCCCTTCCTGCCATAAGCTATAATACACCCAAGCCATGGAGCCCCTAAGAGTCTGGCCCTGCTGAGCAAAAGATCTCGTTTTATTGCTATGCTAATCTTACAGCAGAAATAACAGCGCCTCCAGCCAAGGCTTGCCCAGGCCTCCTTGTTTTATGTCCTTGTCCACAGTCCTCAAAAGGCTCAACAAGTTCCTAAGCTCCTGTTCCTCCCAGAGTTTTTCCCTTGCCTCCAGTTTTCTCATAACAAGTGTCTTTCCTTGGGCAATGGCATGGAGGATCCTGTCTTTTGGGATCTTTTTCCTTACAGCAGCTTTGTATTCCAATAGGATTGCAAGTTGCTTATTTATGATACCTATGAGCTTTAAGGGAGAATCTTTATCCTGTTCAAATATTCTTTGAAGCAGCCTTGAGATCTTGGCATGGTCTCTATCCAAAAAAGAATCCGCCAAATCAAATATATCAACTTGGCGTACTGAAGTTAAATATTGGGATAAATCTTCCAGTGTTATCCGAGCTTGGCCATGAAAAAATAGGCACAATTTGTTGATTTCATAATTGAGCAGAGATCTGTCGTTTCCTACCAAATCCAATAGCTTAAAGGCAACATTATCGGATATTTCTATCCCATCATCTTTAAACAAAGATTTGATCCAGGCTAAGAGCTGGGAAGATTCCAGTTTCTGAAATTTTACCACACAACCGTTTTTCGAAATGGAATTCACCAGATCTTGGTTAATGCCTTTTAAGTCATTTCTGTTTGTTAGCAAAACCAAAGAATTGATCTTATTAGGCGCTTTACAATAATTAACATATTCCTTTATGGCAGATTTTGGGATCACATCAAAGTCTCTCACTATGACAAGACTCTTGCCCCCAAAAAGAGGGATTGTCTTTAAGGTGTCAACTATCCTATAAACTTCTTCACTTTCAGGCGTAATTGACCTGACTAATAATTTCTCTTTGTAAATCTTAAAAAGATGTTCCTTGAGCCTTTTTATAGCTTCTTCCTTGGAATAATTCTCCTCACCGTAAAATAGATAGATGGGCTTTGTTTGCCCTTCCTTTAGTTCTTTTATGAACTTCTCAGGCGGTGTGTCCAAATCCTGTCCCTTTATTAAAATTGGTTCAAGCCGGCACCATAAATTAGTGAAGTGAGTCTATCCAATATCTTAGCGATTGCCTGCTTCATATTGTAAGAAGTTCTATTGGGGTCTTCTGAAATGGCATAGAGTTCCTTTTCTTCTTTTGTATCGCTCCATAGAACCTTTTCATTTTTTAGATCCACAACTTTTACAGAAAAAAGGATCTTTAGATAGGCAGATCCCAAAAGAGGATAACTAATATCTTGGCCTTTCACCTGCACCTTCTTTGTAACATATCCAGAAGATTCCTTTTGAACCTTAATAATATCTATGCTCACGAGATAATCTGCCGATTCTCTTGGGGAAATCTTGTGGCCGTAATTCCTTAAAAATATGTTTTTTGTCTCATCGTAGACAATCCATTGGAGTTTTTCTATTGTAGAAGCCTTATCGTTTACCTCTATGGCCAGTGTTGGTAAAGAAGTTTTTGGATCACTACCATGTTTAACAAACTCATAGCCGCATCCAGCTATGAACAAAAAAATAACTATAAAAGGCCAGATAAGTGCTTCAATTGATCTTATGCCCTTATTTATGTGCATCCACCAGGTCTAAATTACGATATTTAAAAGCTTTCCTTGTGCTATGATTATCTTCTTGGGCGCCTTACCCTCCAGGTACTTCTGAACCTTGGCATCCTGTAATGCCATGGCCTTTAATGCCTCCTCTGTGATATCAGCAGGCACTTCCAGTTTGGCCCTCAGTTTACCGTTTACCTGCACCACCACCAGTTTGGTTTCTTGTATCAATGCATCTTCGCTGTAACTGGGCCAAGGTAGTTCTGAAAGCCTGCCTGGATTTCCCAATATGCTCCAGAGCTCTTCTGTTATGTGGGGTACCACAGGGTTTAGAAGCACGAGGGAGATTTCCAATGCCTCTCTTATCACTGCCCAAAAATCCTCTGTCCTCTGTGTCTCGGATATGGTCTTTGTTACAAGATTTAAAAGTTCCATCACAGATGCTATTGCAGTATTGAAATGGAACCTATCTTCTATGTCATTTGTAACCTTTTTTATGCATTGGTGCGTCTTTCGAACCACCTCCTTTAGTTCCTGGGAAAGCTTCTCCCTATCATACCCCTTAGCCCTCACAAGCTCCCCTTTGTTTTCCACCACTACGTTCCAAAGCCGGCTTAGGAACCTATAGGAGCCTTCAACCCCTTGTTCTGACCATTCCAAGTCCCTTTCCGGAGGAGATGCAAACAAGCAGAACATCCTGAGTGTGTCTGCGCCGTATTCCTCCACCAATTCCTCGGGATCCACCACATTTTTTTTGGACTTGGACATCTTAAGGGATGGCCCCACCACAACAGGGGAATTACATTTGGAACAGACCTTTCCGTCCGTTTCGCTGGGGTACAAATAACTGTGATTGGGGCACCAATAGGTCTCCTTACAAACCATTCCCTGTGTAAGGAGCCTTGTGAAGGGTTCGTCCACATCAATATACCCCAGATCCCTCAACACCTTCGTATAGAACCTGGAGTAGAGCAGATGCAGAATGGCATGCTCAATGCCCCCGATGTATTGATCCACAGGCATCCAATATTGAGCCTGGCCTTTTTCAAAAGGACCTTGGTGGTAGTGGGGAGAGGCGTATCTTATAAAGTACCAGGAAGATTCCACAAAGGTATCCATGGTGTCCGTCTCCCTCCTGGCCTTTTTTCCGCATTGGGGACAGGTGGTCTCATAGAATTTTGGCTCAAAGGGAAGGGGAGATTTGCCGTCTGGCCTCATCTCCAGGTCCACAGGAAGCACCACGGGAAGATCTTTTTCAGGAACAGGTACCACACCACATTGGTCGCAATATATAATGGGGATGGGAGCACCCCAATATCTTTGCCTGCTGATACCCCAGTCTCGCAGCTTATACCTTATGGTCTTTTGACCGAGGCCTTTTTCATCCAAGTAATCTGCTATTTTTTCTATGGCATCCCTATTAAAGAGCCCGTTAAAATCACCTGAGTTTACAAGATAGCCGTCGCCTTCATAGGCCTCTGTCATATCCTCCTCATAAAGTGTTCTGTCCTTGGGCATGATCACCACCCTTAGAGGTAGGCCGTACTTCTTTGCAAACTCAAAGTCCCTTTGGTCATGGGTGGGAACACACATGATGGCACCAGTGCCGTATTCATAGAGGACAAAATTGGCAATGAATATGGGGATCCTTTCCTGCGTAAAGGGATTTATGCAGTATCTACCGGTAAAAACCCCTTCTTTTTCCGCATCCTCCTTTGTCCTCAAAAAGCTCTTTATGCGAAGGGTTTTTTCTATGAACTCAAGGGTACTGGCCTGGTGTTCTGTGCCTAAAACCAGTTCTTTTGCCATGGGATGTTCAGGTGCCATACACATAAATGTGGCCCCATAGACCGTATCAGGCCTTGTGGTAAATACCTCCAGCTCACCTCCACCCACTATGGGAAACTTTATGATTGCCCCATAGCTCTTACCTATCCAGTTTCTTTGCATGGTCAAAACCTTTTCAGGCCAGCCTGGGAGCTTGTCACAGTAGTTAAGGATCTCCTCTGCATAGTCTGTGATCCTCAAAAACCAGCTGTCCATCTCCTTTACCACCACTTCCTGGTCGGAATGCCTCCAACACCTGCCGTCTTCCACCTGCTCATTGGCAAGCACACTTTGGCACTTGTCACACCAGTTCACAAATGTTTTCTTCCTGTATGCAAGACCTTTTTCATACATCTTCAGGAATATAAGTTGCTCCCATTTGTAATATGCAGGATCACACGTGGCAAATTCACGGTCCCAATCATAACTGAATCCTAATCTTTTGAGCTGCCTTTTCATTGTCTCTATATTGTTATAGGTCCAAATTGCAGGATGGATCTTGTTTTCAATTGCGGCATTTTCTGCAGGCAACCCAAATGCATCCCATCCCATTGGATGGAGCACATTATATCCTCTCATTCTCTTGTATCTTGCTACCACATCACCTATGGTATAATTCCTCACATGACCCATATGTATCTTACCAGAGGGATAAGGAAACATTTCCAATAGATAATATTTTGGTTTGTTGGGGTCTTCGGTGACCTTAAATGTCTTCTCTTCTTCCCATATGCTCTGCCATTTGAGCTCAACTTGTGACGGCTGATATTTCATCCATACCCCCTTCTTTATTCAGAGTCGTTCCGTTATTCACTGTGGGAATGTATATGTTTTTATAGATGAAATCCATAATGCCATTTACAAATTTGGCGGAATCTTCGTTCCCAAATTCTTTGGCCATTTCAACAGCTTCATCAATGGACACTTTGGGTGGAACCTGAACATTTAAATAGAGCAATTCAGCAGATGCGCACCTTAAGATGCACCTTTCTACATTTCCAATCCTTTCAAGCCTCCAATTTTTGGAGGCCTTTGAGATGCATGAATCTATATCCTCCTTGTGCTCCATGACAGTTTCCAATATCACCTTGGCATACTCCATAGCTTTTGGATTCCACTCATGTACTTCCTGAAGCTTTTCAATGGCCTCTTCCAAAGGCTCTTGGTTGAACTCCAAATGAAAGAGAACTTTGAGGGCAATCTCCCTGGAATACCTTCTGGTGGGCATTTGCTATTTCCTTTTGGGTAGGGTCTATACTTCCTTTAGAAGATTTGCCATCTCAATGGCCGCCATGGCTGCCTCTGCTCCTTTGTTCCCTGCCTTGCTGCCGGCCCTCTCTATGGCCTGCTCCAAGTTGTCTGTGGTAAGGACCCCGAAGGCCACAGGGACCTCTGTTTCCAAAGATACCAGTGCAATGCCCTTGGCCACCTCTGAGGCCACATATTCAAAATGAGGGGTACCACCCCTAATCACAGCACCTGTGGCTATGATGGCATGATAGGCCTTGGATTGAGCCAGCTTTTTTGCCATAAGGGGTATCTCAAAGGCACCGGGGACCTTAAAAACAGAGACATCTTTTGGATCTGCCCCGTGCCTTATAAGGGCGTCTATGGCGCCTTCCAAGAGCCTTTGGGATATGAAGTCATTGAATCTGCTGACTATTATCGCAAATTTCAAACCCTCTGCGTTCAATCTGCCTTCGTGTATGCTTACCATCTTAGTCTCCTACTTGGCCTTTGAGATAATGGACATGATATGCCCTAATTTTACGCACTTTGTCCTGAGGTATCTTTCATTTTCCTTCCTTGGGGGGATCTCTATGGGGACCCTTTCAGTGACCTCCAGCCCATAACCCTCCAAGCCCTTAATCTTTTTGGGGTTATTGGTCATGAGCCTCATCTTTTTTACACCCAAGCTCACAAGCATCTGGGCACCCACACCATAGTCCCTCAGATCCGGTTCAAAGCCCAAATGCTCATTGGCCTCCACTGTGTCCAGTCCTTTGTCTTGTAATTCATAGGCCTTTATTTTATTTGCCAGGCCTATACCCCTTCCCTCTTGCCTCAGGTATAGGATCACACCCCTTCCTTCCTGATTGATAACTTCCATGGCCTTTTGTAGTTGCTCCCCACAGTCACACCTATAGGAGCCGAACACATCTCCTGTGAGGCATTGGGAATGCACCCTCACCAGAACAGGTTCTTCTGTGGCCACATCTCCCTTTATCAAGGCAAGGTGCTCATAGTTGTCTATCTCATTTATGAAGGCAACGGCCTTGAATTCTCCATAAGGTGTGGGTAGTACTGTCTCTGCCACCTTATGCACAAAGGTCTCATTCCTCAAACGGTATGCTATCACATCCGCTATAGTGGCTATCTTGAGGTCATGTTCCTTTGCAAATACCTCCAGGTCAGGCATCCTGGCCATGGTGCCGTCGTCCTTCATGATCTCGCAGATCACCGCCGCAGGCTTCAGACCCGCAAGCCTTGCCAAGTCCACAGAACCTTCTGTTTGGCCTGCCCTGAAAAGGACTCCTCCTCTCCTGGCCCTCAAGGGGAATACATGCCCAGGAGAAACTAAGTCTTCTGGTTTGGCATCATCCCTTATGGCAGTAAGTATTGTGTGGGCCCTATCGTAGGCAGATATACCTGTGGTAACACCGTGTCTGGCCTCTATGCTGGTCAAAAAAGCAGTCTGAAATCTACTGGTGTTCTGGGTAACCATGGGTTGGAGCCTTAATCTCTCCACAATGGACGGGTGCAAGGCCAGACAGATAAGCCCCCTTCCGTATTTGGCCATAAAGTTTATGGCCTCAGGGGTCACCTTTTCTGCGGCTATGGTAAGATCACCCTCGTTTTCCCTGTCCTCGTCGTCCACAAGGATTATCATCTTACCTTGCCTGAGATCCTCCAAGACATCTTCAATCTTTGCAATAGGCATGTTTCTCACCAACCATATTCTTCTAATTTTTTTAGGGTAAGGCCAGACTCCCTATTTAGAGGGAGATCTGCCCTTTTTGTCAATATAGAGTACACATACTTTCCCAATATATCCACCTCAATATTTACCTTGGAGCCAGATTGTTTGTGTTTGAGATTTGTCACCTCATAGGTGTGGGGGACTATGTTCACTTCAAAGGTGGCTCCCTCCACCCTGTTTATGGTAAGGCTCACGCCGTTTACCGTTATGGAGCCTTTCTCCACCATGTAGATGGAAAGCTTGGGATCCGTTGAAATGGAAAGCCAATGGGAACGTTCCACCTTGCGGACCTCCTTCACCACTCCCACCGCATCCACATGCCCCAAGACAAAGTGTCCTCCCAACCTATCTCCGATCCTAAGGGCCCTTTCCAGATTTACCAATTCCTGTGGCCTTGTCCCTCCCAAGGTGGATCTATGGGCCGTCTCCTGGGACACATCCATCCAAAGAAGGCCGGCTTCCACAGAGGTTACAGTGAGGCACACCCCATCCACGGAAATACTCTCGCCGATCAAAGGGTCCTGGAGGGAAAACAAAGGCCTGATCCCGATCCTAAACCCCGTCCCAATGGGCCTGACGGCCTCCACCTTGCCAAGGCCTTCTACGATTCCGGTAAACACAAGAATTCCCCTAAAACCCTTTGCTCCTGTGTGCTGATTCTTGATTATTCCTCATAACATACCCTCCTACAGTCCTTTAACTTTGTGATTCAACCCTTCTTGCTTTTCTTGCCTTTCTCGTATTTTTCGCCCCCTTTGCCAGTCCCGCACCTTTTAACCCACCAGCCATACCAACCAGCCGAACCCAACGAGATCAACGAAACCAACGAGATCAACGAGATCAACAAAATCAACGAAATCAACGAGATCAACCAAACCAACGAAACCAACCAAATAGACGAGATAAACGAGACCAACGAGATGGGTGTTCTTTAATTTAGTACAAAGGGTACCCACTTATAAGCACATCCTTCCCAAGTCTTATGACCTTCACCCTGTCCAGTTGTATGCAGTCTCTGATAGACCTTGGCCCCTTCCCTCTGATCATGGGGTATCCGTCTTCTCCTGCCAAGAGTTTGGGTGCAAGGAATACAAAGAATTTGTCCACGAGCCTTTGGGATACAAAAGAACCCATGAGCCTGCTCCCACCTTCCAAAAGAATACTTTGGATCCTGTTCTCTCCCAAGTTGCTTAAGACTGAGCCTAAATCCAATACCCCTTCCTTTAGAGGGCATCTCCTCACAGGCACACCCATCTCATTAAATTGGGCTATCTTTTCTTCCTCCACGCTTTCACCCACCAGTAGAAGTGTCTTACCACCATCCCTTATCACCTCTGAGCTCAAAGGTGTCCTCAGGTGGGTATCCAAAACCACCCTTAGGGGTTGCTTTTTGTATCTTCCCCCTAATCTTTGGGTGAGCCTTGGATTGTCCTTTATCACCGTCTGCACGCCCACCACAATGGCATCCACCATATGCCTCAGTTTGTGTGCATGACGCCTTGCCTCTTCTCCTGTGATCCATTTGGACTCACCTGTGGAAGTGGCTGTAAAACCATCCAAGGTAAGGGCAGCTTTGGCATATACAAAGGGAAGGCCTGTTTTCACTTGCTTCAGATATGCCTCCAAGCTCTCTTCACACTCCTCCTTTAAAACGCCTTCACGCACCTCTATCCCTTCCCTCAAAAGCCTTTCCTTTCCTCCTCCCTTTACATTGGGATTGGGATCGGGCACACCTATTACTACGGTCCTGATCTTGGCAGAGATAATGGCATCTGTACAGGGTGGAGTCCTACCCCAGTGATTGCAAGGCTCCAAGGTCACATACATGGTTGCACCGGCTGGGCTTGCCTTGCAATCCTTCAATGCCTCCACCTCAGCATGGGGAAGACCTGCTCCCTTGTGAAAACCCCTTCCCAAGACCTTACCTTCCTTAACTATCACTGCGCCCACAGGTGGATTGGGAGAGGTAAGCCCAATGCCTTTTTGGGCCTCCTTAAGGGCTAATCGCATAAAGTATTCATCACTGCCTGGTTTGTACATTGCCTTGCTTTTGCTTCAAGATATCTTCCAACTCTTCTAAGAACTCCTGTATGTCCTTAAACTGCTTGTACACAGAGGCAAACCTCACATAGGCCACCTCATCCCATTCCTTCAACTTTGAGATCACCATTTCTCCTATTTCCTTACTGGGGATTTCCTTTCTCCCCTGCTCCTCGAAATAGCATTCAATGCTGTCCACAAATTCCTCTATCTGCTGAATACTAATAGGTCTCTTCTGGCAGGCCTTTTTGATTCCATCTATGATCTTGTTTCTGCTAAACAATTCCCTCCTTCCATCCTTCTTTACCACCGTGAGTTCCATTTCTTCTACTTTTTCATAGGTGGTGAAGCGCTTCTTGCAACTGTTACACTCCCTCCTTCTCTTGATTGCGTTTTTATCCTTGCTGATTCTTGAATCAACAACGCGGCTATCCAAATTTCCACAATAAGGGCACTTCATGGGCTTAGTTTGATTAGTTCAACTCCTGCTTCTTGTAATAGAAGATCTGAGAGAGGATCGTTATAGTCTTCCTCAAAAAAAATTCTTTTTATGCCTGCGTTTATTATGAGTTTTGCACATATGGAACAGGGCTTATTCGTACAATAAAGATCTGAATTGACTATGGAAATCCCGTAATATGCTGCTTGTACAATCACATTCTGCTCAGCATGTAGCCCCCTGCACAGTTCATGGCGTTCACCAGATGCAATGGATGAATTAGCCCTGATACACCCTACTTCTTCACAATGTCTAAGCCCGGATGGAGCACCATTGTAACCTGTACACAGAATTCTTTTGTCTTTAACAAGGATTGCTCCAACCTTTCTTCTGATGCAGGTTGATCTACTTGCAACTAACCTTGTGATGGCCATGAAGTATTGAGGCCATGGAGGCCTTTCCACATCACTCACCCCTGTTTGTATCTTTTAATGGAAAATGCCTTAAAAGTTCTTCCACCTGGGCCTTGATCTTCAAAGGCAGGTCTTCCTGATTGGGATTTGTGAGGATCTGGTGTATCCATGAGGCTATATGCCTCATCTCCTCTTCCTTTAAACCCCGTGTGGTGGCAGCAGGGGTTCCTATCCTGATACCGCTTGTGACCTGTGGACCTCTCTTGTCAAAGGGAATGGTGTTTTTGTTTACCACTATACCGGCCTTGGAGAGCAGGTTTTCTGCCTCCTTCCCTGTGATGCCCTGGGGGGTCAGGTCCACCAACAGGAGATGGTTATCGGTGCCTCCTGTTACGAGTTTGAAGCCCTTTTGTTGTAGCTCTTCAGCCAGGACCTTTGCGTTTCTCACCACCTGTCTTTGGTACTCCAAGAAATTGGGGGACAAGGCCTCTTTGAAGGCCACTGCCTTTGCTGCTATCACATGCATGAGAGGTCCACCCTGGATCCCGGGGAAAATGGCCTTATCCAATCTTTCTCCGTATTCCTTCTTTGCCAGTATAAAGCCTCCCCTTGGCCCCCTCATGGTCTTGTGGGTGGTGGAACTTACAAAATCCGCCTTACCCACTGGAGAGGGGTGAAGACCTGCCACCACCAGGCCTGCTATGTGTGCAATGTCTGCCAAGAGATAGGCTCCGCATTCATCCGCTATGGACCTGAAGGAATCGAAGTCTATGATCCTTGGGTAGGCACTGGCACCTGTCACAATGATCCTTGGTCTATGCTTTCTGGCCAACTCCCTTACCTGATCGTAGTCTATGAGCCCAGTGTGTGGAGCCACTCCGTAGCCCATGGATCTAAAGAATTTGCCCGAAAAGTTCACAGGGCTACCGTGGCTCAGATGCCCTCCGTGGCTCAGATTCATGCCAAGGATCAGATCCCCCGGATTTAGGAATGCGAAGTATATTGCCATATTGGCCTGAGAGCCAGAATGGGGCTGCACATTGGCATAGTCTGCATGGAATAGCTCACAGAGTCTCTTCCGTGCAAGATCCTCTACCAGGTCCATGACTTCACAGCCACCATAATACCTGGCCCCGGGATAACCTTCGGCATATTTGTTTGTGAGCACACTCCCTTGGGCCTCTAAAACCGCCTTGCTCACATAGTTTTCAGAGGCAATCAGTACAAGGCTTTTTTCTTCCCTTTCCTCTTCCCTTTGAATGAGCCCAAAGATTTCAGGATCGCATTTGAGCAAGCTGTTCATAGTCCTCTATCTGGCACAACCTCCTTTGGTGCCTACCTCCTTCAAATTCCGTTTTTAAGAATACCTCCACTATCTCCAAAGCCAAACCTGGTCCCAAAAGCCTTCCTCCCAAGGCAAGGACATTTGCATTGTTGTGGGCCCTTGCATAAAAGGCGGTGTAGTGATCATGGCAGAGGGCTGCCCTTATGCCCTTGTACCTGTTTGCCACAATGGACATCCCTATGCCTGTGCCACATATCAGTATCCCCCTTTGAAATTCCCCTGAGAGTATGGCCTTTACCACCTGGTGGGCGATTATGGGATAGTCGTGGGAGTTTTTATCATAGACCCCCATATCCAGGAGTTCATGCCCTCCCTCTTTCACCAAATGGGCCTTTATGATCTCCTTTAGGTCAAAGCCACCGTGGTCAGAGCCCAGCACTAATCTCATTTATGGTGCCTCAAATCTCTTAAACACCAAGGTTGCATTGGTACCGCCAAAGCCAAAGGAATTGCTCATGGCCACCTTCACCTCTGCCTTCCTGGCCACATTGGGCACATAGTCCAGGTCACATTCAGGATCGGGCTGTTCGTAATTTATGGTGGGCGGTATCATCCCGTGCTTTATGGTAAGTACCGTGTAAATGGCCTCTATGGCCCCTGCACCGCCCAAAAGATGCCCTGTCATGGATTTTGTTGAGCTTATGGCCAGCTTATAGGCATGCTCTCCGAATAACTTCTTTATGGCAATGTTTTCCGTGAGGTCGTTTAGCTTGGTGCTGGTGCCGTGGGCATTTATGTAATCCACATCCTCTGGCCTTAGCCCTGCATAGTCCAAGGCCATTTTCATACACAGATAGGCACCCAGTCCGTCAGGATGGGGTGCAGATACATGGTAGGCATCCCCAGACATGCCATAACCCACCACCTCTGCATAGATGGATGCTCCCCTCTGCAGGGCATGGTCCATCTCTTCCAGTATCAAGATACCCGCCCCTTCTCCCATCACAAAGCCATCCCTGTTCAGTTCAAAGGGCCTTGAGGCCTTTTCAGGCTCATCGTTCCTGGTGGAGAGGGCCTTCATTGCACAAAAGCCTCCCAGTGCCAAAGGGGTGAGCACTGCCTCGGAGCCTCCGGCTATCATTGCATCAACCAAACCCTCTCTTATGAGCCTAAAGGCCTCACCAATGGCATGGGAACTGGCTGCACAGGCAGTTTCAATGGAGATGTTGGGTCCCATTGCCCCAAATTCTATTGCTATCTGTCCAGGTGCCATGTTGGCGATCATGCCTGGGATGAAAAATGGGCTTATCCTTCTATGTCCTTTCTCCAGAAGGGTCTTGTGGTAGAACTCCAGCATCTCCAGTCCGCCAAGGCCTGACCCACTTATACAACCCACCCTATGGGCGTTGTTAGAGTCTATCTTCAGATTTGATTCTTCCATTGCCATTCGGGCAGAGGCCACAGCGAAGTGGATAAAAGGATCAAGCCTTCTTATCTCCTGTTTGCCCAGCCAGTCCTCTGGTTTGAATCCCTTTACCTCGCCCCCTATCCTGGTGGGAAAATCAGAGGCATCAAACTTGGTGATAGGGCCTATCCCAGATCTTCCGGCACACACAGCCTCCCAGTTTTCTTTGACTCCGGTCCCCAAGGGGGTAACCATTCCCAACCCTGTGACCACTACCCTTCTTGCCATAAGGTACCTCCTTAAAAAGGTCGGTTATTCGCCCAAGGCCTTTTTCACATATGCGATGGCATCCTTCACCGTGGTGATCTTCTGGGCCTCATCGTCTGAGATGGATATACCGAACTCTTCCTCCATGGCCATGATCAGCTCCACCTGATCCAGGGAATCAGCGCCCAGATCGTCCACAAAAGAAGATTCTGGTGTTACGTCCTTTGGATCCACATCCAACTGCTCACAGATGATCTTGATTACACGTTCCTCAATTGATGCCATTTTCTCCTCCATTTGATATTATTTGGGCTACATATAAAGCCCACCGTTTACATGTATCACTTGACCAGTAAGGTAACTGGACTTGTCTGAACAAAGCCAAACTATCACATCCGCCACCTCTTCAGGCCTGCCCATTCTTCCCATGGGGATGGATGCCAAGAACATCTCTTTTACCTTTTGGGGCAAGACTTGTGTCATCTCAGTATCTATAAAACCAGGCGCCACTGCATTTACCCTAATTCCCCTGGGCGCCAATTCTCTGGCAAGGCTTTTGGTGAATCCCATTATGCCTGCCTTGCTTGCTGCATAGTTACATTGCCCCACGTTGCCTATCTGGCCCACTACAGATGCCAAGTTTACTATGCAACCGGATCTCTCTTTCATCATGGCCTTGGAGGCAAAATATGAGCAATTAAACACACTCTTCAGATTCACCTGCAACAGCCTGTCCCAATCTTCCTCTCCCATCCTGACCAAAAGCTTGTCCCTGGTAATCCCTGCGTTGTTGATAAGCACATCCACTTTACCATGTTTTTCCAAGATATCTGAAAAAAGGCTTTCAACCGCTGCATAGGAAGACACATCCACCTTATAGGACTCTGCCGCCACATCTTTTTCCTTTAGCATGTTCAGGGTTTCTATTATGGCATCCTCTGTGGGATCATAGTGCACAAGCACGAGTTTTGGCGACTCTTCTGCAAATTTTAAGGCAGTAGCCCTTCCAATGCCCCTGGAACCACCTGTTATCACAATGACTCTTCTTTCTGACATCCCTCTTCTCCATCCTTCAGAGCTGTTTTAATGCAGTTCATAATATCCTTTTGCACAAGCTCCTTTGCAAAGGTAATTGCGCAGTGTAGGGCCTTTCCACTGGACCTTCCATGGCAGACTACCACAATGCCATCCACTCCCATGAGGACCGCACCACCCTGTTCTTCCCAGCTCAAGGATCCTCCAAAGACACATTTTGGGGAGGTTTTTTCCTTCAAAAAGAGCTCTCCCATGCCTTCCAGGGCCTTTAGGAGCACGTTTCCCACAAAGCCGTCGCATATGACCACATCGGCCTTGTTGAGCAATATCTCATGCCCCTCCACATTCCCCACAAAGGGAATGGAACTCCTTTTTATGAGCCACCAGGCCTCCTTTGCAAGCCTGTTCCCCTTTCCCTCTTCTTCCCCTATGTTCAACAAACCAACCTTTGCAGGCTTCTTATCCGTATAACACTCCCAAAATACACGTCCCAAAGAGGCAAACTGCTTCAAATGCTTTGGCCTTGTGTCCACATTTGCGCCAACATCCATCAAGGCAACAGGACCATCCTTCCCAGGGAGGATGCCCAAAAGACCGGGCCTTGACACACCAGGCAATCTCCCAAGGGTATTTATGGCAGCAAAGACCATTGAACCAGTATTCCCCGCACCCACGGCGGCATTCGCAGTTCCTGCCTTAAGGAGTTCAATTGCCTTGACCAATGAGGCCCCTGGTTTCTTTTTCACCGATAGAACAGGTGGTTCATCCATCTCAATTGTCTCGCTCACGTCCTCAAAGGAGATCCGGCCTTCTTTAACCAGCTCCACTGGAATCACAGGTTCTAATCTTTCTTTTGGACCGCATAGTATCAAATGCAGGCCCTTATCTCGTGAGGCCAATAGGGCCGCCTCCAGTGCGGCCCTCGGTGCATTTTCGCCCCCCATGGTATCCAAGGAAATGGAAATCAAGCCTCTTTAGCCTCTTTTACAGGTATAATCACCTTTCCTCTATAACTCCCGCACTCTGGGCACACCCTGTGGGGTAGCACAGGTTCATGACACTTTGGACATTCACCGGGGTTGGGAAGTTCCACCTTCCAATGGGACCTCCTCATGTCTCTTTTGCTTCTGGACTTTCTTTTCTTTGGTACAGCCATAGCCAATTCTCCTTAACCAATGAGTTTTTTAAGTTTCAAAAATGCTGGATGCCCCAACTTTTCTGCACAACCGCAATGTTCTATGTTTAGGTTCGCACCACAATTGGGACACAATCCCTTACAATCGGCCTTGCATAGGCATTTCATGGGCAAAAACAAGTAAATCTGCTCCCTCACTAAAGGGTCAACGTCTATCTCGTCTCCTTCAAAGAATTCTTCCAGTAATTCTTCTTTGGTGAGCTCTTTTTCCAAGACCAACTCTTTGGGAGATCTTCTCAAGACCAACTCAAAGGATTGGTTTATGGGCGACAGGAATTCTTCCAAACATCTGTCACACCTGAGTACCAGTGTACCGGACAGGTTCCCCTTCAAAAAGAACCTCACCCCCACCGGTTCAATGTGGAGCTGGACTTGGATCGGCCCTTCAAGCCTTACAATGGGGTCAAACTCATCCTCTCTGACCCACATGGAGGGATCGTAGGCCCCCTCATAATCCCTCTCTCCCTTTAAGACATCTTTTAGATCTATTCTCACTTCTTGGTACCATAACCCGAGATAAATTACTAATAATACCTCTGAGTTCTACTATGTCAATCCGCCAAGCCTGCTTGAGGGCCAGTTCCTCTGTACATCATATGCCTGGGCCAGTTCCATATCAGAAAGGCCTTGGATGGCCGTGAGGTGGTCCACCGCTACCTTATCTATCTTCACCATATAGTCCCTAACGGCCTTGGAAAAGGAGAGGGCCTCTTCTTTCGTAAAAGGCACTATCTTGCCATCACTGCTTGAGAAAAATAGCTCCTGGGGTAAATCCACCCCTGCTGCCATGAGACCTAAGTTTATGGCAAGATTTGAAAGGAGCCCTGGTTCCAAGGCAAATAGATGGCCTTTATACTCCACATTCCTGGCCAACATCCTATCTTTGATAAGATATACCTTTTTGGATAGGTCCTTTTTTACCTCATCCAGTGTGATTAGGATCCGCCTCACAACCTGGATGAGTATCTCGGGATCCACGGGTTTTTCCAGGAAGGCATCGGGCCTTGAATAGATAAACCTGTTTAAGACCTCTTCGGTGCTCAGGTCTCCAACCCCACCTTTTGTCTCGTGAAACTCCCTAAGCTCTGCCAGGTGCCTTAAAAACCCACCTTCACCGGTTAGAATCACCACAGGTATGTCCTTATGTTCTTCAGACTTTTTCAGTTCGTTGAAAAGCCATATTCCGCTCTTTTTGGGCATCCTCAGATCCAGCAGGATAAGGCCAGGCTTTATCTCCTTCACCTTCAGGAATCCTTCTTCACCATCATAGGCGGCGCTAATGTTTTTAAAGCCATTCTCCTCCAAAACTGTCTGGAGGTACCTGACATTTTCCTTCTCGTCGTCCACTATCAAGATCTTGGTATCATACATGGCAACCCCCCTAAGGTTTTTGTCCTGCTGAAACTCCATTAAAGATGTTTAACATAAGCAAGGCACGGCAATCAAGCTTAAATCCAAACACTTAACATAGATCTCGTTGATCTCGTTGGTTTGGTTGGTTTCGTTGGTCTTGTGTGTGGTCTGTTTGAGGGGTTAAAAAGTGCGGGTCGGGTGAAGTGGGCGAGAGATGCGAGAAAAGCAAGATAAGTTCAATGTTCAAGGTTGTATCTTATGCGAGAAAGAGGAGGTGGGCGAGAAAGGCGAAAAAGCGATTTCTTAGCTGGAGAAGGAAGAAGGTTCCAGTGGGGTAAATGAACTAAACCCGTTAGCTTGACGATACAAAGAAAATAAGCGCACCGACGTTTCAGCTTATGTGCTAGGGGAAGTTTTGTATTCCAACCCTCGATTGAATTTGACTGGATCAGATAATTCGTTGGGGTTGGGCAAGCTCTTTTAGTTCAGACAGGACCCTTTCAAGCCTTTCTGCCTCCTTTAAGATTATGTTCACATATTCACTTCCCTTGCTGGTGGGATCTAATGTCTTAGCCAGCCTCTTTGCAAAGCCTCCCACTGCAAGTAGTGGATTTCGGATTTCATGGGAGATGGCTTCCAATACTTTAATATTTTCAGGTGCATATGATTTGATTGTTTCAAGGGTTGGAAGCTCTCCTGTACTATCGGAATCCAAAACAAGTCTTTCTGAGATTTTACTTAAGGTCTTCCTTGCCTTATCCATGATCTCAATGATCTCTTGTTCCTTATTAACTTGGATCTTAAGGGAATCAGCAAGTGTTTCGATCTGATTCATCGATTTTATCAGAACTTCATCAATTAAATCATCTTCAATCGGAAGCAGTTTCTTCGCTTCTTCGTATGGAGTCTCAAAGTTAGCATAAGATGAGGTTGGAATCTTGGAGAGAATCACAGCCAGATGACATATAAGTTGGAGATCTGTATAATTATGAGGATCTTCTGCAGGAAGGCCTGTCCTTTGGGTTATCACTATATGCTCGGGTAATTTCCACTCATGCAATAAAAATTCACCCAGTTGCCTATGGTTGATCCCAAAATTTTCTTCTTCAAAGGAGATAAGTTGGCCTAAATCAGAGATGTCAATTTCCTCTTTTAGAGGTATGTCCTTCAAAAACCTCAAAAAAAAGACCAGTAATCCGATCTCCAGTATAAGTCCCGAAAGGAATGCCTCCTCTGCCTCCGCAATCTTAAGTTTCCTTGAAAGCTCTCTGGCTATGGTGCCCCTATACAGAGATACCTTCCAGAACTTTTCGCAGTCCAATTTTCCCAGCTTACCCATGGGAAAGGTATCTCTCAAAGACAGGGAAAGGGCCATGATTCTGAGCCTGTTGAATCCAATCCTAACAATGGCCTCTTTGATGGTGGAAACGGGTTTTGTCTTGGGAAAATAGGCGCTATTTGCCATCTGAAGTACCCTTGCAGAAAGGCTGGGGTCCTTTTCAATCCACAAGGCCAGGTCTGTGGCAGATTTGGTGTCATCGGTGGCCAGTTCCACCAATTTAAGGGCCACCGCAGAAAGCGCAGGTAACTGAAAGTCTCTTCCTAACTTGGCTCTTAGTTCCTTGAATAATTCCTCTTTTTTCATGGGTCATTTTTAACCCATATTTGTGTTGATTTCAAGTAGCTTAAATCCTTGTCCCCACGGACATTAGGTTACCTGGTCATTAAAATTGAGCAAAAAAGATCAAAAAAAGTTTCTTTGCCCATTTATTTTCTTGACCAATGGATTTTAGGTGAATATAGTGGCCCATGATTTGGAGGTCCCCTTCGGGGCTTGCCAAACGAAATTATTTTTTAGGAGGTTTTACTTTGGTAGAAGGAAGAGTTAAGTGGTTTAACGAGAAGAAGGGGTATGGCTTTATTGAGCAGGATAATGGACCAGATGTATTTGTACATTATTCGTCCATTGAGCAGCCAGGATTCAAGACCCTTCAAGAAGGACAAAGGGTACAGTTTGAGGTTGAGCCGAGGGAAAGGGGACCTGTTGCAAAGAACGTGAGAAAGATCTAACATCATATAACTAAAAGGTAAACCAATCAGGCACCCACCGGGGTGCCTGATTTTTTATCCACACTTGTTAAAACCGCAGTGATAACACCGCTCACAACCCTCTTCGTAGACCAGTGCTGCACCGCATTCAGGGCACAGTGAAAAGGTGTTTTCGTTTTTAGAATTCTGGGAGGGCTTTTGGAGCTCGGATCTTTCTCCTTTACCACCTAAGTATCTTTGCTCCAGCACCTTTGCAATGGCATCGGGTATTGATAAGACTATGCCTGATCTGTTGAAGATGGGATATTCTCCGCCGATGCCTTTTAGTTGATCCACTATCTCTTCAACGGGTATATCATACCTTAAGGCAAGGGAGACCAGCCTCCCAATTGCCTCTGTCTTTGCAGTGGTGGACCTTCCTGACTTCCCGATGACCGCAAACACCTCAAAGGGTTTCCCATCAAATTCGGTTACCGTAAGATAAAGTGTCCCAAGGCCTGTTTTTATCTTATAGGTAAACCCAGGAAGTTCCTCAGGTCTTTCTCTTTTTCTCCTTGGGAGATTGAATCCAGAGTCCAGGATGGATTTTTCTTGTGTAGGTTTTGTAAGGACTTGACCTTTTTTACAGCCATCTCTATAGATGGTTATACCCTTCAATCGAAGCTCATAAGCTAACATATAACAATCCATCACATCCTCAACAGTGGCATCGTTTCTGAGGTTTACTGTCTTAGAGACGGCATTATCGGTGTAGCTCTGAAAAGCTGCCTGCATTCTCACATGCCATTCTGGCTCTATTTCATGGGCGGTCTTGAATATGCTTTTAATACCCTCCTGGGGCTTACCGTAGGTTTCACCTTGTGGCAACTCCAAACCCTCTAAGGTGCCTGTATTTTCAACATGTGTTAGGATTTCCTTGGCCTTTTCAGGTAAGAAGAGTTTTTGAATTGCCTCCACAAGGTACCTGTTTGTCTCTGAAAGCCTTTCGCCGTCCAGAACATTTCTGGTAAAGCTCAAGGCAAACAAAGGTTCAATTCCACTGGAACAACCTGCAATGATACTGAGGGTCCCGGTGGGTGCAATGGTGGTAACGGCCGCATTCCTCAGCCCCGGCCCTTTGGCATAGATACTCTTTTCAAAGTTGGGGAAAACTCCCCTCTCCTTTGCAAGTTCTTTGGAGGTTTCTCTGGCCTTTTCCGTTATGAAACACATCACATTGCCTGCCACCTTAAGGCCATCTTCGGAATCGTAGGGAATCCCCAAGTGAAACAGCATATCCTGGAATCCCATTACACCCAAACCTATCTTCCTGTTTCCCTTTGCCATCATCTCCACCTCAGGAAGAGGGAATTTGGAGACGTCAATGGCGTTATCCAGGAACCTTACTGCCTCTGATACAGTTTTCTCTAAGGAGGGATAGTCAATTTCACCCTTTAGCACAGGACCTTTTACAAACTTGCTCAGATTTATGGATCCCAAGATACAGGCTTCATAGGGAAGTAAGGGCTGCTCTCCACAGGGGTTAGTGGCCTCTATCTCACCTATGGCGGGCGTGGGATTAAACTCATTTATCCTGTCAATAAATATGATCCCAGGGTCTCCTGTCTCCCAGGCAGAATAGACAAGTTCTTCCCATACATACTGTGAAGAAAGGGTCTTTGTCACCAACTTTGTCCTTGGATCCACTAATTCATACTCCTCTCCCTTTTGTAAGGCCTCCATGAATCTATCTGTGATGGCAACGGAGATGTTGAAGTTGGAAAATTCTCCGTTTCTTTTGCAGTTGATAAATTCCATTATATCGGGATGATCCACCCGCAAGATACCCATATTTGCCCCTCGCCTGGTCCCCCCTTGTTTTACCTGCTCTGTTGCCACATCAAATATCCGCATAAAGGAAACAGGCCCAGAGGCTACCCCGCCTGTGGACCCCACCTTGCTGTTTTTGGGCCTGAGCCTGGAAAAACTAAAGCCTGTGCCCCCACCGGACTTGTGTATCAAGGCAGCATTTTTGAGGGCCTCAAAGATCCCTTCCATGCTATCTTCCACAGGAAGTACAAAACAGGCTGCCAATTGCCCCAATTCTCTTCCTGCATTCATGAGGGTTGGGGAGTTGGGCAAAAACCTAAGACTACCCATGAGTTCAAAGAACACCTCTTCCCAATGCCTTGCATCCCCTCCATACAAAGATTCTGCACCGGCAATGGTCTTTGCTACCCTCCTAAACATCTCTTCAGGGGATTCCACTACCACATACCCTTCAGAGGTCTCCTCCTTGCGGAGATACCTCTTTTCCAAAACCTTGATGGCGTTTTCTGTAAGCTCCATCTCTTGCTCCCTCTGTTTTTTGGTGGTCTGTTTATGCTATAATCCATACTATGTCAACATATTGTGTGCAAGAAAAATTTCTTACAATATTTAGGGGCAATGCATGAGAAAGGTCCTTATACTCGTATGTATCTTTTGGGGGTATTTGATGGGAATTTGTTTTGGCCAAGGAGATATCCTTTTGGTTGAAGGTGTAAAAAAAGAGGTATTGGAAAATGGCTTTGGGATCATCTTTAAAGAAGCCAAAAGCCACCCGGTGGTGGCATTTCAGTTATGGGTGAAGGTGGGAAGTGTGAATGAAGAGGAAAAAGAGGCAGGCATAACCCATCTCATAGAGCACATGATCTTTAAGGGCACAGAGAGGTTTCCCAAGGGTGAGATAGCCAAGAGGATAGAGGCAAAGGGTGGTCACATAAACGCCTACACCAGTTTTGAGCATACCGTATATCATGTGGAGGTCCCCAAATGGGGAGCCAAGGAGGCCTTGGAGATCCTCCTGGATGCGGTTTTTAACCCCCTGTTTGATCCAGCGGAGCTGGAACTGGAAAGGGAGGTGGTGTTGGAAGAATTCAGGAGATCCTTGGACAGGCCTGAGACAAGGCTTTCTTGGGATTTCCTTACCCTTGTTTTTCCGGATCATCCATACGGCAGGCCCATCATAGGGAGTGAGGCCTCTATCAAAGGTATTACCAGAGATATGGTGCTCAAATATGTCTCCAAGTGGTACAGGCCCAATAACTCCTTTTTGGTGGCAGTGGGCGATGTGGAGATGGATATGATCAAATCTGTGGTGGAAGGCTTTTTAAAAGACAAACCCTTTTCAAAGGATGTGGAGACACTCAATAGCTCACCTGTGGCTATAAAGGGCTCAAAACTGAGTTTAAAGGAACAGGATGTAAGCCAGATCTATCTCCAGCTTGGCTGGCCCACACCGGCAATTACCCATCCTGATACCCCACACATGGAACTTTTGGAGGTACTTTTGGGGCAAGGTAGGAGTTCCAGGCTCCAAGAGGCACTCAGGATAAAGAATAGGCTGGCCAATAGCATATCGGTGGGCAACATGGCCCTAAAGGATGCCGGGGTCTTTACCTTATTTGCCACTGCCGAATCTGCAGATGTGACAAGGCTGTTGGAGGAGATCAAGGCCCAGATGGAGGCTATTGGTAATGGAACTATATCCGAGCAGGAATTGGAGATGGCCAAAAACAAGATGAGGCTCAATACCCTATCGGAGGTGGAGACAAGCTCTGGCATTGCAAGGACCCTGGGATTTTTTGAAGCATATTTCAAGGACTATAGAAGGTTTCAAGATTACATGGAGTCAATAAAGAATGCCAAGGCAGAGGACCTAAGAAGGGTTGCCAACACATATCTTTCAATGGAAAGGGCCAAGGGTGCAGTGCTTTCAAAAACAGGTGCGTTAAGGGAGGAAGACCTGAGGGCTATATTAAAAACAAGGGATGTGGGAATTTCCAAGATAAAGGCTCACTCCTTCAGGCTAAGAAACGGAATGAGGGTGGTAATGGAAGAGAGGCAAGATCTGCCCATAGTGTCCATGGTGGTGGCATTGCCCGGTGGATTAAGGAGTGAGGAAAAGGATACAAACGGCATCTCTCAGGTGGTCTCCAGGATGCTCCTTAGGGGTACCAAAGGCAAGGATGCCGATGAACTCATGAAGGCCATTGAGATCTATGGGGCAACTGTGGACACATTCTCAGGCAAGAACAGCTTGGGGCTTACCATGAGATGCCTGTCCAAGGATTTCCAGCAGATTCTACCACTGGTGAAAGAGATCCTTTTGGAGCCATCTTTCCCCCAAGGGGAATTGGCCAAGGTGAAGCAGGATTTTTTAAATGCGATAAAGGCAAAGAAGGATAAACCCTTTCAGCTTGCAAGCGAACTTTTGTTCAGTACCGTCTTCTTGAAACATCCATATGCCATGCCCGAATCTGGAACAGAGGAATCCTTGAATAAGATCTCCAGGGATAAGCTGATTGACTGGTACCAGGGGCTGATAAGGCCAGATGAGATGGTTATTTCTGTGGTTGGGATGTTGAAGGCAGAGGAACTGAGGAAACTCATGGAATCCAGTTTTGGAGATATCAAGGCACGGCCAAGAGATCTAAAGGTATTGCCCGAGGCGCCCCTGGAAGGATTGCGTATAGCTCATTTGGAAAAGCAGATTTATCAAACCCATCTCATGTTTGGATTTTTGGACCTTCCCAATAATGACCCAGAGGTCCCTGCCATGATGCTCTTGAATGCCGTTCTTTCAAGGCAGGGAGGAAGGCTCTTTAGGATCCTAAGGGATGAGAAGGGGCTGGCCTATGTGGTAAGTTCCTTTAGGGTTACAGGTCCTGAAACAGGCCTATTTGCAATATACATGGCATGTGAACCCAACAAGGTTGAAACAGCAAGGGAGGGTGTCATGGGAATCCTAAAGGATGTGATAGAAAAAGGTGTGAGCGAGGAAGAACTCACAGAGGCAAAATCCTATGTACTGGGTTCCATGGAGATTGATGAACAAAGTTCAGGACACAAGGCCCTTAAAATGGCCTTGGACGAGCTATTGGGCCTTGGGTATGACTATGAAGAAGTGCTGAAGGAAAGGATAAGAGGCATCAAAGGGCAAGACATAAAGTCTGTTGCCAACAGGGTGCTCAATAAACCCTATGCCTTTATTACAGTGGGCCCCAAGGCCAATTAGAAGGGTAATGCAATGGAGGTGAGGATTTCCTTCAAAATCCCTATTCCCTTTGCCCTAAATTGGCCCCATAAAGCCTGTGTCTCTTGTACTTCAGGAGGGTGAACCCTGGTGCGCTGACTAACTTTATAGATCTATCTGGTCTGCTTCATTTAACCCCAATTATTTGGTCCCCTTAGCATGTGCTGAACACCTGATATGATCATTTTGCTTTGCCCTGAATCCTAAAACCCTCTCTTATTTCAAGCTTGTGCTGTGCTAAAACTTGAAAGATTGAACCTTGAACCTCGAATCTTTCTGGCGCCTTTCCCTTGTGTTGAGCCACTACGGCTGAGTATTTGGATCTTTCAGAAAAGCTTCTATGCCTTTGGGGATTTTGCTTGAAGAATCATCCCCTCTGCCCTATAAGTTTAATCCCAAACTGCTCCCCTAAGGGGGTAACATGGGAGATACGGAGAGTAACCGAGTTAGAGAAAAACATAACTACCTCTTGGAACCAGAGTTTAGAGATCTGCCATAGGGCTTTCCAATAAGTCTCCCTGTGCCTCTGGTTCCAGGAGGCCAGGGAGGCAAAAATGAGGGATCCATCCACCTTTCAAAAGTTAGTTGAACTCATTCAGAAGAGGGATTCCAGGGGCTTATCCGTCTTGGTAAGCACCCTTCACCCTGCGGATGTGGCAGAGGCTCTTTCAGAGATCTCGCCCCCGGAGGTATGGTTTTTCTTGAGATCCTTACACCCTTCGGTAAGGGGTGAGATATTCAGCCACCTGGACCCTTTAAAGCAAATGGAAGTGGCAGAACACCTCAAAAGGGAGGAGCTGGCACTGCTCGTCTCTGACATGCCCCCTGATGACAGGGTAGACCTTTTAAAGAGGTTACCTGAAGAGACAATAGAAAAGCTCCTGCCTGCCATAGCCCATGCTGAACGGGAGGACATAAGGAGGCTTTTTGCATATCAAGAGGGCACGGCAGGCGCTGTTATGACATCTGAATATGCAACCATATCTCCTGATATCACGGTAAGTGAGGCCATTGAGAAACTAAGGAAAGAGGCACCGGACAAAGAGACCATCTATTACGTTTACGTTATAGATAAAGATAGGAGGCTAAAGGGCCTTGTGTCCTTAAAGGATTTGATCATCGCAAATCCTTCTATGAAGATTGCAGACATAATGCATGAAGATGTGATCTTTGCAAGGGTAACCGACGACCAGGAAGATGCCGCAAGGAAGATACAAAAATACGACCTCATAGCACTTCCGGTGGTAAACGGAAATAACTCTTTGGTTGGTATAATAACCCACGACGACGCCCTTGACATAATCACCCAAGAACACACAGAGGACTTGGAAAAACTAATGGCAATTGCAGGTAGACACGAGGTGGGGATGTATCTGAAGACCCCCTCATGGAGACATTTTCTAAACAGGGCCTATTGGGTGGTGGGATTGGCTGCCTTGGGCCTTGTATCCGGCCTTGTAATTCATTCCTTTGAAAGTGTCTTGATGCAGATAATGCTACTGGCCTTCTACATGCCCATGGTTGCAGATACAGGTGGAAACACAGGGAGTCAATCTGCCACGGTTGTGGTTAGGGCCTTGGCACTAAAAGAAATAGAGCCTGGGGATTTTGTGAAGGTGCTATTTAAAGAGCTGAAGATCTCCATCATGCTTGCAGTGGTCTTGGCCCTTCTCTCATGGGCTAAGGTAATGTGGCTATCCTCAGGGTCAGAAGGAGCCACAGGCGGGTTTACCCTTTTTCAGCTTGCCAATGTGATTGCCATTGCCTTGGGGCTACAGGTAGTTACCGCCACACTCATCGGGGCAGTGCTCCCCCTCATTGCAGCAAAGGCCAAATTGGACCCGGCAGTGGTGGCAAGTCCAGCACTTACAACCATAGTGGACATTACAGGTCTCATGATATACTTTAGCATTGCGAAACATATATTGGGGATCTGAAAGAATACATGCTCATCACCTGGATCTTAGGCAAAGATATAGTAGGTTATGTAAGAGGCCACAAGTGGCTTATATTCGGGACCCTTTTCTTTACCTCCATCTCATCTCTTTTTGCAGTAATCCCTGCATATCTCTTAAAGCCCTTTGTGGATCTTGGGATGCTTGCAAAAGAAGGAACTATTACCTGGGAAATCCCTTGGATCTCTTTAAAACAAGGGACATTATTGGGGTTTGAAATATCCAAAAGAGTTATCCTACAAGGAGTGGACCAAAGGACATTACTGACTTTCTTAACACTGATTGCCTTTGGTTCCGTGCTTCTTAGGTCCCTTTGTTCCTACTTGGGCAGCCTTTTGGGAGCGGCATTTTCCACTAAAGTAGTGAACAAGGTGCGGATTGATCTATTCGAGAGATTTCTGAACCTCCACATTGGCTTTTTCCATGGAATGAAAACAGGGGAACTGGTGGGGAGGGCAAACTCTGATCTTTCTGTAATGCAAGGAAAGATATCTGAGATACTCACCGGAATCATAGAGCATCCCATAACAGCAGCCGTGTTTATCTTGTATCTACTCTACATGAATTACAAACTAACACTCTTGATGGTAATTTTTGTTCCTGCCTTTGCTGGCGTCTTAAAATTATTCGGCAAAAAGGTAAAAAAACATGCAGAGAAAGTACAAGAGAATACCGCTGAATTGAGCCAGAGATACCACGAGGCTATAACCTGCATTAAGATAATCCAGGGTTTTTCACAGGAAGAAAAAGAACTTAACAGATTCAGGGAAGAGGCAGTAGAGCTTTACAAAAGGATTATGAAATGGTATAGGTGGCACCTTGGCCTTGGTCCATTAATGGACTCTCTCTCGTTTCTCTCAATACCTGTCACGTTAATACTTGGAAGGGTAGTCTTTGGACATACACTGGGGGAAATTATCTCCATTGTATTTGCATTTTCAAAAGTTTATGGACCCGTAAAAAAACTTGCTTTAATAAACAACAACATTAAGACACTGCAGGGATCCATGAAGAGGATATTTGAAATCCTGCATACCCCCTCTGAAATTATGGAAACAAAACAGCCAGTCTATCTTCAATCTTTCAATAACAGGATAGAATTTAAAGATGTTTGGTTTGGTTATGACAAAGATAACTTTGTTTTAAAAGGCATCAGTTTCAAGGTAATGGCTGGAGAGATGATGGCAATAGTAGGTTCAACAGGTGCGGGGAAGAGTACCCTTTTGGATTTAATTCCAAGATTTTATGACGTATCTAAAGGTGCAATTTTATTGGATGGTGAGGATATAAGAGATATCCCCTTAAAGGATTTGAGAAAAAAGATAGCCATTGTAACCCAAGATACAATCCTTTTTAACGACACCATTGCAAATAACATACGATACGGAGCAAAGGAAAAGACAATGGAAGATGTAATTGAAGTAGCTCGCCTTGCCTTGGCCCACGAATTCATTATGGAACAGCCACAAGGTTATGAAACAATAATTGGCGATAGGGGGGTGAAACTCTCAGGAGGCCAAAGGCAGAGGATTGCCATAGCAAGGGCCCTTATTACAAGGCCTTCTATTCTGTTGCTGGATGAGGCCGCATCTGCCTTGGATGCTGAAAGTGACAGGATGATCCAAGAAACTATAGAGCAGTTAAAAGGAAAGTTGACAATCATAGTTGTGGCACATAGGATTTCAAGTATCTTGAATGCTGATATAATCGCAGTTCTGGAACATGGTGAAATTGTGGAAATTGGAACCCTTAAAGATCTTTTGAAAAAAAACGGAAGGTTTAGTTACCTTTATTCACTACAGTTTAACCAGCATTGATGTTACTTAACACGTTTATTCATATTCCCACCATCGGGATTAAAACAGAAAGATTGATATGGAAACAGGGCATAAGCAATTGGTATGATTTTCTAAAAAATAAACCTGATTTTATGTCACATGAAAAATACTTATTTTGTTGTGAAGAAATTCGTGAGGGCATTTCCAACATCTCTAATCCGGTTTACTTTGCAAAAAAGCTTCCCAAATCAGAGCATTGGAGGCTATATGAAGCCTACAGTGCTTTATGTGCCTATTTGGATATTGAAACAAATTCAAGAGAAGACAATATAGTTGAAGTTACTGTCATAGGAATCTATGATGGGGAAAATTATACACCTTTTGTGTCGGGTAAAAACCTCGAAGAATTTGAGGCGTTCATTTCAAAGTTTATGCTTGTTGTGACATTTAGCGGAAACACATTTGATTTACCCATGCTTCAAAAGACCTTTTCCAATGTTTACATACCTCCTATTCAAATTGATTTAAAGTATGTACTTAGAAAGCTGGGAATAAGAGGTGGTTTGAAAAAGGTGGAAGAGCTGTTTTGCATAGAAAGGCCTCCAGACATAAAAGGTCTCAATGGATATCACGCATTACTTTTGTGGAGACAGTTTGAAAATAACAACGACGAATCCTGCCTTAATTTGCTAATAAGGTACAACGAACAAGACTGTATAAATCTAAAACCTCTAATGGATGCATGCTTTGAAAGGCTAAAAAGGCTTTACATCGGTGATATTTTCAGATGATTTCTTCCTCCGCCATTGGGCTACCTTTGAGTCTCCTGAGTTCCTCTCGCTCAACGCTCACAACATATTTGATTATGAGGTCCCGCGCCTCTTCTGCTATATCCTTGAATTTTGCACCACACAGGTAATTCATCCTCTTGCCTTCTACGGTTATATGTGTCCTAAGCCTGGTTTTTTTATGGACAATGGCAACTGTTCTTATAACAGGTAGGCCAGGGATGTTTATAACAACATCTTTCAATTCCGTATTAGGTGCTAACCTGTTTTCGTTGATATCGGTCAAAAAGGATATCCCTCCGCCGCTGATATCCCAGACCTGGGCCCTTTGTTCCACGCCCTCCAATTGAAACGAAATGGTTACAGGCTGCTTTTCAGGGGGATAAACCCTCAGATATTCCCTTCTCTGCCTTCTAAAAAGCTCCTTTGGAAACTCAAAAACCAACTGCTTTAGCGCCTGAGAACCTTCTTCCCTTATAAAATTCATGGAGGTTTCATAGGGGATATTCCTCCTCCCGAATTCGTCCATATAGAGAATGAAGGTGAAATGTGCCTTTTTAAACTCCCCAATCAAAAGATTACCCTCATCAGGGACGAGCTTGTCAATATACACCTCTGTTACCTTGGGACTTTCCTGGATCCTTAAAAAATAAGAGGTGTAATTTTGCCTACCCTCTCCCAGTGAGACAGTAACAGGCGTCTTCTCTTTTATGGCCATATTAAGGATTTTTCCGATCCTTTGAGGCAAGGTGATATGGCTTTCGGAATAATAGAGGACCTCCCGAGACCCTCGAGAGACCCTCTTTTTCCACCAAAGGATCACTGAAAAACCCACGATAACGAAAAAAATTATCCCTAAAAGTGTATACATGGCCTGACTCATGGCCAGTATTAACACATGTCTATCCAGGTTTTCAATAAAATTCAAGGGATGCCCAGGGCTACGGCAAGTTTTTCCAGATAGGTTTAAAAATCAGGGGCTTAAAAAAGGACTGGCTTTTTAACCCCCTCACTATGTTATCCTTCTTCCTATGAAGGGAGAACTTGAGGTCCGTCTTATAGAGAGGATGAGATACCGTTATGGGAATCCTATATGAGGGAATACCATCCCCTTTCCCTTCCTAAGAAGTCTCTTTCTGGAGAGCTTCTAAGGTATGTAGCAAGCCTTAACCCAAGTTCATGATTCGAAAATTTTTTCCGAGTAATATCAAGGACTTGCAAGTGGGAGACCTTGCATTTAGGCCATGTTGATATTTTTAGAGGATCGTCTTGGTGGTCTTATCTGGCCGATGGGGAAGTTTTAGGGCATCGTAGATGCGGATGTGGAAGGGTTCGGGCCTGGAAGATTTGCGGATGTGGATGGTCTTGCCATCGTCTCTTTTTACTGTGGTGGAGATACGCACATGAGTGGAAAGCCCCTTTCTGATGGTGTCCCAGCTTAGATTGATTCTTTGCCTCCTGAGTTTCATACGGATGGTGTGCAATATGTGATAGGCCAAAACTGTTATAAAGATATGGCCATCCACTCTTACTTCCCTCTGATGATAATTTGGCCTTAATCCTAAGGAAGGTTTAGGTGTCCGGTCTGAACGGGGCCACTACAAATGGATCATGCATTTTCAAACTCAAAGGACACAATATTTTTTGAACTTTTGCTCCATTCGATACCGATCAAATAGATCTGGTTATATTTGCCCATATACTTTTCGTAATACCTTTTATCCCTTATCTGCCTTAGGGCAGTGCCCTCTGCTTCATTTTCCACCACTTTAAACTCTAAGATGTACACCTTGTCCTGATATATCACGGTGAGGTCAATCCTTCCCACATTGGTGGTATCCTCTGCAATTGTGGTAAGACCTGCTCCGTTAAACAATGCATATATCACAGAGGCATAATAACCCTCATAACTGTCTATG
>Ga0078972_1002148_pt1 | contig 67452 bp, 63 predicted proteins | sample YelNatPaOPGAMG01_FD_67568 | JGI IMG/M metagenome (GOLD analysis project Ga0078972, IMG submission 67568) | Hot spring thermophilic microbial communities from Obsidian Pool, Yellowstone National Park, USA - OP-RAMG-01 (SPADES assembly) (version 2) | ecosystem: Environmental > Aquatic > Thermal...
GAGGAGTACCGAAGATGGTACAACACCCGCAGGTTCCACCGCGGCATAGGCACCCAGCCGGCAAGACTTTATCCCGCCCTGATTTGACCGCAGCAGTCACGCCTGAACCTCCAGCAGCATCGCCAGCCGGAGGCTTCTTCATCAACAGATGAAAGCTTGATCCCTGCTAGCGGTTGACATGGAGACCTTGCGAAGCACCGTTTTAACTGTCATCGAACACATGGAAAGGGATGGTTAAGCCATCGAAGAGTCATGTTTTTAGTCACGGATGTTAACTTGTAAAGTGTACTTTACATATCACAAATGTTTTTATCGATTTTTGTTCATAGCAAAAAAAGAAAGTATGGCCGATTTTATCATAGAGAATGGATTCTTAGTGACCATGGACGGATCAAACAGAGTTATAGAAGATGGCGCTGTTGTTGTTGAGGGAAACAAAATTTTAGCCGTGGGTAAGACTTCTGAGATCAAGAAAAAACATAAGGCAAAGGAGAGAATAAACGCCAAAGGGAAGGCCATCCTGCCTGGTTTCGTCACGCCGCATAACCACATGTATAACTCACTGACCCGCTACATGGACATTCCACTGGAGCCAGAGGTGGCCGCTGATTTCGGCAGCCTGCTCACGCGATGGTGGTGGCCAAAGATTGAGGACACCTGCACCAAGCAGGACGTCTATACTGGAGTTCTTCTCGCGGCGGCGGAAATGTTGAAGAATGGTATCACCTGTACGGCTGATCTCCAGGAAGGACAAAACCTGCTCCCGGGAGCGCTCGATCTTGCGGGCAGGGCTTGCGACGAGACCGGAATTAGGGCCTTTCTTTCCTTCGAAACCACCGATCGGGTCAGCCTTGCCAAGGGAAAACAGGGGCTCAGAGAAAATGAAAACTTCATCAAAAAAAGAAACTACAGGAAAGATTCCCGAGTCCAAGGAATGATGGGTGTGCACACTTGCTTCTCCTGTACACCGGAAACTCTGATGAAAGCAAGAGAAATAGCCAACAGACACCGATGCGGCATTCAGATACACATTGCCCAGAGCACCTACGAGGTGGAGATGATAAAAAGAAAATACCAAGTTGGTGGCTCTGTGGAATTTTTAGACTCGCTGGGCTTCCTGGGTCCGGATGTTGACGCCGCTCACGGAATCTACATTTCCAAGAAAGAGCTGGAGATCTGGCAGAGGAACGACGTCGGCCTATCCTTCAACATCAAAAGCAACGCCTTCTACGCCAACGGCCTCGCCCCGGCTGCAGAACTGCTCAGGAGAAACTGCAAAGTTGGTCTGGGCATAGACGGCGTCAACATTTACGATATGTTTGAACTCATGACCTTTTCAATGGCCATGTTACGTCTCTACTACCTGGACGGTGGAATGCTACCAGCATCACAGGCCCTCTACCTCGCCACCATGGGCGGGGCCAAAGTTCTGGGAAAGGACAGAGAAATCGGGTCCCTAGAAGCAGGCAAAAAGGCCGATATAATAATCGTCGACTTCTCGGGTAAAGCCAAGCTGACACCAGCACAGAACAAGCTCGACGTTCTGGCCTTCAGCTGCCGTGGCCCTGATGTTGACACGGTCATGGTCGATGGCAAGATCATTGTGAGCAATAAAGAGATCTTGACTGTTGATGAGGAGAGACTGATCGAAAGGGCCAAAATCCAAGCCGCCAGATATCAGGAACGAGCCATTAAAACACCGATAAATCCGGTTTGGAAACTGCCCGCGTGTTGAGGTGAGAAAACGATCGATCTCACTGTGAACCTTGCAGGCCTGCGGCTGCAATTTCCCACGATTCTGGCCCCGGGGCCGTTAACCAAGGACGGCCGGGCTGTCAAAAGGGCCGCGGAACAGTACGGTGTCGGTGCCATGGTTGTAAAAACTGTTTATCCCCGTGATGAAGATACACCGAGACCATGTATGGCTGCCCTCAAAGGCGGCGCTATGATCAACTATGATTGGTCCGCCCTTAGTGCCGAACAGTTCTCCAAGCAAATGAAAACCGCCAAAGAGGGAAACAAACCGGTGATCGTCAGCTTTCTCGGTGGAACTGAGGAAATGGTAAAAATGGCTAAAATGCTGGCAGCTAGCGGAGCCGATATGCTAGAGCTTCCCATCGACAATCCCCCGCTGGAGCAACTGCAAGAGGAAATAAAAGAAATCAGGGAAGCCGTTGACATTCCCCTTGGGATTAAAATTGGTCCCAACATCAAAAATATCCCTGAATACGCCAAAGGGATTGAAAGTGCTGGTGCTGATTACATTTCAGGAATCAACACGCTGGGTCCGGTGCTAGCCATCGACACAAAAACCGGAAAACCATTACTGGGATCAAGATTTGGCTTCGGCTACCTTTCTGGTCCCGCCATAAAGCCATTGGCCCTGCGCTGTGTCGCGGAAATGGCCAAAAGCGTAAAAATTCCAGTAATCGGTGGAGGAGGCATCAGCGACGGTAAGGATGCCATTGAGTTTTTTATGGCGGGGGCCACCTGTGTTCACTTGCACACCGCAGCCATTCTCAAAGGACTGGGTGTCTTCTCAACTATTGTCAAACAGATTGATGAATTTTTAACCACCGAGGGTTATGATAGTCTTGATGACGTTAGAGGAATGTCCCTGAGATATCTTAGCGAAGAGCCATCGCTTGCCAAAAAAACTCCGGAAGTGGCTCAGGAACTGTGCAACGGTTGCGGTGTTTGCGAACGAACCTGTGTTTATGAGGCGATAAAGGTGTATGATGGCTTGGCTAGAGTAGATAAAAACGCCTGCTTTGGCTGTGGACTTTGCGTCACCTTGTGCCCAGCGCAGGCGTTAAAGCTGGAGTGAGGAAGGAAGGATGTCGAGAAAAATATTGTATATAGACCCGCTCGACTGTACCGGATGCAGAAACTGCGAAATAGCCTGCAGCTACATCAAGGAGGGGTTGATGAATCCTCAGAAATCTAGGATCCGTGTTGTTAGAATCGGCGCCACCTACGATAGCCCAATAGTCTGTCGGCAGTGTGAAATTGCTCCCTGCGCCAAGAGCTGTCCCGTGGAGGCCATCGAGCGAAAGGGTCGGGTTTGGGTGGTTAATTCTCAAAAATGCATTGGCTGTGGCATCTGCGTTCAGGAATGTCCCTTTGGTGCTATCTGGCTGCACCCGGATAACGGGACCGCGATCAAGTGTGACCAGTGTGGAAACTGCGTGAAGCACTGCCCCCCGGGAAAACTCAGATTCGTGGACCCCAACGATCTCGCCCATGAAACTGAGGTGAAGTATGCCAGAAAATTGATGGAGATAATGGAGGAAAAAAATGTCATTTAAATACAGAGCCTACGCGGGGAAAATCATCCGGGTGAATCTTAGCCACGGCACAATCACCAAGCAACCACTTGACGCCAAGATGGCCGAGAACTTCCTCGGCGGTTCTGGTTTCATCACCAAGATTTTATGGGACGAGGTCGGTCCCCAAACCGATCCTTTGGGTCCTGAAAACAGGCTCATCTTTGCCATCGGTCCTCTCTGTGGCACCGGCTGGCCGGTTAGTTGCAGGTTTGAGGTCGGGGCCAAATCTCCGCTAACTGGCATTTATGGGGATTCCAGCTGCTGTGGACACTGGGGCCCGGAGCTAAAGTTCGCGGGATATGATGCGGTTGTCTTTGAGGGTAAAGCCAGCAAGCCTGTTTATCTCTGGGTAAATGACGACACCATAAAAATTATGGACGCCGGTGCCCTCTGGGGCAAGACCACCGGAGAAACGGAGGAGATAATCCGAAAGGATCTCGGCGACCACAGGATCCAAGTGGCCAGCTGTGGTCCAGCTGGTGAAAATCTGGTAAGATATGCCTCCGTCATCAGCTTGAGGAGGGCAGCAGCCCGATGCGGTCTGGGTGCCGTGATGGGATCTAAAAATTTGAAAGCGGTGGCTGTCAGAGGCACCAAGGATGTGAAAACAGAGTATCCCAAGGAGTTTTATGACTTTATGAACGAGATCATCGAAGTTTACAAAAAGGACTTCTATATCCTCGACAGGATAAAGTTCGGGACCCCTATTCTAGTGGAGCTGATGAACGAGATCGCCCGCTGGCCCGTGAAGAACTTTCAGACCGGTGTTTTCCCCTATGCCAAGGAGATCGGTGGAGAAAGAATCAGGAGAGAGTACAGGATAAAAGACAGGGGCGGATTCGGTTGCTGGGCCACCTGCGAAAAGCCAGTGCGGGTCAAGGAGCCACCTTTCTCCGGAATCTACGCTAAACAACCAGAATACGAGACTCTGTCCGCGCTGGGTGCGAGACTCTGGATAAGAAATTTAGATGCTCTCATCTATGCTAACGAACTCTGTGATGAGCTGGGCTTGGACACCATCTCCACTGGAGGAACAATTTCTTGGGCCATGGAATGCTATGAAAACGGAATCCTGACAAAAAAGGATACTGACGGCATAGAGCTGAGCTGGGGCAATCACGAGGCCCTGCTGGAACTGATTCCCAAAATTGCCAAAAGGGAGGGCTTTGGTGCTATCTTGGCCGAGGGGAGTTTCCGGGCCGCACAGATGATGGGCCGGGGATCGGAAAAATACTTGATGACGGTGAAGGGGATGGAGATCGCTGCTCAGGACGGCAGAGCCCAGAAGTCCATGGGGCTGGCCCACGCAGTCGCCAGCAGAGGTGCTGATCACCTCAAGGCATTCCCACTCCTCGATGAGCTGGGTCGTGAAGAGCCAATCAAAGCTAGGTTTGGAGAAAAATATCTTCCCGAGATGGCTCAGCCGCTGAACCCCAAATACAAGGCATTTGAAGTGAAGGACGGTGAGGAACTCTGTGCCCTCTGTGATAGCCTCTCGCTTTGCAAGAGTTCCGGCATCTGTCTGCCTCTTTACACCGGGCAGATATACTTTGAAGACTTGGCCAAGATTATGAAGCTGGCAACGGGGATGAAAGTAACCGGAGAAGACATGAGAAGAACTGGTGAGAGAATCGTTAACCTACAAAGGGCCTTTAACATCCGAGAAGGTCTGACCAGAAAAGACGACAGACTACCAGAACGCTTCACTAAAACCCCTGCCCCTGAAGGCGTTGCCAAGGGGCACGTTGTGGAGCTGGATAAAATGCTAAACGAGTACTACAGGCTGAGGGGCTGGGACACGGAAACTGGTCTCATCCCGCGGAAAAAGCTGGAAGAACTCGGCATAGGATATGTTGCAGACGAGCTGGAAAAAATGGGCAAAATCCCTAAAGTAAATTAACCACCCGAGACGGCGTGGGCGATGACTATCCGGTCTCCGTCGCTAAGATTAATCCTGAAATTTTTGTCAATTAAATGAGCCAGTTGTCCGTTCAAGGTGATGTGGTTATGTCCATAAACACTGCCGCTCTTCGGATCAAAAAGAACTTCACTGAATTTCCTGCCGTGTTTCTCGCCCAGAATTCTCAGTAAATCTGCTAACGTTGCCTCCTTTGGAATCTTTATCCTTTCCTCCCTTACCCCGGTGATCTCTTGGAAATGCGATAGATAAACCACGGACACTTCAATTGAACTCATAACCGCACCGCCGCCCAACGATTATTTTCAGCAATCGCGTCTTTAAATATTTGTCCGAAAGTAGCCTCGGGATAAAACAAGATTTTTTATGATGCCAGACAAAGAATAAACGCGGGATTCTGTGAGCAAATTAAGGTATCGAAGGTCTATGGAAAGATTTCAGAAGTTGCTCGTTCCAACTGTATATGGCGATGTCCCCACTTTTCTCGGGGCTCCGCTTGCAAGGAGCAAAAAGGACCTGAGAACTGCCGATGCTGCTTTTCTAGGAATGCCCTCCCAAGGGGCTGAAATGCTGGTGGGAAGGGAAGTGGGTATAAATATGATGGACACGATGCGTTTGAGGAAGGCCTCGCTGAAATATGGAGGATATCTGCCCGAGCTTGACCTCGACGTCTTTGCCAAGATAAAGCTCGTTGACTGCGGCGACGTACCTGGATTTTATCCCGCGACTCAGGAAAACCGAAAACAATACTTCAAGCTGGCTGAGGACAGCATCTCAGGAATTTTACAAACTGGCTGCATACCGTTAACGATCGGGTCACACCCCTATCTCGTGGCAAAGTCGATAAACAGGTTGGGCGGCGGTTTGGGCATTATCCACTTAGATGCCCACGCGGACAACATGGAAGTCCACGAAGGTGGCAAGTGGTCTCTTGCCTGCTGGGTTGCTAGGGTGGCTGAGCTCAAAGGGGTGAACATGAAAAACTTCGTTCAGATAGGAATGAGGGGACCACGAAATTTCAAGGAGCAGATGGTGTGGTACCGGAAGAAGGGAGCAACCGTATTCACCAGTGCTGAAATTGGGGAAAAGGGGATTGAAGAGGTTACTGAAGAAGCAATCGAGATCGCCAGCGACGGTGCCGAACATCTCTTTCTCAACTTGGACCTGGATGTCTTGGATCTGGGAGCTGCTCCGGGGCTGGACGAACCTCTGGGGATCACCATCGCCGATCTGCTTAAAATCACCCACGAAGTTGGCAAAAAGAGGGTGAGGGCGTTCAATGTGGAATGGATACCAACTCCAGCATGGGAACCTTACCAACTCCCTGCCTGGCCGCTTTACTGGATCACAACATGGGCTATTCTGTATCTGCTCGCCGGTGTGGCGCTTTCGAAGAGGTAGTCGCAATGAAGGTTGACGCCATCATCATTAACGGAAGGATCTTCAGCCCCGGCGTTTTTCTTGAAGCGGGAATAGCGATCGATGAAGGGAAGATAGTCGCCATCGCCAAGGAACCTAACCTGCCTGAGGCAGATGAAAAAATTAACGCCCGGGGGAACTTGATAATTCCCGGACCCATAGATGCCCATGTCCACCTCCATATTCCCGGTCTTCTGCACAGGGAAGATTTCGGCAACGGAACCAAAGCGGCCGCCATCGGGGGCACAACAACTGTTATAGACTTCGCCGTGCCTCGAGATGGTAGCCTAAAGAAAACCTTTTCCCTCGTGAAGAGCGAAGGAGAGAGGCTCGCCGCCGTTGACTTCGCCATTCACGCTGCCATTTGCTTGGAGGAACATATCGAAGAAATTCCGGAGGTCTCAAAAATGGGTGCGGCCTCTTTTAAACACTTCATGGCCAACCCGGATGGGCTGCCCTTTATTGATACCGGAGCCATGCTGGATTCGCTCAACAAAATAAAAGAGGCTGGATCACTAGCCACTGTTCACGCTGAAAACGAAAGCATCCGGATTCATTACTTGAATAAGCTCAAGCAGCAGGGGAGGGGTGATCCTCTCGCACATGCGCTGTCAAGGCCAACCATCGCTGAAGCCGAGGCCATCTCCAGAGCGATAATGCTGGCGGCCGAAGCTGGCACACCCCTTCACGTCTTTCATGTGTCCTCCGGTCGCGGTGCAGATCTGATCGGGCGGGCGAAGGAGGCAGGGTTGCCGGTAACAGGAGAGACCTGTCCTCACTATCTGCTCTTCAACCAAGATGATCTGAAAAAATTCGGGCCGTATCTCCAAGTCAATCCCCCCCTGCGGACAAAAGCTGACTCGGAAATGCTCTGGAAGGCTCTGGCCGAGGGGAATCTTGACGTTCTAGTGACAGACCACTACGCGCCTCTCCGAGCTGAGAAAGAAAAGGGCTGGAGCAACATCTGGGACGTCGAGGGGGGAGTTCCTGGGGTTGAGACGAGAGTTATGATCGCGATCAGCGAGGGCTATCATAAAAGGAAGATTCCGCTGAAGAGGTTAGTCGAGATCTTGTCGACCATGCCGGCAAAGATCTTCGGTCTTTACCCCGCCAAGGGAAATCTTCAGATCGGTTCTGACGCAGACATCACGATAATAGATCTGAATGAGGAAATGACGATAAAAGCGGAAAAATTGCACCACAAGGCTGACTGGACTCCCTTCGATGGTCTAACCGTCAGGGGCCTTCCCAAGTTGACCATGGTCCGGGGAGAAATAGTGGCCAGTGAAGGGAGCGCTTGGGGTAAAGAAGGGTACGGGAGATTCTGCCCGCGATCAATGAAACCATCGGCGACCGCTAATTTTCCGTAAACAGCCAAGATAAGACTTTTATTAATGACCACTGACGATTTTTAGCAACGGGTGGGTCCATAAATGGCGCTACTTAAAGGATCGTTGCGGGCACTTTTTGAGAAGGCCAAAGAAATGGGCGCGAGTTCTGCCAAGCTCATCTCCACTAAGGATATCTTCGTTGAGGACTACGTGAGGATAAAGTGCCAGTACGGTTGTAGGATGTACGGTATCCGACTCACCTGTCCACCCTACACTCCGACTCCAGAGGAGACACGAAAATGGCTGAAGAACTACAGTAAGGCTTTGCTCATCGAGTTCAAAAACCTCAAGAATAGAGAGGATCTGAGCCGGGTTCATGAAATCGGCGTGGCGCTGGAAAGAGATGCCTTCCTGAGTGGCTTCTATCGTGCCCTAGTTCTTGTTTCAGGGCCCTGCCGGTACTGTAAACCCTGCGTGGCTGAAAGGGCAAAAAATCGCGGCTCGCTGAGCAAGGCTGATTGCGTCTATCCTTTAAAGGCCAGACCATCGATGGAGGCAGTGGGAATCGACGTTTACAAGACTGCCAGAAAAGCCGGATTCAGCATCAACGTGGTCAAAGAGGGGCAGCTTTACAAGAGCTTTATTTTGCTTTTGCTGGAATGAAGCTTAAGGTGCCTTTAATTATTTAAAGTTAAAAACGTCCTTCACTTTTATTTCCTGCATCTTTTTATTGACCTCGGTCGTCTCACCAAAATACAGGCATCTGGCCGGGCAGACCAGAACACAAAGAGGTTTCTCTCCTTTTTCGATTCTGTGGGCGCAGAGGTTGCAGAGCTCAATCTTTCCCAGCTCAGGGTTAAATTGAGGTGCGTTTATCGGACAAGCGTCAATGCACAGCTGGCACCCGATGCACTTTTCCTTGTTCACCATGACGATGCCATCGGGCCTTTTGTAAAGCGCGTGCTCCGGGCAGGCTCTAATGCAGGGAGCATCTTCACAATGTTTGCAGAAAACTGGAACATAGTCTGTTCTCAATCCGCCGTTGATCATTCTGGGACCAATTTTAACAACGCGAATGGGCATCGGTCCCACGGGAAGATGGAACTCCTGCTTGCAGGCGATCTCGCAGGAATGACACCCGATGCACTTCTTCACGTCGGCCTGTAGTTTGTACTTTGCCATTTTCACCCCTCCACCTTAGTCACCTTGCAGATGGCCCCACGAATAATCGGGCAGCCGAAAACCGGGTCGTAGGGAGGATATCGGGGGACAACTACGTTGACGTTGGATTCAAAACAAGCGCGGTGCGGGTCATCCTTTCTTTCCGGGAACCACCAGTGTGAATCGGCGTTAATTACCTTGGGATGAATCCCCCAAGTTAACCTAGCCTTGAATTTCACCCTTTCTCCCTTTGCCTGGGGCGTCTCGATCCAGACCCAGTCGCCGTCCTTGATGCCAAGTGCTTCAGCGGCCTCGGGGTTTATCTCAACCTCAGGATCTGGCTGTAGTTCGCGAAGCCAAGGAAGCTGCCTCCCATAGCCGTGGAAGTAAAGAACCTTCCTGCTTCCGGAGATGAAAATGAAAGGATATTCCTGCATCAAATCGGGTGTGCTGATGGGACCAACCGGTGGTTCTTCGTAGTGGGGTAACGGGTCAAAACCATTCTCCTCAAGCGTCTTAGAGTACAGCTCAACTTTTCCGCTCGGGGTTCCGGGGAATTTCCTGAACTTCTTATACTTCTGATACTCTAGCTGGAACTTTAGCACCGTGCCGTATTTCTGATAAAACTCGTCAAAAGTCACGCCCAGTCTCTCAAGCCGAAAATCATTCCACTCCTTCACGCTGTTGATGGGATAGGCGCTCTTCAACCCCAGCCTTTTTCTCAGCTCGATCGAAACCTCTCGCTCATCACGACATTCAGGAACCGGGTCGATCACCTTGGGAGCCACGCCGACGTAACTGGGGTAATGAAGCTCGTGAACCAAGTCCCTCTCAAGCCAAGTAGCAGCAGGCAAAACAATGTTGGCAAAGCTGGCCGTAGGCGTCATCCAGAAATCCATCACCACCAGGAATTCCAAGTGTTCCAGGTCCTTGGCCGTCTGTTTGCTCCCCTGCATTCCCATGACTGGGTCGTTGACGATGAACATGCCCCTTATTCCTCCTTCAGGAATCGAATCGAAGGCGAGAACAGGGTGAGAATCATTCCATGGGTTGGCCTTATCATAACCAAAGGGAAACTCCTTCACCCCGTATCTCCTCTGCTTCACCTCCTTGGGCAACCTTTCCGCGTAAAGCTTGGGAAACTCCACGTAAGCTGACCTGACCTTGCTTGTGGGTGAGGGGAAGGGAAGCAGGTTGCCTCCAGGAATATCCAAGTTGCCCGTTACCGCGATCAGCAGGTCCACGGCTCTGCAGGTCTGAAGAGCGTTAGTATTCATGGTGACTCCCATCCGGTGGTGCACTGAAGCCGGCTTGTTCGTGGCATACATCCGGGCCGCCTCCTTGATCTTCTCCTCAGGCACCCAAGTGATCTCGGCAACTTTATCGGGCGGATATTCTTGAACCCTTTCCCGGAGTTTATCGAAGCCCACGGTCCACTCGGCGACGAATTCCTTGTCATATAGTTCCTCGTTGATAATGACGTTAAGCATCCCCAGTGCCAACGCGGCGTCGGTTGCCGGCCTCACCTGGAGCCAGATGTCGGCCTTGGAAGCGAGGTTGGTGAAGCGCGGGTCGACAACGATGAGCTTGGCTCCCTTGTTGTATTTCGCCTGCAGGATTTCCTGTCCTTTGGAGCCGAGATGAGTCTCCAACGGGTTTCCACCCCAGATGAGGATGCACTTGCTGTTCCTGTAATCAGGGCCCTTTTCCCAAGTCAACGCCTGGCCGAAAGTGAGACCATCGGCTATCCAGTTCGGTCGAATGCAGTACTGGGCATCTGTCCCCAGTAAATGGGGGCTCTGGATTGCCGTCAACCAGTCAACGTTAAAAACAATATTGTCCCTGTCACCATCGCAGAAAACAAAGGCCAGAGATTCCGGCCCGTATTTCTCAATCAACTCTTTGAACTTGTTTGCGATCCTGTCCATCGCCTCGTCCCAAGAGATCCTCTTCCACTCACCGTTGGGCTGGCGTTCCATCGGGTAGCGCAGCCTGTCTGGGTGATAAAGAAGCTGCGGGTAGGACATCCCCCGGACACAGATAGCTCCCTCGTTCTGAGGGTGGTCCGGATCACCAATTATCTTAGTCACCTTACCGTTCTCAACTGTTACTAAAACACCACACTCACAGTGACATCCCATGCAGATGGATCTTTTTACCTCGGCCATTTCATCACAACCTTCTGAAGCTCTGTGAAATTTATATCTTGTGTCCCTCCGAGTTCAGATCAACCGGTCAATGGCAAACTTCCAAGGTCCCCAGAGATAGTCTTCCATGGTGGTTATTTTTCTCTCAACACCGTTGATCTTGACGCAGCCGGCTGTCTGCCTCGTATCCCTGCCCCTCAGGGCCACTATCTGACCATCAACCATGATCAACGTTGTCCCCGGGATATCTCCGATCTCTATTGCTTCCAAGGCGTCTCGCCCTTGAGAACCGGCTGGTCGATCTAAGATGATGATGTCCGCTTCCCGACCCACTTCAATTTTACCAACGTTCAAACCAAAGGTATCTGCGGTGTTACCTGTAGCCGCAGCAATGACCTCGGCAGCTGGAAGCCGATTCAGTGAGGCTATCTGAACCACCATCCTCAGAATTGCCACGGGGATCATGCCGTTACCCGTTGGTGTGTCAGATCCGATAACGAGCCTGTTGAGCGCGTCTTTTTTCCTCATGTAATCAACCATTTCCACGGCTGCTCTGGGATTTCCATTGAATACCGCCTCGAGATGAAAATCAGCATCATCAACAAGTTTCTTCACTTCGGAAAAGGGAACTGAAGTCGAACCACCGTTTACGTGGACGGCCAGATCGGGGTCAATCTCGATGATTTCGTCAGCCATCAACGGTGCTGAAAGCGGTATTGACACTGGGCCTAGATGGGCCGAAACTTTAAATCCATATTTTCTGGCCCATTTTACCATCGGCACAACATCTTTGGGTTTGTAGAGACCGCAACCGCCGATCTCGGCTATCAGCCACACCCCGGCCTCAGCCATTTCCTTAAAGTCCTGTTCGGTTAACCCTTCCACCAACATCAATGCCCCGCCGTGGACTTTGAGAAACCCTCCGGGACGGTACTTCTTATAGGTCTTGGCGGCTAGAATTGCCAGAGCCTTGTTGCCCACGGGGTCCATGGGAAGCCCGCCAATGTTGTTCTCGCCCTGAGAAATCATCGTCGTCACACCGGCCAAAAGAGCGCCCTCCATCCAACCGATTGCCTTCTGAATTGGAGTCCAGTCGCCGATGACCATGTGCGTGTGCGGGTCGATGAAACCGGGTGTTACCACCTGCCTCATGGCATCGATGCGCGTCTTGGCGGACTCCACATCAATTTCTCCCTTCCAGCCGATTTCAGCTATTTTTCCATCTCGGATCAAAATCGTGTCAGCGTCCAAGATGGGTCTATTTATATCTCCCGAAACTAGCTTGCCTATATTCTCAATTGCCACTATCTCGCTAATGGCATCCACCTCTTTTTGTAGGTGGACGCTGGAGCTATTAAACACTTGTGGGTTGCGCGCCCGTTATTTAAACAAGCGGGTCAGGTGAAAATTGCTATGTGGAGTCAAGAATAAAAGAACCAACAACTGAATTATTTTGTTGAAAAATACAGGGTTGATGATGTGTCCGAAACTACCTTGATAAAAAACGGCATTGTGATCACCGTAGACAGAAATCGTAGAATTTTTGAAGATGGCGCCGTGGTCATTCAGGGTGACAGGATCATCGACGTGGGTAAAACTCATCAAGTCTTGAAAAAGAAGTATCGAGTTGATCGAGTCATCGACGCTAGGAAAAAAGCCGTCATCCCTGGTCTGGTGAACACCCACATTCATTCAGATCTGATCAGGGGGACAGCGGATGATATGCCGCTGATCGAATGGCTGGATTACTACATTTCACCTTGGCACTGGGTCGTCACACCGGAGATAGCCCACGCGGCCGCCATGCTGACCTACGCTGAGGCCCTGAAATCAGGGACGACCTGTCTCGCAGACATGTTTCGATACATGCACCGCTGCGCTGACGCTGTAAAGGAGATCGGGATCCGCGCCGTCCTAGCTCCCATGGCTGCCGATTCTCCAGTTCATAAATACGAGTCTTTTGAAGACAATGAAAAGCTGGTCAGATCTAGAAATGGATATGCTCAGGGCAGGGTTAAGGTCTGGTTTGGGATAGAGTGGGCCTTCTACAGCTCTGATGATCACATCAACAAAGTGGTTGATGGAGCTAAGAAATACCACACCGGGATTCACATCCACTCCAGCGAGGTGAAGGACGAGTGGCAACTGGCAATGAAAAGATTTGGAAAACATCCCATTGAGGCCTTTGCTGACTTCGGCCTGCTGGGCAAAAACACTCTGATCGCCCACGCCTGCTGGCTCACCGAAAGAGAAAGACAGCTGCTGGGCCAAACAAAGACCAACATCGCTCACTGCGCCGTGAGTAATCAGAAGCTCGCGGACGGAGTTTGCCCGGTTCCCGAGCTGATAAAGTACGGAGCCAACGTCGGTCTGGGCACTGACGGGTTGAAGGAGAACAACACCGCCGACATGTTTGAGGTGATGAAGTTCGCCTCTTTGTTGCAAAAGGTAACTAGGCTGGACGCCACGGTGCTGCCGGCCTACCAAGTGCTGGAGATGGCGACCATCAAGGGTGCCAAATCACTGGGCTGGGATAAAGAAATAGGTTCCTTGGAGGTTGGTAAAAAAGCTGATCTGATCCTCGTTGACCTGAATAAGCTGCGCACAACCCCGGTTATTTTCGGCGAGTTCTTCAATGTCGTTTCACATCTCGTCTACGCCTGCCATGGGGATGACGTAGAGACGGTGTTTGTCGACGGCAGAATGGTGATGGAGAACCACGTCCTGAAAAATGTGGACGAACAACAGATAATAGATCTAGCGACAAAAATCACTCCCGGAATTCTGGAGAGAAGGAAACAGTTTCAACCGAGAAAAAAGGTGTTACCTGCGAGGAAGCGGTAGTCTCTAAATTCGATAAAGTTTTCTGGCGTTCTCGCCCATGATCTTCCTCATGTCTTCCTCTCCTATCTTGAACTTGATTCCCTTTTCTTCGGCGATGTGGTTTAGATTCAGTACCTCCTTCGTGAATGTTGCCGTCCATGGATTTTCCGACCCATACAAGAGCCGGTTATAGCCGCACAGGTAATCAAACTTTTTCATCATCTCGATCAAAAATTCGGGAGGGAATGCTCCCCAGTAAGCGATATCGGCATACCAGTGTCGGTGCTTCATCAACAGGCACAGACACTCATCCACCCAGGGAAACCCCATGTGGGCCACAATCACCTTCATCTCGGGAAACCTTATTCCCACCTCGTCAAGCAAATGGGGAAACTGATATTTCATCGGTGCATTGATGGTGCCAGTGTAGCCCATGTGAAAGTGGACCGGCAAGTCCAGCTCTATGGCCTTTTCGTAAATGGGAAAGATCCGCTCATCCCTAGGATCAAAGTGATCATAGGTTGGATAAAGCTTCAGCGCCCGCATGTCCCATTCTCTGACGCACCTCTCCAGCTCCCTCCTGGCCTCGCAAGGGTCCCTCAGTGGATCAAAGCTGCAGACGCCAACTAACCTATCCGGGTACCTGCGCACGCATTCTGCCACGTAATCGTTGGGTGTGTAGCTGGACCCGCTGCCGTAGGGATATGGTCTCCTGTGGTCGCTGGCCATGACGCAAGCAACATCCACACCTGCTGTGTCCAGATCTTCCATGAGTCCTTCAAGAGGATCTTCGCGATATCTGACGTTTCTGTCGGGCACATTGGGAAAACCGCTGTAAAGTTCATCCATCCACCACTTCTGAAAATGTTTGTTCAGTTCGCCCAAATGCACGTGCACATCAACTATCATCCTATCAAAAACAGTTTCTCGTCTCCACTTAAGGCGTTTTTTGCGCTAACTTGTGCGATCTATTCTTTCCAACAGGGCAGGCCTTGATACACAGACCACAGCTATAGTGGCCGTATCGTGGTTCCAGAACTTCATAAATATAGTGAAAACAGCGGTGCTTGTCAATTGTCCAACCCTTCTCCCTGTTATATCCTTTGGGATCCTTTAATGCCCCCGTTGGACAGGCTTTCAGGCAGGCCCCACATCGATCACAAAGCTGAATCTTCAACGGGGGGTCTGGTTTAATTGGTGCACTCGTGACGACTGCGCCCAACAAAACCCTAGGACCGAACTGAGGTGTGAGAACAAGGTTATTCAACCCGAACTCACCAATGCCTGCCACGACTGCAGCATGTTTTAGGGAGAGATCACCCATCATTAATTCCCGATCTGTTCCTTGAAGAAACGGTATTGCTGAGTAACCTTGCTCTTCGAGATATCCTGAAACTCTAACGAGGGCTTCATTGAGTATGGTCCTAGCACCATCGTTGGCGTTCACGTATTCCCTCCTCGTCTTAGGTAGTCCTTCAACCGCCGAATAGTTTATGCGAATAGCCGCAGAGATGATGGTTTCAGCATCAGGTAGAAAATCTGTCGCGCGGTGTCCGGCTGGGGCCGCGTCCATCTTCCTCGCTGGCCCAAAACCAACCAGGTCAACACCCAGTCTCAGAGCCAATTTTTTAACCTTGTTTTTATCAACCATCGCAACAACTTTGATTTTACTCCATATAATCCGATGGTGTTGAACTCAGATCACTGTTTTTAGCCTGTTAATAATCTTCCAAACGCTCCATCTTCATGACCCTGTCGGTGCCTTTAGGAGAATGTCTAAATTGACCAAAAATCTTTTTAACGACAGATACCTATGCATTCTGAGACAATGGTGGATACCCTCATTACAAACGCGAGATTTGTCCTTACAATGGACCCGAAGAGAAGACTTCTTGAGAATGCCGCCATTGCCGTTGACGATGGAAAAATCGTTGACATCGGCGACTCGGCGGCAATAAAAAGAAAATATAGAGCGGACCGCGTAATTGATGCCAAGAACTATTTAGTGACCCCGGGTTTGATCAACGGACACATCCACTTGGAGTCGGCCTATGACAAAAGTATGTTGGACGATGTTCCCGTGGTACCTTGGTGCGAAAGATACTTCTCCTGGACCTACATGAACCTGACCAAGGAGAACTATTACTACGCGGCTGTCAAAAACCTGATCGAGGGGCTGAAGACCGGGACAACTACCTTCTGCGACTGTGGCACCATCCAGACCATGGAGGAGTCGGCTGCCAAAGCAGTAACCGACGTCGGGGTGCGAGCGGTTCTGGGCCGGGATTTGATGGACATCCACGAGGCGACCAAGTCCTCATATGCTTCTTACGACGCTTTCACAGAACTCTGCGGCAGATTGAGAGAGACCACCGAACAGTGCATCCGCCGTAGTGAGGAGTTCATAAAGAAATACCACGGTGCCGCCGATGGCCGGATCAAGGCTTGGATGGATCTCCAGCAAGTTTGCAATGTGTCACCGGAACTATGCAAAGCCACGAGAGAACTGGCGAACAAGTACGATTCAGGGATACTAACCCACGCCGGGGTTTCCCACGACATGGTTGAGATGACCCGCAAGAGATTTGGCCGCAGGGACATCGAATATCTGTACGACCAGGGCGTTCTCGGACCGGATTTCATGGCTGCCCATATGGCTTGGGTGGACGGCGGCGAACTTTTGATGCTTAAAGAAACCAACTCCAACGTTGTGCATGTCCCAGGATCAAGCATGCACGGCGTCTACTCTGCCGTTTCAACGAGGGGCAAGTTTCCAATCATGGTCAAAATGGGGATAAACGTCGCCCTCGGCAACGATGAGTCCAGCACGGGTACGGCCCACGATCTAGTCCGGGACATCTGGCTAGTTTCAGTCGGACACGCTGAGGCCTGGCACCCGATGATCTTCCCGGACCCTGACCTGTTCATGCTGAGAACTGCCGACCCCAGCCCAAAGGCCCTCGAGATGGCCACCATCAACGGTGCCAAGGCGCTGAAATGGGACAAAGAAATTGGCTCGCTGGAGATTGGAAAGGCCGCGGATATTGTCATGTGGAACCTCAGAAAGATATACTGGGTCCCCGTGACAAAGGAGAACGTGGTAAACAGTTTTGTCTACAATGGCAAGGGAGACTCATGCGACACCGTGATGGTGAATGGAAAGATAATCATGGAAAAGGGCGTGGTCAAAACAGTTGACGAGGAAAAAATAATCGATAAGGTTCAAAAGATAGGCGAGAAAATTATCCCGACGGCGCCGTGGCTGAAGAACCCAGAAGTTTGGGAACTGAAATGGGTCCGTGAGTAAAACCGAACAGCCCCAAACAAGCGAACTCTCTTTCGGGAGGTGAGATTAGTGAAAAAAATAGTTGTTCCAGAAGGCATGCCCAAGCCCACAGGATATTCTCCGGCGGTGAGAGTTGGCAACCTGCTGTTCATCTCAGGACAGATTGCGGAGAATGCTAAAGGGGAAATCGTCGGCAAGGGAGACTTCGAAAAACAGGTGAGGCAGGTCTTCGAAAATCTGCGAACAATCCTGGCCGCTGAAGGAGGAACCTTGGATGACCTGGTGCAGATAAGGGTTTACCTGACGGACATTAAGAACCTCGCCAAGTTCAGGCAGATAAGGTCGGAGTATTTGAAGAAGGACTATCCGGCCAGCACGCTGGTGGCGGTCAAGAGCCTGATAATGAAAGAGCTGTTGATCGAGATCGACGGCATCGCCACCCTGCGTTAAAAATAGAAAAGTGGCAGCTCCTCGCTGCCACCTTATTTTTACTTTTCCTCACTCAAAGAGAAAGGCCACAACCCTGCAGGGGGTTGATTCACCACCGATTGTCTTAAGCGGGAAACACCCGATGATCAGCCTTTGGTTGAGCACCTTGTCGATGTCACCGCCAATGTTTTCCACGTGGATGATTTCGTAGGGTTGCTTGAACAAAGTGTGGTGCATCATGTGATCCATCTCGGGCGGGAAAATCTCGCTCAACGGCTTGCCCAGCTTCTTCTCCGCTTCCTTGGCAACAATCGGGTTGAGCTTCTGAAGTCCAGTATTCATCGGGTGGTCTGCGGAACCACAGTCGACGCCAATCCACTTGAACTTCATCTCGGCTACCCAGTCCCTAAACTCCCGGTGAGGTCCGGGATGTTTGTAGAAGTAGGCGATTTCATCGGGCTCCTCGGCGTTGGCGTAGTACTTGTGGAAGCCGGTGTGGATGATCAAAATGTCGCCCTTTTTAACGTCGACTTTGCTCGTCACATGCTTCGGTGTGTAGATGCCGTAGGGACCAACCTCGCTGACGTCAACGACAACTCCCTCGCCAACTAGCTTGTCCATGGGCAGGCTGGCCAGATCCCTGCCCTTGGGATCAAAGTGCAGAGGACCATCAAGGTGGGTTCCGATGTGCGTGGTAAAGGTAATCTCCTGCTGGCTGTAGCCGTCGGTGGATATCATGTTCACGTATCTTATCGTCGGTGCCTTTCCGCCGGGCCATGGTGGTGTGTTCATCCCCCAAGGTTGGGTAAGGTCAATCACTTTCATTTTCTTCATAGAATCACTTTTTGAATACCACTTGTCAGAGAGACTTATATACATTTTTAAGCGGTGTTGGCCGAAATGATTGCCGAGGAGAGGATTACAGTATTTTAACCCCGTACCTCTTCTCGAACTCTGCCCGGGCCTTGACAAACAGCTCCATCGGTACCCGGATTATCCCTGCCCCAACCTGGCCGATACCGGGGTCTTTGTGCGCCATCCCGGTGTTGATGACCGGCAGTATCCCTGTTTTAAGCACCTTCCTGATGTCGATGCCCAAGGGAGTGCCGCGGTAGCCCAAGTTGGCTATCTTGAAATATTTGTGTTCAGTTACCGTTATCTTGTACATCTCCAGCGTCGTTTTAACTCCCAGGTCTGGCTCACCGCCGATGAAGCTGACTATCGCCGGGGCCGCCGCCATGGCGAAGCCTCCGATCCCGGCAGGCTCGGAATAATAGGAATCCCCCAGCACGGGCGCCGCGTCCCCCTCTTTAAATCCCGCGAAGTATTTTCCCTTGGCGTAAACAGACGGGGCCGTGATCCACCGGTCACCTATCCCGCTCACCCTCATCCCGAAGTTGACTCCGTTGGTGCATAATCCTGTAACCACCGTGCTGTACTCGATGTTGTTGGCCGCGTCAAGAGATGACTTGCTCGATGGTATGGAAAGGTTCAAGAAGAAGTGAGGATTGCCCCTGATGAAGTCGACCACCTCGGCGACCTGATTGCGCTCCAGCTCGGAGCGGAGGAGCCGGGGCAAAATCTCGCTGAGGAAGAGTAGGGTTACCGTCTTGTTTCTGTTGTGACATTCATCTCCCCTGTGCAGCGAGGCCTCAATCAACTCCTTAAGGTCAATTTCACCCTCCCGCAACACCACCTTCAGGGCGGGCATCAGGGTCTTCTCAATCCAGTGTAGCCTCGCGATTACCTGATCGTCGTTGGCACCGAAGCGCAGCGCCTTACCCAAACCCTCGTTAATGTTAGAATAGGCGAAGTTCCCGTAGGTCTTATTCTTGACCACGAAGGCGGGCATCGAAGGGGTTATTATTCCCGCCATTGGTGCCGCCGCATCATGGTTGGCTGTGGAATCGAATTTTATCTCCCCCCGCCTGATGAGCTCAACCGCTTCCCTTTCTGATTTTGCCCACCCCTCGTAAATCATCGCCCCGATTACTGCGCCCCTCATCGGTCCGATCATCTCATCCCAGCCACCGGGCAGCGGTGGACCGCTGTGGAGCACCATGCGCTCCTCCATTCCCGGAATCACGTTGATGGCTTGGTCTATGTCGACCAAAACAGGGTGGGATTCCATAATCTTTTCAACGCACAAATTGTTGGCCTCATCAATTTTTTTCTGCACAGCTTCCAAATCAACACCTTCGTCCTTTTATCCTACTACCCTAAGTCGTGACCTTTAAAAAACGTTTTTATCTACTGGGACCATCCCATTTTCCAATCGGGGAAACGGCGCCGAACAACAGTTAACCTCATTAAAAGGACAAATAAAATATCCAACAATCAGGTGTGTCCAAAAGCTGGAGAAAAAATGATGACCAAGCAAGAACTCGGCATCCTGATTCTGGCTGGTGGCAGCAGCAAACGGCTGGGTTGCAACAAGGCATTTTATGAGTTAAATGGAAAACCGATGATCAAACATGTTCTTGAAAGAATAGCCCAGCTTTCGGACGAAATCGTCATTTCTTGCAAGTTGAATGCGAAGGAACTCAAGAAGGTGTTTCCCGCGGCAAGGTTGGTCGTTGACAAAACCAGCGAAAGAGGGCCGTTGATCGGGTTGATGAGCGCCCTGCCGGAGATCTCTTCGGATTATGTCGCGGTAATCGCCTGTGACTGCCCTTGGCTCAGCCCTGAAGTCATCGAATTCATCTTCCTGCGCGCAAGGGGACACGATGGAGCCCTGCTCAGGTGGCCCAACGGCTTCATCGAGCCCCTGCAGGCAGTTTACCGGACTAGATCCCTCTTGAAAGCAGTAAAAAGGGCCAGGGGAAAAGGGATTAACAAGCTCGGAGATGTCGTGAACTCCATGGAAGACATCGTCTACATTTCACCGGAAGATCTTGAGAGAATCGACCCCGAGCTAAAATCATTTAGAAATATAAATTCTCCAGAGGACGTTTACAAATATGATCATTGAAAAAATTGTTTCCTTCTTCCTTTTTCAAAATTGATAAAGGCGGACCAGCAGGTGGCCCGCCAAATTCCGTTAATTGATAATTTCAGATCCTCTCGCCAACGAGCTTGCCCGCCTTTATCCTGTCCCACTGCTGCTTTGTCATCGTCTGCAACATCGTGCCAAAGTGGCTCTTCTTGTCGGGGTGGGGGGTGAAGCCATATGCCTGGAACAGCTTACGACCGCCTATCAAGCTCTCGGCGCTAGCTTCCACAACATCGACGCCCAAGACGTCAAAGTACATCTCAAGCTTGCACGGCCAGAGATAGGCACCGATCTGCAACCCCCTTCTCAATGTCGTCGTGTGCAAACTGCAGCCTGTCTTTGGATCCCTCAACGCTCCGTTGGTGACTCCAACCACCTTGCCATCAACCCTGCCGACCAAGTTGAAGTGGCTCTCCGGAGGCAGACCCCACATGGGCCTGTTCTCACGCCAAAGATAGAACTCCGTTATCATCTCAGCGGTAACCAAGTCAAACCAATCCTTATGGATGTACAGGTTTGGTATCAGTGCATCGCAGACTTCCTCGATCTCGCTCTTTTCCATGCTCTTGACGATCATCTCTTCCCCGGAGGGCAGTATTATTCTGCGCGGCGGGTAGGGTTTCATCACTTTGCTCCAATCGTATTCCATTCTCTTACCTCCTTTTTTTAACGACCATCACTACAGAGGTTCAAACTTGAAACCATAAATATCTTTATCATTCAATTTTCGGAGCTTTCCCCAGACGGGCTTCAGCAGCATTCCTATCTTCGGATCATCGGTGGTCAACTGCCCCAGCACCCTGACCCCGCCGAAATCGGCTATGCCGAGCGTCAGCGGTGGCATCTCTATTCCCACCGGCAGCGCATACAGCTTGGTATAGGTGATCAGCTTGCCCACTTTGGGTAGCTCGACCTCCTCAAACTCGGTCCCTTTGCAGGTAAGGCAGCGGTCATGCTTGGGGTTCATCACCCGGCCACAGGCCTTGCACTTAAACCCAACAAATTTTTGCTCCACCATTACCACCCCCGCTCAAAGATGTGGATCACCGTGTTGTTTCCGAAGCCACCGAAATTGCAGGAAAGGGCGCGCTTTGGATCTTTCACCTGTCGCTCACCAGCCTCTCCGCGAAGCTGCCACACCAGCTCCACCGCCTGAGCAACACCCGTGGCCCCGACAGGGTGACCCCGTGCCTTTAGCCCCCCGGAAGGATTGATGGGCAGCTCACCGTCAAGCGCCGTTATTCCCTTTTCCACCGCCAGATGCCCTTTGCCCTTCTCGAAAAAGCCGATGTCTTCGCTTTCGGCAATCTCCAAAATTTCAAAGGCATCGTGAAGCTCGGCCACATCGATATCATCAGCCGTGACACCGGCCATCCGGAAAGCCCGCTCGGCGGCAATTTTAACCGACTTTAGCACGATTGGATCCTCTCTCTCCTGAAGCGCCTGGACATCTGTAGCTTGGCCAAATCCAGCGATCCTCACCGGCTTGTCCGTGAACTTCTTGGCCTTCTCCAGCGGACACAGAACTAAGGAAGCCGCCCCGTCGCTGATGGGACAGACATAATAAAGACGCAGCGGGTCGGCGATAATGCCCGAGCTCATCGCCCCCTCCATCGTGCAGGCCCGTTGGATATGGGCGTAGGGGTTCTTCAATGCGTTGGCGTGGTTTTTCACCGCGACCATGGCGAGGTGCCTCTCCGTCAATCCATAGCGCTCCATGTAAAGTCGGGTAAGCATTGCCCCCATCGCCGGAAGGGTCACACCATGGATGTATTCCGCCGTTGGATGCGTCATGGTTGCCACCAAATCGGTTATGATATCCGTGTCAGCCGTGGTCATTTTCTCCCCGCCGGTTACTAGAACCAGGTCATAGCAACCGGAAGCCACCGCCATGAAAGCGTTTTTAATAGCAGACCCTCCCGAGGCCGGCCCGTTCTCAATTCTGTCAGCGGCGGCTGGCACCAGCGCTATCCTGTCGGCCAGAGAACTGGCGACAGCGGTCTGATGCGAAGTTTCCCCCGCCATCATGTTAGAAACATAGACGGCGTCAAAATCCTCTTTTTCCGCATTGGCATGTTTTATTGCGCGCAGCGACGCCTCGGCCAGAAGGTCCATTAAATCCCCAGGCGCTCGGCCAAACTTTGTCATTCCCGCCCCAATTATGGCCACATCTCTCATTTTTTCAACTCCATGATGTTTTGCAATCGAATCTTTTTAAAGGCATTGTCTGCTCTTCCAAAGCAAAAATTATGATTAAAATAATCACTCAGATCTCGGGCCAGTGCCACTCGATCTCATATCCGGCCCTTTCCCTGACTTCCTCAGCCCTCCTTCTCGCCTCCTCAATGACCCTGTCTTCGTCCAGCGTCTTCACCACCCTGTTCTCCATCAAAATCTTCCCGTTGACAATAACCGTATCAACATCGCTCCCCAGCACTCGAGAGGGGATATCATGAACGGGATTCAGCATTGGAGTGAGTGAGGGCTTATTAAGATTCACCAGGATCATGTCCGCCCTTTTGCCCCTTTCAATTGACCCCGATTCCCTGTGCCACATGAGCGCCCTAGCGCCGTTAATGGTGGCCATCTCGATCAACTTCTCCGGATAGAGTATGGTCAAATCGCGCCTAGGGATCCTGTTCTGCAGCGTCTTCTCCAGTTTCATGGCTAAGAAGACGTCGTTGGTTTCATGCCCACCATCGCAGCCCAGGGCGACGTTGATACCCATCTGCAGCATGTCTTGAACCCTAGTATCAAACCCGGTCCCGGGACAGTGAACAACATTGGTCCCCGTTTCCATCAGTATCTTGAAGTCAATCCCGGTGAGATACAAGCAGTGGTTGAAGCTAACGTTCGGGCCCACCCAGCCCACGGATTTCATGAATTCCATCGGGGACATGCCGTAGGTGTTCCAGATAAAACCGGTATCCAGCTCTCCCAGCTCCGCAAGATGGTAGGTGATGCCGACCTTGTACTGTTTCACCAGCCGGGCAATTTCCTTATACGTTTCCACAGAGAGGGCACCCACGCTTCTGGGGCCGAACCACACTTGAATCCTTCCGTCTGCCTTGCCGTGCCACTTTTTTATTGCCCTGATGGTGTCCCTGATGCATTCGTCCTTGTCCTCGATCAGTCCCGGATCAATCACGTTCTTGCAGGAACCATAATCAGGATACTCCATGACTGACTTGCCCAGCACGCCCCTTATTCCAGAATCCCGCACCACCTCGGCAAGGCCATCGATCTTGTACCTCAGGTTTATTCCCCAGTCGCAAAACCCAACGACCCCTGATTTGATGTACTCCAGGCAGTTCAGCGCCATCGAGGCCTTGGCATCCTCCGGTGTGTAAACACCCTGTAAACGTAGCGTCGGTCCCAGAAGGAATGCCCCGCGCTGTCTCCTCGGCAGCACGAAGGCCATGCCCCGGATCATGTTCTGGTAGGAATGGGCATGACAATCAAAAAGCCCAGGCATAACTATTTTGTTTTTGGCGTCAATTGTCTCTGCTCTGGGATACTTGCGCTTTAGTTCCGAAGACTTACCCACCTCGACAATCTCCATGCCCTCGACGGCCACCGCCCCATCTCGGATAACCCGGCGCTTAGGATCTACCGTCACCACGTATTTAGCATCCTTAATGAGCAAATTCGCCATTGTCTTTAACTGCGCGGCTGCTGTTAAAAAGATTTATGCCGCCACGGCTTTCAAAACAGTTCATTGTGCGACCAGCTATTATTCCGCCTCTCGGCTCTGCACCTCGATTCGCACGCCGAGCTTACGCTCCAGCCTGTCCACAGTACGGCCACCACGGCCAATGATCTTGGAGATATCGTCTTCATCGGCTATCACCACCGCGCTGTCATCGGAGACCATCTTTACCTCCACATCTCCCCCCACCAAACGCCTGATTTCAGATCTGATCCTCTCAGCCTTTTTCTGCGCATCCCGTAGCGCCTCTCTCTTCACGGGCATCACCACGACCTCCTCGCCGAAGGAATAGATCTGATAAACCGGCTCCCCCGTTTCAAAATCGGTGACCTCAACCATTGGCCTAGCCAGGTCAGCCTCCACCATACCGTGGGGAACTCCAACCTTCGTGCTCAGAGAGTAGACCTCCTTGATCTGGCCTTCCTTGATGAAGATCACTGTGTCGACGATCATGGGAATCATTCCCAGCTCCACCCGTCCGATCAACCTCTGCACGGCGTCTATGGCCCTGGTAGAGTGCACCACGCCCACCATGCCCACCCCGGCCAGCCGCATGTCGGCGAAGATCTGAAAATCGGAGGTCTTGCGCAGCTCGTCGTAAATGGTGTAATCTGGCCTGACCAGCAGCAAGATGTCCGCTGTTTTCGCCATGTCACCCTCCAGCGCCGTGTACTGGGTGATCTCGTCGCTCACCTGCAGGTCGCGCGGCGATTCCATAGTTTTGACTATCTTTCCCTGCGCGCGATAGAACTCGGCCAAGGCTTGAGCGAAAGTGGTTTTTCCGGCCCCGGGCGGCCCAGCGATCAAGACGCCCTCGGCCCTCTTTCGCAACCTCTCCTTGAGCTTCTCAGAAAGGCGATAATCGTCCAAACTGACCTTGACGATGGGACGGACGGCGGTGATTTCAAGTCCATCACTGAAGGGGGGACGGGCGATGGCAATGCGATATTCGTGAAACTGCACCACCGTGGCTCCCGAGCGTTCGATCTCGACCAGACCCTCGGGATCCTGTCTGGCCCTTTCGATGATCTCATGGGCCATTTCCCGAAGCTGTGCTTCAGTGAGTGGATTCTCATCAAGCACTTCCAGCCTCATGTTGTCAGGACGGCCGACCTTGGCCATGGGGCGCACCTTTTCCTTGAGGTGAACGGACATCACCCCGGGCCTGAAATATTCCAGCAGCTTCGGTTTAGTCTCGGCAGTTACCGGCTGGAGAAACCAGACCTCCAACCCTTCCACCCGCCCCACCTCGGCCATGACTTCATCACTGGTGATCAGCACGGCGCCCTGAGCGCGGGTCACTTCCCGAACAGCTGCGCTCACGGTTGTGGCAACCTCCCCGCTTGAAACTCTTTCACCCACAAGCTCCAATTTGATCCTGCCCTCGTCGGAAAACTGCTTGAGCCTTCTCAGCTCCGCCAGCCCGCTGAATCCCGAATCCTTGCCCAGCCTGGCCTCTTGCTCAAGCTGGGCGACCACCGCGTTAGGTACCACTATCCGACATCCCTGAAGCTCGCCGCTTTTCACCAAGCGGGTGAGGTGACCGTCGATCAGAGTGCTGGCGTCGGGCACATAGCTCTTCATAAAATCAAGCTAACTTGGCTCTCAAGGGTTAAAACAGCTACTTTTTCGCTCATGATTTTTTATCAACCTTGGCAAAACTTGGTCAGCAAAGCCATTGAAACCTTGTCAGCAATCTCGCTTTTTAAAGCGTTGCCATCGGCTGGCTTAGTTGTCATTTACCACTGCTAAAAAAACGACGAAAATCGAGCGGAGATTGTGAAGTACCCATAATCGCTGCCGGGCGTGAAATCACTTAATTTTTATTTCAAATCAACAGGCCAACCAAACTTTCGTGATGACATCGTAGGAAAACCACCTATGCCCGGTGTGAGAAAAAATTTGAAAAGTTACTGGACTAAATTTTTGCTTCCTTTTCTGCCCTTTTAACTATTTCACTGATCTTTAACTGGACGTCCTTGGGTAACGGGGTGGGCTCGTGCTCCTTCAAAATCTTTTTTGCCATTTCCCTTGCCCGCGTTACCATGTCCTTTTTGCCTTCCTTCTCCCATGTCCAAACCGAACTTCTATCGGTTATTATGGCGTCTTGAATCTCGTTCTTGTAGTGCCTAAGGGTGTGCTCAGTGGCGATAAAGTTTCCACCCGGTCCTGTTTTGCAGATTAAATCCACAGCCAGAGTTTCTTCGTTCACCTCAACACCTTTTGCAATCCTCGTAACCATGCGCATAATTTCCCAATCAATTAAGGCCTCTTCATAAGAAATCCCCCTTGACGCCAGCGACGACCCTATCCCCATTACCATGTGGTTACCGGTCAAGACGGTATAGAGAGCGGACAACGCCATTTCGTAGCCCGCTTGTGCGTCAGGCAACTTGGAATCAGTGGCCACGCCTGCCCACACCGGCAGTCCATGAAAACGGCCCAGCTGTCCATTTGCGGCTATCGCGAAAACACGTTCCGGGCAACCGCAGAGGGCTTCAGCTTTTTTCATGTCCATGATGTGCGAAAGTCCAATGGAATAGGCCACCGGTGCTCCTTTTTTGATTAGTTGGATGAGGGTGATGCCGCTGAGAACATCGGCATTAGCCAATGCGAGGGATCCAGCCATTGTTATTGGTCCCGTGGCCCCAACGATGGACTCCGTGGCCACGAGACAGGGGATACCTCGCGGAACCAGCTCGAACCAGACATCTAAAGCTATGGCGCAATGTTGCAGGGGGCTCACAGCACAGCCAGCACCCCAGAATAACGGATTCTTTATCAGCTCTTCATCTCCTCCCTGAACAACGCTCGCCATTTCAAAGACGTTTTTTGCCCCAGTGCCGGAATAGAGATTTTGTTCTAGAAATTTTGAGCTGTTGTTGACCATTGCCTCAAACTCGTGTTCCGCGGACACGGCTGGATTTACGTCCCTAGCCATCGGTGGGGTTATGAACCAGACGTCTTCCAATGCGTCGGCAAACCTTGCCCAATCTGCAACGTCCTTTTTGGTTGTTTCTCGGAGAACCCCTGTTTCAAGATCAACTATCAGTGGCCCGCCCATCATCCCCCAATAGGTCCGATCGTTGCCGACAACGAAGTCATATTTTCTCTCTCTTCCCGCGAGCCTAAATTTTCTTGGTGCATGCTTTAGGGCATCTTTGACCAGATAATCTGGCAGCTTGGCAATCTTCGTCTTATAATCCACCTCAGCTCCGGCTTTTTCCAGTATTTTTAAGGCTTCCTCTCTCTCGTACCAAACCCCGGCTCGCTCCATTATCTCCAGCGAGGCTTGGTTTATATCATAGAGCTCACCCCGGGTGAACGGTTCGATTATTTTTCTCGTCATTTTTCCATTTTCCCCACAAGTTTCTTACATTCTTCTATCCCGATTAGCGCATCGCCGGCAAAAGCATCAGCTCCAATACTCCTGGCAAAATCCGCCGTTATCGGTGCCCCGCCAACTATTGTCTTTGCCCTCAAGCCAGCTTTCTTTAAAGCACTTATGGTTGTGCCCAAAAATTGCATAGTAACAGTCAAAAGGGCGGACATGGCAACGATGTCTGCGTCCACTTCCTTAGCCTTTTCAACGAATCTCTGGATGGGCACGTCTCTCCCCAGATCATGAACTTCAAATCCAGCGCCCTGAAGGAGGGCCTTTACCAGGTTTTTTCCTATGTCGTGCATATCACCCATTACGGTGCCGATGACGATCCTGCCCAAGCTCTCGGTTTTCTCCTTTTTGTTCAGAAGTTCTGGCTCCAGAACCCGGTAAGCTTCTTGAAAGGCCTCAGCGCAGAGCATTATTTCCGGAAGAAAGTAATCTCCCCTTTCGAATTTATTCCCCGCTTCCCGCAAAGCTGGTATGGCGCCCCCGTTGAGAGCCTCGAGGGGATCAATTCCGTTATTCAGCACCTCTTTTGCCGCATCTTTGGCCCCCCTCACATCGAAGTGCAAAATTGATTGGTAAAGCTTCTGAATGGGCTCTTTAATTTCTGTCATCTGTTTATACCTTCCAAACGTTATGTATAAACACTTTGTCTCCTGAACAATCCCACGGAATCTCCTCTTATTCATTGCTCCGGTTCTTATTCCCTAAAGTTGTGGAAACATGTCAATTTGTAGGGTTGATTCAAAAGCTGGGAATAGCGCATTTAACAAAAATGGATCTCTTGAGATAACGAGCGCTCGATTTATTTCTCGTCCTTGAAGATTGGCAGGTGGCTGAGCAGGGCGCGCGCCATCTTGCCCACCCTAACCCAACTTCGAAAAAGTATGTGCCCTGTTTTTGTTAAATGGTGCGGCCGGCGGGATTTGAACCCGCGCTACAGGCTTGGAAGGCCTGAGTCCTCTTGGCAGCTTGCAAAGCTTAGACCAGGCTGGACCACGGCCGCATCAAAAAGAAATCTAACTGCGGCTTAATTAAGTTTCTACTTGCTGAGCAAGCTGAGGATCACCGCTATCGCTGAGGATAACAGGAAGAGCAGGATCACGATCAGGGAAAGGATCCTCTTGGTGCTGTCCTTCATGAATGCCGCCTCATTAGATAGGACTGTTTCGTTTATATAAACCACTACCTCTCCGCCGTCATTGCGTGCGGACTGGGAAAGATTATTTAACATAAAAATTTGAAGATAAAGGCGGTGGGTTTATGGACTGGGGAATGAAAAACAGGCTCTCTCGACTCATCCAGCGCGATGGCCGGGCCATGTTTTTGCCGATAGACCATGGTTATTTCCAAGGACCGACGACTAGGCTTGAGGAGCCGGGAAAAACCATAGCCCCTCTAATCGACTATGTTGACGGAATTATGCTCACAAGGGGGGTATTGAGAAACTGCGTTGATCCGGCGATAAACAAGCCGATAATTCTCAGGGTCTCTGGAGGCACGAGCATGGCGCGCAGGGACGAGCTCGACCAAGAAGGGATTATAACCTCAGTCAAGGAGGCCGTACGTCTCAACGCCAGCGCGGTTTCCATGTCGGTGTTCGTTGGAGCACCCGGGGAACACCAGACCCTCCTTAACCTAGCTCGGCTGGTGGACGAGTGTGAGGAGTATGGAATACCGGTTATGGCGGTCACAGCGGTTGGAGCCGAGCTGGAGAAAAGGGATGCCAGGTACCTCGCGCTGGCGTCCAGGATTGCCGCGGAGATCGGGGCCAGGGTTGTGAAGACTTACTACTGCGAGGAAGGATTTGAAAAAGTGGTGAAGGGATGCCCTGTTCCGATCGTGATAGCGGGAGGGCCAAAGGTGGATTCTGAACTGGAGGTTTTCCGCTGGGTTTACGATGCGCTGCAGAAGGGGGCCATAGGCGTCAACCTGGGCAGAAACATCTGGCAACACGACCATCCAGTCGCGATGGCCAAGGCGATACGGGCAATTATCCATGAAAACGCGACCCCAGAGGAAAGCCAACAAATATTTAATGCGGCTAAGAGCGAAAGCAAAGTTTAGGACGTTTCTCGATGAAAGGAATTTCAGATAGAAAAGTGCTGGTCTGGACCATTGCGGGAACAATCTTTATAATATTTTTTGGCTCATTCCTACACTTTGCCTTTGAACTCTCGGGAAAACTAAGGCCGCTGGCACTCATCGCAGCAGTAAATGAAAGCACTTGGGAACACCTGAAGCTTGCCTTCTGGCCTGCTCTGATTTTCTCGGCGCTTGAGTTCAAATTCCTGAAAAAATCGGTCAAAAACTTCGCCATCGCAAAAACGGCTAGCTTCTGGATCATGCCGCTTGCCATAATCTTCATATTTTATTCTTATCGAGCCGTGCTTGGCGAAGATCTTTTTGTAATGGACATCCTGACTTTTATCATCGCCGTGATAATGGGACAAATAGTTTCTTACCGGTTATTAACTCGGGAAAGTCTGCCAAAAAGATGGAGCAGGTGCGCTATTGTATTTTTTATCATCATCCTGCTTGCGTTCTCCATCCTGACCTTCTTTCCGCCCCATTTTTTCCTCTTTCAAGATCCGATAAGCGGCGGCTACGGTATTATAGATTAGAAAAACCATTATCTTTGGGAAGGGCATGGACCCCATCTTGCTTTTAGCCTGCATATTGGTTTGTGAAGGGGCAGGAGCAATAGGATCGGTTGCAACAAAAAGGTCCATCCCCAACTGGTATCAGGGGCTGAAAAAGCCTCGCTTCAATCCCCCAAATCGGCTCTTTGCTCCCGCTTGGACTATTTTGTACCTTTTGATGGGCACCGCTCTTTACCTCGTCCTGTTAATTCAGGATAGCCCTTGGAAACTGATCTCCATTGGGTTATTTAGCATCCAGCTAGCGCTGAATGTTTTGTGGTCGCTGATTTTCTTTGGAAGGAAATCTCTGAAAGGAGGACTAATCATGATAATGATGCTTTTGGTGACGATATCTCTTACCTTGATCAGTTTCCTCCAGATTTCTGAACTGGCCGCCATTTTGCTGATCCCTTACCTAATCTGGACCGGCTTCGCCACGCTGCTGAACTACAGCCTGATAAAACTTAACCCAAACAAATAAAACCAAACCATGATCATCGCTTTTTTTCCTTGGGCTCGATCTTGACCGTCAGCCTCTTCAAAGACGGCACCCTTTTCTTGGCCAATCGTTCTATCTCTTCCACGATCTCGTGCGCTTGATGAACCGAGATCGCGCCGTCTACCGCTATACGCATTTCACCCAGCACATACGGCCCGGACTTTCGGAGCAGCACCTCGCGGACCTCTTTAACTCCATCCACAGACTCGGCGATTTCCCTTAAGTTTCCTCTAACCCCAGAACAGGTGCAAACGTCGAGCAACGTCAGCGATGACTCCTTTATCGCGGTGTAGGCCATGGCTATCGTCAAGCCAGCCATAATCATGCCCGCGATGGCATCGGCATGATAGATTCCCAAGTAGGAAAAACCAAGGCTAACGAAAACAATTGAGGCCGCCATCCCCGAGGTCACCGAGGCGAGGGAGTCCGTTTTCAGGGAAAGTAAGTTGGTCCTCTCGGCTGCCCTTCTCTTGTAAATTGCCAGCAGGAAGAAACAAACGGAGGAAAAAAGGGAGATGGCCAAGGTGGCCCAGGGATATCCTAGCTCCTTTGGCGACAGAAATGACTGCAGGGAGACGTAAAATATCCAAATGCCGATCAAGATCAGTATTATTGCCCCCAGCATGGAGACCAGAGTCTCCACCTTGTAATAACCATACTGAAATCTCCTGTCGGGCGGCTTTCTCAAGATTTTCAGGCCGATCAGAACAATCACTGAGCCCAATGCATCGCCGAGGGTGTCGACGCCGCTGCCCTTCAGGGCCACGCTGCCCGAGAGAAACCCAATAACGATCATGAGCGTCCCCAGCGTAACCAAAGTGAAGATGGATATCTTGGTAACCCGCTCGCCCTCTGAGATGACATCCTCGTCGCTCATTTTTACCCCTTGCAACTGAGGTCCTGCCTGAAAATAAATTGTTCCCCGGACTCTTTATCAAGGGCAGCAAAAGATAAATTATCACAAGAGCTCGACTCTCTAAGACAAGGGTGGGTAGATGACCATCTGCGAAAAGTGCGGGAAAGAGGTGGCGCTGCCGTTCAAATGCAGCTACTGTGGCGGAAATTTCTGTTCCGACCACAGGTTACCGGAGAACCACGACTGCAAGGGCGTCACAACGGCTACCAAGAAAAATGATGCCCCGCCCAAAACGGAGGCGCAGACGCAGGAAACACCTTCCTTCAACTTCCGCTACGACTTTTCCACGCTGCAACCGCCAAGAAAACGGCGCCCCAGATTCTCGTTTCCAGCCGCCAGCATGGTGCTGCTGATACTGATTGTCTTGGTTTTCATCGCCCAGCTCGCGGCGCAGGTCATCCTCGGCCCGGCTTACTACCTCCCCGGAGACCACGGTTCCTTCCTCTACTACTTGGCCGCTGCTAGGGCCACGGTAATGGAAAGGCCGTGGACCATCGTCACCTGCATCTTCGCGCACGGCGGCCTGCTGCACCTCCTGTTCAACTGCATCGTGCTGCTCTCCTTCGGCCCGATTCTCGAGGCCAGGATAGGCAGCAAAAGTTTCCTTTATCTGTTCTTCGGGGCGGGAATCTTGGCCAGCCTGGGGCAGCTGCTCTTCACCGCACCCGAGGCGGTATTGCTGGGAGCCAGCGGGGCCATCCTGGGGGTGCTCGGAACCCTCACCGTGCTGGCTCCCCGCTTGCCCGTGCTGCTCTTTTTCATCATCCCGCTCAAGCTATGGATGGCCACGCTGGGCTTCGGCATCGTCTCCGTTCTCCTGGTCATCTTTGAGGTCGGGGGTTCCATCGCCAACGTCGCCCATTTGGTGGGCCTCGTCCTGGGCCTTCTCTACGGTTACTGGTTGAAGAGAAAGGAGAGGAAGATTCAAGAGCTGCTGATGAGGAGATTTCTGGGACCAATTCTGGAAATTTAAGTTGGCAAAATATTTCTTATCATCCACCAAGTTTATCAGGGGACAGCATGCGCGTGGGGGTGTACTACAACAACAACGACGTGAGAGTCGAAGAAATGCCCAGGCCCCAGATTGGACCTGGAGAGATCCTGGTAAAGGTGATGGCCTCGGGGATTTGCGGCAGCGATGTCCTCGAGTGGTATCGCATCAAAACGGCCCCTCGGGTGCTGGGACACGAGGCCGCAGGGGTGATCGTGGAGGTCGGCGAGGGGGTGAAAAACTACCAGATCGGGGAGAAGGTTTTTGTTTCCCATCACGTTCCCTGCGGAACCTGCCACTACTGCAGCCGCGGCCACGAAACTGCCTGTGAAACACTGCACACCACCAATTACTATCCCGGTGGATTTGCCGAGTACATCCGCGTCCCCAGGTTGAACGTGGAGAGGGGCGTTTATCGCCTGCCGGAGGGAATGTCGTTTGAGGAAGGTACCTTCGTGGAGCCGGTGGCCTGCGTGGTGCGGGCCCAGCGGCTGGCAGGAATCGGGAGGGGAGATACTGTCCTGATCCTGGGCAGCGGGCTCTCCGGGCTGCTCCATCTGCAGCTCGCCCGGCTGAAGGGTGCCGAGAAGATCTTCACCACCGACATCAGCGAGTACCGCTTGCAGGCCGCGAAAAAATTCGGCGCCGATGAAGCGATCAACGCGAGAGACAACGTGGAGGAAAGGCTGCGCCAGCTAAATGGTGGGAGGCGGGCCGACAAGGTAATCGTTTGCACCGGGGCGGAGTCGGCGAGCCGGCAGGCGTTAAGGTGTGTGGACCGGGGGGGAACCATTCTCTTCTTCGCGGTGCCCGATCCCGGCGCAAATATCCCGGTACCTTTCGCCGATTTCTGGCGCGACGAGATAACCATCATGACCTCCTACGGCGGCGCCCCGCGAGATCTCGAGGAGGCATTGAAGATCCTGGCGGAGAGACGCCTGAATGTCCAGGGGATGATCACGCATCGCTTGTCTTTAAATGAAATCGGGCTGGGCTTTAGGCTCGTTGCAAGGGCGGAGGATTCACTGAAGGTGATCATCGAACCGCAGAGATAAGGCCTGCCACAAAATCGCAGGCATGATTAAAATCGGCGTAGGGGTTTGACCCGAGTTTGTATTCCAAGCAGAGCAACCCCCTGAATTTTTTTACCACTGTTTTCATCAACCCCGAAAAATCGATGCCGCCCAGGCCCGGTGGCTTGGAATCGGTATCCCGAAGCTGCAGTTCAGAGATCTCATCGAGGTAGGTGGTAACCACGCCAACGACATCGTCGCCGTTGTCGTGGATGTGCATGGTATCGACCATCAGGCGGACGTTTTCCAGTCCCAGTTCGGAAACTAGCCGGAATACATCGGAGACACCGGGCAGAAAAGAGGTTCGGTTCTTTCCCAGTGGCTCAATGGAAACGGTGATGTCCAACTCCTCAGCCCACCTGCCGAATTCCCTGAACAATTCCAAGGCCAAGGGATAAGGTTCCTTGGCACTCGGATCCCCGTAGGTGAGCGTGGTCACCACATTTTTGGCCCCAGTCGCCGCGGCCCAGCCCATGGTCTCTTTCACGTGATTCACGGCGGCCTCTCTTTCCCCTCTGTCATCGCTCAGCAGCTTTAGCGAGTGCAGCCTGTTCGCCTGAACCGACAGCACCGGTGTTTTAAAGTTTGCGATCGCGGTCAGAACATGTTCCAGATTTCTATTGCCGTCGTTGACCAGTTCCAGCCACATCCCTCTGGACTCCAGAAGGCCCAGCCTTTCCTCGATGGTCCTCCCCGGCACCGCAAACTCAACACAGCCCAATCCCAACTTCTTCGACAAGCGACCAACCCATTACCCATCACCGCACGGCCGATTAAGATTGATGGGAGATACCACCATGAAATATATAATGGTGTTATAATAGAAGTTGGGGAGCTGGATGCTGGCGAAGGATGTCCTCGACCTGATCGGCAACACTCCGCTGGTACAGATAAAACATCTCAACCCCAATCCCAGCGTCGAGCTGTATCTCAAGCTGGAAAAGTTCAATCCCGGTGGCTCGGTCAAGGACCGCATTGCCAAATACATGATCGAGCAGGCGGAGAAAAGCGGACAGCTCACCAGGGACAAGACCGTCATAGAACCGACCAGTGGCAACACCGGCATCGGGCTGGCGCTGGTCTGCCGGGCAAAGGGATACAACTTGGTGCTGGTGATGCCTGAGACCATGACGCTGGAAAGGCGGCAAATGCTGGTCTCCCTTGGCGCAAAAATTGTGCTGAGCGACGAGGCGAAAGGGATGGACGGGGCCGAGGATCTGGCGCGGGAAATTATCTCCAGAAACCCGGGAAAATACTACATGCCCAACCAGTTTGCAAATCCGGCCAACGTCCTAGCCCACTATGAGACCACCGCGGAGGAAATATGGCGGGACACCCGGGGGAGGATCACCCATTTTGTCGCCGGCATCGGCACCAGCGGCACCCTGATGGGAGTTTCCAAACGATTGAAGGAATACAACCCGGATGTGAAAATAATCGCGGTACAGCCCGAGCCCAACACCACCATACCCGGCTTGAAAAACCTACAGACGCAATACGTCCCGGCGATCTGGAAACGGGAATTTGTGGATGAGATCTACACCGTGAGCCCTCAGCAGGCGGAGGAAATGGCCAGGCTCCTCGTCCTGCAGGAAGGTCTTTTCGTCGGCCCCAGCTCGGGTGCCATCTTCTATGTCGCCAGAAAGAAGGCAAGGGAAATGGAAAAGGGGGTCATGGTGGCTATGGCTCCCGACGGCGGGGAAAAATATTTCTCGACTAGACTCTGTGATCCCGTCCTCTGCGTCGAATGTGTCAGGAAATACGGCATCAGGTGCTCCTACGCCGACGGGGCCCCCATAGTCAAAGCCCTTCAGGGCCCGGGCATCATCTCCCCGTGAGGCCGCCCAACAAGCTGTAACGTTGAGCCGTGGGTGTATGTAGCCACACTACATATTTATATAGTAGTACTACATAGAAGGTTGAGATTTGAATGATCAATGGAAACCAAAAGTGGCGGGCAAACTTGGGAAGGGAAATGAGACGCGGGTTCCTCAGCGTCCTGCTCCTCTGGATCCTCAAGAAGAGGGGCGAGCCCATGTACGGTTACGAGATAATTCAGACCATTGCCAAGACCACCCAAGGGCAATGGGTTCCCAAGGCGGGGACAATTTATCCCATACTGAGGAGGCTCGAAAGCAAGGGGTTTGTGAAAAGCGAGTGGAGCTCCAAGTCAGCCGGGCCCAGCCGCCGCTACTACAGGATTACACCCGAAGGCAGGGAGGCCGAACGAAGGATACTTCTGGAGTGGAAAAGGCACATGAGCGGCTTCAGGGATTTTCTGCACGACCTGCTGGAGGTTGACTAGATGAACAACGGCTACGCAATCGAAACCGATAGGATAACGCGTAAGTTCGGAGAACTCGTGGCCGTGGACAACATCAGCATTAAAATAAAGTATGGGGAAATTTTCGGTCTGCTTGGCCCCAACGGCGCGGGCAAGACAACTTTGACGCACATGCTCTGCACCATCCTGTGTCCCACCTCAGGAACGGCAAGGGTGGCCGGCCACGACATCTGCAGCGAGCCGGATGAGGTGCGTTCATCAATCGGGATCGTTTTTCAGGAACCATCGCTGGACAACAACCTCACCGGCAGGGAGAACCTCGATTTTCACGGGAGGATGTACGGCATGACCAGCGAGCAGAGGAAGGCTAGGATAGAGGAGGTTCTCAGCATCGTCGGCCTTAGCAATCGCGCCGATTCACTGGTCAAGACCTACTCGGGCGGCATGAAACGCAGGCTGGAAATAGCCCGTGGGCTGATGCATCGTCCCAAAATTCTGTTTTTGGATGAACCAACGCTGGGCCTCGACGCTCAGACCAGAAGGGTGGTCTGGGAGCAGATCGAAAAGCTGAACAAAACGGAGAAGATTACCGTGGTCCTGACCACCCACTATATCGAGGAGGCCGACTATCTCTGCGACCGCGTGGGGATCATCGACATGGGCAGAATAGTGGCGCTCGATACCCCCCAGGCACTCAAGGACAAGCTTGAGGGCGATGTGGTCTATCTCAAGGTCGACGACGTGAAAAAATTCCTGCGCATTTTCCAGAAGAGCCCACTGGTGAAAGGGGTTAAAGTCACCGGCGACAGTTTGCAGCTTCAGGTAGGCAACGGTAGCAAAACCATTCCTCGAATAATCGAGACCGTGAGGAGAAACGGCGGACAGGTCCAGGAGGTTAGCCTGAAGAGACCATCACTCGAGGATGTCTTCATAAACTACACCGGCAAGGCGATCAGGGACGAGGGGCCTGACGTCGCCAGCCGGTTCGGGATGCACGGCCACTGGAGGAGATGAGATGAGCGCCACCCAGGTCATCTACACTCTCTGGCTGAGGGAGATGAAGTGGTTCCTCCGGGGCAAGACGAGGATCATTCAGTCCGTGGTGCAGCCTTTCCTCTGGCTGGCCATCATCGGCATCGGAATGAGCTCCGCGTTCAAACTCCCCGGGGGGCAAAGCTACCTGCAGTTCATGGCGCCCGGCATCATCGGAATGACGCTGATATTTTCCTCAATAATGTCCGGCGTCTCCGTCCTCTGGGACAAGCAGTTCGGCTTTCTCAAGGAAATACTGGTAGCTCCCGTCGCCAGAACCCACATCATGCTGGGGAAGGCCCTCGGCGGCGTGACCACCTCGCTGCTGCAGGGGTTATTGCTCCTGATAGCCGCGGCGCTGGTGGGCGTTTGGCCGCCAACGATCTTGGCCCTGGCGCAGGTGATGGTGTTCATGATCTTCATCTCACTCGCCTTTGTTTCACTCGGCCTCGCCTTCGCTTCCAAGATGACCGACCCGGTGGCCTTCCCCCTGGTGGCCAACTTTCTCGTCATGCCGCTTTTCTTCCTCTCCGGGGCACTGTTCCCTCTCGCCACGGCTCCGGACTGGATGAAAGCGATTGCCTACGTGAACCCGCTGAGGTATGGTGTGGATGGGCTGAGGGGAGCCATAATCGGATTATCCGATCTGCCGCTCTGGGCAGACTTTGGTGTGCTCCTGGTCTTCTCAACCGCGATGATCCTCATCGGCGGTTATTTATTCCGGAAAACATCGATATAGGGAGCAACCATGGAAGTAATCATCCAGCCGTTGCTTCTCCAGCGCTTTCCAGGGCTGCGGGTCCTCCTCCGCAGGATCAACGGTCTGCAGGTCGAAAGGGAAAACAGCCAGCTGCAGTGGTTCAGGGACAGCGTCGTCGAGGAGATTAAAAGAAAATACCAGCTGGCAACGGTAAAGGACGAGCCGATCTTCAGAGCCTACCGAGATTTCTTCTGGCGCGCCGGGATAGATCCCACCAAGACAAGACCGGCCGCAGAGGCTCTCATCAGGAGAATTCTCTCCGGAAAACCTTTGCCGACCATCAACACCCTGGTGGACGCATACAACCTGGCGTCGATCCAAACGGGGGTTGCCCTGGGGGCCTTTGACGCCCGGAAACTGAAGGGGGATCTCACCCTCAGACTTGCGAAAAGTGGGGAGAAATTTTTGGGGATAGGCATGAGTGAGCCCATCCTTCTCAAAGGCGTCGAGCTGGTGGTCTCTGACGAGGAAAAGCCGATCGCGATCTATCCCTACCGTGACGCAGAGGACACCAAGGTCACCCTGGAAACCACGGATCTCTGTCTGCTGGTCTGCGGCGCTCCCGGAATTGGTGCGGAGCATCTGGAGTGGGCCGCTGGCGTCGCGGTTGATTACATCACCAGATTTTGCGGCGGCAGGGAGGTGGGATGAATGATCCCCGGCATCAGAGCGGTTCTGTTTGACTTGGATGAAACCCTCATCGACGATTTTCCCGGCCTGGAGAGGGCCCACCGCGCCGTGGCCCGGAGGCTTCGTGATTACTTGCGCGGGCGCGGGATGGAGGTAAACGAGGACGAGCTCTTCAACCGCATCACGCAACTGGACGACAAGATGAACCTGCAGCGAAGGTATATCCGCAACGACTGGTGGCCGCTGCTTCTGGAGAAGATGAATGTAAAAGCAGAGCTGCCTCCGGAATTGCTGGACGAGTTGACTTGGATCTACTGGAAGACCTTCGCCGACAACAGCAGACCCTATCCGGACACGAAACCGACGCTGGAATATCTGAAGGGCAAGGGGTACCAGCTGGGGATCGTCACCGACACCGATGGCACCAGGGGAATCAAGGAGATGAGACTTAAACAGCTCGATTTTATCAAGAATTTCGACGTCGTGATCATCAGCGGTGAAGACACCGCCAGGACGAAGCCAGACCCAGAACCATTCCTGCTTGCGGCCGAGAGGCTCGGCGTCCGGCCTGAGGAGTGTGTTTTCGTCGGCGACAAGCCCTTCACGGACATCGACGGCGGCAGGGCGGCGGGGATGAAAACCGTCCTCCTGAAGCGCCGTGACTGGGGCGTGAGGGAGAGGGCGGATTACACCATTAAAAGCTTGGCCGAGCTCCGCGACCTGCTGTAGGCGCCACAAACAACAGGGTTTTATCCTCTACCACCTCTTCTCGATTAGGGATTGAAGGTGCCGGTCCACCCAATTGAGTGGAGATATGGAAGCGAGGAGATGCGATCGATTTTTTCTGTCGAGTCGCGTCTTCAAAGGATGCTTGACGTTGAAGCCTCTCTCGCCCGGGCCCTGGCCCGCGTCGGCCTGGTGCCCAAAAGGGACGCGGAAAGAATTTCCCGGTGTGCCTCGATCAAGAGGATAAACATCGAAAGGGTAAGGAAGCTTGAACAGGAGTTCCAGCACGAGACGATGGCCGTGGCCATGGCCCTCGCCGAAGCCTCGGGAAAGTCCGGACGCTACGTTCACTTGGGAGCAACGAGCAACGACATTCTGGACACCGCGATGGCCCTGCAGATCCGCGACGGGCTAGCCATCATTGAACGCCAGCTTCGCAATCTGCTCATGATAATTCTTCACCGGGCCTTGGAGCACAGGAATACCATCATGGTGGGGCGGACGCACGGCCAGCACGCCTTACCCATAACACTGGGGCTGAAGTTTGCCGTCTGGGCCGCGGAAATTGGCAGGCACCTTCAACGGCTGGAGCAGCTCAAGCCCCGCATCCTCGTCGGGAAGATGAGTGGGGCGGTGGGGACGGGAGCAGCCTGGGGGGAACAGGCGGAAAAAATTCAGCGCTTGGTCATGCAGGAGCTGAAGCTGTCGCCGCCGATAGCAACTAACCAGATCCTGCAGCGCGACCGTTTGGCGGAGCTCATCCTGTTCTTCGGGCTGCTGGCCTCAACGCTGGACAAGATAGCCCGTGAAATCAGGAACCTCCAGCGGACGGAGATAGGGGAGGTCGCGGAACCATTCGCCGTGCGACAGGTTGGCAGCAGCACCATGCCGCACAAGCGCAACCCGATCCGGTGTGAGAAGATATGCGGCCTGGCGAGGATCATCCGCGGCAGCGTTCACGCCGCGCTGGAGAACATCGTGCTGGAGCACGAGCGGGACTTGACCAACTCCTCGTGTGAACGCGTGTTGTTGCCCGAGACCTTCCTCCTGATGGACGAGATGCTCGCCACCGCGATTTTCGTGCTCAGCAAACTAAACGTGTTTCCGGAGCAGATGAAGAAGAACCTGGAAATGACCAGAGGGCTGAACATGGCAGAGGCGGTGATGGTTGAACTCACCCGAAGGGGGATGAACCGGCAGGAGGCCCACGCCATGCTGAGGAGGTGCAGCGCCGCGGCCATCGCCAGCGACCGGCCGCTGCTCGACGTCTTGGTCAAGGAACCGGAAATCACCAAATTCATCTCCAAAGAAGAACTTGAGGGCCTGTTGGAACCGAGCAGGTATCTCGGCAACGCGGCGGCGATCGTGGAAAAAGTAGTCAAGGAACTTGAACCGCTCGCCAAGTGAACTCTCACTCGTAGAGCTCCGGAGCGGTCACCCTTTCCACTCTCGTGGGCTCATCCTCTCTTTTATCCCGGGTGAACCGGTAGAGGTAACCGCTCACCGCATTCTCCAGCCTCTCCTCGTGGGTGATCAGCAGGATCTGGCGGACGAACTCAGGAAGGCGATCCCTGAGGACCTTCGCCAGCTCCTGGATTCCCTCAGCATCAAGATTGTGGGTGGGCTCATCAAAAACAATCCAGCTCAGCTTCGGCGCCAGCACCATGGAGAAGGCGATCCTCAGCGCCAGGGCGGCGTCGGTTCTCTCGCCGCCGCTGGCGATCCCATCAACCGGAATCCAGTTCCCCGACCGATCCCTCAGCTGGAGGACATAGTCGCCGCGTTCTCCGTTCTCCACGCCCAGCCTGATGCCGACGAAGTCCCCGTAAGGGTAAATGCTGTCCCAGAGGTCATTCATGACCAAGTTCACCCCCTCGATAAACATCTTTCTCATCGAGGTCTGGGTTCTGGCCAAAGCGGTCTGAATGGTGCTCATGGCCTGGGCGGCCTCCTGGAGCCGCCGGGCCTCGGCCTCGTACCTCTTTATCAGCGTTATTTTTTCCTTCACGGAATCAACCAGCCTTTTCTTCTCCGTGATCAGCTGCTCCTTGCCCCGCAACTCCGCCTGAAGTCTCTCCTGAGTTCCCACCAGCTGCTCCAGCTGCCGGCGAATGGACTCGGCCTTCGCCTCGTCGTAGACCTGGGCAATTGCTTCCAGTTTTTTCTGTAGCCGGGAAATCTCCTCCTGCTTTGCCCTCTCCTCTTGGACTCGTGAATCCAGATCGACCTTATTTTGAAGTATCTGCCTTAGCGTCGCCAGCTTTCTGTTCAGGTTATCCACCTCCCTTCGAGCCCGTTCAATGTCGCCGGCCAGTTTTTCCTTTTTCCCCAGCAGGCCGGGCACAGCGGCCTCAAGCTCGGAAATCTTGCTCACGGCCTCGGAGTATTCCCGGTCAAGATCAGATAGGGGCTCCACCTCCTTTTCCAGCAGGAGAATCTTCTGGTGAACCTCACGAGCGCGGCGAAGCTTTTCACTCATCTCTGAGGAGATGACCTCCGCCTCGCGGCATTTTCTCTCCAGCTCCCCCAGCTCCCTGCGGCGTCTTTCCAGCAGTTCCTTCTTCCTCTCCTCGGTGAGCGGGGCATCACAGACCGGGCAGGTGGCGCTGGCGGCCGCGAGTTCCTCCAGAGATGTTCTCAGGTCCTGCATCCTGGTGCGGTAGCCGGCCAGTTCATCCTCCACCATCTTGAGATCGGCCTGAAGCTTCTCGACGGGGGCGGTGGCTTCAAGCAGCCTCAGCTCCTCCAGCTTGGCTCTCGCCGCGCGCTTTCTTTCGATCTCAGCCTTGACCTTTTCGGCGGCGGCTCGGGTCATGGCCATCCTGGTTTCCAGCGCTTGCAGCTCCGAGGTCACTGCGGTGAAACTGGAAAGGAGCGAGTTCAGGACGGAGGTTCCCTGGGCAAGGGAAGACTCAACGCTGGCAATCTCGGCACGAACGTTTTCCAAGGGCACCGCGGCATGATCGCCGAGCCTCTGTCGCAGCCCCTCAATGCTCTTTCTCAGAGTCTCCGCCGCGCCCTCCAGCGCCCTCTTTGACTGCTCCAGGCGCCTCAGCTCCTGCTCCAGAGACCTGAACCGCTGGTCCTGCAGGCGAACCGACTCCAGCTCCGCCCTCAGCCGTTGCAGCCTGTCCTGGATCTCCAGTCTGGAAGACTCAAGTTCGGAGAGCTCCCGGAGGTAGACGGGCAGGGACGCTATCGCCGGGTCCTGGCTGAGATTCTTCGCTGCGAGCTCCCTCTCGCCGGCGCGCTCGGTGATTCGGTTTATTATTGAACCCAGGCTTTTCCGGGCCTTCTCCAGCTTGTTTATGCCCAGGAGCTCGTCTATGCTCTCCATCCTCTTGCCGCGCTGCAGCGTTAAGAAATAGTCGAGGCGGTTCTGCTCGGAGTATATCGCTCTTTCGAAGAGGTCGTAATCAAGCCCCAAAATGGACTTGATGGCCTCGGTGACCCGGGAGGAGTTTGGCCCCTCGATGAGTTCCCCGCTGGCTTTCCTGAGCTCAGCGAGCGTCGTCCCGGACCCCCTCTCGATCACGCGCCTGACCGAAAATTCTTCCCCCTCGGGGCTCAGAAAGTGCACCTCAACCTCAGCCCGGTCAAGCGGCCTCGGCCTGCTGGTGATCAGGTCGTCAAGCTTGATGCGGCGGGACTGGACCGCGGGCAGTGTCCCGAAAAGGGCGTAGGTGATGCCCTCCATCACCGAAGATTTCCCCGAACCCATGATGCCAACGAGGACGTTGGTCCCGTCTCCAAAGACAAGCTCCGTCTCGCGGTGGGACTTCCAGTTCTTAAGTCTGACCAGCGTTATCATCCTTTTCCCTCTCCAGATCGGCTTTCACCAAGCTTTCGACGACGCGGTAGATGTTCTGGAGCGCCTCCTCCGCCCTGTCTGCGACGAGCAGGCTGTAGAGGGACCTCACGTCAAAAAGGCTCACGTGAGCGGCGTCCCGCAGGCTCTCCTCAAGGAGGCACATGGCTGTCTCGTCCATGGACAACCGCTGCTCCCTGAGCTCACGCAGCAGCTGCACCTTTTCTCCCAGGTCGGGCACCTGCAGGTCGGCCTTTCCGATGACGACGATGGCACGATCGGCGAACTCATCGGAGATCGCCCTGTCGTCGAACTCACTGCGGGAGGCCTCCTTGGCCAGCGTCCCCAGCAACCTAATCCGGATCAGCGGCGGCTTGCGGTCATTTCTCCGGGGCTGCCGCAGAAGTTCCTCCACCTTTTTCCTGACAGCCTTATTGATCTCGGAGATGGTGGCCCCATCGAACTTCATCTCCACATAATGAAAATCACGCTGCGTCCTCAGCTCGATGAACTCCAAGCCGAGCCTTTCGCCGATCTCCACGAGGTAAAATCCCTTGGGGATCTCCGCCTCAACCTTAATCAGCTGGGTGCGCTCAGTGCTGCCGGGAAAAATGAGGGGCCGGCCGTGGGCTGAGGACTCGCTGCGGTAGTGGATGTGGCCGCAGAGGTAGAGGTCAAAGCCGGGAGGAAGGTCTGAGACATCAAGCGTCGGCGTCTCTTCCCCGGAGTAAACGTACTGGCCGATGGACTGGTGCAAGGCAAGAATGTTGAAGGCGCCCTCCACCGGCTTCGGGTTCCACATGGAGAGCACCTTGGAGGCGTACTGTTCCGGGACATTGCTCATGCCGTGAACGGCGACACGTTGATCCCCCTCTTCAAAGACGAGGGAGTTGTGGTGCAGGTGAATCAAAAGCCCCGCCGCCTCAAGCGCTTCAACGGGATTGGTCAGACCGCGGGTCCTGCGCTCGTGATTGCCGTGAAGGGCCACCACCGGAATTCCGCGCAGCGACAGGGGAGATATTTCTCCTGGATCCTTGTCGATAATCCTCACCAGCCGAACGCTGTTCCTGCCGTGCGCCAAGGGCAACGAGAGTATCCGCAGGGCCTGGGCCCAGACCTCCTGACGCGGTATTCTGGTATCGAAGATGTCGCCGAGGATGAGGATCAACTGGGCGCCCAGTTCTATCGACCTCTCGATCGCCTCCCGGAACTGGTCAAAGGAATCCTGCTCCCGCGGAGTCCCCCACTTGGCACCAAGGTGCGGGTCGGAGATCAGCGCCAGCTTCAAATCAATCACTCAATCTTCCTATACTCTTCATGTTTAAGTGAATTTTCAAGGGTGGGCTGAGATCTGTTGGTCCTACCCGGCAAAGCGGCCCGCTGGCTCCGAGACTCTTAAATCAAGGACAGCTGATGGGTGTGTAATTGGGAATTGGTCAGACTTAAAACCAAACGCGTCACAATTTTGTTTGGTGTGATGATGTTCGAACCCTGGGTCGAAAAATACAAGCCGAAGGGACTCAGGGATATCGTGGGGCAGCCCAAGGCGATCGCGGAGATCACCCGCTGGGCTCAGAGCTGGGAGCGCGGTAAACCGATAAAACCGGCTGCCCTCTTCTACGGTCCGGCGGGGACGGGCAAGAGTGCCGCTGCCGCTGCTCTGGCCAGCGACTTCGGGTGGGATCTGATCGAGATGAACGCCAGCGACCAGCGCAACTTAGGTGAGGTGAAACGCGTCGCGGGCACCGCGGCCTCAACCGGAACTCTGTTTGGCGGAACGGCCGTGAAAAGGCTGATAGTGCTCGACGAGGCCGACAACATCTACGGCACCGCAGACAGGGGGGGCTACAGCGCGATAAAGGAGATAATTGCAGAAACACATAACCCCCTTGTCCTCATCGCCAACGACAAGGACGCCATACCTTGGGAGATCAAGGCTGCCTGCCTGATGGTGGGCTTCGAGAGAATCAGTGAGGAGGTCATCATCAAGGAACTCGAAAGAATACTCCACCTGGAGAAAATTGAATTTGAAGAGATCGCCGTCAAGGTCATCGCCGAAACAGCACGGGGTGACCTTCGCTCGGCCATAAATGATCTCCAGACGCTCACCACGGGTAAAAAAAGGCTCACCATCAAAGATGTGGTGCTCTACCGCCGCGACCAGGAAACCAGCATCGAGGACTATCTGGCCAAGCTGATGGAGGTCACCAGCGCTGACGAGGCGAGGAAGCTGCTCTGGTCGCTGGACATGCCGCCCGAGGATGTGCTGGCCTGGATAAGTGAAAACATCCCGCTGGCGGTGTCCGACGCCGCCGCAAGGGCCAAGGTCTACGACTCGATATCCCGGGCCGATATTTTTCTGGGGCGGGCCAAAAGGGGCCAAGCCTACGGGATGTGGAGCTACGCCAGTGATCTCATGAGTTCCGGCGTGGGTCTGTGGCGGGGGGAGAAAGTCAAGCCGACCAAGCCTAGGCTCCCCAGCCACATCCGCCGCTACTCCCGCACGCGCGCCGACAGGGCCGTTAGGGATTCCCTGGCAAAAAAAGTCGCGCAGTACTGCCACACCTCAGCAAGAACCGCGAGAAGAGACATCCTCCCCTACCTGAGGTTCGTGTTTCAGCACGACAGGAAAACCGCGGCGACAGTGGCGACCATGCTGGAGTTGACCGATTCAGAGCTCGAGCTTCTCAAGTAGCCTTTTACCGGAGCCGCTGACAGTTGGGACAGTAATAGCTGCTACGATTTCTGATCTTGATCCTCTGCACCGCTGCTTTGCATTTCGGGCATGGCTTTCCGCCCCGGTGGGCTACCTTGAAATCAAAATGGGCGGTGCCGATATCGCCGCTGGGGCGCCGGTAGGTGCTGACGCTGGCGCCGCCGCTTTCAATCGCCCGGATCAAGGTCCTCTGGATCGCCCGGTGAAGCCTCTTTATCTGCCCTTTGGAGAGCTTTCCCGCCGGAGTCATCGGGTGTATTCCGGCCAAAAAAAGCGCCTCGTCAGCATACATGTTGCCTATTCCGGCAATGAGGGACTGGTCGAGCAACACCGCCTTTATCGGGGCCCGGCGACCCGCCAGCAGACTCGCCAGCTTTTCCGGAGTGAACTTCTCGGACAGCGGCTCCACACCCAAACCACCGACCACCTCCTGTTCATTTTTCACCAGATACATGGCCCCAAACCGCCTCACGTCACTGAAAACGAGACAGCCGCCATCGTCGAGCTTGAAGACGATCCTGGCGAACTTTGGATTTTTCGGATTCAACAGCAGGGCCCCCGTCATGCGGAGGTGAACAACCAACTTTTCCCCACCGGAGAGGTGAAAGATAAGATATTTTCCCGAACGGCTGATGTCCTCAAATCTCTGCCCGATGAGCCGCCGGCGGAACTCCTCAGGTGGGATGCCACGGAGCGGGCGTTCATCTCCAATCGCGACATCGAGGATCTCTCTGCCCGGGAGGCTGACCGAAAGCTCTCTCTTTATCGTTTCCACCTCAGGAAGCTCAGGCATCTCAACCCCACTAACCACTCCCGCTCCTGAAATAACTGTTTCGCTTGGATCTGTTTTCCCTCAGGGGGATGACCGCAAAATCTTTCCTGAGGATGCCGTGGCCGCTCCTGAATGTCGGACAAAAATCGGATCCATCAACTTAGAATTTTGCCCCTCCGCCGGCCTAGGCACCTCACCGAGAACGGTGGGGTGATTCAAGAGCTGTTTCCCCTGTACTCAACCGGGGCCCCACCAGAAGGAGCAATTCGAGAGAGGTTAGCCGTCTTTATAGCGTCACGACGCAAAGGGGCTGTGGGAAGATCTTTCTTGGATTTTGGAGCTGGCTCCGTGAAATAAATAGACGGAGGGGTCGTAAGTTATCTCCGGGGCGAAAATCGGTGGCAACAGGAAAAATTGACTTCGGCCTCTATGGCAAGAGCGGCCGGCTGGAACCACGCCGCTACTCTTCGGGGAAGACCCAGGCTGACCTGATAAAGGAAATCTTGGGGGCCTTCGAAAACAACGATATTGTCTTTCTCAGGGCGACCGTGGGCAGCGGCAAATCAGCGGTGGGGCTGAGGACAATAATGGAGTTCGGCCGCGGCGTCATCTCCGTCCCGACCAAGGTCCTTTCGGATCAATATGCTGCTGCCTATGAGGGCGAAAAGTACTTTATCAAGGAGGATGGCTCGAGGCTGAAGATCGGCATCCTCAAGGGGCGCCGCAACTTCCGCTGCCTCTTTCAAGCGGATAAGGGGCGCGACATCTCCTGTGACAACAGCTCCCTGCCCTGCAAAAGGCCGGTCGATTGGAAGAGCGGTGAGCGCAGGATTGACGCGCTGCGCGAGTGCCCCCACTGGGGATTCATCTTTCGCGCCGAACTGGCCAAATCCCTTCGGGAGGCGAGGAAGACCCCCTACAAAGGGATAAAAGGGGACTGGACCTGGTGCATGAAGGGAGAGTGTCCCTACTGGAAGCAGTTTCAGGCTTACATCGATGCGGACGCCATCGTGATGAACTCGGCCAAATGGGCGGCTGAGGTCAACGCCGGCAGGTTGCCCGAGGTGCCAATTACCGTTGTCGACGAGGCAGACTACTGGCTTGACTCTCTGGCCGTGAAGGTCACGATCACCGAACGCACCATGAGCTGGCTGCAGGATGTCGTCGGGCGTAGCATTGAACTCGGCGGGGGTGAGGAGGCGGGGCTCAGGGAAATGATGGAGGAGCTGCGCGAGGAGTGGTCCCAGAGCCTAGCCGGTGGCGGGGATCCCATCAAACTTGCTCAGACACTGGTCGATCTGTTAAATGAGATAGACGAGACCTCGGGGGAGCTCTGCTGGAAGCTGGAATCGGTGCTGGAGCACCAGCGCCACGCCGAGTGGGAGGTCCGGGAAAAGGGGATCACCTACTTCGTACCAGACCCGAAGATAGTCCTCGAGAGCATCCGCGCCAAGGTCGGTGGCAAGTGGCTGCTGATGTCGGCGACCGTTCAGGATAAGGAGGTGCTCAAAGAGGTCTTCGGCATCGAGCCCACCTTCATCGAGGGCGAGACCAGATTTCCGGGGAGGTTGATCCTGAGGAGGCTGGGCTCGGAGGAGGTCATCAACTACAGAAAGTGGGCCGACGAGAAGTTCAGGAGAAAGTACTGGGGAATGCTCGAAAGGATAATGAGGAGGGCGAGACGGCCGAGCTTCGTCCCCGTCCACGCGCACGCTTACCTGCCACCGGGGCTCAGGGAGAAAGTGAGCGAGAGCGGTGACGCCTACACCTTCGACGACATCATGTTCACCACGAAGATGGACCGGGGAGCGGATCTCAAAGGTATCAAGAGCATCATCCTGCTCAAGTTTCCTTTTCCCGACCGCTCTGACCCCCTGCTGAAGGGGATGGAGCGCCGCCTCGGCCCGGAAGCCTTTCGCAGCTACTATCACGATATCTCCGGGAGGGAATTCGTCCAGCAGATTGGAAGGGTGCTTCGCTCGGACGAGGACGAGGCGGAGTTCTGGAGCCCGGACGGCATGTGCCACTCGCGGCTCAAGCAGCTCTGGAAGGGTGAGGTTGTGGAAGGATGAGCCTGAAAATCACGGAAAAGCTCTGGCTGGGTAAACTCACCACGCCTCTGCCCGACCGGCGCCGGCCCATCTACAACTGGTTCCTGATGAAGGAGTCCTTCTCCCGGGATCTGGTGCTGCTGCTCGCAGAGACTTGGAATCTCGGGAAAGAGAACTTGGTCCTCGACCCCTTCTGCGGCACCGGCACCACGCCTCTCGCCTGCCGGGAAGCGGGGATCGACTGCGTGGGTTATGAGGTTCACCCGGCTCTGCTGCTGGCGGCGAGGGTCAAGCTGCGCGACTACAACCTAGAGGAGCTCAGGAAGAGGGTGGCTTCATTTTTGAAGGGCGAGTTTGAGAGACGTGAGGCTGAGGTACCGGGATTTGTCGCCAGGGTCTTTCCCCAAGCCGTCCTAGAGGAGATCATCTCCGCGAGGGAGAAAATACTGGAAATGGACGACGAGTCGACCCGGGAATTCTTGCTCCTGGGGCTGTCCAACGCGGCGATGAGGTGCAGCTGGGCGCACAAGGATGGCGCAGCGATAAAGGTGGTAAAAAAACCTGTGTCGCCGCTTTTCCCGGAGCTGAGCAGGCAGCTGCGGAGAATGTGCGGTGATCTCGAGAAATTCAGGGGGAAGGGATCCAGGAGTTGGGTTGAATTTTGCGACGCCAGAAGGATGAAACTTCCCGACAGCAGTGTTGACGCGGTAATCACCTCGCCGCCCTATCTGGGGAAAAACGAGTACATTTCCGCCTATCGAATCGAACAGTGGATCATGGGGATCGAGGGCCCAGCGCCCGGAGATTTAATCGGTTCCGGTGGGGGCAACTTCTCTGAGGTGGTTGACCTGATGGGAGACAAGCCCAAGGAAACCTGGGGTTATTTCGGGGACGTTTTCCAGGTAATAAAGGAAATAAACCGCGTCTGCAAAGAGGGGGCCAACGTCTGCGTGGTGGTCTCCGATGGATGCTTTCCCGACGGCCCCGTGGAAGTTTGCAGCACTTTATGCGAACTGGCCGAGAAAGCTGGCTTGAAGGCCAAGAGCATCGTCATCGTTAACAAAAGGTACTGCACCACGCCAACGCGAAGGAAGATCGGGATCACCAAGGAGGGGCTGCTATTCTGGAAGAAGCCGGCCACCTAGTCGGGTTTTTTTGCGCCTGGTGGTCGTTCTTCTCAACTTTCTATTATTTTGGAAAACCCAGAGGATCCTGCCTTCATCGGTGACAGCAATTTTCTTGGAATACTGCAAATACAGTAGGATCAGGTTGAGCGTGGGATACATCACCTTTCTCGGCAATCGTCTGATCAGCTCGGCCCGAGACGGTAGCTCTCGATATCTTTGGATGACGTCCTCGACCATCAAAACCGTGTCCAGCCGAGGGATGTGCAATAAATCCGGCCTTGGGGGCACGATTGGGACTATTTTTGCCAGCATATAAGGTTATAAGTCACCCCGACGCGGCTGAAAAAGAGATTATCCCGACCGTTCAAGAGTTTTTATGCATTCGGGTGGTATTTCCGGGGCCAGAAAAACCCGGTCCGAGGCCTTTAGGATCTTGATCCCCCGCTGTTTGGCCAACTTCGCGTCCACGACTAGGACCACGGGATTCTCCGTGCGGCTTCTGCCGGCCTCAAGGGCCTGATCCACGGAGGCGGAGAGGTGAACCATCTTTCTGGCCGTTGGCTTCAGCCCCTCCGCGACAACCTGGGCCACCACCTCCGGGGCCACGGCGTAATAGAGGACATCGGCATCGGCCTCGGGATAATCCAACCTGACCTCGATCGAGTGGCCGTAGCGGGCCCGGATCCTCTCCCCGTCCAGCTCGTAGCGACCCTTCGTGTCAAAAATGGCTACCTCTCGGATGTGGTGGGGTTTCACCCAAGCTATCTTCCTGCGGATGACCTCGGCCAGCTTCTGGACGCTGACGTAACCATCGGGTGAGCGCTCGATGGCGGCGTCGTGGCGCAGGTGGAAGGCCATGAGCCGGCTCAACCTTTCCCGCTGCTTCTCGTCCAGAAAATTAAAATCGTAATCCAAGAAAACCACCCAATCGGTCCGGTGTATCTATCTTACTGCAGTCATCAGTTTTATAGTTCTCGGAGAGATGTTTTAGGGAAAACGGCGGCGGGCATGAAACATGCCGCTGTCAAAAACAACGACAGAACAAGCGCGCTGAGTGCCCCGGAAATAGATCACTCGGATAACGCGCGGCAAGCACCCAAAAGCTGAGTATTATTTTTATGAAAAGCGGTGCAACTTTTCAACCCTTAGGAGGTGTTAACCGCTTAGCTCGCTCACGAATTCTAACGCCCTTTTCTGCTGGTCGAGCCTCACATTTCCCCTGACTCCGTGCCTCTGAAGCAGGTCTATCATTTGCCTAACGGTAACACCGGCCAGCTCCGCTGCTTCGTTCAGGGTTACTTTCCCCTGCCTGAAGAGTTCTACGGCGTAGCCTTCCGCCCCAAGAGCAAGCAGCTGTCTGATGGCCGTGGCCTCGTCGATTTTTTCCTGCCGTGCCCTGTGCTCGATGACCTTAAACAATTCTTTGGGCAACCGCACCGTCTTGGATACAGATGCCGTTCAATCACCTCCTTTAATTTCGATCACCGCCAGGTGGTACTCCTCTTCGCTCACCATCGGCCTTAATTTTTCAAGTAGCTGAAGGCAAACCCTCTTGTCGATCTTTCCCTTCCTCCAAGCATAAACAATCAAAGCCGAGGGTGTAACGAAAGGAACATTCAAGGCTGTGAGGAGATCAAGAAATTTCTGATCATCGCTTACTATGGCCCTGCATTTCCCGGCCCTGTATAGCCTAAAAAACATCGGCCTCGCATCCCTTCAACCCCAACTTCTCAATAATCGTCTCGGTTTCTCTGAGCTTCGGGGCCTTCACTCGCTTCAACAATCCTTTCCTGAGGTTCCGCTCAATTTCAAAAGCATCGGGGAACTTTCCTTCCCTGCCCTCGGCAACGGTTTCCCTCTCCACAACGGAGGGGACAACTGTTTCAACAGTCGCGGCAACGATCTCCTTCGCGCCTGACTTAGTCAGCTTGATTAGAGCGTCAGAATCTATTCCAAACATTGTCCCCTCTTAATTACGTTGTATTTTTTGTAGTCATATAGATTTTGGTTTACCAAAAAATTACGATATTACAAATAAAACTTAATTTTCCGCGGCGGCGCTTGCATAAGTGTCGCCCTTTGCACCCAACTGTGATCATGGCTTATTTTTATAGTTCTCAATCTGAAAGAAAAATGTTAAACACAAAACACCAAAGTGTGAAACAATATGCCAAAAAAATATTTAGCAAGGTTTATCATCAGCGTTGTTTCATCCTCCGCCATCCTCGCGCTAATTCTTATCGTTTTCAATCTGGTTTTGCACTGGCCAACCTCGCTGTTCACTCTAATTATCATGGTCGGGGTTGCTTGGTTCCTTGCAGCTGGACTGGCGGGAAAGATCTGTGAAAGAAAGTGGAGCGTTGCCGTGCCAACATTGCTGGCAATTGGGTTAATCATAAGCACGGTTGGTTTTGGTATTCCTTGGAAGCTGAAACCAGATGCCAATCAAGGCTCTGAAGAAATGGTGACCTTCAAGATGGAAGCAAGTTTTACCTATCTGGGGAGCGAGAACAATCTGCCCATTGAGAATGTTGCTATCAGATTCCCCTGCCCAAATATCGAAAACTCTCCCCTGCCCACGCAAACCTTCTGGAGTCTGTATTATCTGGATGAAGACAATGTCCTTGTCTTGGAGGCCGATCAAAACCAAGTTTATGGGTTCAAGGGGGATCGAAAACAAAATTTAACGATTTATTTATCTGGAATCGAACCAACTTATCTAGGCCCAAAACTTTATTTTAGGTTTGATAAGCTATACCCGCGTGAAATTTTTTGGGTCACATCTTTGTCATTTGTGCCCAAAAAAAGCGTTACGGCTGTAACGCTCAAGGTTTACGGTGATAACCAAGAAAGAACGCTGGCAGCTTATATGGGGAGTTTTCCAAACGAAAAGCCAAATGCCGCATCAATACACTTGGTGTTTAAATCGCAACTTTTCTTTAAAAACAATGGTGAATATAAAATTTTGGAATCATTCAGCCGTAGTTTGGACAACGCTTGGAACGTGGGGGTATGGCTGTACCCCGATTAGGAAATATTTCTCCAAATTTCTTGAGTCTTGATTGAATATACCAGTTCCCAAGCTTTCTGGTTAATGTAATTCATCGTCCCGTCCGGTCTCACCGGCTGCATGTAATTTACCGTCCAGAATTGAGTCATGGGTCCGCCCACTGTGCCACCATCATACCTTGGTCCACATAGTTTGCCCGTGAGCAAAGCGGAATAAACAGTACTCTGGTTAAATTCAACATTTTCGGTGTGTGTTTTAACGGTGGTAATCGTCGGTGGAATTTGATCCGGCACCAACGCAGTTTCGACGTACTTCTCCCAAACATTCGGTTGCGGCAGCGACTCCACGGCATTGAGCCAGTAAATACAAGTTTCAATCAAGCGCCCGTGATAATCAAAAGCTTTTACAGCAATGGAGTACGTTGCCGCCTGCCTCGGTGTCATTGTCAGAGTGGTCGTCATCGTTGTAGAACCGCGCAGAACCGTTGAGCCTAGCCTCAGCTCCAGATCACCGCCAGACGCCGCTGACAAAAACACCCCGCCCGAATATCCGTTCTTCGTAGTAACGATAACTGTCGTGCCTATGCTGCTCCAGGGAAGATAGGAGTAGTACTCTCCTCCGTAATCATATATTCGGTAGGCCGTGTATGTTTCAACCTGCGTCCTGGGAACTTTTTTGATGATGAAATCATAAACTTCCTTCACATTTCTTATCCTATCGCTGGGCAAAGATCCCAATATGAGAAAATCTGGTTTGGTTGGTGAGGACTTCAACACCCAATCCTCATATGGAACCTGCCTCGTGAAAGTCTGTAACACGATCCTGGTCGTGTAGCCATCGAAAACTGTTCTTGTTGAAAAAACTGGAACCGGAAAACTGAACCAGCCCAGCTTAACCATCTTCCATCCCGAGAGGTAGGTTTCAGTCCTGTACCTAGGAACGAGAATCGTCGTCGGCATCGTGTAGTACTCCGTCCGATAAAGAGTAACTCGTTCCTCCCAAGTGTAACCCGCGAGGACCTTCTCCACCACCGTGTCATAAACAGGGTTTCCCAATCTATCCAAGACGGGGACAATTCTCTGAGCGGTGAAGGGAACGGAGCGCCTTCCCGAGTAACTGTATGCTGTGTAACCTCGTGATAAGGTTCCATAGCTATCGGAGAGGCGCAGGTCAAAGGGATTATACTTAACTTTGATCGTCAGATGCTTTTGCTCTCCTGATCTTATCGAACCGGTAACTCTTGCGGGATCATAACCAACAGCGCTGACCTGGATATCATAATCGTGGTCGCCGGTATTCTCAATGCCAATTAGGAAATGTCCGTTTGCATCCGTAACGGCCTCAATCAATTTCAACCCTGAGTCGATGCCAGCGCTGACGACTGCTCCCGCCACAGGACCTCCAGTGTCTATATCGACCACCTCTCCTTCAATAATCGCCGACTTGTAGGCTCCCTCAACTGTGCACTGAATTTCTCGACGGCGCAGGCTTTCAGCGGACGCCAAGGCAGGGGAGGCAAGAATAATCGTCGAACAAACCAGGGCGACTAAAAAACAGATCCGACGCCGCTTCGGATCCCTCAGGCTATCAGCCTCCCTTTTTTCTTTGATCACTGTAGCTTAAGAACCTGTAGTTTCGGCGTTCGACATGGCGGCCAAACGTCCGCCTCCCGCCAGAATTTTGTGAACGAGTCACTTATAAATGAGAAAAATCGAGTTTCAGTGGGCGGCAGAAACAGCAACCGTTATACGGCAGTCTGAAATAATGAAGCTCCGAAAATCAAGGGGCCCGTGGCGCAGCATGGCTAGCGCGTTCGGCTGATAGCCCTGCGGGCGGAGACCGGAAGGTCGAGGGTTCGAATCCCTCCGGGCCCACCACTTTTAATAATCCTCGCCGGGCAAAGGAAAAATGGTGGTAATTTTGCCCCAAGAAAAAAATGCCCTTTTTCGAAAATTTTTCCTCATCCTCTTCGCGTTCTTAATCCTGATCGACTACGCCATTCCTTACACCATTTTAAGTAAAACGGCAAAGATCTCGGGGAGTTTTCTCTTCTGGCCCCTTCTAACCGTTGCCGCCGCCTGTCTGGCCTTCCTCGCGGTGTCCAGGTGGGAGGGGGACCGATGATAGACCCATTTCTCCTGCTCGCAGCTGTGATCCTTTATTTCTCCGTGATGATGGCGGTTGCCCACTACGGCCGCCTGCGCACCGGCAAAGGAGCCGAGGAGTACTACCTCGCCGGCAGAAACGTGACGGGCCTCGTGGCCGCCCTGACCTACTCCGCAACTACCTACAGCGCCTTCATGATGGTGGGCCTGGTGGGCATGACCTACGCCTTTGGCGTTGGGGCGCTGGGCTTCGAGCTAACCTATTTAATCGGGACCCTTTTCCTCCTCGTCCTGTTCGCCCCCAGGTTTTGGACGGCGGGGAGAAAATGGGGCTACCTGACGCCGGCCCAGCTGCTTGCCGATCGGTACGAAAGCAGGTCAGTGGGGGTGATCACCGCCCTGATCTGCCTGACCTTCCTCATCCCCTACATCTCAGTGCAGGGGACCGGCTCGGCATACCTGCTCGCGGCACTCTCCGGCGGGGCAATCCCCTACGAGCTGGGCTTGACGATAATGGTCTTCGTCATGGCCTTCTGCGCGGTCTGGGGCGGCTTCAGGGGGGTCGCCTGGACGGACTCAATCCAGGGGATAGTGATGCTCTCCACCTCCATCTTCTTCCTGCTTTACGCGGTGCAGATTTTCCTGGGCGGGTGGTCAAATTTAATCTCCGGCATCGAGGGGTTACACCCGGAGCTGCTCTCCGTGCCCGGAACCGGTTTCTTCACCTTCCCCAAGTTCCTGGAGCTCACCATCCCCTGGTTCTTCTTCGCCTTGACCAACCCCCAGGTTTCCCAGCGCCTTTTTGTGCCCAGCTCTGTGGCCTCGATGAAGAGGATGATCTCGGGCTTCTTCATCTTTGGCTTCATCTACACCTTGGCATGCGTCCTCTTCGGCTTTGTGGCCAAGTTGCTGGTGGCCAATGCGACCCCAGCGGACACGGCGATGCCTCTGCTTTTGAGCAATTTCGCCCCGCCCCTCGTCGCCCTGATAATCACCCTGGGGATCCTATCGGCAGCGGTGACGACCGTGGACTCGATACTGCTGTCGCTGGGTTCAATGGTCGAGAGGGACATCTACCCCGCCATTGTGGCGTCGCCTTCCCCGAAAACTGAGGCCAAACTGCGCTACCTGATCATAGTCATAATGAGCGTGCTCACGTGGGCCTTCGCCCTGCGCCCGATTGAGATGATCACCCTGCTCTCGGTCATGGCATCCGGTGGTCTGCTCGTCCAGTTGCCCGCAATCGTGGGGGCCTTCGTCTGGAAAAGGGGAACTGCCGCCGGAGCCTGCTGGAGCATGATCTTGGGCGGGATTGCGACGGGCCTCTTGTACTTCCTCAAGATTTCGCCGCTTGGTTACGGGCCGCCCATATGGGGGATCATCCTCTCCGCCACGGTCTACGTCTCGATGAGCTTGGTCACAAAGGCTCCGGCGAAGGCGGGCGAATTCATAAAGGCGATAAACGCGGAACTTCGGGAAAAGGGAATGATCTGAAGAAACCAGTTTTGGACTTGTCCTGAAAAACGTGCTGAACTCCCCGAATGGATCGGCACCCCGGGGATCACAGCAACTTATTTGAGGCCAACGACCGGCGCAGAAAAAATTTAAGCGGCGGAGAAAAACCTTCCCTGAGGAACCAGGCATGCGCCTCCAGACCAACATCATCTTCGGGGACTTCAAGGAGGAAATAAGGAAACTCGGCTTAACCGGGCAGGGGCTGCTCTGCTGCAGAAGAGGCTTTGACCCGGCTCAACTGCCGGGGCTTGATCTCTATGCCCTGAGGATCTCACCCGAGCCCACGGTGGAGTCCGTCCGCGGCTACTGGGAGGAGATAGCTGACCGCAAGTTCGACTACGTGCTCGCCGTTGGAGGAGGCAGCGTCATCGACGTGGCCAAGATCCTGGCGGCGCGGATGGAAAACGATGAGGAGATCGAAAACTTCGTCGGCATCGAAAAAATCAGGCGCAGGGCGAAAAAAATTATCGCGGTCCCAACCACCCACGGAACCGGGAGCGAGGTGACGAAGTACTCCGTGCTCAAGTTCAAGGAGACAAAAAAATCGATCGTCTCGGAGAACATCTGCCCTGAGGTGGCCATCATCGACGAAGGGCTCACCTTAGGGATGCCGCGGGACCTCACCCTCTATACCTCAATAGACGCTCTCTGCCACAACATCGAGGCCTACCTCGCCAAGGCCTGTGACCCGCTCAACGACACCATCTGCGAGAGCGGGGTGAGGCTCTTCTTCGAGGGGATCGAGGAGGCAATGTCGGATCTGGCCGTGGGGAGAAAGCGGCTGATGCTGAGCTCAGTTCTGGGAGGAATCGCCATCACCAACGCCCAAACTCTGCTCGTTCACGCCCTGAGCCATGTGGTGGGCGCCGTCCACGACATCCCTCACGGGCTGGCCAACTCCCTCTTCCTGCCCTCCTTTTTGAAATTTTACGAGGGGGATGAAAAGCTCAGCAGGCTTGAAAAAATCCTTGGCATCGACCTCAGGAAAAACATCGAGAGGCTCTACGAGAAACACGGGGTGAAAAGGCTCGCCGACTTTGTGGACCGGGCCGAGGCGGTGATGATCGCGGAGAAAGCCTTTGAAAACAAGAGGTTGATGAACGGGGGCAGAAAGCCCGTCACCCTGGACGACTTGAAGGAAATGGTCCTTAGCTCATTTTGAAGCAAGGTTTGGTGCCTCCGAGGTGGGGCAAAGGCCGCGCCCCAGCTTGCTCCCGAAGTGGCAAGGAAAAATTGGTAAGTTTCATTTGGGCTTGGCGTTTGCCCAGGGGTGCGTCAGGTCCTCCTCCATGTCCACCGCAGCCACCTTTAATTTTTTGCGGGCAAAGGAGACACCCCTGGGTCGGCCCAGTGCTTCAAATCTAAAGAGCGTTGACTTGTACCAGTTTACACCAGAGCTTTTTTCCACGGGAAATCCAAGATTTGCGGCGAAGGATTCATAGTTAACCGTGCCGTAGTTCATCGGATATCTGGAAAAATCCTTGATGATGTCGGTTATCACGCAGTTCATTCTGAGGAGCAGCTTTTCCACCGCAAGCCACTTTTTGTATGACGCCTCCAGCACCGTTAAACCAAAATATCCGCAGCCGTTGTCCCTCAGGCATCCAACCCCTCTCCCCACAAAGGCCTTCAGCCCGCTCATGGTCTCCAATGGTTCTGAGGAGAAGACGTCGAAGGAGCCGATCAGGTCCTCCGGCAGGGGCTCGGCCACATTGTATATCCTGAACTCTATATCGAGCCCATAATCCCGGTTCACCTCTTTTAAGAAGTTTCCCAGCCTCTCGTCCACATCGAGGACGCAGACGCGGGAAGGCATCCCGGTCAGGGAGAGGACCACGCTCAACAGGTCGTCGTCCCCGATCAGCACTATTTTCCTCCGGAGGACGTCCCCATATCGATGCATCAGCGCCGCCCTGGCAACAACGTCCTCTTCCCTCATATATCCCTGGAAAAACTCCAGCGAGGGCGCCGGTCTGCCCCGGGCAATCTTTTGAAACTCCGCCAGCACCTCCTGAAACTTTCCCTGGGGGACAATCCTCTTCCCCCAACAATGGTCACAGATGCTGCTGCGGTAGAGGGAGGAGTCCCTGGGGACTTTCTTCCTCCCCCGCGGCGTCAAGACAAACCCGGTTCCATCCGTGCGAATGATTTCCCTTTTTCTCATCTCGCCGAGGGCCTGAACCAGATCCTTTAAGGGAAACTGGCTGTTCTCCAGGAGCTGCCAGAGGGATTTTTTAGAGGAGACCAGTTCATTCACCACATACTCTTCAATCTTTTTCAAGGGGACCCCTCCAGATGACGTGCTTTTTCACCGACTTCGGCTGCAGTCCCTTGATCAGGAGGTCCAAGGCCTTAAAGGCGGGTTCCTCGGAGCCGCAGCTGAAGATGTCGAGGGCAACATAGCGGTGCTCGGGCCAGGTGTGAACGCTCAGGTGTGATTCCCTGAGGAGAAAAAAGCCCGAGACCCCGTGGGGCTCAAACTGGTGAAAAGCAGAATCAACTGGATGTAAACCTGACTCTAGCACCACGCGCTCCAGGATCTCCTGCACAGTATCCACGCGGGAGATCCTCCCAGCCTCCACGCCGAAAAATTCGGCGATAACATGGATGCCCATAACGAACACCCAATGCCACCGTCGAATTTTCTACTACCGGCCTCTGAAGCTTCCCAATCTGCGCTCATATTATTTTGATTTTTTGAAAAAATTGTAAATAAATTTTTCCCTTGTTTTCTGGCCTTGGGTGAGGATGTGCCTGAGAGAGCGGCTTCTTAATTTTTCCGTCGCAGAACGCGCCTTCAGCAGCAAAGCGTCGCCCCTCCACGGACGCCTGGTTACCAAGGACCAACGCTTTCGAGATTAAGTTCAAGTATTTGAAAAGGGCGCGCAAACGACGATTGTCATGGGCAGGTGCCAGGCGAAAATGGGAGCCCTGACCCAAAGCAACTGAAACAGGGGGGAGGTGAATCCTGTTGAAGAATTGAGATCAATTCTCTGACCAGACTGAACCGCCGAAAGCACCTATTTGTGAATCCTCTCCCTGATCTCGCGCCAGGAAAGCCCCTTCAGCGCCAGTTCGGCGATCTTCACGGCGTCCAAGGCCTTGTCCCCGAAGACGCTATGGTCGAAGGTCTCCACGTACTCTTGATTGACCGCTCCTCCGCCGCAGGCGAGCGTTACCTCCAGTCCTTCCTGCTTCAGCCTTTCTATCAATCTGGGAAAAGCCGTCATGGTGGTGGTCATCAAGGCCGTGCCCATGACCAAGAGGGGCTTATGTTTCTTCGTCTCCTCGACTACCTTTTCAACCGGAACATCCCTTCCCAGATCTATAACCTCGTAACCATTCGCGCGCAACAAGGCAGAAACTATGTTCTTGCCAATATCGTGAATATCTCCCTCCGCCACATGGGTGATGATCCTGCCCTTCTTAACCGAAGCTCTGCCCATCTTCTTCTCACAGAGAGCTATTCCCACCTGCATGGCATCTGCAGCGTTCACAACCTCAGGGAGGAAGTAAACCCCGTCCTCCCACATCTTGCTGACGATGTTCATCCCGCTGGTCAGTCCCTCGGCAATTATCTTCAACGGGTCCAGCCTCGTTAGAGCTGAGCTCACCGCCGCCTCCACAGCGCTGGAGTCACCCCTGACAACCGCCCGCGCTATCTCGGCCAGCTCAGGATCGTCCGGCAGCAGGCGCTCGTAAGCCGTGGGGGCGGCTTTCGCCATCCCGTACTTTACAAAGATCTTCCTGAAATCGACAGCCGCCGGTGCCACCGCTCCCGCCTTTTTTCCATAGCGTTGGGTTTGACTGACCAGCTGCTTTATATTTTCAATTGAGGTGCCCGGCGCTAGGCTGCAACCGGGAGCAACCAAATCCACCCCACCCTCGATCGCTGCCCTCACGGCCGCCTCCACAGCGGAACCTCCCTTGAACATGAGGTCGCTGACAGGATCGATGTTGCCGATGACCGCCGTTTTTCCCCTAGCGCTGCGAACGGCGACGCTGAGATCCGTCTCCTTGGCTATGCTCAATCCATCGGCCCCAACCTCGATCACGTCTGAAACCATCTTAGTTATATTCCCGCACATGTGAATGACGACGACGTTTTTTATCCCGTCCACGAGCCTTTTCAGCGGCTCCATGGCCACGGCTCTGAAGACCTTGCTTCCAAGCTGTGAGGAAAACATGTCCTCGACGACGATCACATCCGCCCCTCTCCGCGTCAGCTCGTTGGCATAATCGATCAAAGGATCCACCAGAGCCGATACCACTTCCGAACTCTCCCGCTGCCTAGTGAGGGTCCACTTCAACATGTCGCTCGGGTCAAAGATCTGAGTTGCGACCGAGAACGGCCCGATGATGCCAGCCATCACCGGCAGCTCTTCCCCCAAATCCTCCGAGAGCCTTTCAACCGCGTCCAGCACCACGGGCACCCTGCCGAGCTCCAGGAAATTCTCCGGAATCCTCAGCTCCGAAAAATCCCTCAGGTGCTCCACGATCGCCGGTATCTCTCCCTTAATTTCCATCCTTCCGCCCAAAGCCTCAGCCTCAACGGCTTGGTCAAACGGGACCCTCGCCGTTTCCAGACCGGTAAGGGAGTAGGCCGCTCCAGCAAGCTTCGCCATTTTTTCCGCGTTCAGGTGGGCCTCAGGCCAGTGGGCGCCAACCGCCTCCATCTGGTCATGCGTGGCCGTCTGACACACGGCCGTTGCCGGCACCCTATCAACCCTTCCGCCTAGAATTGCCGCCATAACCCTCTTCTTCGGTGTCATGACCATTTCATCACCTCAAAGACCATAATTTTTCGGATCAAATGACGGGACCAGCTCCTCGTATATTTCGATGCATTCGGAGGTGAATCTGTCCCCATCGTCCGGAAATCCCTCAAGCGCTGCTATAGTTTTGTCCAGCGCTCTGAGTTCCAGCTCCGAAAGCTGAAGCTTCTCCTTTTCCTCCTCAATTATCCTAGCTGCTTCCATCATTGCCGCCTTCGTCCTGAGATAATTATCTCCAGAATTTTCCACGATCACCCTGCCGATGCGGTAGGCATTTTCCGGGGTCAGGATGAGCGCCTGGGGGTCACGGTATTTATCTGAGAGGGTCAGCAAGTCCCTGAGCCTGATCTCGTTGCCCGTGGCCAGGGCGGCATTGAACAGGGCGACATCGTAACCCAGAATCTCGGTGAAAACCTGAGGGGTGCTGCCACCAAACATGTCACCATATTGAACTGCCTCATTAGACCAGAGATCACAGGCCACGGCCGCGATATTACCCAGGACGCTGGAATGGGCGCAGGCCGAACTTTTTCCCTCCTGAGAGATTGGCCTTCCGGTAATGGCCTTTATGATCACCCCCTCATAACCACAATCCTTGTCCGGGCCGGTGGCTCCCGCTTCGAAGGCCACCAGCGATCTGGATGCCCCGGCCGCCCTGACCACCGCGGCGATGGTGTGGGGCATTTCCTTGTTCAGATATCCTCCCGCCAGAAACATGGCAGTGTTGGAGCGCGCACAATCGGTGTCGCCGCCGGGAACGATGCCATGTTTCCTAGCGATGCCGACGATATTTTTCCAGAGAAAAGCCATGTCGCTACAGGCGAGAACGCCGAGAGAAAAGAGAACCCCTCTTATGTCCTGCCTAGCTATTGCATGGTCGAAAACCTCTTTCCCGCCCAGCGACTCTATCGCCAGCACGTCGGCGCCGGAACTCGCACACTTCTCGAAGGACTCAAGGACCGCGTTGAACTCCCTTCCTTCCCTCATGTCAATCTCAGCCTTTCTAATGTCGGCGATGGTCTGTCTCAGAGCGCAGTTGATCCCGTATTCCTCATGATATTTTTCCAGCAGCTCCTTCTGCAGCGCGGTTATCTCCGCCCCCCATTCCGGGTTGCTCGTCATCTGAACCACATGCTCAGTTTCCAGCTGCACCGCAGGCAGGCCAATGTCAACGGCTCGCTCCAGAATGTCCCGCGTTATCGTTTCATATTCCCTCTTCAGCGAGCTCAAGCTCTGCTCCTTCCCGGGCCGAGGCGAATACTTCAGCTCTGGGACCACAAAGCCGTTGCCGATCTCCAGGCCCAGCCCGTAACTCAGGGGATACTTTGCCCTGCCAAAAACGAGCTCCTGGGGGGAGCCCAGTTCCATCCGGGAGTAGTTTTTTATGCTGTCACCCATAACAGTGTTATAGAAGTCATTTAAATAGATTTCTACAGGGTCGCGGAACCCGTTTAACCCCCTGCGTGAAAAGGAGCGGTGAGGACCCATGAGGCTGGAAAGGAAGTTGCAAAGGTTGAAGGCGACAATCGCGGGCTGCGAGAGCGCCGTTGTGGCCTTTTCCGGCGGTGTGGACTCCTCGCTGGTCTGCGCGGTCGCACATGAAGTCCTAGGAAGCCGCGCCGTGGCCGTCACCGCCCTGTCGCCCACCTATCCCCCCGAGGAGCTGACGACAGCAAAAGCGGTGGCCGAGAGGATCGGAATCGGGCTCCTGGTGGTAAAAACCGAGGAGATGAACAACCCCCATTTTCTCAAAAACCCTCCCGACCGCTGCTACCACTGCAAAAGGGAACTTCTGGAGAAGCTGGAGAAAATCAGGGTCGAGCTCGGCTTCAAAAATATCCTTGACGGCACCAACCGGGACGACCTCGCTGACCTCCGGCCGGGCTTGCGCGCTCTCAGGGAGTTCCGGGTGATCAGCCCCCTCGCGGTGGCGGGACTGACCAAGGAAGAGGTTCGCCGGCTGGCATCGAGTTACGGGCTGCCCAACGCGGAGAAGCCGGCCAGCCCCTGCCTTGCCTCACGCATACCCTTTGGCCAAGAAATCACCGCCGAGAAGCTGAAACGCATCGCTCGAGGTGAGGGGTTCCTCCGTTCGCTGGGATTCCGCGTGGTCCGGGTCAGGGATCATGAAACCCTGGCGAGGGTCGAGGTGGGGAAGGAAGAGCTGCCCCGCGCCAGGGAGCTGGAGGAAAGGATCCGCCGCGGACTGAAAGGGCTGGGCTACAGCAGAGTTGAAATCGACGAGCGCGGCTACCGTGCGGGAGGGGCAAACCTTTAAGGGAAGAACTACTTTAATTGGTGGGAGAAAATGCCAACCTTTGAACCATCTGGAGAGAAGGAAGTCACCCGGGCCATAGTCGAGGGCTTCATGAAGGACTTCCACCGCTACGCGGAGAGCGATGTCATCATAGTGGGGGGAGGACCCAGTGGGCTCATGGCTGCCCGGGAGCTGGCCAGGCGAGGCGTGGCCACGCTGGTGATCGAGCGCAACAACTACCTCGGCGGCGGCTTCTGGATCGGCGGCTATCTGATGAACAAAATCACCGTGCGCGCGCCGGGGCACAAAATCCTGGAAGAGCTGGGAGTTCCCTACAGCGAGTCTTCAAAGGGGCTCTACGTTGCCGACGGTCCACACGCCTGTTCAAAGCTGATCGCCGCAGCGTGTGATGCCGGGGCGAAAATCCTGAACATGACGCTGATCGATGATGTCATCCTGAAGGAGAAGGGCCGTGTCGGCGGCGTGGTCGTCAACTGGACCCCGGTATCGGCACTGCCCCGGGAGATAACCTGCGTCGATCCCGTGGGCCTCGAGAGCAAGCTGGTCATCGACGCCACCGGCCATGACGCGGCCGTGGTGCGGATGCTGGAGAAGCGCGGGCTGATCAAAGTGCCGGGCTACGGCGCGATGTGGGTCGAACGCTCCGAGGACCTGGTCGTCGAGCACACGGGCGAGGTCTACCCCGGCCTGATCGTCACCGGGATGTCTGTCACGACCGCCTACGGGCTACCGAGAATGGGACCAACCTTTGGCGCGATGCTGCTGAGCGGGAAGCGGGCCGCCGAGATCGCCTATGAGAAGCTCCGGGAAATCAGGTAAACTGTTACCCCAAGTCCATCTTTATCCAGACAGGTCTTCCCGAACACTCGACCTTGAAGAGATCGCCAGCTACCTGATTGAGAAGTTGAACCGGCTGTCGGTGGACATCAGGGGCCCGCTCTTCACGGAAAGAGCTGGAGTGAACACCAGGGAACTGGCGCGGGAGCTGGCCAGAGCCAGAATCCGCGACCCAATGAGAAAAAACTCCGACTCTGAACCCCTCCCCGCCGAGATCAACCTGGAGCAGAAGCTGCTCCAGAACCCGGAGCTGAGGATCCTCGGGCTCTTCTACGATGGGGTTTCCCTCTGGAGGCTGGCCCTGAAGCTGATCCCGGAGGAAGAGCGGAACCACGGCCACCTCCACATCGCCTTCACCAACCGGCTCTTCGGAACCTGGGATGAGGCCGACGCCAGATACCATGCCCGGGTGAGCCTCTACGGCTTCCCCTGCCTGATCTCGACGACCGGAATCGTGGAGGCCCCGGCCAAGCCGAAGGAGTTCTACGCGCTGAGGCAGCACTATCTGGCGCTCGGGGTCCCCGGGGCCTATGAGGAGCTGAAGGAAAGGTTCCGCGGCCGTTTCATCGACTACGACGACGAAAGGCTCACCGAGGTGATGAAGGGTTACGTCATGCAGGCCCTGTTCTACCACCTGACCGGCCACCCCTTCTGCGAGAACAGGAATTGCCGCCTTTACAACGCCCACTGGCAGGAGGAGGTCATCGCGGCGCAGCTGGGGCCCAAGGGGAGCGAATTCTGCGAGGCCCACGCCAGGATTTTGCAGGAACTCCAGTCGAGCATAACTTAAAATTTCTGGTTTTATTGAAACGACTGAGTGGCTGGCGAACAAGCCGCAGGCTAGACAAGTTTTTCCAGATAACTCTCAAAATCCTCCCTGAAGGTCCGCACCTCCAACGCGCCGTCCAGTTGTTCCCTGATGGCCTCCTCGAGGTTGAGCCTCTTAAGAAGGGAGTCAACCGCGACGGGGCTGGCCCTGGTCCGTGGATATCTGGGGGTGGCATAGCAGCAGCCGGCGTGGACCTCGTGCCAAATCCCCAGCCTGCGCGACAGCTGCTCGACCTCAACCTTGTCCATGCCCAGCAGGGGTCGCAGCACCGGGAATTTCAGCCCCGCCGTGGTGGCCCAGAGGTTGGTGAGGGTCTGAGAGGCCTTCTGCCCCAGCGACTCTCCGGTGACGATGCCCGAGGCCCCCTCGCGCTGACAAACCAGCTCGGCCGCCCGAAACATGCCGCGCCGGCACAACAGGCAGGCGTAGCTTCTCTGCTGGCCACCCATGATCTTTTTCAGGACTTTGGACCAAGGATAGACGATGACCTTTTCAAAGTCAACTTTTTTCCTGACGTCCTCCAGCACCCTCATCGCCACCAGGAAGGAATCCTCGCAGGTGTAGGGATAAAGGCAGAAGTGAAGCGGCAGGACATCAAATCTCCTGGCGGCCAGTGCCAGAGCCACGGGAGAGTCGATGCCGCCGGAGACCAAGCAGACCACTCTTTCCCTCGCCATCGCCATCAAGAAACTTATTAAATAAACATCGTTATAGTATTTTGCGTGCCGGGGTTGCTAAGCTCGGTAAAGCGGTGGGCTGCAGACCCGCTATTCGTCGGTTCAAATCCGACCCCCGGCTCCATGTCTTTTTTTACAATCCAATGTCAACGATGCAATTAGACCGATGCCAGATGAAACACCTGAAAGGCCAAATAACGGTGGCTTATCATGGCGATAAAGGCGCCAATTAGGCCCAACATAAGTGAACCCCACCGGCGTAAAAAAAGAGTTGAGAATTCAAGCCACATCGGCTCGCTGGTGGTTTCCCCGTTTTCCTTCTGACTGGCTCCCACCCCACTCCAAAAAAAGATGATCGGTAGTGTGGGAAGGGTACCATGATAAAAAACGGGATGTTGAAAAAGGGGTTGAGAAGTTCCAGCCGTCAGGGGATAAATCCCAGCAGTTGGCCATCTAAAGTGATATCATTTTCAAAAAAGGCGGGGCGGATGGTAACTATTAAATCTCTCGGGGCGCAGTAAGTCTGTGGCGGGGAAAGGAAGAACGAGGGGAAAGGGGGCAAGGAAAGAGCCCCAGCGTGCACCAGTTGCCGGGTCGCGGCTCCCGGGAGGTGGTCTTGATTTAATAACTCCGGGAGAGCACCTGTGCTGCTTTTACCGGGGGAAAAAAGAGGAATACTCCATCACCATCCCCTTCTTCTTGGCCGGTCTCCGGAACAACGAGAAGTGCATTTACATCCTTGACGACAGCACCAGAGAAGAGGTCATCCAGGAGTTCAAAAAACATGAACCTAAAATTGAGGGCTACCTCCGGTCAAAGCAACTGGAGCTGCTGAGCAGCGACGAGACCTATCTCCGGGATGGTTATTTTGATCCCGAAAAAATGGTGGAGCTGCTGAAACAGAACGAGGAAAGAGCCCTCGGAGAAGGATACAGGGGGTTGAGGGCCTCGGGGCAGATGAGCTGGGCGCTGAGAAAGAGCCCCGGTGTGGAAAGGCTTGTGGAGTATGAGTCAAGGCTGAACCGCTTCTTTCCCGGCAGCAAGACCTCCGCCATCTGCCTCTACGATGAAAGCAAATTCGAACCCAAGATTTTACACGACATCATCCTGGTGCATCCCAAAATTATCATCAAGGGGCTCGTCTGCAAAAACCATCGCTATGTGCCACCGGATGATTTTATGGCGATCTCTCAGGGAAAGATAAGTCGCAGAATTTACGAAAGGATCAGGGATGATATCTACGACCGGGAGATGGCCGAAATAGAGCACAAAAAAGCGGAAGAGGCGTTGCGAGAGAGCGAGGAAAGATTTCGCATGCTTGTTGAGACGATGAACGAGGGACTATGCGTGTTGGATGAGAAGGGCAACATCACCTATGTGAACGAAAGGTTCTGCAAGATGATGGGTTACTCGCGCGAGGAGTTGATCGGGCGCCGGATGATAGATTTTGTGGATAGCGAATATGTT
>Ga0078972_1002149_pt1 | contig 67423 bp, 60 predicted proteins | sample YelNatPaOPGAMG01_FD_67568 | JGI IMG/M metagenome (GOLD analysis project Ga0078972, IMG submission 67568) | Hot spring thermophilic microbial communities from Obsidian Pool, Yellowstone National Park, USA - OP-RAMG-01 (SPADES assembly) (version 2) | ecosystem: Environmental > Aquatic > Thermal...
CCCTTCATCCGACCGGACCTTGGAAGTTATTCTGGAAGTGAAGCTACCTCCGCCCAAGATAAAATTCATAACCTGTACGGCAAAATAATCCGGGTTGGTGTCTTCAATCCCCAGATGCCCCACTGAAACATAACCCTGATTTATTTTTTGCTGAATAAAATAAACTCCGGGTTCAGGCTGAGGAAAGCTTTTGCTGATGGCTGGGAAGGAAAGTGGTTTATTAGCCCATTTAGAGGCATACCTGTTTATCTTGGACTTCAGTTGCTCTCGGCTGAAATCCCCGGCTGCGGCCAGAATAATATTTTTCGGGAAAAAGTATCTGCTGTGAAAAGCTTTAAGGTCGGCTGAAGTCAGGCTTTCAACCGTAGCTTTGCTGGCCTGATAAGTAAGAGGATGTTCGCCGTAAAGGACTTTCTGGTATTCCCTGGCCAGAACCAGGCTGGGATTATCATTAGCTGCCCTCATCTGTTCAATAAGCCTGCCTTTGGCCAGCTTCAGGCTGTCTTCCCTGAATTCCGGGTTCATCAGGACATCAAAGAACAAGTCCAGACCCTCATCCAGGTCTTTGCTCAGGACTGATAGGGAAAGAGTGGAGGTCCGTTCACCCACCGAAAAACTCAAAGTCCCGCCCAGAAAATCTATCCTCTCCTCAATCACCGCACCGGTTCTGGTTTTCGTCCCGCCCTTAATCAAACAATCAGAAAGCAAACTGTCAAGGCCGGCTTTCTCCTTGGGCAGGTAAAGGCTTCCGGTGTGGATGATGGCAGTCAAATTGACAATGGGTAAAGCCCGGTCCTCTTTGATATAGGCTCTCAAGCCATTGGCCAGAACCACCCGGAAGTCTGCTGGATTCGGTGGTTCAAATTTAAGAGGAGGGAAGCTTAAGTCCTCGGGCCTGGTCACCTGGCCGGAGAGTAGGCTCAAGGCCGATAGGATCAGAAATAAACCCCAAAAAATAATTCTTGTTTTTTGCATGGTTCTCCCTCCTTATTTTCCCTGTCCTCGGGAATAGACAGCCACCAGACAGTTATCTCTAACAAAATATTTGGCCGCCACTCTTTTAAGGTCATCTGTTGTTACTTTTTTCACCTCTTCCAGATCAGTCAGAAGCGAGCGCCAGCCGCGGTTTAGTTCAGCCCGGCCGACCCGCATAGCCAGAAACATCGGTGATTCCAGGCTGCGGATAAAAGTGGCTTCAATCTTATTTTTAGCCTTCTGCAACTCTTCGCTGGTGGCTCCGTCCTTTTTAATTTTCTCTATCTCTTCCCAGATGGGCTTTTCTAGGTCCTCGGGTTTTACGCCCTTCTGCATCTTGGGAATAACATTAAAAGTAAAGGCGCCAACATACCACTGGGGCCTAGCCATGGCCATTGCCCGTACCGCTAAATCTTTCTCCTGGACCAGGCTTTTCGTCAGGCGACCAGTTTCTCCGGAGAGGATGGAAGCCAGGACATTCAGGGCCGACACATCCGGGTCACCTTCCGGAGGAATGTGGAACCAAATCTGCAGGTTGGGCATTCCTGGCCCCTCGCCATACATCCTCTTGTGCGAATACTGAGGAGGTTCTCCAGTACGGACCGGTTCAAGATCTTCACCCCTTGGGACTGGTCCGAAATACTTCTCGGCCAGTCTGATAATCTCTTCGGGTTTCAGGTCTCCAACATAAACGGCCACAGCATTATTGGGCACATAGTATTTATTGTGGAAATCAATCATATCCTTCTTGGTTATCTTCTTCAGGTCATCCATCCAGCCTATAACCTGCCAGTGATAGGGTGAGGCAGCATAAAAAGCAGCCCGGACTTGCTCCTCAAAATAAAACCCGGGTCGGTTCTCGCTCAGCCGCCGTTCCTCCATTACCACATCCTTCTCCGAATAGAACTCGCGGAAATAGGAATTCATCATCCGGTCGGATTCCAGCAGCATCTGCAGCTCTACTTTATTTGAGGGCAAAGTCACATAATAACCCGTTACCTCATCTGAGGTGGAAGCGTTGAGACCAGTGCCCCCGTTTTTCATGTAGGTTTCCCAGAGATGGTCTTTAATGATGTACTTTTTTTCAGCCTTGACCAGTTCATCAACCTGCTTCTGCCATTCGGCAATCTTCTGCTGGTCGCCATCCCTTTTCCAGAATTTTTCCCGGTAAATTTTTCCCATCAGTTCGTCAATCTGCCGGTCAAGGGCCGCATCCGCTTCAAAATCATTCACGCCCATAATCTTGGTGCCCTTAAACATCATATGCTCGTGGAGATGGGCGATGCCGGTAATTCCCGGACGCTCGTTTATAGAACCAACCTTATAATAAATATGGCAGACTACTCTGGGCACTCCGGGCTTGGGAATCATCAGGATTTTCAAGCCGTTGGCCAAGACGTGCTCTTTTACCTCCAGCTTTACCTGAGCTGAGCTCAGAACGGCCAGAGTCAAGACCAGAGTGCAACCAATACAGAAAGATAAAACCTTCTTTAATTTCATGCCTTCACCTCCCTCTGGTTAGAATTTTAGCCCTACGATTCATTTAAGAAATCAATACCATAAATTTTTGACGCTAAAAATATTACTTTCTTCCCTTCTCTTTCTACTTTTTTATAATAATATAAATTTCTTATTCCTAATATTTTTTTCTGTCAAATTCTGGCTCTTCCGTTAAAAGCGTGCTAACTTATCACGCTTTAGTCGCTGTATCTCTTTTAATAACAAGAACAAGAAGAAAAAAGATTTTAAACAGCCTCTAAATGCATTCTGAGATTGAATGACAATTTATTCTCATTCTAATGCTTAAAAAGCGACCAAGGCAAGGTTTTAAGAGTCCGCATTTTCCCCAGGAATAAAAGCTCATTTGGGGGAAAAGAAGGCTAAATATTCATGGAAAAAAAGCCCTGAAAGCACCGCACTTTTGACGAATAAGCGATAAATTCCACCTCAGTCTTGTTCAAGACTTGATATCTCTGGGGATGGCCAATGAAACAACCAGGGAAACTCCTGGTAAAAAGCCAATGCTTTCTCTCTTTGCCTCAGGGTCAGCTTTTTCCCTTGACTTGGATACGTTCTATAAGCTGGCCAGGAGCATGGGGTACTCATCCATCTCAGGTAGAGCTTTCATCACCCTGAGCTCCAGAAAAGGCTAATAGCAGGCAAATAATAAGTTGAGTTGGGAAGGAGTAAGGGGCAATTCACAAATTGACAAAAAAGCTTCTTTGGAATTATCATTATTTACACGAGAAACTAGGGAAAGAGGGAATTCGTTTTATTCATTATCTTAACTAATTTGGAAGTCCAAAAAGGAGGGAAACATGGACAGGGAAAGGGAAATAATCATCAAACGCCGGGCTGCCAGAGCTTCTAAAATTAGGACCATTTCCAGACTAATTCCAGTTTTCAGGCATATAAGACCCGCAGCTTACCTGGTGATGAATTATTTAGAAAATCAGATGCGAAAGAACTCGGCGCGGGGATTAGAAAAAGGCAATAAACCGCCGGGAGTCGTGCGAGATAGAATGGAAACCGGCGTGGCCATTATGAGAAGTATTGGTCGGGCCATAATAGAGGACAGACTCTCTCCTCAAACCATCCAGAAGCTGCTGAACGTCCTTATAGCTGATGCCATTATTCAGGAGGGAGACCATAAAGCCAGGGCTGCTTTTGAGGATAAATATGGCTCCAGGCCCACAGGCTTCATCCTGGTCAGCCCGACCAAGAAATGCAACCTGTTCTGCATCGGTTGTTATGCTGATTCAGACCGGACTGAAATTAAGCTTTCTTATCCGGTTCTGGAAAGAATCTTCTCCGAAGCCAGAGACATGTGGGGTTCAAGATTTTTCGTTTTCAGTGGTGGCGAACCCCTGCTCTACGAAGACCAGGGCAAAGGAATCCTGGATTTAGTGGAAAAATTCCATGATTGCTTCTTCCTAATGTATACCAACGGAACTCTGATTGACCAGAATGTAGCCAGACGCATGGCTCAAGCCGGGAATATTATGCCCGCTATCTCTGTAGAAGGACTGCGGGAAACCACTGAAAAAAGAAGAGGCCGAGGGGTCTTTGACCGCATCCTGCAAGCCATGGACAATCTCCGAAAAGAAAAAGTGTTCTACGGAATTTCCCTTACTGTTACCAAGGACAACGCCTATGAAGTCTTTTCTGATGAAGTGATAGATTATTACTTTAACCAACTGAAAGTAAACTTTGCCTGGGCTTTTCAGTACATGCCCATCGGCCGGGCTTTTACTCTTGACCTATTACCTTCCCCTGAACAGAGGCTATGGATGTTCCAAAGAGCCTGGCAACTGGTCTATGAAAAGCATATATTCCTGATTGATTTCTGGAACAGCGGTCCCGCCTCTCATGGTTGTCTGGCCGCCGGTCGGTCTGGAGGATACATGGTGGTCAACTGGGATGGCACCGTAACTCCCTGCGTTTTTGTTCCCTATTCACCAGTTAATATAAATGAAATTTATAGCCGAGGAGGAAACCTGAATGATGTCTGGGCCAACCCGTTTTTCGCTGACCTCAGAAAATGGCAAAAAGACTATGGTTACGGTAAACATCACCGGAATGAAGGACCGGTTAAGAATTGGATTATGCCCTGCCCGATGCGCGACCATTTCCGTGATATGTATGAACTGCTAAAGAAACATCAACCGAAACCGATTGATGAGAACGCGGCCGAAGCCTTGAATGATCCTGAATATTATAAAGGATTGGTTAACTATAACGACCGGGTAGCCGCCCTCCTGGATCAGGTCTGGAAAGATAAATATATCTGATCAACTTGAGTTTTGGGTGGGCTCGAGAATTAGACTAATTTAAGCCAAATCAATTATTACTCAGTTGCTAATACTTCCTACGAGGGCGTCTTTCTTATAATTCATAACACTATGCTCGGTGCTCGGCTTTCATATCTCAAGAAATAACCAAAGGCCCCAGCCCACAGCATTTATGTTAGCGGCTTCTATAATTGCCATGTTTCATCATTTATTTGCTTATTGATATTGACTGGCCTTCCCCTGTCTTCAATGCTATGAAAATCGCAACCAAAAATATTATTATAATAAGAGAGCTGATGATAATTACCCCTACGAAAATAGACCAATGCCCGCTATCACTGAAATACTATTCTCAATCAGATTAGCCAAAATCAGACGCCCATAAAAGATTGATGAAAAGAGGAGAAAGCCCATTCTGGCCTATGCAGACGAGTTTTTAAGCAGATTTTAAGATTTAACTCTAAATTTGCCATTAAATAATTATGCTTCACAAATACTCAGGAGCTTCCTTCTTTAGCTTTGCCACCAGGTCGCGAACCTTCTGATCCTGGTCCCGCCGGCAGATCAGCAAAGCGTCTCCAGCGTTAACCACAATCAGGTCCTCAACTCCGAGAAGTGCCGTAATCTGACCTGGGTTAAACACTAAACAATTCCGAGCCTCCAGGTTAATGAGCTTCCCCCGGGAAACATTACAAGCCTCATCTTCAGGCAAATAAGCATAGAGGGAACTCCAGGAACCAAGGTCTGACCAGCCGAAATCTCCTTGAGCCATCAGAGAGTCGGTCGCTTTTTCAATCAGAGCATAGTCTATGGACAGGGCCGGAATTTCCCTGAAAATCCTGCTTATTTCCCGCCTGTCATTTTTTCTGATGGCCGGAAGAATTTTTATCCAGGCAGAGAAGAGTTCAGGCACAAACTCCCTGAGGCTTTCTTCAAAAACATCAGCCCGCCAGAGAAAGATTCCGCTGTTCCAGAAATAATCACCAGATTGAAGAAATTCTAAGGCAGTCGGCAGGTCAGGTTTTTCCCGGAAACCTCGGACTGTATAAAAATTTACTCCGTCCACTTTCTTCGGCCGAGTGCTTCCCGCATGGATATATCCATACCCGGTTGCGGGCGAAGTGGGCGGAATTCCGAACATCACTATCTTATGGTAATCATGGGCCGCCCTTGCCGCCAGAGTTAACTTCTCCCTGAAAACCTGAACATTCTTGATGTAATGATCAGCAGGCAGGGCGATAACTACGGCTTCGGGGTTTTTAAGATAAATAAAAGCCGTAGCTAATAAAAGCGAAGGAGCAGTATTACGGGCTTCGGGTTCAACCAAATAATTTTTTTCCGGAAGTCCTGGCAGGAGCTTTTTCAAAATTCTGGTTTGGTCAGCCACCGCCACGGTGTAGAGGTGAGAAGCCGGAACCAAGCCCTGAACCCGGTCCAACGTCTCCTCAATCAAAGATTTTTCAGTGAGGATTTTTAAGAATTGCTTTGGCTTCTTGGTGCGGCTTATCGGCCAGAATCTTGTGCCACTGCCTCCAGCCAGGATTATTATTCTCATATCAAGGGAATTCTTTGGGCTTTCTCTTTTTGATTTAATATTCTTTTTAGCCATCTTTCCCCCTGAAGCTGATATCTTATTTAGCATTGAGTTTTTTTATGGCTTCCTCCAAAACTGTTCTGACTTCCTTCTGGACCCATTCCAGGGCCTCAGGAGTCTCAGCTTCAAACCTCAGCACTAAGACCGGCTGGGTGTTGGAAGCCCTCAAAAGACCCCAGCCTCGGTCAAAGACCGCTCGGACCCCATCTATGTCTATCACCTGACGAACATCCGACCTCTGGCTCAAATCCGTCTTAACCAGCTCCACAATCTTAAACTTGACCTCATCCGAAGCATAAATCCGAATCTCAGGAGTGTTATAAGTCCGGGGCAAATCAGCCAGATGTTCTGATAGCTTCTGTTTTGAACGGGATATTATCTCCAGCAACCTGGCCGAAGCATAGATGGCATCATCAAAACCAAACCAGCGGTCAGCAAAAAAGATGTGGCCACTCATTTCTCCAGCCAGGAGGGCTTTTTCTTCCTTGATCTTTTTCTTGATAAGGGAATGACCCGTTTTCCACATTACCGGCCGGCCTCCCAGCCTGGTTATCTCATCATAAAGAACAGCAGAAGCCTTGACTTCTGAAATTATGGTAGCTCCGGGATTACGGGCCAAAAGGTCTCTGGCAAAAATTATCATCAGTTGGTCACCCCAGATTATATTCCCGGTCTCATCCACGGCTCCGATTCTATCGGCATCTCCATCATAGGCCAGGCCCAGCTCGGCACCGGTCTCTTTTACTTTAGCAATGAGATCCTTCAGGGCTTCAGGCAGAGTCGGGTCAGGATGATGATGAGGAAACCGGCCGTCCATTTCAGTGTATAATTCAATCGTCTCTGCCCCAATCCGCTTAAAAAGGGGGCCAGCGACAGGCCCGGCTGTACCATTCCCCGGGTCTATGACCACCTTAACCGGGCGTTCCAGCTTGATCTGATTGGCAACATAGTAAAGGTATTCTGGAACCGGATTATAATCAGTTTTTTTCCCCGGCTCAGCGGCTTTAATAAATTTTCCCTGGTCAATAATCTGAAAAATTTCCTGAATTTCCTGGCCGTACAAAGTCTCTTCGCCAATCATAATCTTAAAACCATTAAACTCTGGCGGGTTATGAGAGCCGGTTATCATTACTGCTGCCTCTTTCTTTTTATAATAGCTGGCGAAATAGACCAGCGGAGTGGGAATTACTCCCAGGTTAACCACCTGACAGCCCGACTCCAGTAACCCCTTTATTAAGCCCTCAGCCAGTTCGGGAGAACTCAGCCGACAATCACGGCCTACAGCCACTTCACTTTTCCCGACTTCCCTGACTTTCACCGCCACGGCCCTGCCTATTAGCGCTGCCAGCTCCTGGCTTAAATCCTGGCCCATCACCCCGCGAATATCATACTCGCGGAAAATTTCTTTTCTAACTTTCATCCACTCCTCCACTTTCCACAACACCAATAGCTTAATACATCTTCATTCTCTTTGAAAATCTCTTTTTATCTCTTTAGCCCGCAGTTGCAGTTCTTCCCATTTTCCCTGGGCTCTCAATATAAATTCAATAAATTCCCGGACTGCGCCGTGACCACCCTTTTTCCGGCAGACAAACCGGGCTATTTTCTTGGTGAGCGGATGAGCGTCAGCCACGGCCGCCGCAAATCCTACACTCTGCATGACTTCTAAATCACCAAGGTCATCTCCGATGTAGGCAATCTCTTCCAGGCTCAGGCCATGGCGTTCCGCAATTTCAAGCAATACTTTCTTCTTGTTTAAAATTCCCTGATGGAACTCGTCAACACCCAACCTCTGGCTGCGGATTTCCAGTGCTGCGGAAGTCTTACCAGTTATGATTCCTACCTTAAGTCCTGCTAACTTAGCCAAAAAGATGCCAAGCCCATCCTGAACATTATAGCCTTTGATTTCCTGACCATCGGGCAGGAGATAAAGAGTCCCGTCAGTCAAGGTGCCATCCACGTCCATCAGGACCATGGCTATTCTCTTTGCCCTTTTTAATCGGAAAAGCAGACACCAGTTTCTCATTCAGGTATCTCTTTTATTATCAATAATTTATATAAATTAATGAGTTCCTCTGGCTCCTCCTTTTCTGAATTTATATGCCGCCCGGATAAAAGAACTGAAAAGGGGATGGGGCTCAAGAGGTCTTGATTTGAACTCAGGATGAAACTGGCAGCCCAGGAACCAAGGGTGTTTCTTCAATTCTACAATTTCTACCAGCCCGTGTTCAGGATTGCGTCCGGAAACAACCAATCCATTGGCGGTCAAGATTTTTTCATAATCAGGATTAAATTCGTAGCGATGTCTGTGCCTTTCGCTTACTAATTCTTTTCGGTAAATTGAAAAAGCCAGGGAACCTTTTTTCAAAATACAATTATAAGCTCCGAGTCTCATGGTGCCGCCGAGGGCTGAATCTTTCCTCAGCTCCCGCCACAGTCTGAAAATCTTATGGGGAGTCTGTGGCTCAAATTCTTCACTGTGAGCTTGCTTTAAGCCGGCGACATTTCTGGCAAATTCTATCGTTGCGCACTGCATCCCTAAACATATGCCGAAAAACGGAACATTTTTTAAGCGGGCATAATTGATCGCTCTTATCTTCCCCTCAATCCCTCTCTGACCAAAACCTCCAGGCACCAGAATGCCATCTTTATTTTTCAAAATCCTGGCAGGATTACCTTTTTCTAAATCCTCGGCTTCTATCCAGTCTATGTTCACCTTCAGGTGATTGGCTAAACCGCCATGGTCCAGAGCCTGGTAAAGACTAAGATAGGAATCATGCAACCCGATGTACTTACCCACCATGGCGATATTAACTTCATCCTTCGGATGATGCCATCTCCGGACCACTTCCTGCCAACGAGTCAGCTGGGGTTTTCTGCTCTCCAGATTTAGCTTTTTCAGGATAATTCGGTCTAATCCCTCAGCCGCAAAATTCAGAGGAATATCATAGATAGAGCCAGCATCCATTGCGGTAATAACAGCTTCAAGCGGGACGTTGGTGAAAAGAGCAATTTTAGCTTTCAGTTCTGGCGGAAGCTCCCGGCTGGTCCGACAGAGCAAAATATCAGGTTGAATACCGATTGCTCTTAGCTCTTTGACGCTGTGCTGGGTCGGTTTGGTTTTCAGCTCACCAGATGTACCGATAAAAGGAATCAGGGTCAGATGAATGAAAAGCGTGTTCTCACTGCCGAGAGAAAGACGCATCTGCCTTATGGCTTCCAAAAAGGGCTGGCCTTCAATATCACCCACTGTGCCCCCGATTTCAATGATGACAATATCGTTATTGCTGGAAACTGAATAGAAAGCATTTTTTATTTCATCGGTCACGTGTGGAATAACCTGAACAGTCTTTCCCAGATAATCTCCCCGCCTTTCTTTCTTGATTATCAATTCATAAATTTTCCCCGCCGTCCAGTTATGAGCCCGGGTTGTTCTGGTGGAAGTAAATCTCTCATAATGTCCTAAATCCAGGTCGGTCTCGGCGCCATCGTCAGTCACATAGACCTCCCCGTGCTGAAATGGACTCATCGTTCCGGGGTCAACATTAAGGTAAGGATCAAACTTTTGCAGGGTTATTTTATAGCCATGAGATTCAAGCAACATTCCTATGGAGGCGGCTGCCAACCCCTTCCCCAGCCCAGAAATAACTCCTCCAGTTACAAAAATAAATTTACTCATTTGCGACTTCTTCCAAACATTATTTGAGTTAAATTATAAAACGGTAGGCTCGGCGTGACAAGAAAGATTTTTAGCTCAAATTTGCTTTTTTTTAATTTTAATTCTTATGAAATTTCTGGGCCGCACCGGACAAGATAATATATGAATGATTATTCATATATTTTAGTAATTTTTGCTTTGGATTCTGCCATTCTCATTCAGACCTCGGGTTTCTTTCCAGGCTCTGGAATTGCGCCGGGGCCGCGGACCTCAGTAGTCTGACAATTGGCCTCCAGGAATGCCCCTTCTTCAACCACCAGGCGTGGAGTGATTAATGTTCCGTAAACTCTTCCCCGGTTGTGAATTTCAATCCTATCTTTAGCTTGAAGGGTGCCCCTGATTTCACCGTTTATGATCAGCTGCCCCACTTGAACATCAGCTTCAACCTTCCCTTTCTCTCCGATGATTAACATGGAATCAGAAAATATTTTCCCCTGGAATGCGCCCTCTATTCTAAAAGAACCCTTAAAATTTAGTTCTCCCTTTAGCTCGGTCCCGTGGTCTATGAGTCCTGCCAGACGGGTTTCATCCACAATTTCCCTCGCTTTTTCTCTTTCTTTCTCTTTCATTACTTCGCTCCTTTCATCTTATCATAAATTCGGTTCAAATCATCCAGGCTGAAAAAGAAAATCTTAATGGCCCCTTTATTACGATTTCCGGTAATAACCACTTTGGTGCCAAATAATCTGACCAGTTCCTCTTCAACCGCTCTAAGGTCTGGATCTTCAAGAGATTTTTGGGCTCTTGGGGGTTTTTCTCTATACTTCTGGACAAGCTTTTCTGTTTCTCTCACCGATAGTCCTTTTTCAACAACCAGCCTGGCGACCTGAAGTTGAAGAGAGGGTTCTTCCAGTGCCAGAATAGCCCTGGCCTGCCCCATGGAAAGTTTTTCTTCTTTGATGAAGTCTTTTATCTCATCCGGAAGCTTTAACAATCTTATATAATTTGCTACCGAAGCTCTATCTTTTCCAACCTTGTCAGCGATTTCTTGCTGGGTAAAGCCGAGTTCTTCGCTCAGCCGGTGAAAAGCCTGGGCGATCTCCAGCGGGTTTAAGTCTTCCCGGTGCATATTCTCAATCAGGGGAATTTCCATTTGCTTTTCCCGAGCTATATTCCTTATTATCGCCGGAACCGATTTCAGGCCAGCTTTTTGTGCTGCCCGCCACCTTCTTTCGCCAACGATTATCTTGTAATGGTCTTCTTCTGGCACCACCAGGATTGGCTGGATAATGCCGGTTTCTCTTATTGACCTGGCCAACTCTTCTATAGCCTGGTCATCAAACATAGTTCGGGGCTGCTGAGGATTTGGTCTTACCTTTTCTACTTCAATCTCAGCATATCTATCCTCTTTCAAAATCCCGAATTCCTCTGGTATAAAGGCTTCTAGTCCTTTTCCTAAAGCTTTCTTGGTCATTTCTTTATTAACTCCTCGGCTAATTTCATATAGGCTTCCGCACCTTTAGACTTGGGCTCATATAAAATTATCGGCTTTCCGAAGCTTGGGGCTTCTGCCAGCCTGATGCTTCTCGGAATTATCGTATTAAGGAGAACACCCTTTAATGAATTCTGAATTTCTCCAGCAACCTGTTTAGATAGATTTGTCCTTTCATCAAACATGGTCAGCAAAATCCCTTCTATGTAAAGCTGGGGATTGAAATAAGTTCTGACCAGATTAAGGGTACGAAAGAGGTCAGGGATGCCTTCCATGCAGAAAAATTCGGCTTGAACAGGTATCAGGATAGAATCTGCTGCGGCCAGGGCATTGATAGTTAAGAACCCCAAAGACGGGGGACAATCAATCAGGATGAAATTAAAGAGCTTCCTGACATTATCCAGGGCTTTTCTCAGCCTTTTTTCCCTTTCTGGAATTTGATAGAGCTCTGCTTCTGCTCCGCTCATCTCAGGAGAACAACCACAAAGGAAAAGGTTGCTTATTTCGGTCGCTACCAGACACTCCATCACATCCTGTCCATTGAGCAGAGCCTGGTATATTCCTTTTCCGCTCTCTTTCGACTTTCCCAGCCCCACAGTCGCCATGCCCTGGGGGTCAAAATCAATGATAAGAACCCTTAAGTTCTTCAGGGCAAGAGAAGCCCCCAAATTGATAGCGGTAGTGGTTTTGCCTACTCCACCTTTCTGATTAGCTACAGCTATTATCTTATTCATCTGGCTCAAATGTTCCACGTGGAACGCTATGGGCTGCGTTCTTTTTTCTTATTACCTCAAGATACAAATAGATATTATAAACAGCTGCCGGAGTAATTCCAGAAATTTTTTTTGCTTCCCCTATGGTCTCGGGTAGATTTTTCTCCAGTTTTTCTATCTGTTCTCTGGTTAATCCCGGTATTTCCCTGTAATCCAGGCCTTCAGGTATCTTGAGATTATCAAGACGCATTATCCTGGCTATTTCTTTTTCTTGCTTTTTTATATAACCCTCATATTTTATTTCTGATTCAATAAACCTGGTTTCTTCATCATTTAAGTTTAGGGGGAAACCCTCTTTCTGAATAATCTCCTTCAAGTTGACTCCTGGCTTTCTTAAATAATTGACGATAGAAACCATATTTCCGGTATCATCCTTAATTTTTTCTTTTCTTAAAAAAATCATGGTTTGGTTAAGCTTTTCTTGCTTTTTTTGAAACCTTTGATAATCTTCTTCTCTTATCAAGCCAAACCCAAATCCATAAGGCGTTAATCTTTGGTCAGCATTATCTATCCTTAGATTGAGTCGGTATTCTGCCCTGGAAGTGAAAAGCCTATAGGGTTCCTCCACTCCTAATGAAATGAGGTCGTCAATCAGAACTCCAATATAAGCTTCATGCCGGCCGACGATAAATGGGTCTTTTCCCCTTAAATTCAATACAGCATTGATGCCCGCAACTAAACCCTGGGCAGCAGCCTCTTCATATCCTGAAGTGCCGTTAATCTGGCCGGCAAGATAAAGGTTCTTGATTTTCTTGGTCTCAAGGGTAGGCTTCAACTCCTGGGGAAAAACTGCATCATACTCTATCCCATAAGCCGGTCTGAGAATTTTGGCCTGATCCAGGCCAGGAATCGTCTTCAATATGTTCTTTTGGACCTCATAGGGCAGGCTTGAGGACAGGCCATTCACATAGATTTCAGTTGTGTTCAGCCCTTCAGGTTCAAGGAAGAATTGATGCCTCAGATGATGGGGAAATTTCACCACCTTATCTTCAATTGAGGGACAATATCGCGGACCAATACCCTTAATTTTTCCACTAAAAAGAGGAGATTTGTCTAAATTTTCCCTTATTACCCTATGAGTCTGTTCATTCGTATAACCGACATAGCAAATTACTTTGTTTTCCAGGTTTCTTGTAGTTCTGAAAGAGAAGGGGACAGGTTGGTCATCCCCATATTGGGGCGTAAATTTTTCCCAATCAATACTGTTTCGGTCCAACCGCATCGGCGTTCCGGTTTTTAGCCTTAAAATCTTAAAACCTATTTTTTTCAATGATTCAGCCAGCTCCAGGGCTGCCGGCTCATTTGCTCTCCCAGCAGGATAGCTGTTTAAGCCCACATGGATTAAGCCGTTGAGAAAAGTGCCCGGGGTCAGGATGACAGCACCAGATTTAATTCTTGTCCCATCCTGACACCTGACTGCGATGACTTTTCCGTCTTCTATCAAGAGTTCTGTAGCTATAGCCTGAAGAATCCTCAGGTTTTTGGTCTCTTCCAGCCATTTTTTCATAGTCAGGCGGTAAGCAGCTTTATCGCACTGAGCCCTTGGCCCCTGAACTGCTCCTCCCCGGCTTCGGTTTAACAAGCGGAAATGGATTCCGGTCTCATCAGCCAGGAGACCCATTATTCCGCCCAGGGCATCTATCTCCCTTACCAGTTGGCCTTTAGCCAGCCCCCCGATAGCCGGATTGCAAGACATCTGGGCAATTGTTTCAAGATGAATGGTAATGAGGCAGGTAGAAACACCCATTCGGGCTGAGGCCATAGCAGCCTCGCAGCCGGCATGCCCGGCTCCTACCACCACCACATCATATTCTTCGTCAAAAGACATCAAGCTCATTTCCCCAAACAAAAACGGCTAAATATCTGCTCAATGACCTCTTGAGCCCTTATTTCTCCAGTTAACTGCCCTATCGCTGGCAAAATTTCTTTAATTTCTTCAGCAATCAATTCTTCGCCATATCCAGTATTGAGCATTTCCAAAGCCCGGTTCAGATGTTGAAGCATAATTTCCAGAAGCCCTTTCTGCCTTTCATGGAGTATAATTTCTTCCTGTTTTTCTTCAGAAGGGACAAAATTCTTCAGCATCAGCTCTTTGAGCCGGTCAAGATTTAATCCCTTAAGGGCAGATATTTCAACGTAGGGAATACCGCCGCAAGCTTCCAGGATTCTTTTCTGGTTAATTTTTTGAGGCAGATCACATTTATTAAAAATAATTATTCTATTCTTGTCTACGAACTTATCAAGTAAATAAAAATCTTCCTCAGTTTCTTTCCTAGAAAAATCAAGGATAATCAGCAGTCCGTCGGCATTTTTTGCCAATTTTTGACTCCTAGTTATGCCCTCTTTTTCTACTGGATGCTGGGCCTGGCCATAGCCCGCCATATCTACTAACCTCATCAGCACCCCGTCCAGCATGATATTTTCCCGAATAAAATCCCTTGTGGTTCCAGGATAAGGAGTAACTATAGACCTTTCTTCCTCTAAAAGAGCATTGAACAGAGTTGATTTCCCAACATTGGTTTTCCCCAGGAGGACAATGGTCAAACCTTCCAGCATGGCCCTTCCCTGTTCGTAGCTCCTGACTAACTTCCCTATACTGTCAATCAGAGCGCTTAAAGAAGCCTTTATCTGTTTAATTCCTAAGCCGAGTTCTTCTTCCGGAAATTCAATGCTGGTCTCCAATAAACTCAGGAGCTCAACGGTTTTAGCCCTTATGTCACCAATCTTCCGGGATAAACTTCCTTCCAGCTGTTTGAAAGAAATCCTGGCCTGATTAAGAGAAGAAGCCCTTATTAAATCATTTATGGCCTCAGCCTGCAGAGCATCAATCCGGCCGTGCAGATAGGCCCTTAAAGTAAATTCTCCCGGATGAGCCAGTCTAGCCCCAGCTTTTATTCCCTGCTTGACTGCCTCTGCCAGGAGAACAGGAGAGCCATGGAGGTGAATTTCAATTACGTCTTCCCTGGTATAAGAATGAGGAGCAGGGAAATAGCATATATACCCAGCATCAATTTTTTCCTTATGGTCAATGTCCAGGAGATAACCAAAACACATGGTTCTGGGATTATCAGCAGGAGAAGCTTCCCGAGCCGAAAAGATTTTGGAAGCCACAGACAGAGCCTCCGGCCCGCTTATCCGGACTATTCCAATGCCCCCGGGACCGGCTGGGGTGGAAATGGCAATTATGGTATCTTCCAGGTTCGGATTCATATTCTAATTTTAATCGTAGAAATGAAGATAGTAAACAGGACAAAAAAGAAATAGGTTCTACTGCTGAGGAAACTGCTTTTTCTGGCTTTCATCCTCAATCGGGAAAACTCTGACTTTTTTTAGAAAGCCTTCGCCCAAACTCTCGGTAGTTAAGCCCTCCAACTGATTTATGGCGATGTGGATTATCCTTCTCTCGTAAGGATTCATAAAATCAAGAATTTCTTCCCGACCGGTTTCCTTCACTCTTTGAGCCACTTCCAAAGCAAATTCCTTGAGCTGCTTTTCCTTTCTTCGTCGGAAAAATTCACAATCAACCTGCACTTTGGTAGTAGAAATCTTGTTCAAGATGTGCTGAATAGCCAGAAGCAAAGCCCCGTCATTCTTCAACAATAATTTTCGGTCCTCACCGTTAAAAACTACATAGACCATCTGATCTCTTTTTTTTATCTGATAGGTTAACTCCAGCGGAAACACCTTCATCAGGTTCCTTAAAAAGTTTTCTACAGCCTGGTCTTCATCATCACTCTTGGTCCAGGCTCGGATAACAATTTCTTTGTTCTTCAAACCAAAAAGCTTGGTCTTTTCAGTGACGATTTCATAGTTAAATTTTTCTCTGGGAACCTTCAGGACATGTTCAGCCAAACCCAGAGCATCCTCCAGGCTCCTGCCCTTAAATTCTTGTTTATCAACAACTTGCGCTTGTTTTAAGAGATTATTTTTTTCTTCTTTTTCCATCGGACTCCCTCTTGCGAGCCATCATTCGGTTCATGATAGCTTGCTGAGCTATTTGAAGCACATTATTGGTCAACCAGTAAAGCACCAGCCCGGCCTGAAAATTCATGAAGAAGATGGTGAAAATAAAAGGCATGAGGAGCATCATTTTCTGCTGAGCCGGGTCGGCTGTGGATGGGGTCATTTTTTGGGAAATGTATTGAGTGACTCCCATCAGAATCGGTGTAATATAATACGGATCTCTTACCGATAAGTCCTTAATCCAGAAAACGAAGGGGCTGTGTCTGAATTCTACGGCCACTACCAGCATCCGGAAAAACCCCCAGAAGACTGGCAACTGAATCAACAAAGGCAAGCAGCCTCCAGCCGGATTGATGCCATGCTCTTTGTAAAGACGCATCAACTCTTCGTTCATCTGCCGTCTCTGTTCCATATCCTGTTTAGCTTTTTTATATTTGGCCCGCAAGGCTTTTATTTTCGGCTGAATTTCTTGCATCTTGGCCATGGACTTGGTTGAACTATAGGTGAGGGGAAAGAATAATATTTTTATAATCAGAGTCATGATGATTATGGCCAAACCCCAGTTTGGCAGCAACCCATAAAAATATTTAGTAGCCACCAGGAGAAGTTCGGCAATTCCGCCAAAAAAGCCAAAATTAATTATTTTTTTGGCCTGATGTCCGTAGGCCTTAAGCCGGTCATATTCTTTAGGGCCAAGATAAGCTTCTTGAGGCCGACTAAAAGCAAGGTAATAATAAGGGAGCTTGCTCACCTGGCCATCGGCCTGGGGTTCGGTTTTTTCCACCTTGAAGGCCCAGGCCTGGCTAAGAGCTGGGTCCAGTAGGAAGATGGCCGCAAAATAATTTTCTTCATACGCCGCCCAATCCAGACCGACATACCTGAGGGCCTCATTCTCCAGACCAATCTTTTTTTCCTGTAACCTCAGAACCTTCTTATCCCGGCTGGAAAGAAAAGCGGCTCCTCGGTTAGCGCTGAATTTTTGTCTTAGTTCTTCGGGGCTTAAACTCCCGATTCCCGGCCCCCAGAGGAAGAACGGTTCAACCTCTTTCCCTTTGACTGTCAGATTAGTTTTAATCCTAAAATTATAATCTCGGCCGTTAAAAGTGAATTCCTTCCTGATTTTTACCATATCCCCATCGGAATACTCAAATATCAGAGAAGTCGACTCGTCCTGACTTATCTTTGGCTTCTGGACCTCAAACTTATAGAGGGCGGCATTAACCCGCTCCATAAGTTCTGCCTCCTCCAGCTTCAGAGCAAAGGGATAAAGCTCAGTCTTACCAGCCATCTCTGACACCAGGTCCAGGTACTCTTTCTCAGGGGCTTTTTTGCTCGGGACTCTTTTCAGATGATCTTTCAGCTTCCAGCTCTTTAGGACACCGCCCCGGTTGGTCCAGATTGCGGTATAAAGGGGAGTGTCTATTGTAATTTCTTCTTCCCGCTGCGCTGTCACCACCTCAGCTGAGGATGGTTGCTGTCCAGCCGCAGCCTCGGTCTCAGCGGGAACCTCTTTTTTAGCTTCCCGGCGCAATTCTGATTTTTCTGTAACCGCTGCCGGCTCCGGTCCGGGAGGCACAGGCTTATGAGGTTTGACAAATATCAGTTGATAGAGAAAAAGAATCAAGAACGAAAGGAAAATAGCCAGAATCAGACGTTTTTCCATAATCTCCTCTTTAAGGTACCGGATCTATGCCCCCTTCATGGAAGGGGTGGCATCTCATTATCCTTTTGCCTCCGAGCCAGCAACCCTTGAGCACTCCATACTTCTTGATAGCCGTTAAGGTATATTCTGAGCAGGTAGGGTAGTAACGGCAGTTATGACCGAGGAGGGGTGAGATTAAAATTTGGTAGGCTCGTATCAGCCCGAGGGCAAGGTATCGCATCACAGGCTCCGTTTTCATTAAATTAAAAAGTCAAGTGACTGACTACTGATTTGTATTCTTCTTTTAATCCTTCCCAAGTCAGGTTGGCCATATCCTTCTGAGCGATGAAAATCAGGTCACAGGGCAACGGTAACAATTCTTTATTCCGTCTGAACAACTCTCTAAACCATCTTTTTATTCGGTTACGTTTGGCCGCTTTGCCTATTTTTTTGCTCACAACCACAGCCATCCTGGAATATTCTAGCTTATTCGGCTGAAATACCAGATGAAAATATTTGCCTCTAACTCGGCGGCCTTTCCTGTATAAATCAAAAAAATCTTTCTTCTTTCTGATTCTTTCAACCGGTCTCAGGCGTTCATCCATCAGACCGCAAGCCGTTTGCGACCCTTCGCCCTTCTGTTTTTTATAACTTTCTGGCCTCCCTTGGTACTCATCCTGACCAGAAAGCCATGAGTCTTTTTTCTTCTTCTGTTATTCGGCTGAAATGTCCTTTTCATAGTCCACGCTCACCAGGAGATTTAAGCTTGTATCTTAAACGAAGACAAGTATTTCTGTCAAGTCTAAGAATACCTCGGGCAGAAAAGCATGATGATAACCTCAAGCTTTGGTCCAAACTGATTGACTATAAGGATAGGAAAGACTATAATTTACGAGTAATGAATTCGCTCAAAATAGGTGATAAGGTAATTTACCCAACTCAGGGAATAGGGATAATAGAAGACATTAAGGACGATTCCTACAACGGCCAATCCTTCCGTACTTTCCACATCCGTCTTTTGGGTAATAATACCCTGGTGGTAATCCCCAGCAGCTCAGCTGCCGAAATCGGCCTCAGGCGTCCAATCTCTCAAAAAGCGGTTAATAGATTCTTCCAGTTTCTGAAAAGTTGTCCCGTTGATATCAGTGCCGACTGGAAAGACCGTTATAAGGAAAATTTTGACCTGATGAAATCCGGCCATCTGGAAGATATCGGGCTGGTTTACAAGACTCTTTTCTTCCTCAGCCAGACCAAGACCCTGTCTTTCAGGGAAAAAAAGATGCTGGAAAAAGCCAGAGACCTGATAATAACTGAGCTTACCGCTTCTTCCTGTAGCTCACCTGAAAAAATCAGCGCCAAATTAAACCAATGCCTGGCCAGCTGCTTAAAAGAACTTAAACTTGAACCTGAGGTCTGACCTGACCCCAGATGGTAACACAAATTGGGCTTTTTCTTCTTTTTTTAGCCCTGAGTGCTTTTTTTTCCTCTTCTGAAACTGCCTTTTTATCAGTCAACCCCTATACTCTGGAATACCTGGACAAAAAAGGCTCAAAACGAGCCCGGCTTATCAGAAAAACTCTTATCAGCTTGAATGAATTGTTGTCTACCATTTTGATTGGCAACACGCTGGTCAATGTGGCTGCAGCCTCTATTGCCACTTCCATTTTCGTTAGATTGTCTTCAGACCCAAATAAGGCTGTTCTTCTGGCTACCCTGGCGACAACTCTCTTGATTCTGATATTTGGAGAGATCAACCCCAAGATTATAGCTGCCCACAGGCCGATAAAATTGGCCTCTCTTTATATCTACCCCATCCGTCTTATTTCCATGCTGTTCTTTCCTCTAACCAAGTTCTTCTCGCTCTTGACCAACCTTTTCCTGCCCCGAGAGGAAAGGACCAGCCATCTTTTCGCCCATCGTCTGAGCGAGGAAGAAATAAGAGTGGTCATAAGTTCCGGAGCCAAAGGAATCTCCAGATTGCGCAAAAAAATGCTGGCCGGAGTCCTGGACCTGAGCAATCGTCCGGTCAAGGAAATTATGATCCCCAGGACCCAGGTCAGAGCCCTGGAAATTGATTCTTCACTTTCTGAAGTTATAAGAACAATCAAGGAGTGCGGCTTTTCTCGTTATCCTGTTTACCGGGAAACCATAGACAATATAGAAGGGGTTTTTCACGCTAAGGACATTCTTCCTATCCTCCGGGCCAATCAGGAGTTTAACCTCCGCAGCCTTCTGCGGCCACCCCTTTTTGTCCCCGAGCTGGCCAGCATTGAAAAGGTGCTGCTCCAGATGCAGGAACAGGCTATCCACCTGGCTCTGGTGGTGGATGAATTCGGGAGTTTTGAGGGCATCGTTTCTCTGGAAGATATCCTGGAAGAAATAGTAGGGGACATCCGGGATGAATACGACCGCCAGGCAGAAGTCTGGTATCAGAAGTTGAGTGAGAATGAATATATCATCAAGGGTACGGCTTCTATCAAAGAAATAAATGAAATCTTGAATCTGGGGATTCCGGAAAAAAAAGATTATACTTCCTTAGCCGGACTTTTTCTTTATCACTATGGTCATCTCCCAGAAGAAAAAGCCTCGGTCAGGATAAACTCCTTGCTTTTCACCGTGGAGAAAATGAACCGCCGGCATCTGAGTTTAATCCGGGTTAAGATACTTCAGCCCGTTCAGCCTGGGGAGAGCTGATGAAAGTTATAAACACCAACAAGAGTGCTTATCATGATTACGAAATTCTGGAGACTGTGGAAGCAGGGCTGGTCCTGAGCGGAAGCGAAGTAAAATCCATACGGGAAGGACGTATCAGTCTTAAAGAAAGCTATGCTGAATTCAACGGACCAGAATTATTTCTCATAGATTGTAATATAAGCCCCTATCATGCGGCTAACATCTTCAACCACGAACCCCTCCGCCCGAGGAAACTGCTCCTGCACAAGCGGGAGCTGAAGAGATTGGCGGGCAAGGTCCAGGAAAGGGGATTGACCCTGATTCCCACCAAGGTATACCTCAACGACCGGGGTTTGATAAAACTGGAACTGGCTCTGGCCAGGGGCAAAAAGGTTTATGAAAAACGAGAGGCCATCAAGAAAAGGGATGTAGAACGAGAAATAAGGGCAGAGCTGAAAAAAAGATTACGCTGATTAAGCACCTATCCTGTCTGCAATAATCTCCAGGCCAACCAAATAGCTTCCCTGAAACTGCGGGGGCTGGCCACCCCTTTACCGGCCAGGTCAAAGGCCGTCCCATGGTCAGGGGAAGTCCGGATAAAAGGCAACCCTAAAGTGAGGTTAACTCCCGAATCAAAAGATAAGAGCTTGAAAGGAATTAAAGCCTGGTCATGATAAAGACAGACCACCATCCTCTGGGGTTGGTCCAAAGCTTTCAAAAAGATGGTGTCGGGAGGAAAAGGGCCCTCAATCTGAAGACCCAGACTCTGGGCTTGAACAATGGCCGGTATGATTTCTGTTGTTTCTTCCAGGCCAATCGTCCCCTCTTCTCCGGCATGAGGATTAAGGCCGCAAACCAGGAGCTCTTCAACTCCCATATTCCAGCGTTTTAGATTTCTTTCCAAGACAAGAAAAAATTCAAGCAAGGCCTTTTTCTTCACCCGGGCCACCGCTTCAGTCAAAGGCAGATGATGAGTAAACAGAACCAACCTCAACCTCTCGGACCAAAAACTCATCAAGGCTTCGGAAAAAAGGCTTTCCAGAAATTCAGTATGTCCCCGAAATTTTATACCAGCCATCTGCCAGGAGGCTTTGGAAATCGGACCGGTCACCACCGCCTGAATTTCTCCCTTCTGGGCAGCCTCAATGGCTTCTTTGAAAAAAGAAAAGGAAGCCTGGCCGCTTTCAGCCGAGGGGTACCCGGGTTTAATTTCTTTCATTTCTTTTCCGCTTTCCTGAACAGTTACCCCGAATTCTCTGGAAATTCCGTCCCATGTTTCTTGAGGAAAAGCCAATATTTCTGCCCAGCTTTCAATAATTTTTTTCTGGCCAAAGATGACCAAATGACAGGGTGGCAGTTGAGAAAAATTCTGGATGAGACGAATGACGATTTCAGGACCTATGCCGCAGGGGTCACCCAGCGTCAGGCCGATTTTCGGAAGACTCATCTATTTTTTTATTCCGTTTTTCTAAGGCTTCCTTTATTCCCGCTAATATTCTCCGCCTCAGAATCTCCATATCTTTCTGCCTGCTCCGACTTAAACAGATACTTAACTTGCCTCTTATATATCAATAGGTTAGGAGCTCCTTCTCGGTTGAGTTTGAAACAATTGCGGTCATACCATTCAATATAGCCTTCAACCTGCTCTCCATCCGAGAAGACGACGACCATCTTGGTCTTTTTATTCATCTGCTTTAAGAAATAATAATTTTCGGCATGGGTATCAGTTGGCGGCGGCATCTTTTTCTTAGCTGCTTCCTTTTCTTTGGCCTCCTTGGTCATTTTTTCTTTGACTTCAGTAAGATTGGGCCGGATAAGTTTTCTTTGCATTAGAACCCTCTCTAAAAAGAGCAAGACTTTACTTAGATGTTAACACCTAAAAAATAAAATTTCAATTAAAATATTTATTATGGAACGATTTAGGGCTGTCCTCTCCTGAACAACCCTCGGACCGAAGCTCTTGAGCCAGAAAGAAATTTTTGACAATCCTGCGGACAGTCAGTTAGAATAAGAGCTCATGAGAACTTCCAGGCCGGGCCTTTTTTATCACTTTTTACTCCTGGCTTTCATCCTGAGTTTATCTCATATCATCGTCCATGATTTCTTCTGCCACGAAGAATGGCACCAGCTGATAAGCCCCATCCACCATTGCTTCCATAATCCGACTCGGGCTACTCAGGATCTGGTGCCCTCCAGCCTATCAGAATCCAGTAAAGTTCTGCCCGAAGTAATAATAATTGCTTCCTCAGGTTTTAAACCTTCCATCTTTCATCCGCCTGATTAATTCCCTCCTTTCTATCCTTAATTCCATCCAGGGAGGTTTCTATGTCTTTCTTTATGTTAATCCTATTTCTATTGACGGGCCCTGCTCAGTCAGATAATCAACAGCCCCTATCGCTATCCGTGGAACAGGCCGTGGAGATGGCCTATCAAAAAAATTATTCCATCCAGGTGCTGGCTCAGGAAATTGAAGGCCTTAAAGCCCAGACCAAGATTGATTCAGCCTGGCCTGACACCGAAATAGGGGTGGATGTTGCCGGCCTTAACTTCTCCCAAACCAACCCCCAGGCTGAGAAAGAAATAAGTTTTGGCTTAACTCAGATATTACCTTATCCGGGAAAACTCAAACTTAAATCCAGGGCTGGCCAAACTTTAGAGGAGGAAGCCAGGCTCAATCTGGAAAGACAAAAGATTCTTTTGGCCGCTGAGGTGAAAAAAGTTTACTACCGGTGCCAATATCTAAATAGAACTCTGAACACTCTGGAGAAGAATTTGGAACTGCTGGAAGAAATCCAGAAAAATGCCACCGCTCGCTACGCTCTCTCTACTGTGCCCTTCACTGATATCCTCAGAGTTAGGCTGGAAACGGCTCGGACTAAAAATGACCTGTTGGAAGCCAGAAGAGAACAGACCAGCGCTTTAGCTGAATTAAATTTCCTGCTCGGTCGGGAAAAAGATGCTCCCCTGTACCTGACCACTTCTCTTGAAGACCGAACTGAAACTGAGCAATTACCAGGGCTGGCTGAAAAGAAAAAAGTTCAGAGTCCAAATCTTCAGATTGCCCGACTGCGCCAGGCGCGCGCCGAAATCATGGGACAAATTGCTGACAAGAACCGACTTCCAGATTTTTCCCTGGGTCTTTTCAGCCCCAGCAAAAGATGGGGGGCAGCAGGGTTCAGCTTTGGCCTCAGCTATCCGCTTTTCTCCCGTAAGAGATTAACAGGAGAAAAAGAGCTGGCCGTGGCTGAAAAACAGAAAGCTCTGATAGAATCCCTGGCAGCTGAAAGATTTTATGAAAGTCGCAAAAATCAAGCCTGGAATGAAGTCCGTCAGGCCGAACAACAGGTCAGGATATTTGAAGAAAGCTTACTCACCGACACTGAAACTGAGATAGAAAAAGCTCTCAACGACTACCGCCTTGGCCGGCTTGATTCTTTAGGACTTTTGGACCTTTTCCGCAATGCCAGCCTGGTCAAACTGGAATATTTTCGGGCGTTATATCTTTATCAGACATCTCTGGCTGATTGGGAAAAAGCCGGAGAGGACTATGAATAAATCAGACCCATTTAACTCCAGGAAGGAGAGAACGATGAAAATAACTAAAGGCTTATTAATAAAAGCGGTGCTTGGATTGATGATATTTTTATCTGTGGTCTTCACGGGCTGCGACCGGCAGAAACAACAACCTCTGCCTGAACAAGAAGCGGTTGAAAAGCATGAATCAGAACAGGTCATTCTGACCCCGGAAGCCGAGCGTCTGGCTGGAATCAAGATTGAAGAATTGGGCGAGATGGGTCTCAGCCCCGAGCTAAAAGTCCCCGGAGAAGTAGTCATCAACCCCAAGAAATTCTACCGGCTGACTGCCAGGATCTCCGGCCGGGTAGAACAGCTCTTAGTTTACGAAGGAGATAGAGTCAAAAAAGGTCAGGTGGTTGTTAAGCTTTTTAGCTTGCCCTATCTGGAAAGTCTGACCGAACTTAAACTGGCCAAAGAGCGTCTGGAACGCCTGGAAAAACTTGGAACTGAGGAAACCTCTGATGCCCGCCGATTTCTTAATTCGGCCAAAGAAAAATTAAGAATCATCGGACTTACCGAATCAGACCTAACTTCTCTTCTTTCTGCCCCCTCTCTCCCTGATCTTTACGAAGTCCACTCACCAACTGATGGCCAGGTCGTAAGCAGCAAGCTCCATCCGGGCGAGAATCTGGAGGCTGGGTCGCAGATCATGGATATCGCTTCTTTTGATCCACTCTGGGTTGAAGCTCGGGTTCAGGAAAAAGACCTTGGTTATATAAAGGAAAATCAAGAAGCAGTGATCAGAGCTGAAGCCTATCCTGGAATTGAATTCAAAGGTCGGGTAACTTTCATTTCTCCAATCCTAGATGCAGCCACCAGGACTCTTAAAGCTCGGGTTGAAGTGGCCAACCCTTCCCTTAAGCTTAAACCAGGAATGTATGTGGACGTCTTTCTGTTCGGGCCAGAACAGAAGATTCTGGCTGTCCCCGAAGAAGCTGTCCAGGAAATAAATGGCCAGCAAGTGGTTTTCTGGCCAAAAGCAAATGGCGTTTATCAAGTCAGAGAAATAAGAACAGGACAGCCGATTAAAGGATGGTTGCCCGTGCTTTCTGGGCTGACAGCCGCTGAAAAATATGTGTCTAAGGGAGCTTTCATGCTGAAAGCTGAACTGCTCAAACACACCCTCGGTGAGGAGGGCCATCACCATGATTGACCGCCTTATAAATTTTTCTTTAAGAGAAAGACTCTTAGTCGTAGTGTTAATTCTATTAATCATAGCCGGTGGAATCTATTCTTTTATCAAGCTCCCCATAGATGCTTTCCCCGATGTCACCAGCGTCCAGGTTGAAATCTTGCTTTATGCTCCGGGTTATTCCCCTTTTGAAGTGGAGAAGTTTGTCACCTTCCCGGTAGAAATTACCCTTCGGGGTTTGCCCGGCCTGACCCAGTTGAGGTCGGTTTCCAGGTCGGGGTTATCAGTCATCACGGCAGTGTTTGAAGACAGAACCGACATCTATTTTGCGCGGCAACAAGTTTTTGAAAGATTGGCCGAGGCTCGGGAAAACGTACCAGAAGGAGTGGAAATAGTTCTTGGGCCTATCGCCACAGCCATGGGCGAAATATTCCAATATACCCTTGAAGGTAACGAACCCCTCAAAAAAGAAGATTGGATACCATACCTTACTGAGCTAAGAACTATTCAAGACTGGGTGATCACCCCGATCCTCAAAAGCCTACCCGGGGTGATTGATGTCAACTCTTTTGGCGGATATATCAAACAATATTTGATCAAAGTTGATCCTGAGATGTTGCTCAAATACGACCTCAGCTTGTCAGAAATCCTGGAAGCGGTCAGAAATAACAACCTAAATGTGGGCGGCAATATCATAGAAAAAGGGCAGCAACAATTTATCGTGAGGGGCACAGGTCTGCTCAACAACCTGGAAGATATAAAAAATATAGTAATCAAAGCCGAGAGGGGAACGCCGATAATCCTTCAGGATGTCGCCAGGGTGGAGACGGGTTTTGCCGTTAGGCAGGGGGCAGCTGTGATCAACGGAGAGAAGGAAGCGGTAGGCGGGATAGTTCTGATGCTCAAAGGCGAAAACAGCCGGGAAGTCACCCGCCGGGTTGAAAAAAAAGTGGAGGAAATAAACACCGGAGGTCTTTTGCCGCCAGGCTTGAAAATGGTCCCTTTCTACAAGAGGACAGATATTGTCCAAAAAAGCATCCAGACCATCCAGGAAGCCTTGCTCATCGGGGCTCTCCTGGTCATCTTGGTAATTTTCATCTTTTTGCACAGTTTCCGCGGCTCGGTGGTAGTGGTCATGGCCTTGCCTTTGGCCGCCCTCCTGACTTTCATCGTTATGAAGCAGGTGGGATTGACAGCCAACTTGATGTCGCTCGGTGGCCTGGCCATATCCATCGGAATGATAATTGATGCAGCCATAATCCAGGTGGAAAACATCCAGCGTCATCTTAAGGAATCAAAAAAGAAAGACCTGGCTATCTTTTTCAATTCCATCCTTGAGGTTCGCAAACCGAGCATTTTTGGCGAGATGATCATCGCCCTGACCTTTATCCCGCTGCTCAGCCTTCAGGGTATTGAAGGGAAGATGTTTTCTCCACTGGCCCTTACTCTGTCCATTGCCATAATTTGTTCTCTTCTTCTTTCCCTCTTCATCATCCCCGGCCTGGCCTATCTTATTCTCAAGGTGCCTTCTGAAAAAGAGGACCGCTTTATGGCTACCTTGAATAAAGTCTATGCTTCTGCTTTGCGCTGGTGCCTTAATCACGGGTTGATAGTGGCTGGTCTAATGGTGGCTCTGTTGGTAGCTTCCATCTTGATGCTCCCCAGGTTAGGACGGGAGTTCATCCCCATCATGGATGAAGGAGCCTTTGATATGGACATCCAGATGCTGCCCGGAATTTCTCTGGAAAAAGCGGTGTCCTTAACCAAGGAAGTAGAGAAAAGGCTCAAGCAATTTCCCGAGCTGGAAACCATTGTCTCCAGAACCGGTCAGACCGGTATAGCCTTAGAGGCCAGGGGAGTGGAAAAAACTGGTTTTGTCGGCTCCTTAAAACCGCGCAAAGACTGGACTTCGGCCCGAACCCGGGAAGAGCTTACCGATAAAATGCGGCGGGCCATCGCCGATATTCCAGGTATTTCTTATACTTTCAGCCAACCGATTGCCTGCCGGATAGATGAACTGGTGGCTGGCACCCGAGCCCAGCTCATAATAAAGATTTTCGGGGATGACCTGAACCTTCTCAGGTCCAAAGCCGAACAGATTGCTGGAATCGTCAGAGAAATCCGCGGGGCTGCGGACCTGGTAGTGGAAAGAACCTCCGGTCAACCTTACTTGGTAGTGGATATAGACCGCCAGGCGATGAAAAGGCACAGCCTTAAAGCTTCGGAAATTCTTTCCCTGGTGGAAACAGCAATAGCCGGAAAAGCTGTGAGTAAAATGTATGAAGGAGAACGATCCTATGACTTGGTGGTTAAATATCCGGAAGAGCAGCACTCTTCAATCCAGCAGCTCAAAGAACTCCTGGTTGATACTCCAGGAGGTTACAGAGTCCCGCTGAGCCAGGTAGCCAGAATTCAGCAGATTGAAGGCCCCGCCCAGATCAGCCGCGAAGCTGGCTTCAGAAGAATCGGTATTGAAGTAAATATCAGCGGTCGGGATTTGGGAAGTTTTGTGAAAGAGGCCAGACAGAAAATAAAGGAGAGAGTCAGCCTGCCACCTGGCTATCGTTTAGAATGGGGTGGACAGTTTGAAAACCAGCAGAGGGCTATGAGAAGGTTGATGATTATTGTGCCCGTTACTGTCTTACTCATATTTTTCTTGCTGTTCTCAACTTTTGATTCCTTTAAGCTGGCCACACTGGTTCTGCTGACACTGCCTTTCTCGGTGATTGGCGGGATTTTCTCTCTGTGGCTCTCGGGGCTTTATCTATCCGTTCCGGCTTCAGTTGGCTTTATTGCCCTTTTGGGTATAGCGGTCCTGAACGGAGTGGTCCTTGTTAGCTATTTCCAACAGACCACCAGAAATCAGTGTTTCCCTTTTACTGAAGCAATAATTCAAGCTGCCAGCAAGAGATTGAGACCTGTTTTGATGACTGCCATTACTACTCTGCTGGGTTTGTTCCCGCTTCTGTTTGCCAGGGGACCCGGTTCTGAAGTTCAGAAGCCTCTGGCCGTGGTAGTTGTTGGTGGGCTGATAACTTCAACCGCCTTAACCCTGCTCCTTTTACCGATTCTCTATAAATGGACGTGCCGGACTCCGGAGAAGCGAAATTCATAGATTTAGTTCCTGCTCCTTTTTCTTAAAGCCGATCTGCTGCCAAGCTTTTGCTTCAGAATTTCAGCAAGATTTCGGTTATTACCGGGATGCAGTTCTAAGTCTTATGGTTAAGGCTGATAGTAAGCTTTCTTTTCGCCAACAGGAACCCGCAACGACCCGGCTCAGAGCCGCCACCAGTAGGAAAATTTCATAAAGTAATACCTGCCGGTTGAGCGAAAGGTGCCAGTTTCTGATCTTTCCCGGTTATCCTCTACTCCAAGATAGATAACCGTTCCCGGGTTAAGCTCGTAGCCTATGAGCCCGCTGAGGTAGATTTCCTTATAATAATCATTGTAATCGGCTATCATCCTCAGGAAAAAATTCCTGTTCAGCTGGAAATTCACCTGCTGTCGGAGAATTATCACCTGGTAAACCCGGGGGCCACCCTTTTTTTCATAAAAATCAACATCTTCAAAATTCCAGGAAAAAATCAGGTTGGGAAAAGGCCGGAAATTAATTTCTGTCTCCACCTGGCGGCTGTAACCCAAGTATGGTTCATCGCTGTAATAAATGGCTCGGCCAAAGGAATACATAATCCGGCCGCTCAACCAGGCCAATGGGGCCGAAAACAGGCTGGAACGAAATTGCCGCGGCTTTAAGTCCACTCCGTTATATTTCTCAAAAGAGTCACTGTAATTGAGAAAGATGAAAGTCTGGCGCCAACCACTCAACATCAGAGAATAATCAACGTCCACATCGGTCAGAGTCCCATTAAAATCATAAATCCGTCTGTAGGATACTGAGGGGGTGACTGAAATTATCGTTTCATTCTCTGGAAGGAATGTATAGCCAATCCTGGTATTTAGGGAGTGGATATCTTTTCTTCGTAAAAAGCCAAGAGAAGCCTCAAAATCGGGATGAATACTAAACCAGTCCAAGGAAAGATTCAGGTGCCGACTCTGATGGGCAAAGCTGAGGTTGAGAGCCGGAACCAAGCCGGTATTCTGCCCCGCTACCCGACTCTTGGACCCCACCACCTGAAAACCCAGGCGGTTAAACTGGAGAAACTTAAATTGCCCATCCACTCCCAAGAGGCGGTTATAGTCAGAAAAGATTGAAGACCCCGCAAGACCCATTTCTTTATCAGCTATGATCAAGCCCAGATAGGACTCGGAGAAAAAGTCCTGCCTCAATCTCAGGATGTTATTCAGAGAACGGTAAGCAAGAGTCTCATCAAATTCTGGAGCCGAAGGAATTTCAATGCCCACTGGCAAATCATCCAGGGCTGAAATTACTCCAAAGCTGGTCCTGTTCAACTTGCCGCTGACCTTGGCTGCCCATACTGGTGAAACTATCTTCCGCGAATAGAAAAGCTCCAATGGGGTGTCAAAGATATCTTTTCCCTCTAGAAAAAAGGGGCGCTTTTCAGGGTAATAAAGGGGATAACGCTGATTGACATCATTCTGAGGCATGTCAGCTTCAACTTGACTGAAGTCTGGGTTAAGAGCCAAGTCGGCCGTCACATCAGAAGTGATTCCATATTTGATGTTTGCTCCGACTTCCGGCCGGAACTTATCGCCCGAAATCTTACTGCCAACGACGGCCGGCATTAATTCCAAGTTCCTTCCTCTTTCCACATTTTTATTTATGACCAGCTGACCGGCTTGGATCAAAAGGCCGTTCACATTTCTAGACCTCGGCGGCCAGTAAAGCTCTTCATTCTTCCGTGGGATCTGTCTCCTAAGCATCAGCCCCCAGGTTTGATTAGTCCGGTTAGGAAAACGAAGGCTCTTAAAAGGTATGGCTAATTCCACGGAATAGCCATCAGCCTCTTTCCTGGCCGCTGACTTGAAAAAACTGTTCCAGTTTCGGTCTATTCTATCAGGATTTTCCCGCCCCCGACCTCGCCGCGGAGTTGACTCCACATAGACTCCGTCAACCTGGACACCACGAGCATTAGACTGAAAGACAAAGGCTCTTTTCTTATCGTTAAAAGTGTCCAGATAAACCGAAATCAGATCATCACCCCAGACCCGGTCTCTCTGACAAAGGGTGCAGCGAATTTCAGATGGTCGGTCATCATAACAGCGAAAAGCTAGGTATAAATTCTTCTGGTCGTAGGCAATAAAGACCACAGTTTTTTCTGTCGGGTTCTCTCCTTCCTGAGGTTCGTACTGGACAAAATCTTCAATTACAGCAGCCCCTTCCCATTCTGGATTCCCTAAAATTCCGTCTATGATTGGGGGCTTGTCTAAGTAGCCCGGCTGGACCAGAAAGTTTTTCGGTCCTTCCTTAGCCAAACCATTAAAAACAGAACAGAAAAAAATTAATAGCGCTAGCTGGATAATTTTCCGCCTCACGTTTTCAATCTCTTCTCATTTTTTGCTGTTCAGGCTATCAGTCGCTTTTCAGAAAATCAACAACTTTCATATTTCTGTTTTTCAAACTAAGACCGAGAGCTTTCTCCAGATTAGCTATGGAGATGGTGTAATCAATAAGGGCTTTAAGTTCTGTGGACCGAGCATTGGCTAAATCTCTTTGATACATCAAAACAGTATAGTTGGTGCTCTGTCCCACCTTGAGCTTTTCTTCTTCCGCGGCCAGCTTCTGTTCCTGAAGAACTCTGGCAGCTTTATAAGCATCAATCCTTTCCTTATTGGCCCGAACGTTTCGCAGAGCCGTTTTAACTTCCAGAATGGCCTGTTGTTCTTGCTGCCTTAAATTAAGTTCGGCCTGCTGAAGATTCAACCGGGCCTGAGCGTAGCTTGCCCTGGAAGCAACGTTGCTCAGAGGCAAGTTCAAGGTCATTCCAACTGACCAGTTCTTGTATTTTAAGCCAAAGGCATCATTTAAAGATTTGCTTCGTGGCCCCGGGATCACCTCTACTACTACTCCAGTCAAAGGGTTGTTATTGAGATAAACTAAGCGGTCCCCGGAAAGGCCCGGAGCGAAAAATGAGGCGGTTAAATTAAGGGCTGGCAAAAGCTGATTCTTGGCCAGGGTCAGATTGAATTGTTGAGTTTGCAAATTAATCTGGAGGCTTCTAAGGTCTGGCCGGTTAGTTAGAGCTATGGACAAAGCCTCTTCCAAAGACATCTCCTTCTTTTCAATAGTAGGAAGGTCAACTGGATTTATCGCCGAGTACTGCTCTTCTTCTTCCTGACTCATATTCATTAAAGTTTTAAGCTGGTCCTCAGCATTCTTGACTGCGGCCTGAGCAGCAATTATGTCAGCTTTCCTGGAAGCCACTTCAGACTCGGCACTGAGGACGTCAAGAGGAGCCAGAGTGCCAATTTCCACTGACCTCTTATTTTTTTCTAATAACTCCTGGGCTAACTCCAGAGATTGCTGTTTAACTTTAAGATCTTCAATGGCGTAGACCAGATTCCAGTAAGCTTGTTCGGCTGAATAGATACTATCCATAAGAGATTTTTCTAATTGCGCCTCGGAGGCGGCTAAATTTTTCTTGGCTAAAATGATGGTCTGGTTGCTGACATTATAACCAAAGTTCTGCAGCAGGGGCTGGCTGAAGTCAAATCTGAGCGTGCTATAATAACGAGGGTTCCAGGTTTGGAAATTCTGGGTGGTAAAGTTCTTGTAGGTATCCAGGCTTATATTAAGAGAGCCACCGAAAGGAATGGCCTGAGAAATTTGTCCATTTAAATCATTATACCTGGTAATGGTGCTTTCAATTGATTCCAAGCCGGAGAAAGAAGGAGTGTTGTTTCTTCTCTGGGTATAACCAAAATTAAGAGTGGGATAATATTTTTCCTTAGCCTTATCAACGCTGGCCGAAGCTAATTCAGGGCTTAATTTCTGGATGGAAACACCCAGGTTGTTTTTCATGGTCCTGATTATACAATCCTCAAGAGTTAGGTTCAGGACTTTTTTTTCTTGTTTCTCTTGAGCCCCAATTTGCAAATTAACCAGGAAAATTGATATCAAGAACAAGCTTAGAATCTTAATCACTCTCTTCATTTGAAACCTCCACTTATTTTGGCCAAACATATAAGTTATTTCAAAATTAAGGCCATTGACTCAACTATCATTCGTATCTCAAGGCTTCTATCGGGTCGAGCCGGGAAGCTTTGCGGGCCGGATAATAGCCAAAAAATATGCCAACTGAAGCTGAGAAAATAAAAGCTAATAAAATTGAGCCGGGGGTAACAATCGTAGTTATGCCCTGAAAAACAGAGACATATCTCATCAACCGGGAAATCCCTACTCCAACCATAATTCCGATTAAACCACCACCAACACTCAGAACCACTGCTTCGATCAGGAATTGAAGCAGAATATCTCTTTCCCTGGCACCAACTGCCAGGCGGACTCCAATTTCCCTGATGCGTTCGGTCACGGATACTAACATAATGTTCATGATGCCTATGCCGCCGACAATAAGCGAAATTGAAGCAATGGAACCCAAAAGAATGGTCATAATCTGGGTGGATTCAGCCGCGCTCTGAGCCACATCAGCAATGTTCCGGACCTGAAAATCATCCTCAGAACCGGGCATAATATGATGTCTTTCCCTCATCAATTCTTCAATCTGTCTTTGAGCCTCATCAGTCCTGTCAGCCGAAATAGCTGAAACATCTATGGAATTTATATAGTCAACATTACGCAACCTTTTCATTACGGTTGTGTATGGGACAGCAATCATATCATCTCTATTAAAAAAGCCGCCCTGTTCGCCTTTGGACTCTAAAACGCCTATTACCTTAAATGGAATCTTACTTATCCGTATAGTCTTACCAATGGGGTCTTCATCCTCAAAAAGATTCTGCTTGACATCGTTTCCTAAAACACAAACCTTAGCCGCAGCGGCCACCTGAGCCTCATCAAAATAGTTACCCTCGGATACGGCCCAGTTTCTGATGTAGGGGAATTTTTCTCCAGTACCTTGAATCTGAGTATTCCAGTTCTTGTTGGCATAAACGACTTGAGCTCTGGTGGATATAGAAGGAGACGTAGCCTGGACCGCATCGCAATTTTCTTCTATAGCCTTAGCATCTTCAGGCTTTAAGTTCGTATAACCGCCGGCTCCTGTAGCTACACCCCGGAAAGTTCGGCTGCCGGGATAGACGAAAAGAAGATTGGTCCCCATGGAAGCAAACCTTTCCTGGATGCCCTGCTTAGCTCCTTCGCCTACGCTGACCATGGCGATCACTGCGGCTACCCCAATGATAATACCCAGAACGGTCAAGAAGGACCTCAGCTTGTTCCGGGTCAAAGCTCGGATAGAAACCTGTAATATTCTAAAGATTTTCATCCTTCTCCTCCCGAGGCCGAAGCTCTTTCCTGGGCGCTGTGGTTTACTTCTTCTCCAACAATCAGGCCATCTTTGAGATAAAGCCGGCGTTTAGCATAAGAAGCAATTACCGGGTCGTGAGTCACCATCACCAGGGTGATTTTCTGCTCTTGATTCAGACGGCAAAATATATCCATGATTTCGGCCCCCGTTTTGGAATCCAGATTGCCAGTGGGTTCGTCAGCCAGAATCAGCGTTGGGTCATTGACCAGGGCTCTGGCGATAGCCACCCGTTGCATCTGACCGCCCGAGAGCTGGTTGGTCCGATGATGTTCCCAGCCTTTAAGGCCGACAATTTCCAGCGCCTTCAGGGCCTTTTCTCTAACTTCTTTGCTGTTAGCGTTGGCATAAAGCATCGGGAGTTCAACATTTTCCAGGGCCGAAGTCCGGGAAAGCAGGTTAAAGTTCTGAAAAACAAAACCAATCTTTTTATTTCTGATAGCTGCCATTTGGTCTTTGGGCAGCTGAGAAACATCCATTCCTTCCAGATAATACTTGCCTGAGGTTGGTCTATCCAGTAATCCTAAAATGCTCATCAAAGTAGTTTTGCCTGAACCTGAAGGTCCCATGATGGCCAGAAATTCAGAGTAGTCAACACGATAGGTGATTCCTCTCAAAGCTTGAATCTGAGTCTCTCCGATCTGATAGATTTTGACTATATTTTCTAATTGAATAATCTTCTCGCTCATTTTGGCTCCCGTTTCTCTTAGATAATTATCTTCTAATCATAAATAGACCACCGCCTGGAGGAGGAGTCTGGGTTCTGGAACTAGAAGAGGCAGTCATTAACCCAAGTATAACTTCATCACCTTCTTTCAGATTGCCGTTGAGCACTTCGGTATAGCTACCATCAGTGACTCCGGTTCTGAGAAAGACTACTTTTAAGTTGCCTTTTTCATCCAACACCCAGACTCTGGAAGGACTTCTCCTTGCCCCTGACTGTCCGGAGCCGGCCGCCCCTCCCATCTGACCCATTTGAGCCAGATTAAAAGCCCTCTGGCCACTCTGAGTCTGACTGCTACCAGCTGGCTGCCTGGAAGCAGGACTGCCCTCACCCGTTTGCTGCCTTCTGGCGGCCATTTCATCAAAGGCAGCTTTCATGATTTTTTGCAGCTCCTCGGGTTTTAAGTCTGGAGTAAAACGCAAAGCAGCATTGGGGACTCTTAAAACATTTTTGGCTTCTCCAACAATAATTGAGCAGGTGGCAGTCATCCCCGGTAAAAGCTTAAGGCTGGAGTTATCCACGTCCAGGACGGCTGTATATTGAACTACATTTTGCGAAACTTGAGCAGCGTAGCGGACCTGATTTACTGTGCCCCAAAAAGTGTCATTGGGATAAGCTTCAACCGTGAATTTAACTTTTTGACCTTCTTTGACTTTACCGACATCCGCCTCATCCACCAGACACTGAACCTTCATTTTAGTCAGGTCATTGGCAATCTGGAAAAGGACAGGAGCCTGGAAGCTGGCGGCTACCGTTTGCCCGACATTGATATTTCTGGAAACTACCACTCCGTCAATAGGCGAACGGATTATGGCATAACTCAGATTGACCTTACTGGCATCCAGCTGATACTTGGCCTGGCTGGCCCGGGCTTGAGCCTGGGTCAGATTAGCTTTGGCTTGAAGATAATTGGCTTCAGCCTGATCCATTTCCTGAGAAGAAATCAAATTCTTGGCATACAGGTTTTGAGCTCTCTCATAATTTTTTTGGGCAATTTCCAGTGCCACTTTGGCTGATTCTACCGCAGCCACAGCATTCTGATAATTGGCCTGATTCTGCTCAATTTGAGCTTCAAGCTGGGATTGGTCAAGTTCAGCTAAAACCTCTCCCTTTTTAACTCTGGAGTTAAAATCCACATAAATTTTTTCTATTTTGCCAGAAACCTGGCTGCCGACATCAACTAAAACTACCGGGTTTAAGGTTCCGGTGGCAGTAACTACTGATTCAATATCTCCGCGGCTAACTTTCTCTGTCCGGTATTTGGGCTTGCTGCTGGAATTTTTTTTGACCAGAGTAAAACCAACAACCAGGCCGATGACTATCACTATAGCCAAGATAATGATTAAACTTTTCTTTCTCATCTTCATTCTCCTTTTTTCTCCTTTTCTGGTGGAGTTTGAGGTTTATCTTCAGCCCGCTCAGGGGATTCCCTTCTTCGCTGGCGCAGGTATTTTCCCATCAGTTCCTCCATTTTTTTCTGTTGTTCCGGGGTTAAGACGTTGTCCATCTCGGTCTTGAGCTGATCACGCAACCCTTTCAAACCAGTGTGCACTTCTTTTCTAAAAGCTTCAAAACGCTCCTCGCTTCTCTTAAAAATTTCCCTGATTTTCGCCTCCTGCTCAGGAGTAAGCTCCAATTCTTTGGAAATTACTTCAAGAGTAGGGAAGGATTCCTGTTTTGGTGATGGACCCGGTTTCTTCTTCTCCAGAAACATTTTTTCAGCAAAAATCCCTACCGCTACCCCAAGAGCAAAGACCACAACCAATGATAAGGTTACCCATAATTTATATTTATTGTTCATTGTTTACCTCTCCGGCCGATTTCCTGACCTTCCAGACCGGCCAACAGCAGTTTAATCTGTCTGTTCTCTGGTTTTTGCTCCTCAAAAATGGTCTGGGTATCTCTGAGCGGACTCTGATTCTGAAAGAGGAGCATTTCAGACTGGCTCATCTGAATCTCTGCCGGCTGCACCAGAAAAAGCACTCCCACCAGGATCATGGTCACTACCAGAAAAATGGGTACCGCCGTCGCATACCATCTTTCCAATGCCACCCAGATTGAAGGCTTGGGGCTTGACCCAAACCTGGCTCGCAATCTTGATTCAAAATAGGGGAGTGGCTCTATTTCCTGGACCTGCAAGCCCACCAGCATTGATTTCATCCTCCGATAATCAGAGAGAAGCTGAGCACAGGAAGGGCAGACTTTAAGGTGTTCTTCAAGCCGGCTGGCGACCTCTGATTCCAATCGGCCGTCAACCAGCCTGGAAATTAATTTCTCGGCCTTACGGCAATTCATGGCTGTCCTCCTTCCTGGCTCAAAAAAGGAGCCAGTTTTTTTCTCAAAAGCCTTCTTGCCCGGTATAACCGGGAATCTACCGTCCCCGGTGAAAGCTTTAAGATCTTGCCTATCTCTTCATAACTCAGGCCCTGAATATCTCTCAGAGATAATATTAGACGATATTTATCGGGCATTTCTTCCAGCTTTTGTTTGAGTAGCGCCTGGCGTCTTTCTCCTTCCTGAAGCTGGGCCATCCTCAGAGAAACCTCCTCTTCAGGCAAGGTGAGCTCCGGTATCTCTTCCAGCCTGAGGTTGCCCTTTTCTCTCTTATGCTTTCTTAGATAATCCCTGATATGGTTTATGGCAATCTGATAGAGCCAGGTCCCAAATTCTGATTCCTGTCTGAATTTTGGCAGTGAGAGATAGGCTTTAAGGAAAATCTCCTGGGCCAGGTCATCGGCTGTTTCCCGGTTATGAACCACATTGACTGCCAGGCCAAAGACCTTGTTCTGATAGGCTTTTACTAACATAGAAAAAGCCTCCTGGTCTCCCTTTTGAGCCAGCCTGACAATCTGGTTTTCTTCCATAAGGTACCCACTTCATGAGCCTCAATCAATTAGACGAGGCCCTGGTTAAATTCTTCCTGAACGGGAATATCATTTTACCTAACTATTTCCAATGTGGAAAGTTGCGAACCAATTTTTCCTTTAATGGAAATTCTTAAGATAAAGAGTCCCTATTCTTTCATCTGAAAGAAAAAATAGGTGCTTTCAGCCACAGCCTGGGCTCCTGGTTGATAAAAAAAAGTCCGTTTAATATAATAAAAATATGAACTGGGAAACACTGGTCCGAGAATTAGCTCAACCAACAGATTCTAAAATAGTTCTGTTGGTCATGGACGGATTGGGTGGCCTTCCGGTCAACGGCCGGACCGAACTGGAAGCAGCCCGCAAACCGAATCTGGACGAAACAGCCCGACGCGGCATCTGTGGGGTCACTGACCCTGTTTTCATGGGAATAACTCCAGGCTCAGGCCCGGCTCATCTGGCACTATTCGGTTATGACCCGCTCCGCTATCAACTCGGCCGGGGTATCCTGGAAGCTATGGGTACCGGCGTGGAGGTAGGCCGAGACGATGTCGTGGCTCGGGGCAATTTTGCCACTTATCGTGACGGATTGGTGGTAGACAGAAGAGCGGGCCGGATTTCTACTGAAGAAAACATTAAGCTTTGCCAGTTTATCAATCAGAAGATCAAAGAGATCAACGGAATAAAGATAAGTTTATATCCAGGAAAGGAACATCGTTTTGTGCTGAAGATTTCTGGACCTGGTTTATCAGACGCCCTCACCGATGCTGATCCCCAGAAAGAAGGCAAACCGCCTGCTCTCGCCGCTCCCTTAACTCCGGAAGCTGAATTCACTGCCAGCCTCATAAATCAATTCCTGGAAGAACTGAAAAGAGTGCTGTCCCCTGAACCCAAGGCTAATTATGCTCTGCTGCGTGGTTTTTCCAAGTTCCCTTCCGATTTACCTTCCATGCCCGACCTCTACCAACTCCACCCTGCTTCCATCGCCAACTATCCCATGTACCGCGGTTTAACCAGATTGCTGGGGATGGATGTCCTGGATGTTGGCCCCTCTACCGAAGAAATATTTGCTGTTCTGGAAAAAAATTATGACCGGTATAATTTCTTCTACCTCCACTTCAAAAAGACCGATTCTGCTGGAGAAGACGGTAATTATGAAAATAAGGTTAAGGCCATTGAAGAGATTGACCAATTTATTCCCCGCCTCTGGAATCTGAAACCAGCGGTTCTGGTGATAACTTCTGACCATTCCACACCGTCGGTTCTAAAATCCCATTCTTGGCACCCTAATCCTTTCGTCTTGGTCTCAGACAAAGCGGCTGCTGACGAGGTGGCTCGCTTTACTGAAAGAGATTGCAGCCGAGGCGCTCTGGGTCGCTTCCCCTCGCTTTATGCCATGCCTCTGATGCTGGCTCATGCCCTCAAACTCAAAAAATACGGAGCTTGATTTATTCTTTTCTGTTGATTTAAACCCATCTTGCTGGTATTTACATTGATGAAGATAAAAACGGGTTTTATGCAAAAAGAATTAAATCCTCTGGCTTTATCAACCCTCTTTCTGATACTCTTCGTTTCAGCTTTTGGCCAGCCGGCCGACCCGAGAGCTGAAGTAATCAGCCTGCGCTATCATCAGCACCCAGAGTTTTTTAGGATTGTAATAGAAATAGAGCAAATACGTGAATTTTATTCCGCCGAGTTAAAAGACCCGGAGCGATTTTACCTGGATATCTTTCAGGCCAAGCTCAAACCTTCTTTACCTGGAACCTCCATCCAGATCAATTCCCCTTTGGTTAAAGCTCTTCGTCTGGCTCAGAAAAATCCCTCAACCGTTCGCTTAACTCTGGAATTGGTTCCTGGAGCTAAGCAGGCAGAAAAAGTTTATTATTTAAGAGAACCTACTCGCCTGGTGATTGACCTCTACTCCCGGCCGAGTTCGGAAACCAAGCCGACGCCCCGAGCACAAGCTCCAGCCTCATCCCCGGCAGGGGAGAGACCTCCTTTGACTTCCCAGGAACAGACTCCCAAAGCACCGGTGCCCTCCAGCTCTGGTTATTCTCTGGTCAGGCAACTCGGACTTGGAGTTAAAAGAATTGTCCTGGACCCAGGCCATGGAGGAAGTGACCCAGGTTGTATCAGCCCAACTGGATTGAAGGAGAAAGATCTGGCTTTAGATCTGGCTAAAAGGCTTAAGGTTCTGCTTGAAACTCAGGGCAAGTTTGAAGTTATGCTCACGAGAGACGGCGACGTTGCTTTACCCTTAGAAAAAAGAACCTCTTTTGCCAATCAGAAGGGGGCCGACCTTTTTATTTCCATCCACCTTAATGCCAGCCCCAGAAAAAACCGAACTGGGGTGGAAACCTTTTACCTTAACTTCAGTCCAGACCCAGCGGTGAACGAGCTGGCCGCCAAAGAAAATGCTTCTTCTACTAAAAACATCAGGGATATGAAATTAATAGTGGAAAAAATAATGAAAAATTCCAAATATGAAGAATCCCGCGACCTGGCAGAAAAAATACACAACAATCTTCTTCAGCACTTAAAACAGAACTTCGGACCTCGGGAAGATCTCGGGGTTAAAGGCGGTCCTTTTTGGGTGCTGATCGGGAGCGAAATGCCAGCAGTTCTGGTAGAAGTCTCCCACCTTTCCAACCAAAAAGAAGAAACTGCTTTGAAAACAGAGATATACCGGGAAGCTATAGCCACGGGTCTTTTTCGTGGTATCATAGAATACGTTAAATCCTTGGGAAAAGGATGAGATGATGGAAAGGCGTGATTTCTTAAAAAATCTGATTGTCGGCGGATTAGCGCTTAAATTTTCTTCCTCTCTGACTGCCCAGAAAGTTCCTCCTGAGCTGGCCCTGGTGGAGGGTGAATCACCTTCAGCTATAACTAAAGAAGCTCTAAAAATCCTGGGCGGAATGCAAAAATTCATAAAGCGCGGAGATAAAGTTCTTATCAAACCCAACATCGGCTGGGACCGGACTCCAGAGATGGCCGCCTGCACCAACCCCGAGGTAGTCAAAGCTTTGGTGGAGATGGCTTATCAGGCCGGAGCTAAAGAAGTGATAGTCATGGACCATACAATCAACCAGGCCAAACGCTGCTACATTCGCTCCGGAATCCAGGAAGCAGCCAAGGAAGCTGGAGCTAAAGTTCTTTTTACCGATGAACAGCGGTTGAAGAAAATATCTCTTGGCGGCGAATGGCTCAAAGAATGGGATGTTTTCCCAGACTTTATTGAAGTTGATAAACTGATCAATGTGCCCATAGCCAAAGTCCACAGTCTTTCCAGGGTAACCCTGGGCATGAAGAACTGGCTTGGAGCCATCGGCGGCAACCGCAACCAGCTGCACCAGAAAATAGACCAAGCCATGGTAGACCTGGCCGCCTTTTTTAAGCCCACCCTGACCGTTCTGGACGGCTACCGAATTCTTTACCGCAACGGCCCCCAGGGCGGAAGAATATCCGATACCCGTCTGTTTAAGACCGTGGTAGCTGGTACTGACCCGGTAGCGATTGATGCTCTTGGAGCCACCTTTTTTGACCTCAAGCCTCAGGAACTTCTTTTCTTGAAATTAGCCCAGAACCGAGGACTGGGTAAACTTGACCTGGAGAAGGTCCGAATTGAAAAGAGAGCAATCTAGAAAATATTTCTGGCTTCAAAGACTAAGGATTTTCTCTCAAATAATTTTCTTCGGTCTCTTTTTCTTTCTCTTCCTAAAAACTCACTATTCCGGAGAAGATTATTTGAGGACGACGGTAGAAAGGTTTTTCCATTTTGACCCATTGCTGGCTTTGACCACTCTTATTGCTTCCCGGATTATATTTGCAGCCCTTATCCTTTCTGTAATAACTCTTGTTGCCACTCTCCTTTTGGGCCGATTCGTATGCGGCTGGCTCTGTCCCCTGGGAGCGCTCCACCAATTCTTTTCTTTTCTTTTCAAGAAGAGCAAATTGCTAAAACCCAAAAGAGACGACCGGATGAGCCTGGCCTCTAAATATCTGATCCTTGTCCTTATTCTGGCATCAGCCCTTCTTACCGTGAATCTGGTGGGCTATCTGGATCCTTTATCTTTTCTTTATAGATCCTTTGCTGTCTATGTGGCTCCACTGCTCCACCTGATTTCTTCTCACTTCAGCCGTTTGGCTTATTCCGCTGGTCTAAAGGACCTCGGTCAAACCTTCAATCAAATTGGGAGTAATCTGGCTCTTAACAATGTCTTTCAGAATGCTCTCATAATCGGACTGCTTTTTCTGGCCGCTCTTCTTCTCAATGCCTGGAAGGAAAGATTCTGGTGTCGGTATATCTGTCCTGCCGGAGCCTTGCTCGCCTTGTTCTCCCGCTTCAACCTCTTTAAGCTGCAAATTGACAGCGAAAAATGCATTCATTGCCATCTCTGTTCTATCCATTGTGAAACCAATGCCAGACCCTACCCGGCTGATGAGTGGAGAAGTTCAGAGTGCATCTACTGCGAAACCTGCGCCGCCATCTGTCCAACCGGAGCCATCAATTTTCCCCTGAAATGGCAACCGGTTAAAATAAAAGGTATAGACCTCAACCGACGAAAGTTGCTTCTGACCTCGCTTACCGGGCTCTTTATAGTCCCGATTTTTAAGATTACCTCACACCGTCAAAGAGCCTTTCCGGCTCTTATCAGACCCCCTGGAGCCCTACCTGAAGAAGAATTTTTGGCCAAGTGTGTTAAATGTGGAGAATGTCTGAAGGTCTGTCCGACCAATGGGCTGCAACCAGCTTTGTCTGAAGCCGGACCCGAAGGGCTCTGGACTCCGGTGCTAGTCCCGAGGGTTGGCTATTGCGAATATTATTGTTCTCTTTGCACTCAGGTCTGTCCAACTGGCGCCATTAAAGAACTGACCGTTGAGGAAAAAGTAACAGTCAAAATCGGCACGGCCTGGGTTGATAAGACTCGCTGTCTGCCTTACGCCCTGGGGAAGCAATGCATCGTCTGTGAAGAACATTGCCCGGTCTCGCCCAAAGCCATCAAGCTCATCCAGGTTGAGACTTTAACTCCTGAAGGCAAAATCGCTTCAAACCTGGCTCCCTTTGTGGATGTTAATACCTGCATTGGCTGCGGGATCTGTGAGAATAAATGCGTGGTAGCGGACCTCCCGGCCATCAGGGTTACCAGCGTCGGTGAACACCGCTCTCAGAAAAACCGATTGGTGCTGCCGACCGTTGAAGAGAATGAGAATTCTTAGGTGCCAGTCCTCTTAATTTTCTTACGGATGTATGCCCCCGCCTCTTCCCAGCTCTGGAAAATCAAGAACTAAATTCTTCTTTGGGCCGTCCACCCTGACTCAATTTCTTGGTGCAAATGGGCTTCTCGGCTTTTATCTCCCAGCATTCATTCAAATCTCTTCAACAGCAAACAGGCATTGGTCCCACCAAAGCCAAAGGAGTTAGTCAGAGCATAAATGATTTCCGCGGGCCGGGGTTGATTGGGCACATAATCAAGATCACAGTCTGGATCGGGAAACTCATAATTTATGGTCGGGGGCATCAGTTGGTGATAGATGGCCAGGGCAGTAATGGCCGCTTCCACTCCGCCGGCGGCACCCAGCAGGTGACCGGTCATAGATTTAGTTGAACTCACTCCGATCTTGAAAGCCTGTTCCCCAAATAACTTTTTTATGGCCAGGGTTTCAGCTTTATCATTGTAAAGAGTTGATGTCCCGTGGGCATTGATGTACTGAACCTCTTCCGGCTTAAGGCCGGCTTCTTCCAGTGCCATCTCCATGACCCGGGCTGCCCCTAAGCCATCAGGGCAGGGAGCGGTAACATGATAAGCATCGGCGTTCAATCCATATCCAACCAGCTCGGCATAAATCCTGGCTCCCCGATTAAGGGCTGACTCTAATTCTTCCAGCAAGACGATGCCGGCTCCTTCACTCATCACAAATCCATCTCTGCGGGCATCAAACGGCCGCGAGGCTTTCTCCGGTTCCTCATTTCTTTCTGAGAGTGCCTTCATATTACAAAAGCCAGCCAGACTTAAGGGGGTAATCGGGGCCTCTGCTCCGCCGGCAATCATCCGGTCCACCACCCCGAACTGAATCATCCTGTAAGCTTCTCCGATGGCGTGGGCTCCGGTACTGCAGGCTGTGGCATTGGACATGTTCGGACCTTTAGAGCGATAGCGAATAGCGATATAGCCGGGAGCATCGTTGATTATGGTCTGGATGATGAAAAAAGGAGAAACCCTCTCCGGCCCCTTTTCCATAAGCACTTTATGGGTTTCTTCAATAGAGCCAATGCCCCCTATCCCAGAACCCACGTAAACTCCAGTGCGTTCCCCTTCCAGCAGCCTGAGCTCAATTCCGGCATCCTCTACCGCTAGCTGGGCAGCAACAAGAGCATACTGAATAAAAAGGTCCATTTTCCGGGCTTCTTTTCGGTCTATAAATTGCTGGGGGTCAAAATTCTTTATTTCCCCAGCAATCCGGGTAGGAAAGCGCGAAGGGTCAAAACGACTGATAAGGCTTATTGCTGAGCGTCCTTCTAACAGAGCTTGCCAGTTAGCTTCCCGACCCATCCCCAGGGGGGTAACCAGACCGACACCCGTAATCACCACCCTTCTTTTTGCTTTGCTGAATACACCCATGGAAATATTGACTGGAAACAGAGCTTATGACCAGAAAGGATAAAATTATTTACCCTTATAATGTTCCAGAATGTAATCTATGGCTTTGCCGACCGTGCTCAGCTTTTCTGCCTCATCATCAGGGATATTAAGGCCAAATTCATCTTCCAGAGCCATGACCAGCTCCACGGTGTCCAGAGAATCAGCTCCGAGGTCTTGAGTGAAAGAAGCATTTTCGGTTATCTGTTCTTCGCCAATGTTCAGCTTGTCGGCTACGATGGCCTTAATTTTCTTCAAAAGTTCTTCTCTTTCCATAGTTACCTCCTTTTAATTTTGCTACTTACATATACATCCCGCCGTTGACATTTATCACCTGGCCGGTGACGTAGGCGGCATCGTCTGAGCAAAGGAATTTTACCACCCGGGCTACTTCCTCGGGTAGGCCAAAACGCTTCATCGGAATCAGTTCCAAAAAAGCTTTCTTAACTTCCTCCGAAAGTTTCTCGGTCATGGGCGTGGCAATGTAGCCCGGGGCTACACAGTTTACGGTTATCCCCCTGGCTGCCACTTCCCTGGCCAGGGATTTGGAAAAACCTATCAACCCAGCCTTGGAGGCCGCATAATTAGTCTGGCCAAAATTACCCATAAGACCAACCACAGAAGAAATATTAACTATACGGCCAGACCTGGCGGCAAACATATGCTTTAGGACCGCTCGGGAAAAATTGAAGGCTCCTTTCAAGTTAACCTTCAGGACCAGATCCCAGTCCTCTTCTTTCATTCTCAACAATAAAGAATCTCTGGTAATGCCTGCGTTATTTATCAGGTGGTCAACCCGGCCTAAGGATTTTATCACCTCTTCAGTCACCTGAACTACTCTGTCAGAATCAGTGACATCGGCTTCGTAGGCTAAGGCTTTTATTCGCTGTCCAGATAACCGGTCCGCCACCTGAAGTAATTTTTCTTTCTGCACATCAACCAAGATAACAGTAGCTCCCTCCCGGCCTAATTCCTCGGCTATGGCTTCGCCAATTCCTTGAGAGGCCCCGGTGATTAGAGAGACCTTGTCGGCAAAAATCATCCATCCTCTCCCTGAACTTGAGGATTTAAAACCATGGCTTCGGTCTTCAAACTCGTCTTCCAAATAGCTTTGATCATCTCTCCTTAAACCTTAACCGTTTTTAGTACCTTCCTTCTTTTCCAGCCCGTTGTCAATGATAACTTTTCTTCCGGGCCAATGCAAATCAGAACCGGTTTACCTTAAATAGTCTATCTTTTTAAAAAATTTTTGCAAACAAATTTACATAGCTTTTTAAAATACGAATTCTTTGATTCTCGGTTTGTTTATTTTTTGCCCAGACCAAAAGTATCTCTTTTTTTCTCTCTGCCTTCTGCCCCATTGTCAACTACATTTACTGATAGCTAATTTATGGACCACAACTCCGCGCATCATCTTCACAACTGAAAACAGATTACTGCTCCTGTCCTTCTATGACCTGACGGCCTTTGTAATATCCACACTCGGGACAGGCCCGGTGGGGCAGTTTGGGGCTGCCGCAATTTGGGCAGAGCGAAAATGAGGGCAAAGTTAGATGGTCGTGTGACCTTCTTTTCCCTCTTCTGGAGGGTGAGTGTCTTCGTTTTGGGTTTGGCATTTATCTCTTATCTCTCAAAAAAGATTTTAATTTCTCCAATCTTGGGTCAGAATCTTTAATCTCACAGGCACAGCTGCCATGCTGAATCAGCTCCCCGCAAACCGGGCAAAGACCTTCACAATCCTCAGAACACAAAGGGCGCAAAGGGAAACTCAGGTTGAGCTGTTCCAGGATAATTTCTCGTAAATCCAGCTGCTGATGATAGTAAAAAAACTTTTCCAGGTCATCCTCCGCCAGCTCCTCTTTAATTTCATCCAATTCCTCTGGCAGATAGACCAGGTCAAAATCTGAGTCCACGTTGTACTCAAATGGCCGCAGGCAGCGGCTGCAGATAAAGCTCAATCTGGTAGTAATTCTGCCCTTAACCAGAACTTCAGAGCCCACTTTTTTCACTTCCACAACAGCATGGGTCGGAGCCAGGAAGACGGCATCTTCTTCCACCAGGTCTAAACTGACAAAGTCAAAGTCCTGGTCAATGTGCAAGCCCTCTCTGGGGATTTCATTGACATCAATAACCATCAGAGTTTCCTTTTATGACCAACTATTATAACAGCTTGAAATGGGTTGTCAACCTGAGCCGCCGTGCTCCTAACCGAAGATTTATCCCTTGCGGGCTGGCTTAATCTGAGTATAATCAGGATAGATGGACGGACTAAGATGGAAGGATATAACACTTCTATTGAGTACAAAGGAGCCACCTTCATGATTCAGACCCAGGATAAGGGGCCGGCCTTTAACTATATAGAGTCATTGATTTACTTGTCTGGACGGTTGATTGCCAGTAAACGGCTCAATTATACCGCTCACCTAGAAAAGCCCAACCTCAAAGAGATTATTCAGCAGATGGTGGAAGACCTGCATGCTGAAGTTCTGGATGAAATTGTGGAAGGCAAGTACGATAAATTTTTGGAATGAACCTCAAACGCCTTTTTCTCATTGATGGCAACGCTCTGCTTTATCGCTCTTATTATGCCATTCAAAAATTATCCAATTCAGCTGGATTCCCCACCAATGCCATTTACGGCTTTATCAACACCCTGAATAAGCTCATAGATGAGGAAAAACCTGAATATCTGGGTATTGTTTTTGACACCGGGCTTCCAACCCTTAGACATCAGGCTTATAAAGAATATAAAGCCCAACGTCGGCCGATGCCCCAGGATTTGGTAGTCCAGGTGCCGATGCTGAAAAAAATTATCCAGGCCCGACGGATACCCTGTTTTGAGTACCCGGACTATGAAGCCGACGATGTCCTGGCGACCCTGGCTCGCTTAGCTTCGCAACAGAATATTCTGACCATCATCGTCACCACAGACAAAGACCTGTTCCAGGTGGCAAGCGAACTGGTGGCCATCTATAATCCGGCCAAGGATATCTACATCGTAGATGACCGCTTCTCCTCTGAGGCCCTCAGCCAGCTGAACCATAAAGAAGTAAAAAAGATTGAAGACTTTTTCGGAGTCAAAGCCAGTCAAGTGGCTGATGTCCTGGCTCTGTGGGGGGATGCTTCAGATAACATCCCCGGCGTCCCGGGCGTGGGAGAAAAAACAGCCAAAAATCTAATAAAGGAATTCGGTTCCCTGGAAAACCTGAAGAAAAACCTGGACCAGGTTAAAAATCCCAGGATAAGAGAAAACCTGAAGAAAAACCTGGAGCAATTGGAGCTCAGCCAGAATCTGGTCCGGGTGGAAGACCGATTGCAGCTGAAACTGGATCTGGAAGCCTTCAGGCCACAAGAGCCTGAGACCGAAACGCTGATCGGGCTCTACAGGGAATTGGAGTTTACCACTCTAATCCCCCAGTATATAAACAAGAAAGAAAAAGCTGTCAGGAATTTCATAACCGTCCTGGATGAAGAGAGTTTTAAGCACTTGCTGGAACGCTTAAGAACCTCTAAGGCTTTTGCCCTTGATACCGAAACCACCAGCCTCTACCCAACCTTGGCCAGGTTGGTCGGCCTTTCTTTCTGTTTCCAGCCCGGAGAAGCTTATTATCTGCCCCTCAGACACCGCTATCCGCTGGCTCCCGAGCAACTACCTGTAGATTATGTTTTCTCGGAATTAAAGCCCATCCTTGAAGACCCTGGGATCAAGAAAATCGGCCAGAATATAAAATATGATTATATTGTGCTCAAAAGGGAAGGGCTTAACCTCCAGGGTCTCCACCATGACACCATGGTTTTGTCCTATCTGCTGGAACCAAACTGGGGTAAACACAACCTGGATAAGCTGGCTGCTTATTATCTACAGGAAGCAAAAATCCCCTTTGAGAGCCTCGTGGGCAAAGGTAAAAAACAGTTGACCATAGACCTGGTTCCCATAGATAAAGTTGCTGAATACGCCTGCCAGGATGCCCATCTGGCCTTCAGCCTGAGCCAGGTTCTCTGGCCTAAAGTAGCAGAAAGAAAACTGGATCGTCTTTACCAGGAAATAGAGTTGCCCCTGATAGAAGTTCTGGCTGAAATGGAAATGGTGGGCGTGAAAATTGAGCTGGATTTTCTGAAAGCCATGTCTTCTGAACTTGAGACTCAGCTGAAACGACTGGAAAAACAAATCTATAACCTGGCCGGTCAGGAATTCAACATCAACTCTCCCCAGCAGCTGAGCCAGGTTCTCTTTTACAAACTCAATTTGCCTGCTTCTAAAAAAACCAGAATAACGAAGGGGCTGTCCACGGCTACCGAAATTCTGGAAGAGCTGGCACCTTTACATCCCCTGGCCGGGGCGGTGCTGGAATACCGACAGTTAGCCAAAATCAAGTCAACTTACACCGATGCCTTGCCCGGGCTGGTTAATCCCGAAACCGGACGGGTCCATACCTCCTATAATCAGACCGTTGCCGCCACCGGCCGGCTCTCCTCCTCCGACCCGAATTTGCAGAACATCCCCGCCAGGGGGGAACTGGGCAAAAAAATCAGGCAAGCATTCATAGCCGAGAAAGGAAATTTATTATTATCTGCTGATTACTCCCAGATAGAACTCCGGCTGCTGGCTCATCTTTCTGAAGACCCGGTGCTGCTGGAGACATTTCTCAATGACCGGGATGTGCACACCGAAACCGCAAACCGAGTTTTCGGTCCTACGGCTGAGCTTTTCCCAGAAGAAATGAGGCGTCGGGCTAAGATCATAAACTTCAGCATCATCTATGGAACCTCAGCTTTTTCCCTGGCTAAAGAATTGGAAACCTCAACCTCAGAAGCTCAGAAATTCATTGACCGCTACTTTGCAGAACATAAGAAGGTAAAAGAATATCTGACCTCGGTAGTTGAAGAGGCCAAAGAAAGGGGCCTGGTAGAAACTATTTTTGGCAGGCAGCGACAGATTCCCGAACTAAAAAGTTCAGATAATAACATTTTTCAGACAGGGAGAAGGATGGCTCTAAATACTCCCATCCAGGGGTCGGCTGCTGATATCATCAAACTGGCCATGGTCAAGATCTATCAAGAGATCAAATCTCAAGGGCTGAAATCAAGAATGATCCTCCAAGTGCATGACGAACTGGTTTTTGAGGTACCAGAGAAGGAAAAAACGATCATGGAGCAACTGGTTAAAGAAAAAATGGAAAAGATTTGTTCTCTGAGAGTTCCCTTAAAGGTGCACCTGGGCTGGGGCCAGAACTGGGCTGAGGTCAAATAACTGAAAAGCAGACGACCTTAACCTTAAGGTCAAAAAAAGCAGTTCAGATGAAAGCCTTCTGGTAAACACGGTAAACTTTGTAAACCTGTCCGCCGATCCTCTCCATCTCTGCCCGCACCTTGACATTAGCCTCCATCTCGTGATGAGTATCCATTATCTCAAAACCGGCTTTCTGGGCAGCAGAAATCATGGCCATGCCCATGAGGCCATCCAATCCCATACCCCGGTATTCTTTTTTTATCGCTCCAAGCAACAGGTCCAGCTGCTTGGTTTTCTTCTGAGCCCTTAAAATGTGAATAAAACCAAAGGGCAACAACCGCCCTCTAGCTTTCTTGATGCCGGCAGTCATATCAGGAATTCCCACCACAAAAGCCACCACCTGCCCATCCTTCAAGACAGCCTTAATGAAGCGAGGGTCAAGAACGGGCATATATTTTTTTGCCAGGTCATCCATCTCCTTCTCATCCAGCGGGGCATAACCATAAATATTACTCTCCACATAAGTTTCATTCATCAGGGAGAGAATCGGTCTTATCCAGGGTTTGAGTTCTTTACGCTTCTTAAATTCCAGGAGCCTAAAATTTCCCTTTTTAAGTATTCGTTCAGAGACTTTGACATACAGCTCAGGTACTTCCTTGGGAATAGGAATCTTATAAACAAAATAATCTATATCTTTGCTGTAACCTTCCTTCTCCACCATTTCCGGGAGCCACTCAAAATTGAAATAGGTGGCAATCGTCGCCCGGTTTTCAAAGCCTTTGATCAAAAAGCCTTCTGGGTCCTGGTCGGAGAAACCGTAAGGTCCGATGATTCTGGTCATGCCTTTTTCTTTGGCCCACTGTTCTACCCGCACCAGAAGAGCATGAACTACCTCTTGATCCTGAATGCTCTCTAAGTACCCAAACCTGGCCGTTTTTTCCTGCCGAACTTCATTATAACGGCGATTGATGATGCCCATTATCCGGCCGACTATTTTCCCTTCTTTCTCAGCTAAAAGCATCAGGGTATCAGAATAGCTGAAAGCTTTGTTCTTTTTTGGATTAAAATAGGCCCACTCATCCATATAGATAGGGTGGACCCAGTTTTCGTGCCCGGCATGCAATTTCTCGGGCAAGTAAATAAAATCTTTTAATTGTTTTTTGGTTTTAACTTCAATCAAATTAATCGGCATCGGTGGTATCTCCTCCGGTTTGGTATGCATTTTAACAAATTTTTGGGAAAAAATAAAAAAAATTTTTGCCCTGGAGCCTGTGGAAAACTTAGCTTTTTTCTGTTAGAAAAAAATTTAATCTCCTGTGAATTTATTGATGGAAATTCTTGACAATTCCTTTTTTATTTTAATATACTCACTAACTCATGAAAGTAGAAGCCATAACTCTTCTTACTATTTTCATTCCGATTTTGGGTTCGTTGCTGGTGCCTCTGGCCGGAGCTATCTCTCCCAAGGTTCGTTCCTTCTGGTCAGTTTTACTCGGAGCAATAACTGCTTTTCTCCCCCTGACTCTCATTCCTCAAGCCTTGAAAGGTGGAGAGATAATCTGGACGAAGAGCCTGGCATTGGGTCTGGATTTTATCCTGGTCATTGATCCCCTGTCCATCTTCATGTCCATCATCTCCTCGTTCATCGGATTTCTGATCATCGTTTATTCGCTCGGCTACGTCCACCACGACGACCATCAAAACGAATATTACCTGATGGTCATCCTGTTCATCGGGTCCATGATGGGCTTGGTCTTCTCCAGCAGTCTGGTTTTCATGTACCTGTTCTGGGAAATAATCGCCATCGCCTGCTGGCGGTTGATAGGCTTTTACCGACAAAAAGATTACATCCTCAAAGCTGACAAAGCCTTCCTGGTTACCTTCGGTGGCGCTGCAGTTATGCTGCTGGGCTTCATTCTCATCTATGGTCAGACCGGAACTTTTAACCTGGTGGAAATGCGGGGAGTAGCTGTCTCCGGCACCGCGGTGCTCCTGATCCTGTTCGGCATGTTCTCCAAATCAGCTACCGTTCCTCTGCATACCTGGCTGCCAGACGCCGGCGTAGCCCCGACTACAGTTACCGCCTTACTCCATGCTGCCGTTTTGGTAAAAATCGGGGTCTATGCATATGCCCGACTTTTCCTTTATACTTTCAAGATACCAGAAGACTGGCAACAGGCCATCATCATTCTGGCCGTGCTCTCCAGCCTGGTTTCGGCTGGAGCCGCCACCGTGGAAAACGATTTCAAAAGAATTCTGGCTTATTCTACAGTCAGCCAGATTGGATATATTTTTCTTGGCTTGAGTGTGGCTACGCCCACTGCCATTTCCGGAGCCCTTTTATTCATATTGATGCACGGACTGGCGAAAGCCGGTTTGTTCCTGTGCGCCGGGATTGTGATTCATTCCACACACAAGCGAGATATAAGAGAGATGGGCGGATTAATCAAAACCATGCCCATCACTGCCATTTCTTTCTTAATCTGTGCTTTCTCGGTAATCGGACTTCCGCCTCTGGGCGGGTTTTTCTCCAAACTGCTGGTCATCATGGGCACAGTTCAAGCTGACCAGGTCTGGGTAGCAGCCCTGGCCCTGTTCACCGCAGTCCTGACCATGTTTTATCTTCTCCGGGTCTTTGCCCTTGTCTTTCTGGGTGAGCCCAAAATTCCTGCCCCGGAGAAGACTCCTTCCATGGTTGGAGTGGTAGCTACCCTAGCTGTGCTCTCGGTGCTGGCCGGGTTACTGGTTTCTTATCCGATGAAACTCGTCCAGGTGGCAACAACTCACATCAGCTGGTGGCTAAGATGAGCTCAACAATTTTATTCTGGCCAATTCTTTTTCCGGCCGCGGTGGCTCTGGTGCTATTACTTATCCCGGCCCGGGTGAAATTTTTGCGGGAAGTTCTGGCTGTCTTAAGCTCTGGGGCTTTGTTCTACCTTGGCTTTCTCCTGTTTTCTCAGAAAAACCTGAATTTGGTCCAGGACTGGCTGGGAATGGGAATGAACTTTGACCTCAGGCTTTACCAGTTTTCTGCTTTTATCCTGCTGGCTCTGTCCGGATTTCTTTTCCTCATATGTCTTTATTCTGCCGTCAAAATGCAAGATCACCCGCGGGTCAGGGAATATTACGGATATGTCTTTCTGGCTGCAGCCTTTTCCAACGGAGCTGCTCTGGCTAATAACTTTGTCCTGCTGGTCTTCTTCTGGGAAGCCCTGTTGATAACCACTTACGCTCTGGTTACTCTGGGATTGAAACCGACCTCTCACCGAACGGCGGTAAAATCTCTAATCATTGGTGGCTTCTGTGATTTTGCCATGATTCTGGGCATCGGTCTGCTCTGGGCCTCAACAGGAACTCTGACTATGGATAAAGTTCAGGTTGAACCCAATGGCCTGGCCGCTGCAGCTTTCGTCCTGATGATGATTGGAGCTGTGGGCAAAGCCGGAGCCATGCCTTTCCATACCTGGATTCCGGATGCCGCCCTGGACGCTCCGGTGAGCTTCATGGCGTTTATGCCAGCTTCCTTTGAAAAGCTGCTGGGAATCTATCTCCTGGCCAGGATTACCCTGGATTTCTTTGAGCTGAAAGCTGGCAGTACCCTTTCCATTCTTCTGATGATTATCGGTGCCGCCACCATAGTCTTTGCGGTCTTTATGGCACTTATCCAGAAAGACTTCAAGAAGCTGTTATCCTTCCACGCCGTCAGTCAGGTAGGATACATGGTCCTGGGCGTGGGCACCGCTATACCCATCGGCATTGCCGGTGGCATTTTTCACATGATCAACCACGCCATGTATAAATGCGGGCTCTTTTTGAGCTCTGGCTCGGTGGAACATCGCACCGGGACTACAGAACTGAAGAAGCTGGGCGGCCTGGCCCGGGAAATGCCCTGGACTGCCTTTGGCTTTTCGGTCTGCGCCCTGGCTATTTCCGGAGTCTGGCCCTTAAACGGCTTTGTTTCCAAGGAAATGGTCTTTCATGGAGCCCTGGAAACAGGATATCCGATTTTTGCCATTGCCGCCTGGGTTGGAGCCATTTTCACCTTTGCTTCCTTCCTCAAGGCTGGGCATTCAGTTTTCTTCGGCCCGCGTTCCGCTGAGGTGCCAAGGACTAAAGAAAGCGAAGCTCCTATAGTTCTGCCGATCCTCATCCTGGCAGCCCTCTGCATCACCTTCGGCGTTTACAACAAGCTGCCTTTGCAGAACTTCATCCAGCCCATTCTGGAAGGACATGTGGCGCCAGGAGAGCATCTAGACTTTACTGCCCATGCTTTAGACCTGTTTAACCCAATCGCCGGTGTCTCCATCCTCTGCCTGATCATTGCTCTGGGTATTCATTTTTATGGCTGGAACCGTGGCGGCAAGAAAGCTTACCTGGCTTCAGAACCTATTCACAACCTGCCCGTTCTCCACAAACTGTATGACCTATCAGAAGCCCGGTTCTTTGACCTTTATGAGCAGGGCATAAAATTCCTGCAAGGGTTGTCCAGAATACTCTTCCGCTTCATAGACCGGCCGATTGATTTTCTTTATGAAAAAGTGGTCACGGCTTTTGGTCGGACCTTCACCGGTCTGCTCCAGAAAGCCCATAACGGGCAATATGCCAACTATTTAGCCTGGACCATCGGCGGCCTGGTGGTCGTCGTCTGGATAATACTTCAGTTAATAAAATAGAGGAGGAGCGGTGGTTTTTTTATTCATTTTAATTCCTTTATTGGTAGCTGCTTTTCTGCCTCTCGTAGGGAAACTTTCTAAAAAATTGCTGCCTGATGTCCTGACCAACGCCGCTCTGGCTTTCCTGCTGTTCAACTCCTTTCTGCTGATAAAGCCTATATTCAATCAAGGCGCCATAATTCAGAACCTAACCTGGTTTGGGGAAAAGGTCAACCTGCAGATTGCCCTGGATGGTTTCAACCTGTTCATGTTGTTCACCATCTCGCTGGTCAGCTTGTGCATCTCCCTTTTTTCCATTGATTACCTGGAACATTATGGCCACAAAGCCAATTTCTACGCCCTTTTCCTGGTGATGATTGCCGGAATGAATGGGTTGGTGTTGGTACCGGATCTTTTCTCCGTCTACCTTTTCCTGGAAGTGGCGGCGGTAGCTTCCTATGCCCTGGTGGCTTTTGGCCTCGGTTATGATGAGCTGGAAGCTTCTTTTAAGTATTTGATGCTGTCAGTGGTGGCCTCAGCTTTTACCCTGCTCAGCATTACCATCATCTTCGGGATGACCGGAAGTCTGAGCTTCCAGGCTGTAGCTCAAGGACTTCAGGACTTAAATGCCAAGCTGGTGATCGGGGTATGCCTGGCTTTCTTTATCATGGGCTTTGGCCTGAAAGCGGCCCTGGTTCCGTTCCATGCCTGGCTGCCTGATGCTCACCCTTCAGCCCCGGCCCCGATTTCAGCCATGCTGTCCGGGTTGTTGATTAAAGTTTCCGGAATATATGCTCTCTTCCGGATCATCTACAGTGTGATTGGAATTTCTTCTGCCCTGTCCCAGCTATTGATGGCGCTCGGCACAATTTCCATTGTGGTAGCGGCGCTACTGGCTCTGGGGCAGCATGACCTTAAAAGAATGCTGGCCTATTCCTCAATCAGTCAGGTTGGTTACATAGTCCTGGGACTGGCACTGGGAACACCCCTGGGCATTGCCGGGGCTCTGTTCCATTTGTTCAACCATGCCGTGGCCAAGGGATTGTTGTTCTTAAATTCTGGCTCTGTCCAGCACATTACTGGCACCCGAAATCTGGACGAACTGGGCGGTCTGGGGAAGAAAGTGCCGATAACCGCTGGGACCAACCTGGTAGGAGCTTTATCCATAGCTGGAGTACCACCCCTGGCTGGCTTCTGGAGCAAATTGCTGATAATCATGGCTCTGATTCAGGCCAGAGAATTCGGCTACGCTCTGGTGGCCATTCTGGCCAGCATCCTAACCCTCTGGTATTATCTACTAATACAGCGTAAGGCCTTTTTCGGCCGCCTGGCCGAAAAATGGCTGAAGGTTAAAGAAGCACCCTTCTGGATGTCAGCGGCCAACATTCTCCTGGCTCTCATTTGCATCCTAGCCGGTATTTTCTTCACGCCGATTTATAAGACCTGGATTTCTCCAGCCGCCGAGGCCCTGGCCAAGGGAATCCAGCAGGTATTAATGTGGGGATTATGAAATGGTAATACAAATACTCTTACTTTGCGGTTTAGTAATTTTTTCTGGCCTGGCCATTTTATTAAAAGACCTGATCAAAGCGGCTCTGTCGCTGGCTGTGGCTAGTCTGTTTTTAGGGATTATCTTCTTCAGCCTGGCTGCCCCTTACGCAGGCGTCTTTGAGATTTCAGTAGTAGCCGGGCTGATTACCGTTCTTTTCATCCTGACCATCGCCCTGACCAAGAAAGGAGATGAGGTAAATGAAGCCCGGGTGGTTAAGCTGGCCTTCCCGATTTTTTTCATACTTTTCCTGCTCATTGACGGCCTGGTGATGAAATCTCTCCTGCAAAAAATTCCAGCCTTGCCGGCAGGGCCGGAAGCCGGGAATTTTGGGGAAGTCCTCTGGAGACAGAGAACTTTTGACCTGGTAGCTCAGGTCGGAGTTATCTTTGCCGGCGTCCTGGCGGTGCTGGCTTTATTCCGGAAAAAGGAAGAAGACAAAGATGAGTAATCTGTGGTTTTTATATCTATTCTTTGCCGCCCTGCTGATCTTCATCGGTATTTATTGTTTATTGACCATGCGCAACCTTATCAAGCTGTTCATCGCCGTAGAAATCATCAGTAAGGGTGTCAGCCTGGCAATCGTTTCAACCGGCGCGGTAAAAAATAATATTCTTTTGGCTCAGAGTCTGGCCATCACTTATATCGTGGTTGAAGTCGCCCTGGTGGCCACTGCTCTGGCTCTGATAATCAACATCTATAAAAAGAACAAAAGTCTGGATGTTCGCTTACTTTCTAAACTGAAGGGATAAGCCATGAAAGGATTGGAATTCTTACTATCACCACCGGTGGCTTTCTTTTTCTTCCTGGCCGTGGCCTTTGCCCTCTATGCTCTGGGCCGGGCTATGGCTCCTGAGTTCAAACGAACGCCCGGGAAACTTTCTACCTATGCCTGCGGTGAGGACATCCCGGGAGTAAAAGTCCAGTTCGGTTTCCGGCTGTTCTACGTTTTTGCCCTATTCTTTACCATCATGCACGTGGCGGCCCTAATAATTGCTACTATTCCTATGGGAAAAATAGCATTTTTGGCTATAATATATTTGGTGATGATTTTCCTGGCCATTGTGGCCCTGATCACGAGGGACTAAAATGCTGACTAAACTTACTAACTGGTCACGACTGAAATCGCCCTGGATTTTGCACTTAAACACCGGGGCCTGCAATGCCTGCGACATTGAGGTGGTGGCAGCCCTGACTCCCCGGTTTGATGTGGAAAGGTTTGGCATTCTGCTCAAAGCTACACCCAGGCATGCCGATGTTATTATCTGCACCGGTCCTGCTACCAGGCAGATGAAGGACAGGTTAATCAGGATTTATGAACAGACTCCCGACCCAAAATTCGTCATAGCCGTCGGAGCCTGTGCCATGTCCGGGTGTGTCTACCGTGGAGCCTACAACGTCATTGGCGGAATTGACCAGGTTATTCCTGTAGACGTCTATGTGCCCGGTTGTCCGGTGCGGCCGGATGCGGTCATAGATGGCGTGGTGAAACTCTTAAATAAACTAAAGGGATGAGGTCAAGATGAACGATCAGCTTTTAATAGATAAAGCCCGAGAAAATTTGGGGGCAAGGGTTCTGGAGATTACCAACCCCGCACTACGGCGCATATTTTTAAGAGTAAAAGCAGAGGACCTGTTGGAAGCTGTCGGCTGGCTGAAAAACCAAATGGGCTTTACCCATCTGGCGACCATCAGCGGGGTAGACCTGGGCCAGGCTTTTGAGATTCTTTATCATTTCGCCAATAACTTTACCTGTCTGACCATCAGGACAGAAATTCCCAGAGAAAACCCGCTTTTGCCCAGCATCTGTGAAATCATCCCAGGCGCTATCCTGTATGAAAGAGAGCTCCAGGATATGTTCGGGATCGTCGTCCAGAATATACCGGATGGAAGACCGTTGCTCCTGCCCGACGGCTGGCCTGAGGGCAACCATCCGCTGCGCAAAGACTGGAAATATGAAAGACCGGCCGAGGTTATTCCAGGAGGCAAGAAATGAAGTTTCAGATCCCCATAGGACCACAACACCCGGCTCTTAAGGAGCCGATCGGACTCAGAATAACTGTAGAAGGTGAAATCATTCGTGATGCTGATATCCGGCTTGGCTATAACCACCGCGGTATTGAAAAACTGGCTGAACAAAAGACCTGGATTCAGAACATTTACTTAACAGAGAGAATTTGCGGAATCTGTTCCCACTCCCATACCACCTGTTATGTCCAGGGCGTGGAAAAGCTGATGGAGCTGGAGCCGCCCAAACGAGGCCTTTACATCCGGACCCTGGTGGCTGAGCTGGAGAGGATTCACAGCCATCTGCTGTGGTTGGGAGTCGCCGGGCACGAAGCCGGTTTTGATAGTTTCTTCATGTACACCTGGCGCGACCGCGAAATCGTCATGGATATCCTGGAAATCATCAGTGGCAACCGCGTTCACTATGGAATCAACACCATCGGCGGGGTGCGCCGCGACCTGGATGAGCTGCAGGTCAAGAGAATCCTGGATTCCCTTGATTTACTCCGAAAAAGGAGTGAGTACTACCAGCATTTAGGAACCAACGAGCCCAGTTTCGTGGCCAGGTTGGCTGGTGTGGGTTATCTCTCCAGAGAAGATGCTATTTCCCTTTGTGCTGTGGGACCAACTCTCCGGGCCTCTGGCGTGCCGATGGATGTACGCAAGGACGATCCTTATGCTGTCTATGACGAGGTGCCTTTTGAAGTCTGCACCGCTGATACCTGCGATGTTCTGGGTCGGACCGTGGTCAGAATCAAAGAGCTTTTTCAGTGCTATAACATCATAGAATACCTGATGAAAAACCTGCCGGCCGGACCGATTTCTGTTCGGGCCCCAAGAAGAGCCAAGCCCAACGAGGTTGTCAGCCGCTATGAAGCTCCCCGTGGTGAGAACATCCATTACATAAAGAGTAACGGAACCGATAAACCAGAAAGACTGAAAGTCCGGGCTCCCACCCTGGGCAACTATGCCGCCACCATCAAGATGCTCAAGAATGGCTTCATCGCTGATGTGCCGCTGATTTTCGCCGCCATTGACCCCTGCATCTGTTGTGCCGAGCGGGCCGTGGCCCTGGTGGACTCCCGAACCGGTCAGGAAAAAATAATTTCTTTGAGCGCCTTAAAAAGCCTCAGCCTTAAAGTGGCAACCGGCAAAGAAAGAAAGAGGGAAGCAGAATGGCCATTGTGAAAACCCTGATTTATTTAATCATCTATCCCGGTCTTCTCTTTTTATTTCTGTATTCCACTTTTGTGGAATGGTACGACCGTAAACTTTATGCTCGTCTGCAGAACAGGATGGGTCCAACCCATACCGGTAGGGCTGGCATCCTCCAGCCGATCGCTGACTTTTTCAAGCTGATGGCTAAAGAAGATATTGTGCCGGAGCGGGCCGACAAGAAAATGTTTTCAGCCCTGCCGGCTTTTGGTCTGGCCATCGTTTTTACCGCCATGTTGCTCTTACCCATCTGGAATTACAACCTTGATAAATCCTCTTTCACCTCTTTTAGTGGAGACCTCATAGTCCTGCTCTATCTTTTGAGCCTGCCAACTTTTATCTTCTTCCTGGCAGGCTGGTCCTCAACCAACCTTTTTTCCACCATCGGTGGAGCCCGGGTGCTGACCATGCTTTTCGGCTATGAAGTTCCTCTCTTTCTGGCAGTATTGAGTCCGGCCATCCTGGCCAATTCCTGGCGCCTGGCAGAAATAGCCGCCTTCTACCGGCAGAGACCAGCGCTGGTGCTGGTTAACCTTTTGGGTTTCGTCATCGCCCTAATCTGCGTTCAGGCTAAGCTGGAAAGAACTCCTTTTGACATCCCCCATGCTGAAACCGAAATCGTCGGTGGAACTTTTACCGAATATTCTGGAAAGAAACTAGCGCTTTTTCGTCTGATGATGGACGCCGAAATGGTGGTGGCGGCCGGGTTGCTGGCCACGGTTTTTCTGGGTGGTTTCCCCGGCGGGCCGCTCCTCGGTCTGCTGAACTTTTTAATCAAGACCCTTTTTGTGATATTCTTTCTATCCTTAATCCGAGCCACGACTTCCAGAATCAGGGTTGACCAGGTTGTTAGTTTCGCCTGGAAATATCTGGCCCCTCTGGCCATAGTTCAGCTTTTGATTGTCATCCTGATAAAGGGGTTAATCTCATGAAGATAGGCGCTTTTATCCCTGAACTTCTCCGCCATCTGGCCAAGAAACCGGCTACTGTTGATTATCCTTTTCAGAAGCTGGAAGTCCCCAAAGATTTCCGAGGTTCACCTTACCTCCGGCCTGAGCTATGCATTGTCTGCCGAGCCTGTGAACGCGACTGCCCGGCCGAGGCCATAGAAATTACGGCGATTAACGAAGCTCAAAAGAGATTCAGGATGACCATCCATAACGACCGCTGCATTCACTGCGCCCAGTGCGTGGACTCCTGCCCGACCGAGGCCATGCTGATGGATACCAGGTTTGAGATATCCGATTACGACCGCCACAATCTTAAAATGGAATGGGAATACGTTCGGGCGGTGGTCAAACCCAAAGCTGAACCAAAAACCTGAAAATTACAGAGCGCCTCGCTTTCTTCAAAGATTCAAGAAAAAATTATTCTGGACTTGAATACTGATATAATTAGTCTTATGTTAAAAGGAGTGAATCAGCATTAAGACACCCGCTATGAACAAGGACTGGCAAAAAATTTTAAACAAAGAATTAAGAGATCTGGAAAAGCTGGCGGTCCTGGGAACCGGGAATGCTCTTAAAGCCGATGATGCTGCCGGGTTACTGGTCGCCGGCCTCCTGGACAACAATCTAAGTCGTTATCAGAAATCTAAGATTAAGGTTCTGCGTGCCTATGAAGTCATTGATTCTTATTTGATAAGAATCAAGCGCCTCAAACCAACTCATCTGGTCATCGTTGACGCCCTGGATTTCAAGCGCCAGCCTGGGAGTATTTTGGTGACCAAAATTGATATAAAAAAGAAGAAAAAGAAAAGGATAAGGGGAGAATTCTATGATTTCCTGGAGAGGTTAGCCCGGGAAACTTCATGTAAGCTGATTTTCGTCGGGATCCAGCCCGGAGTCTTAGAGTTTGGGCATCCAGTCACTCCCGCCATAAAAGAAGCTTGCCGCAAGCTGGCTGAATTCTTAATACTTAAGGTTCCCAGAAAACAGGCTGCTTAAGGCTCAGATTTTCATCGGCATCAGAATATAGAGATAGACGCCTTTAGGTTCTTCCTCTGGCTTAATCAGGACGGCGCTGTTTTCATCTTTGATTTCAAAGATTACTTTTTCCGCAGCTACTGTTCCCAGAAAATCCAGCAAATACTGAGAATTAAAGCCAATTTCCAAGTCTTTACCCTGGTATTCAACTTCCAACCTATCTCTGGCCTCTCCGAATTCTGGGTTGGAAGAGAATAATTTTAGTTCACCCTGTTTCAAATCAAATTTAATTCCCTTGGATTTTTCTGAAGAAAGAATGGATACTCTTCTTATAGCTTGAACCAATTGTTCTTTATTGATTGTTAATTTATTCGGATTATCCTTGGGTATGACCGCCTGATAATTTGGGAATTTACTTTCTATCACTCTGGAAATCAGCACTCTATTTTTAACCCGGAAAAACAGGCTGTTTTCATCAAAATCAAAATCTAGTTTTTCATCCTCAAATTTTCTTAATTCGTTAAGCGTCTTTTTGGATATGATCTGATTGACTTCCCTTTCCAGCCTCAAGTCTTCAAACTCTCTTCTGGTGTAGGAGAGACGGTGTCCGTCAGTGCTGACCAACTCCATCTGATTATTTTTCAGAGATAATAAAGCTCCATTCAAATAATATCTTTGTTCTTGGGTAATGGCATAAAGAACACAATCTATCATCTCCCTAAAATCAGAAATAGACCACGAAATTCCCTTCTCAAAATTTGATTCCTGAATCGCCGGGAAGTCATTTTCGGGAGCGGTTAATATTTTTATTTCACTTTCTCCTGACTTGACCAGTAAATGTTCATCTTTTTTGATGAATTCAATTTTCTGTTCTTCTGGCAATAACTTAATGAAATCAAAGACCTTACGTCCGTTTACCGCCACCATCCCTTCTTGCTTTACTTCAGCTTCAAACGTAGTTCGTAGACCAACTTCCAGGTCTGTGCCCATTAATTCAACTTGACCTTTAGTAGCCTTCATCAAGACATTAGAAAGAATAGGCATAGTGGTTCTTTTTTCCACAATGCCCTGGAGAAGGCCTAATTCATTGAGAATATTGTTCTTATTGGCTGTAAATTTCATTTTTTCCACCTTTCTTATATGCCAATGATATAATTATAAATTATAAAAAGGCAATACAAATAATACAATAATATAAAAAGAATATGTGCAAATTTCTTTTATCTTACTGTAATTTATCATCTTAGTAGGTTGATCAGGTTGTTAATTTCTTTGTTGAATTCACTATCACGTTCTCTTAATTTCTCAATTTTTCTGATACTGTGGAGAACGGTGGTGTGATGCTTACCCCCAAATTTCTTTCCGATTTCTGGTAAAGAGTTATCAGTTAGTTCTTTCGCCAGATACATGGCAATCTGTCTAGGGAAAGCAACTTTTGGCGAATTGTTTTTTGATTTAAGCTCTGAAGGTTTAATCTTAAACTGATTACAGACAAGCTTCTGAATTTTTTCCACAGTTATAATATTTTCAGAAGCATCTAATAGACCTTTAAGAGCTTCTTTAGCTAACTCTAAATCAATCCTGACCCCTTTTAATGAGGCATAGGCTATCACCCTTCTCAGGTAGCCTTCCAGCTCTCTAATATTAGAATGGACTTTGTCCGCGATGTATAGAGCCACTGGTTCGGGCAGAAAAATGTCTTCTAATTCCGCTTTTTTCTTCAGAATAGCTATTCTGGTTTCTATATCAGGCGGCTTCAGATCGGCGATTAATCCCCATTCAAAACGGGAACGGAATCTATCCTCAAGATGAGGGATGTCCTTTGGCGGGCAATCACTGGAGATAACAATCTGCTTCTGGCTATCGTAGAGGTGGTTAAAGGTATGGAAAAATTCTTCTTTGGTTCTCTCCCGACCAGAGATGTAATGGATATCATCCATCAGCAGCACGTCTACCGCCCGGTATTTCTGCCGGAATTCCAGTATTTTTCCATACTGCAGATGGTTTATTAAGTCATTCATGAAGCGTTCGGTAGTAACATACATTACCTTCAACTTAGAGTTACTGTGCATGATCTGGTGGCCGATGGCATTCATCAGGTGAGTTTTTCCCAGGCCGGCTCCGCCATAGACATAGAGGGGGTTGTAAGATTTAGCCGGGTTCTTGGCTACGGCTACAGCTGCAGCATGAGCAAATTGATTACAGGAACCCACAACAAAATTTTCAAAGGTATAATTGGGGTTAAGATTAGCCATCTGGACGACGGCCTGCTGGATTTTTCTTTCTTCCGGAGAATTTCTCAGAAAGGAACTCGGAGTTTCATCATATATGAATTTGAGGTCAAAAGTTTTATTAAAAAGCTCCTGGGAACATTCATTGATCAGTCGGGAATAGTGGAAGCTTAGCCAGTCCTTAAAATAGGAATTTGGTACTTTGATGTAAAGGGTGTCAGCCTCTTCTCCGATATAGGAGGTGGGTTCAAACCAGGTTTCAAAAGCGTTTTCTTCTATCCGGCTTTTGACCACTGCGAGTATTTTATTCCACGGATTTGTCTTGTCTTCAGGCTTCATATTGTCCCATAAATTTCCACAGAATTTTCCACAGCTGTGGAAAACTCTCCCGCTATCTCTAAAATTGGGGGAAAGCGTGGAAAATATTACCACCGCCTTAAATTAATTTCAAGAAAAAAGTTTGAATAACGAAAAAAATTTTTTTATAAAAATTGTTTGACTCTTAAATTATCTTGAATTGGCCTTCCCGTATTTGAGGAAGGTTAATCTGACTGTGGTTATTCGTAGGTAGATGAGGGCGTAAGAAGCGCCAGGAAATTAGAAAAAAGGGAAGATTTGATGACCCTGTTGGCGAAAAGAAAGATTAGGGCCGGAGCTGGAGAAGGGCGACGGGCATCAGATAATGAAAAGGAGTTTGGCTCAGAGAAGCTATTTCTGGAGAGGGGAGGACTTCAACAATCATTTCCTGCCGGTTGCATTCACCGGTAATTTGTGCTATACAATTAGCTCCTAAATATATAATTATCTCAGAAAGCGAGAAAGACTATGGCGAGAGAGTGTAATATCTGTCATAAGGGGCCGATTTTTGGTCATAGTATCAGCCATTCTAATAAAGCCTCCCAGAAAAAATGGAGCGTCAATCTGCAGAGGGTTAAGGCCCAAACCGAAAAAGGGGTAAAAACAATCTGGGTCTGTACCCGCTGTCTCCGGTCCGGCCGGGTAAAGAAGGCGGTCTGAACCTAGGCCTTTTCTACTGAGTTAATTTCTTTAAGTTTGGCGATGCGGCTGATAATTTTTTCCAGGTGGGTCAGGTCTTCAATCTTGATTTCTAGAGAAATCGTTGCCTGCCCATCACCGCTGGTGCTAACTTCAGCCTTGGAAATATTCCCTTTGAGTTCGGCCACAGCTTTGGCCACGCTGGCCAGGACCCCGGGCGAGTCCTGAGAACGGATTAATAGTCTGGCCTTAAACGTTCCTTGAAATTCGGGGTCCCACGAGACTTCTACCAGGCGCTGGCTATCCAGAATTTCTTTGCTGACCAGATAACAACGCTGGGCATGAACGGTGAGCCCTTTGCCGGTCGTCAGATACCCGACTACCGGCTCTCCTTTTATCGGTGAACAACAACCAGCCAGGTTAATCATCTGGTCTTCTAGATTTTTAATCACCAGCCCGGGCCCGGGCTGCTTTCCACCAATTCTTTGGACCACTTTCTGCAGCAGGCCCGGCTCCGGGGGTGTTTCAGGAAGCTGGCCAGAGGTCAATCTTTCTAAAAACCTTCTGTTGATGACTATCTTCCCCAATCCAGCCAGCAAGAAGAATTCTTCCAGGCTGTTTAGACGGAGAAGAAATTCTTGAGAAATCTTTTGCTTTAAGACCGCCTCTGTCCTCAACTCAGCCGGTAATTTATATTTCTTGCTTTCTTTTTCCCAAAGTTTTTTGCCCAGAGCGATGGCTTTGGCCCGAGTCCTTAAATTAAGATATTTTTTGATATGCTGCCGGGCCGAAGTGGTGGCCACCCAGTTCAGCCAGCTGCGGTGGGGACTGCGGTCGGGGGAGGTCAGGATTTCTACGATGTCGCCAGTCTTGAGCACGGTTTTAAGGGGCATCAGCTCTCCGTTAATCCTGGCTTCCTTAGCCTTCAAACCAATTTCGGTGTGAATCTTAAAGGCAAAATCCAGAGCGGTGGCCCCGGGCGGCAGGTTGATGACTTTTCCTTTGGGAGTAAAAGCATATATTTCTTCTGGGATCAGGTTAATTTTAAGATTTTTCAAAAATTCTTTCGGATTTTTCTGCTCGCTGAAGAGGGCCGCTATCTCTCTTAACCATTGCAAACGCTGGTCTTCGCTGGCCAGGCCGGTCGGAGCACCTTCTTTGTATTTCCAGTGAGCAGCAATTCCGTTCTCAGCCAGCTCATGCATTTCTCGAGTCCTGATCTGAATTTCAAAAGTCTGTTTATTAGCTGTGATTATGGTGGTGTGGAGAGACTGATAGAGATTGGGTTTGGGCATGGCGATAAAGTCCCTGAACCTTTGGGGTAGGTGGGGCCAGTGTTGATGAATGATGCCCAGAGCAGCGTAACAATTTTTTATGGAGTCGGTAATTATTCTTAAGGCCAGAAAGTCATAAACCTGGTCAAAATCTATGCCCTTTTTCTGCATCTTGGAATAGACGCTGTAAAGCCTCTTAATCCTGCTCTGGATTTCAACCGGAATCCCATTTTCCTTCATCAGGTTTTCCATCTCTTTCTTGAGCTTCTTCAGTTCTTTTTCTCCCTGTTTCAACTCTGGTTCCACCAGAGCTACCATCCGGAAGTATTCATCTGGACTTACGTAGCGAAAAGCCAGGTCCTCTAGCTCTGCCCGGATGCGGCCCATGCCCAGCCTGTTGGCAATGGGAGCATAGATTTCCAAGGTTTCCTGAGCAATGCGTTTTTGCTTGTCCTCACTCAAAAAATGGAGAGTTTTAAGGTTATGCCAGCGGTCAGCTAGTTTGATAAAAATGACCCTGAGGTCATCGGTCATGGCCAGGATAATTTTTCTGATGGTCTCGGCCCTGGTCTGGTCGGGCGAAGCATCTTCCACCCGGCTGATCTTGGTCACGCCTTCCACCAGGGCGGCCACTTCCTTCCCAAAATTTTCCTTGATTTCAACCAGGGTGATCTCGGTATCTTCAGGAACATCATGTAACAAGCCGGCGATTAAAGTCGTGAGGTCCAGGTTCATCTCGGCCAGAATGTTGGTTACTTCCAGAGGATGGCTGAGGTAGGGCTCACCAGAGCGCCGGATCTGTCCTTTATGAGCCCGGGCGGCGAAGATGTAGGCTTTTTGCAACAGACGGATATCTTTCTCGGAGTATTTCCCTTGGATTTTTTCAATGATATCATCAAAACGAATCATGAGCTTTTGGTCTTGCTTCAGACTTTCTGTCAGGTCAGAAACCCGGAGATAGCCGCCCACACTTCAGCCACAGAGATATTTATCAGACAGCGGTGGTCGTAAGGACAGTTCTTATAGCTGCACGGAGCACAGGGGACTTGCTTCTTAAGAATAGTAAGCGGTGGCTGGACAGGTCCGCAAAGGTTAGGGTCTGATGGCCCGTATAAACCGATTACCGGCAGTCCCAAAAAATTTGCCAGATGGATCAAACCCCCTTCATTCCCCAGATAGAGCCGGCATTTGACCAGATACCCTGGAAGGTCTTCTAAGCTCAGCCGACCACAAAAATCAACTAAATTGCCGTCTACTCGGGACCTGATCTGCTGACTGATTTCCCCGCTGGCCTCTGAACCCAGCAAAAGGACTTGGCAAGAATTATCCTGTAATATTTTTATCAGTTCAATTTGATGATCCACCGGCCAGATGCGGGAACGTCCGTAACTGGAACCAAGCTTGAGGGCGATTATGGGTTTAGCCCTATCCAGACCAGCTGCCTCCAGGCTGGCTTCTGATTCTCTAAGATAAGCAGTCGGCAGTTCCAGTTTAACGGGCTGATCCTGAATTTTAAGACCGAGTTTTTTCAGGATATTAAGGTAATAATCTTTCAAGTGCAATTGAGGGTCCACAACTTTCAACCGCAGCTTCTTGGTCAACATGAAACCCCGGCCTTCCCGATCATAACCCCAGCGCTGGGGGATGCGGGCGAGATAGAGGAGTAAGGCCGAAGAAAAAGAATCTTCCAGCAGAATTCCGAGGTCAAAATCCATCTTTCTGAGACGAGAAGCAGCGGTCTTCAGGGTTGGTATGTCTTTTAAATCGGGCCGCATTACCTGATAGTATTCGGGCAGCAAGAGGCTGAAGAGGCGGCTCAGCCCTTCTTCAATTAACAGGTAAATGTTAGCTGAGGGAAAGTTAACCCTGAGGGAGCGCAGAAAGGGTATGGCCAGAATAGCAGGCCCCAGATTCCGGGGAAGATCAACCAGAATTCTCATCAGGTTAATTCTAAGCTTGGCGAAAGGGGATGTCAAAAAATTATTTGCGTTGGTTTGGGTTCTCTTCTTTGGATACAGTCTTTGCCTCAGATTTTTTTTCTGGTCCGGCCGCAGTCTTGTGGTTGTTTTTGCCGTTACCCCCTGCTGGCGAATTTTTATGAGCGTAGTCGGTGATGTACCAACCCGAACCCTTAAACTGAATAGCTGGGGAGGAGATTACTTTCTGGAGAGGCCCCCCGCATCGGGGACAATTCTTTAAATTTTCTTCGTTTAACTTCTGGAATACTTCAAACTGGTGGTTACATTTTTTGCAGCGATACTCATAAATCGGCACAGCTTACTCTCCCTGAGAAGCCTTCAAGAAGCTGAATTATAGCAGAAAATACAGACAGATGTAATATCTTGTATGGGGTCAATACATCAGTGACACTTTTGCCCAGGATTTTTTGGCAATCAATTGCCCTCTTCGTTGATGTCTGTGGCCCAGTGCCTAAGTTGGTC